>Ga0206981_10302_pt1 | contig 13610 bp, 14 predicted proteins | sample Alteio_BWMinCont_17_FD_153312 | JGI IMG/M metagenome (GOLD analysis project Ga0206981, IMG submission 153312) | Enriched cells from forest soil in Barre Woods Harvard Forest LTER site, Petersham, Massachusetts, United States -... | ecosystem: Environmental > Terrestrial > Soil > Temperate forest >... | reverse complement strand
TTTATTTCCGTTTTCAGGGCCTCTTGCAGGACTCTGCATTGCGTGCCTGCTCGAAAGCAGAAATTATTCATAATTCATGAATTTTTGCAAACCATACGCAAGCCCCCTCTAAATCTCCCCCGGTAGGGGAGACTTTAGCTTCGCTCTTTGCTGTTTTTATTCAAATTCCGCATTCCGCATTTAAAAAATTCCGAAATCGAAAATCCGACTTCCGAAATAATCAAAGATTCCCTCTCAGTTCCTGTTCACGTTCAATGGCTTCAAAAAGCGCTTTGAAATTGCCGGCGCCAAATGATTTTGCACCTTTGCGCTGGATGATCTCGAAGAACAAAGTGGGCCTGTCTTCAACCGGTTTGGTGAAGATCTGCAGCAGGTAGCCTTCGTCGTCCCTATCAACCAGGATGCCCAGTTTTTTCAATGGCCCAAGGTCCTCATCAATATGACCGACACGATCTACCAGTTCGTCATAATAAGTTGTGGGAACGGTTAAAAACTCAATGCCGCGGCTTTGCAGGGTAGTAACTGTTTTAACAATATCATCGGTAGCAAGTGCCAGGTGCTGCACACCTTCGCCTTCATAAAATTCAAGATATTCTTCAATCTGTGATTTCTTTTTGCCTTCTGCAGGCTCATTGATCGGGAACTTAACAAAACCATTGCCGTTGCTCATAACCTTGCTCATCAGAGCCGAATATTCGGTGGAGATCATCTTATCATCAAAGGTTAAAATATTTTTGAAACCCATAATCTCTTCGTAAAAATTCACCCACTCATTCATCTTATGCCAGCCTACGTTACCTACACAATGGTCAATATGCAATAATCCCGTTGAGGTTGGATTATAGGTGGATTCCATTTTTTGGTAATTTGGTAAAAACGCCCCGGTATAGTTTTTACGCTCCACAAAAAGGTGAACCGTTTCGCCATATAATTTTATACCACTGGTACGCACTTCGCCATGCTCATCGGTCATGGTTTTTGGCTCCTGGTAAGGCTCGGCGCCACGTTTGGTGGTTTGTAAAAATGCATCATAAGCATCATCAACAGATAGTGCAAGGATCTTCACACCGTCGCCATGTTTTTTAATATGTTCGGCAATCGGGTGGTCTGAATGCAGTGGGGTTGTTAAAACCAGGCGGATTTTGCCCTGCTGTAAAACGTATGATACTCTGTCGCGTACGCCGGTTTCAGGTCCCGAATAAGCCAGGTCCTGGAAGCCAAATGCGGTTTTATAATAAAAGGCAGCTTGCTTGGCGTTACCTACATAAAATTCAACATGATCAGTACCGTTAAGCGGTAAAAAGTCTGCTGTTTTTTGTTTTTTATCTATAGTTAGTGTTTCCATTGTTTAATTAGTGAATTAGTGATTGAAAATCAGCTTTTAGCTTTCGCCTTTCAGCTCAACTCACCCAGCTTTTATAATAATTTTCGTCTTCAATTTTTATAGCATCTTCGGTCAGCATTAGCGGACGGAAGGGATCTATCATCACGGCCAGTTCATCGGTTGATTCTTTGCCTATCGATTTCTCTACCGAACCCGGATGCGGGCCGTGCGGGATACCGCCGGGATGCAGGGTTATCTGCCCTTTAACTACGCTTTTGCGGCTCATAAAGTCGCCATCAACATAATAAAGCAGCTCATCGCTGTCTACATTGCTGTGGTTGTATGGAGCCGGGATTGACAGCGGGTGATAATCAAACTTGCGCGGTACAAATGAGCAGATCACAAAGTTATGCCCCTCAAATGTTTGGTGTACCGGTGGTGGTTGATGCAAGCGGCCTGTTATCGGCTCAAAATCGTGGATAGAAAAAGCCCATGGATAATGAAAGCCGTCCCAGCCAATAAAATCAAAAGGATGTGTTCCGTAAATATATGGATAGATCAGCCCCTGCTTTTTGATCAGGATCTTAAAATCGCCTTTTTCATCAATGGTTTTTAAATCGGTCGGCCTTTTTATATCACGTTCACAGTATGGCGACTGTTCTGTAAGCTGACCATACGCATTGGTATAGCGTTTTGGGATGCGGATGGGGCTAAAGCTCTCCACAATAAACAAACGGTTATCAGGCGTATCAAACTCCATCTGGTAGATGGTGCCGCGCGGGATCACGAGGTAATCGCCATAAACAAATTTGATATTGCCGTAGCCGGTCTTCAGCGTTCCGGTTCCTTCATGAATAAATACCACCTCATCAGCCTGGCTGTTTTTGTAGAAATAGTCGGTCATTGATTTGCGCGGAGCGGCCAGCGAGATATGCAGATCGCTGTTAACCAGCACGGGTTTGCGGCTTTTCAGGTAATCATCTTCCGGCTCAATTTTAAAACCTATCAGGCTGGTATGTTTAAGGTGCTTTTCGCGGGCTATTTTAGGCTCAACGGAATATGGCTCGCCCAGCTCTTTTACAAGAGTGGGGGGATACACATGGTATACCAGTGAATACAGGCTGCTAAAGCCTTCGGTTGATACCAGCTCTTCGGCATAAAGTGTACCATCGGGCTTACGGAACTGCGTATGCCGCTTTGGCGGGATAGCTCCTAATGTATGATAAACAGGCATGTTGTTTTGGTTTTTAGTTGGAATGTTGAAAGGTTGTAAAGTTGAAATGTTATCAGCTTACAGCAATCATCATTATATTTAAAACGTTTAGAAATGCAGATAGTTTTAAGCCGGAAATTATAATAACATTACAACCTTCCAACGTTAAAACCTTACAACAAACTTAGTATTGCGCCAACACGATCTTAGCGAGCACAGCATCCCTGAAAGAAGAAGCATCACTCATTGAAGTGAGGCCGAGGGAAAAAAGAAAATGCTTTTGTATGCTCATATTTTTGGTTAGTCAAAATTAGGAGTAATATATTGAATTTGCAAGGGGGGAGGATTGGTTATAAGAGTTAGAGATGTTGTAAACGTTGTAAGTGTTAATGAATTTAATTACGAAAACCTTTTCAACTCTTACAACAACTACAACATTTACAACCAAAACACTTAGCTTTGCCCGACCAACCAATATAACCAATGAAATTAGTATCCTACAAAACCGATGACCGTGAACACCTGGGCGTTTTTATAAAAGGACATATTTATAACCTTAACTCGTGCGATAAGCTGATCCCCGATAATATGAACGAGTTTTTATGGGGAGGCGACGAACTGATGGAACGTGCGCAACGCATCAATAAGAGTATCGTTTCGGGAAAGCTGGAGGCTAAGGAAGAATTGTTTTTTGAAATGCTGGCGCCTGTTCCGCACCCAACATCGTGCAGAGACGGCTACGCTTTCAGGCAGCATGTGGAAACCGCAAGGCGAAACAGGGGGGCGGCTATGATCCCTGAGTTTGACCAGTACCCTATATTTTATTTTACCAACCACAATGCCATACAGGGAATTGGCGAGATAGAATGTATGCCCGACCATTTTGAAAAACTCGACTTTGAGCTTGAGGTGGCAGTGGTGCTCAACAAAAAGGCCCGTAACATTAAAGCTGCCAATGCGGATAGCCTGATTGCTGGTTATATGATTATGAATGATATGAGTGCCCGCACGCTGCAAATGGAAGAAATGCTGCTGAACCTTGGCCCGGCAAAAGGCAAGGACTTTTCCACTGTTATAGGCCCATGGCTGGTAACACCTGATGAGTTGGAGCAATATAAGGTTGCACCTAAACCAGGGCATACCGGCAATGCTTATAACCTGGAGATGAAGTGTGTGGTAAATGGCAAACAGGTATCGGCAGGCAATATGAAGGATATGGAATGGACCTTTGCCGAAATTATTGAACGCTGTGCCTACGGCTGCGATGTGTTGCCGGGCGATGTTATTGGCTCAGGAACGGTAGGTACCGGATGCTTTTTGGAGTTGAACGGAACGGGGTTACTGAATGATCCTAACTATGAACCACAATGGCTTCAGCCGGGTGATTTAGTTGAGATGGAGATAACCGGCCTTGGGATGCTTGGCAATGTTATTGAAGAGGCGGGCAGCGATTTTTCAATACTTAAGCTTAAGAAAAAATAACAGGGTTTGTTTATACTATGCTGACCATAAAAATATCCGACCTGTCGCCGGTTGAAATCCAGGGATACCTGAACTATGCTGTGGCCCCGCGACCAATTTGCCTGGCCTCTACAATTGACCTGGCGGGTAATATCAACCTTAGCCCGTTCAGCTATTTTAATATTTTTAGTGTAAACCCGCCGGTTTGTGTTTTTTCTCCGTCGCGCAGGGTAAGGGATAATACCACCAAGCACACACTGGAGAATATATTGGAAGTTCCCGAATGTGTCATCAATATCGTGAATTATGATATAGTTCAGCAGGTATCATTATCAAGCGTGGAGTATGGTAAGGGCGTAAACGAATTTGTAAAATCGGGCTTAACTATGTTGCCGTCTGAATTGGTGAAACCACCAAGAGTAGCGGAGGCCAGGGTGCAGCTGGAATGTGTTGTGAAGGATCTTATTTCGTTAGGTGAACATGCCGGTGCCGGTAATTTGGTGATAGCCGAAATAAAGCTGATACATATTGACGAGGCTATTTTAGATAGCGCTGGGAAAATAGACCAGGCAAAGATAGACCTGGTAGCCAGGCTGGGAGGCGATTGGTATTGCCGGGTTACGGCTGATAGTCTGTTTAACGTTGCCAAACCTACTAAAAACATAGGAATAGGTGTGGATGCCATACCTTTTGCCATTCGCAACTCTAAAATACTTACGGGGAATAATCTTGGTCAATTGGGTAATGTGGAGGCTTTACCTACAATTACAGATATTGAGGCTTATGCGCAATTACCGGGTGTAAAAGAATTGTTTGATGCGGAGGATAGCCAAACACAAGTACATTTAAAAGCAAAGAGTTTACTTGAGGATGGTAAAGTTGAAGAGGCGTGGAAGGTGCTGTTGATTACATCTTTATAAACTCGCGACAGGTAATATTTAAAACACTTAATCAACATAGGTCATTGCATTTATTTTTTTTAAAAATGCTATCGCTTCCTTTTGCGCTTGCCTTGCAGTGTTCAAAATGCTATCCATCAGCCAGAAATTATGAGTTACGCTTTTAAACTGATTAAATACTATGGTAATGGCTTGCCTTTTTAACCGGTCGGCATAAAGTTCAGCTTCATCACGTAATGGGTCATATTCTGCTGTGAAAATAAGGGTTAGCGGTAGGTGACTTACGTTGCGGGTTAATAGTGGCGATGCAAATTCGCTATACGCATCAGCATACGGCCCCAAATAGGCTTTATAACTATTTTGGATCATCTCCCGGGAGGTCATATACCCCTTTTCATATTCACAATAAGATGGTGTATCAAAACGGTAATGCAAGGCAGGGCAAATCAACAGCTGGCCCTGAAGGGTAAGTCTTCTCTTCTGGTTTGCCAGGTGAGTAAGACCAGCGGCAATATTTCCCCCGGCATTATCACCGCCAATAACTATTTTTTGATGGTTGATACCATAATAAAATCCCTGTTTTTTAATCCAGTCGATAACCTCAAGTCCCTGGTACAGAGGTATCGGAAAGTTATGTTCAGGGGCAAGCGCATAATCAACAGATATAACAACATAGTTGCTGCCCTCTGCAAGTGTCCGGCAAACAGAATCGCTCGTTTCCAGGCTGCCAGCAATCCAGTTGCCCCCGTGAAAATAGAGTAGAACCGGTTTTAGATCATCGCGGTCTGCGTTGTAGATCCTTATTTTAAACTCCGGCAAATCATCAGTTGAAAATTTCAGTTCGTGGATCGACATTGATTCAACTTCCGAAAATGAGGCGATCCGCGTAAATTCATTCATCATGTGCCTGAATGCATGGAGCTCTGCCGGGATCTTGTATTCGGTATTAAATTTTGTGTTCAGCAATTCTGAGATCACCGGGTGCAAATCATCTGTTTCAGCAGGTGGTTGTTTCATAAATTAAATGATGGGTAACAAAAGGTTATAATAAATTAACCTGGTAAAAAGGGCAATGAAATTAATAAAAGCGGGTACCGGCATTGAATTGTCAGTGCCCTGCTTTTATAAAACAATCAAAAAAATAAAAAACTCAGAAAAGAATTTATGAGACAAATTGCAGGTTGGCCAGGTTGCCTGAAATCAGACTTATTTCTTCGCTGCTTAAGCTGCTTTCAAGAGCTTTCGCGTTTACAATGGCCTGTTCACTGTTTCTGGCGCCTACAAGGGCAATGGTTATTCCGGGTTGTGCAAGCGTCCATAACAATACCAACTGGCCGATTGTAAGATTTTTCTCATCGGCAATGGGTTTAATCAGGTCCAGGAAATCATTAGTCCGTTTTAAATTTTCATCTTTAAAAAAGGAAATTTCGCTGCGATGATCGCCATTTGAAAATTGATAACCAGGTTTCATTTTACCTGTTAAAAGCCCGCGCTCCAAAGGGCTGTAAGCTAAAATTGATTTGTTGTTTTGCAGGCAATACGGAATTAATTCTTCTTCAATTGACCGTTTCACCATACTGTAGGGAACTTGGTTTGAAACTACATCAACATATTTCTCAGCTTCGGCCAATTGCTTTGTATCATAGTTGCTAACGCCGGCATACCTGACTTTTCCCTGCTCAATAAGCCGGGCAACAGCTTCCATACTTTCTTCTATAGGCGTTGTTGAATCGGGCCAATGGATCTGGTACAGATCAATATAATCTGTTCCCAGCCTTTTCAGGCTATCTTCACATTCTTTTATAATGCTTTCTTTCCCTGCGTACTTGTAAATGTCAATGTCCTCGCCACTGTTGTTTTTACTGCTGAAGCCAAAGTCGCCTTTTTTAAGGTCCCAGCGCATTCCATACTTGGTAAGGATTTGAAAGCGGTCTCTTGGAATTCCCTTAATAGCCTCACCAACAATTTCTTCGCTTGTGCCCTGCCCGTATATGGGAGCGGTATCAATAGAAGTTACACCAAGGGAGTAAGATGCCCTTATGGCTTCAATTGCTTCACTGCGTTCAGTACCGCCCCACATCCAGCCCCCGGCTGCCCAGGCGCCAAAAGTTACTTCTGAAAGTGACAGGTCGGTATTTGCAATTTTTCGGTATTTCATAATTATATTTTTTACTGAATTTTTCGTTTATTTACAATAACCCTATTGTTTTATGCCCAGCACAATAATAATCCGGTTATAACGGCAACAAAGAAACAACTAATGGCGGTTGAGATCAATAACTCACCGCTTTGTTAGTAACTCATTAAAAAATTAGCTATGTCAGAAAGAAAACTCAGTTCCACTAATTATTATAATCAATCGTTTCTGGAAGAAAAGTGCGCGCTTAATGAGCTGATAAATTTATTAAGTAAAAGATGGATGACTGAAGTGTTATTCAGCATTGAAGAAGGTAATAACCGCTTTACCGCTTTAAAGGAAGATCTTGAACATATAAGCGACCATATTTTGGCTGACCGCTTAAAGCTTTTAGAGCAGCAGGACCTGATTAATAAATTATATTTGCCCGGTAACCCACCGCGTACAGAATATTCGCTTACTGCAAAAGGCGAAGAGTTAAGTGCACTGCTTGGCACTTTGTGCAATTTTGCAGAAACCCAGATGTCGTTTTAAGAAGATGCGTTTTGTGGATTTGAATTAAAGAACTTCCAGTTCAATTAGTTTTTCCTTTAGCTCAGGTGCCGATATAAAATGGATAGATTTTATCCCCATCTTCTCCGCAGCTAAAATATTACGGTAATTATCATCAATAAACAAAGCTTCTTCGGCTTTTACAGTATGACGATCTAACAGAACCTGGTAAAACTCCGGCGCAGGTTTACGCATTTTTTCGGCGCCTGACACTACTATTCCATCAAACCAGTGCAAAAATTCAAATCGTTCCAAAGCAACCGGAAAGGTTTCGGCCGACCAGTTAGTTAGCGCATAAATTTTGTATTTACCGCTTTCTTTTAGTTCTTTAAAGATCTCAACTGTATCATAAAAAGCTTCGCCCAGCATTTCGTCCCACCGGGTGTAAAAGGCGCGGATGTTCTCCTCATGTTCAGGGAACTGTTTAACCAGGATCTCGGTGCCTTCAGCTAATGACCGGCCTGCATCCTGCTCCTCGTTCCAATCGGAGGTGGTAACGGTGGCGAGGAAGTTTTTCATTTCTTCTTCATCGTTGAAGATGGTGCGGTACATGTAGTGTGGGTTCCAGTCAATTAAAACTGCGCCGAGGTCGAAGATGATGGTGTTGATCATGAGGTAAAAATAATAAAAATGCTATCGACCGCTTTTGCCGCTCCACAAAATATTTACCGCAGATAATTGCTCGTTTTCCAAACGCAGATCAGTATTGATGGTGAAATCGTTTTTGCGGTAAAAGCTTATAGGTGATGGGTAGGGCTTGCCATCTGCCTTTATATCGTTATCATGGTCAATAGCCCAGCCGAACAGTTGGGTTCCATCCTTTTTTAGTTCGTTTAACAGCAAGGTACCATGGCCTTTACCATGAACACTGCCGGAGAGCATGATGAAAAAGCACCGGGTAGTTTCAATTGAAAATGTAGCCGCCCAGCCCGCTATCTCACTGGTCTCATTTATCAATAAATAATGTTTTGGGTTGATAAGGGTGTTAATAAACGCATCAAACTCATCCATGCCCGGCATCAGCAAACGCACCGGGTATTCGGTATTCCAGATATTTAATGCGGCTTGTTTTTGCTGATCTGAAAGGGTGGTGGTGGTTATTGTTTTCATAATCCGAGCCTGATTATTGCCTCTTCATGAGTTATGCTCTGGCCGTTATCCAATTGTTCCAAGCCTCTCAATACAGACGCTTGCTGCTCTTTACGTAGTTCATCAAACCAATCATGCTCTTGTTCCTCATTCATTTTCATCAAATATTCTGGTATAATCAGCAAATTCTGTGTCTTTAAGATCTTGCTCAATTATATTTTTTGCAATTTCAAAATCAATTACAAAGCAACAGACCTCCATAGCTCCACTACCTATACTGCCTCCATCACAATGCCCGAGCCCTGTCCATCCTAAAGTCTCGTCCATTCTGCTCTGAAGTCTTGTTCTTTTCTCGACATCCCCTGGTGTTCCCATTCCATCAACTTTATATTCAATAAGTAGCGTAAAATGCTCATCGATATCAACCTCATTATAACCTTCTGATATTAGTTGGTTAATTTCTTTTTGAATTTCTTTTCTGAAGTTAGAAAAGATTCCTGATTTTACCTCTTTGCTATTTCCTCTTTCCCCAACTTCCCCCAATGGACTATTCCGATTTTTTCGTCTCGATCCCAAGTTTCCCAATAGCTGATTTTATTGCCAACTTGTTTGTAGAGCTTTAACATTTATTTGAGTTTTTTAATTAAATATAGCGTTATCCCTTTTATTAATTACTTATTCTCCAACAAATACCTTTTAAATCCTTCAAAATCCTTACCTAATGCAGTTGCCTTTTTTTCTTTTTTCTCTAGCTCTTCCACATGCTCAGGTATGTCAATTTTTGCCGCGATGCTTTCCGGGAAAACATCCGGGAATTTGCAGGGGTGGGCGGTTGATAAAAATACGCCGGCGGTATCGGGTTTGTAATTATCCTGTTGCCAGTCGCGGAGGGCCTGCCAGGCTATTGCGGTATGTGGACAAGCCACATAGTTATAATCATCATTAATGAACTTTATTGCCTCCAAAGTTTCTTCGTCATTATAACGATAGCCGGTAACCAGGTTTTTAAGCTCATCCATATCGTCCTTAAACAAATCGGCAATGCGCACCCAGTTGCTTGGGTCGCCAACATCCATGGCATTGCTGAGGGTGGCTACAGATGGTTTGGGTTGATAAACGCCTGATTTTAAATATTCAGGCACGGTATCATTAGCATTGGTAGCCGCTATAAAATGTTCAACCGGCAAGCCCATTTTCCAGGCCAATAAACCTGCACCTATATTGCCAAAATTGCCGCTTGGTACCGAAAAAATAACCTTACTAATGCCCTGCTTTAATAGCTGTGCATAAGCATTAAAATAATAAAATGTTTGGGGGATGAGTCTTGCTATGTTGATGGAATTTGCAGATGTAAGGCGGAATTTTTCATTCAGTTCAGCATCTGTAAATGCTTGTTTAACCAGCGCCTGGCAATCATCAAAGGTGCCGTCAACCTCAACGGCGCGGATGTTCTGGCCGTTGGTGGTAAGTTGTAATTCCTGGATGTCGCTTACCTTATCTTTAGGATATAAAATAGTAACCCGGGTGTTGGGCACTCCTAAAAAGCCTAAAGCAACCGCCCCACCTGTATCGCCGGATGTTGCTACCAGCACATCCAGCTGCTTTTCGCCTTTTTCTAAAAAGTAGCTCATTACCCGGCTCATAAAGCGGGCACCGAAATCCTTAAACGCTAAAGACGGGCCATGCCACAGTTCCAGCACAAATATGTTTTCTTCCAGTTTAACAACGGGGGCTAAAAAGTTGATGGCATCTTTAATAATCGCCTTCAGATCATCGGCGGGAATATCATCGCCAATTAAATGTTGTGCAACGTGGAAAGCGATCTCGGGCAGGGTATACCCATCCAGGTTATTTAAAAATTTATCATCCAGGCGCGGGATATTTACCGGCATATAAAGGCCTTTATCCTGCGGCATGCTGTTAAAAACCGCTTCTTTGAAAGATACGCGGGTTGATGGGTTTTTGGTACTGTATAATTGCATTTTGGAGTTCGGATTTTCGAATTCGGATTTATTTTTTGATTTGATTATTTAAAACATGCCGCCATTGTGAGGAACGAAGCAAATTCTGCTTAGGACAATCAAGGACCTTTATAATTTAAGTGACCTAAAGGCTGCTAATAGCTTACCACATGACATTAAAGGTTCATGATCTGCATAGTTCAGAGGTTGCTTCGTTCCTCGCAATGACGCAGGGGGGCTTCCATCCGCACATCTGCATATTTGCACATCCGCACATCACAAAACTCTCGGCCCTTTATCATTTATGGTTGACACATACTTATTGCTGCCAATATTTATCCCTGTTAAGTGCTGCTGCAGTTTTTGGGTGATGCGGTTGGCTGTCTCTTCATCGCGGGTAAAGGCGAAAACCGAAGGGCCTGAACCACTAATGCCAAAACTTACTGCGCCCAGTTCCATCGCCATTTCGCGCATCTTATAAAAGTCAGGGATCAGCATGGAGCGCACAGGTTCAACCAAAATGTCTTTCATGCTGCGGCCTATCAGGTCAATATCATTCATAAACAAACCGCTAACAAGGCCGGCTATATTGCCCCACTGGGTAACGGCATCCTGCATCCGGATGTTTTTGCGGATGATCTGCCGCGCCTCGCGGGTAGGCACATCCACATCAGGGAATACTATGGCGCAATACAAGTCTTTTGGATGCGGCAGCCTGATTATATCCAGCGGCTCATAGCTCCGTACCAATACAAAGCCACCGAAAAGAGCAGGTGCAACGTTATCCGCATGCCCATGGCCACAAGCCATTTCCTCGCCTTTCATGGCAAAAGGCAACAGCTTAGCCGGGTCGGCATCATCGCCCAATAAAGTCTTGATGGCAAACAAACCTGCCACCGTACTTGCTGAACTTGAACCAAGTCCGCTGCCGATTGGCATTTTTTTGTGCAGCTCAATATCCAGCCCAATATCGGTACGGCCAATACTGTTTAAATAATGCTGAACGCTAACGCTTACGGTATTTTTAGCCGGGTCGAGCGGTAAGCGGCCGTCATCACCGGTAATTTTGCTAATTGTAATGCCAGACTTGCCGGTCATTCGCATTATCACTTCATCGCCTGGTTCATTAACGGCAAAGCCGAGCACATCAAAGCCGCAAACAACATTGGCAACGGTGGCAGGAGCAAAGACCGAAATAGTCCCCGAGGCCCCCCGACCCCCTAAAGGGGGAGAAATAGCGAAGGGGATTTTTACTTCTTGTATGTCATCTTTCATATTACTCTTAAACTTTTGTTCCCCCTTTAAGGGGCTAGGGGGTCTGGCCTACGCGCCCACATTTATTAAATCAGCAAATACGCCTGCGGCGGTTACTTCGGCGCCTGCGCCGGGGCCTTTTACAACCAATGGGCGTTCTTTATACCTGTCGGTTGTGAAGGAAATAATGTTATCACTGCCCGATAGTGTGGCGAAAGGGTGGCTTTCATCAACCATTTGCAAGGTGATCTCCGCTTTGCCATTTTCCAGCTTGCCTATATAACGCAATACTTTATTGTCTTTTTCGGCTTGTTGTTTCAAGTTGGTGAAATGCGCGTCTTCGCTTTTTAAAGCTGCGTAAAAGTCTTCAACAGTTTTGGCTGCCAAACAAGCGGGTGGCAAAACACTTTCAATTTGTACGTCAGCTTCTTCCATAGCATAGCCGGCGTCGCGGGCAAGGATCAGCATTTTGCGCATAAAATCTTTTCCGCTCAGATCATCACGCGGATCAGGTTCGGTATAGCCTTTTTCCTGGGCCTCTTTTACCACATCGTGAAAATTGGCGTCGCCCTTAAAATTATTAAAGATAAACGAGATAGTGCCCGATAAAATAGCCTCAATTTTTGCAATCCGGTCGCCGCTGTTCATCAAATCTTTTAAAGTACGGATGATAGGCAAACCTGCACCTACATTGGTTTCATAAAAGAAATCAACGCCATGCTGCAGCGCGGTATCGTGGAAGGTTTTATATTGCTTGTACGAAGCTGAGTTACCTATTTTATTACAGGTAATAACAGAAATGTTCGATTTAAAAACCTGCTCATAAACCTCGACCGGCTTTGGGCTGGCGGTATTATCAATAAATACGCAGTTGGGCAGGTTCATGCTTTTCATGCGGGCAACAAATTCCTGCAGGTCTGCCGGTTCATTTGAAGCATTTAGCTCTTCCTGCCAGTTGTCTAACGAGATCCCATCGGTATTAAAGATCATTTTACGGGTATTGCTGATGCCTGCAATTTTCACCTGGATACCGTTGTGCTCCTGCAAATAAGCACTGTGCGCATTCAGTTGTTTAAACAGGGTTTGGCCGATATTACCAGTACCCAAACAGAAAGCATGCAGTGTTTTGGTAAGCTGGGTAAAAAAGCCGTCGTGCACGGCATTCAGCGCCTTGGCAAGGTCGCGGGCAGAAATAATAACCGAGATGTTATATTCTGATGAACCCTGCGCAATAGCCCTAACATTAACCCCGTTACGACCAAGCGCATGGAACAACTTGCCTGATACGCCGGGTGTTTGTTTCATATTTTCGCCAACTATGGCTATAATGGCAAGGTTTTGTTCAATCACTACATCCTCCAGTTTTTTAGCGAGGAGTTCCAGCTCAAATTCCTGTTCTATTAATTTTTTCGCTTTCTCGGTATCATCCGGCTGAACAGCGAAGGTGATGCTGTGTTCGGATGATGACTGGGTGATCAATATGATGTTGATCTGTTCTCTCGCCAATAAAGAAAACAACCTGCCGCTAAAGCCTGATTTACCCACCATACCGCTGCCTTCCAAATTAAGGATGCTGATGTTATTGATGGAGGAAATTCCTTTTATAGGCAGGTTTGATGGCTTGCAATCATGACGGATCACGGTACCTTCAAACTCCGGCTCGAAAGTATTTTTTATTACGATGGGGATCTTCTTTAAAAATGCCGGGATCATGGTTGGC
>Ga0206981_10301_pt1 | contig 13610 bp, 7 predicted proteins | sample Alteio_BWMinCont_17_FD_153312 | JGI IMG/M metagenome (GOLD analysis project Ga0206981, IMG submission 153312) | Enriched cells from forest soil in Barre Woods Harvard Forest LTER site, Petersham, Massachusetts, United States -... | ecosystem: Environmental > Terrestrial > Soil > Temperate forest >... | reverse complement strand
CCTGCCTCCGATGACAAGCTTGCCATTGCCTTACAAAAACTCGAACGGGTGTTTCTCGACATCCCGTTCAACCGTATGCTGGGATTGCACCTGGATGAAATCGCAAAATCACATATCAAAATGAGCTTTGACATGACCCCTGAACTCATAGGCAACTATATGTTTGGGATTTTACATGGCGGGGTGATCTCTTCTGTGCTGGACATGGCTGGCGGCGTGACGGCCTGGGTTTCGCTGATTTATAAACACTTGGATAAACACCCTATGGCAGACCTGGCCGATATTCTGGGTAAATCCAGTACCGTAGATTTGCACGTTAGCTATATTAGACCGGGCAAGGGCGATAAGTTTTTTGCGCGAGCGGAAGTAGTGAATACCGGGAATAAACTTTCGTTTACGAGCATGGAACTGTTTAATCAGGAACAGAAGTTAATTGCTCGGGCGTCAGGGACGTATTTGATAGGTTAAGACCATATCATTACCCACAAATCCTCACCTGTACGCTGGCTTTTTCTTTATATTGCACGCAGGCCTGTCGCCCCGCAAAATTCTCGTCCACCAGCTCTAACAAGAATACTGGTCTATCACTGAGAATTTGTGCGGGGTCCGGTAGCGGCCTGCAATAGCACACAATATATCTGCAAGGATGATAGCCTTGCTGTCACAGAAATGAACCTATCTAGGCAGCTACCAGACACCAATGCTAGTCCTATTGCGAGTAGCCCAACTCTAATGGGCGGTAAGTTTTGCAAAAAAACACCGTCATTGCGAGGCTGCGAAGCGTTTAGCCGTGGCAATCCAGGTGCCTCGGTAATGCAGAAAACAGTGATCTTAAGCTGAAACAAGCCTGGATTGCCACGGCTAAACGCTTCGCAGCCTCCCAATGACGTACCTGTAGGTTGTTGTTTTTACAGGTACGTAAATTTCGATGTTTACCCCATTCTTGGGGTTGGGGCGCTCGCAATGACAGTGTTTTTTGCGAAACTTATTGCTATTGGGATTATATGCTAATCGCAATAACGATCATCGGCGTTATTCCTTAAGGTAGTGCCATTGCTACCAGACTCCGCACAAATTTTCGTGATGGACCGGTATTCTTGTCAGAATCAATGGACGAAAATTTTGCGGGGCGACAGACCGTTGTGTGCAATATAAAGAAAAAGCTAATATACAAGTGAGGATTTGTGGTAATGAGGAGGATTTTAGCGCGAGATGACAAGCATATTGATGGTACAACTTTTCTGACTTGACCCAGAACAGATATTTGATATAACGTAGTTTCATGACAAACAATAACCCTGCTAGAATTTCTCTCCCCGCAGCTATCTCAATTGGCATTGGTGGCATGATAGGCGCCGGTATTTTTTCGATATTAGGTGTTGTGGCCACCGCCGCAGGCGCTGCAATGTGGATTTCATTTTTAATCGGTGGAATTATTGCATTATTCTCAACGTATTCTTATGCAAAACTGGGAGCTAAGTTTCCCACCTCCGGAGGGGCTGTGCAGTTCCTAGTGGAAGGCTGGGGAGTGGGCACTATCAGCGGCGGTATGAACTTGTTTATGTGGATAGGTTATATCATTTCAATCGCGCTTTATGCACAAGGATTCTCATCTTATTGCATGACTTTCTTTACCAACACACCCACCCCCCTGCTTTCCAAAAGTATCGCTGCCGGTATTGTTATCGTGTTTTCCGCTTTAAACATGCTAGGTGCAAGCGACGTGGGCAAAGCAGAATTTTTTATCGTTGTTGTTAAAGTTTCTATTTTGATTTTCTTCGCAGCACTAGGGCTTTACTTTATGCATCCCGACAATCTTTCCCCCGCGCATTGGAGCAAGCTTTCTCATATTTTTTTTGGCGCTGGGGTTTTATTTATTGGTTACGAAGGATTTGGATTGATAACCAATGCGGCCGCTAACATGGATAATCCCGAAAAAAGTTTGCCGCAAGCTCTCTATCTGAGTGTGGGTATCGTAATCGTAATTTATCTTGCGGTCTCAGTAGCAGTGATTGGCAATCTCTCTACCCAGGAAATTTATGCTTCAGGGGATTATGCCTTAGCCGCAGCGGCAAAACCCTTCCTCGGTATGATAGGCTTTAAACTCATAGCCATTGCAGCCTTATTCTCAACGGCCTCCGCCATTAACGCCACACTCTTTGGCGCTGCAAACGTGAGTTACATGGTAGCCCGCGATGGCGAATTACCCAGCGTGTTCGAACGTACTGAATGGCGGAATGCCACCGGCGGATTATTGATAACAACCTTATTAGTCATCGTCTTCATTCTATTCTTCGATCTTGCTGGCATCGCAATGATGGGCAGCGGCGCTTTTTTATTAATATACGCCGCGGTTAATGCAGGTCATTTAAATATTCTTGCCAAAACTGGCGCTAACAAATCACTTGTTTTGCTTTCGCTCGTACTGTGCTTAGTCCTATTTTTGATACTGGAAATCTATACCTATCAAAAATCTCCATCCGCGGTTTATACCATGATCTTATTGTTAATCGGCTCTTTTGTTGCTGAAAAAACATTAAGATGATGCTATCGCATTATTTGCGTAGGCGGCGCTAACTCTTTTAATTTTTCATCCGCTTCATTGAATATGCTAGACAAATTTCGAATAGAAATACACGGAGCAAAAAATTTAACGGCTGGTGCACTGCCACTTTCGATTGCCTTTTTAAACCGATATTCAGAAACAATTAAGGGAATATCCAGCAAAGGCAAACATAGCAAGTAACTCAAAGGGCACCAGCAATAGCACATCAATTTCACGCAGTAGCCCACGCATTTTATTTGTTTCACCCTTTTTTTTATATTTGTCTTCAAGATTTCTGCTGTGTCGATACTCGTTTCAGAATCAGCAAGAGCATTCAGCAGTGGTTGCTTCAGTGGCTTCATATATTTTTCTCAAGATATTAAGATTTAGAGGGGGAATCAATTGTCACGACATATCCACTTCCCGCGACTTTATAACTTCCATGCGGCTGAACAGACACGATACCCACATTCCGTTCGTAAAACAGTGTTGCAATTTTATCTCCACTACAATCATTTGTCATATAAACATCAGCCTTACACGGGCTATCTGGCGTCTCAGAACAAGCAAATACACCGGTTATGATGTCTACAAAGTTAATACTATGCGCTTTCGTAATGCCTTTGATCCCTAGTGTAGTTGAGCAAGTGTGATCATTGATAATGGCTGTAGAATCTTCGTTGGTGTTATTGATCACTTCGACCCAAATTTTTTGCTGACTCGCATAAGCTATGAATGGCGTCGCCAGAGCCAAGGTGCTGATGAGTGTTAAAGCACCTATTTTGATAAATTTTATGTTCATAAAACTTCCTGCTTAGTGATTGTTAGTCGATAAATATATAATAAAATGACAGTTTTGGCTATTCGAAAATCACACGCAATATTGTTGCCATATAGCCCGATCTGCACTATATTAATACACGGCATAAGGTACAGGATATCAGCAATGAGTCACTCTGGATTCAATGATAATATTAGACACGCATTAAACTATTGTAGCCACGCTTATGTGCAAGATAGCCTAGCGCAGCGAGATGTTATAGATACTTTTTCTTTTGGAACAATTTATATGTTTTGTTCCACTATATCGAGTGAAGCAATGAATCGGTTTGGCTTGCACCCCTTCCATATTGAGCTTGCGCAACTGGGCTTAGATACTCTGTTTGAAATGGTATATGGATTTTCCTACGCTGCAAAGGCACAAACCATAGCGATAGAAACCGCGCAGCATTTTAACCTTTCAGCAGAGAAAACCAAGATACTTGGCAATGTCGTTTATGCAGCAGTCAACGTGACGCAAGATATCACGCCATTAGGTATGCTGCGCTCGACTATACGCCTTATCGGAAAAACGTGCGGCTATCAATGTGGTTTTTGGGGTGAAAAAAAATTAGCGGCGGCGGTTGATCAGGCCTTTACTTCTTACATCAGTCCCGTAATTTGAAGGGTGAAACGATCTATAGAGTCTGCTATCATTCTGCTACCTGTCTTTAAAACTTTAATAGGGAGATTAATGATGAAAAAAATAGTTACCGCTATAATGGCATTGATAACTAGCTTAGCACTCACCCCGATTTATGCTCATACCCAATATAATACCGATCAATTGCTTACTTTTGAAAAAACCAACCAATGTGACGGCTGTGATTTAAGTGGAGCGCTACTGCAGCACAATCATTCTGGGGCATCATTAAATAATGCTAACCTGAGTCGTATCATTGAAAATGGCTGGCCAGGAATGAATTTGTCCGGTGCAAGTTTGCAAAATGCTAATCTATCGGGTGCTTACTTAAATGATAGTAATTTTTCTCAAGCGGATTTAACGGGTGCGCATTTTGATGGTGCCGATTTAACTCGTGCTAATTTTAAAGGTGCAAAAGGTGTTGATCTGACTAATGCTCTCAGTATTTGTGACGCTATATTTCCTGACGGTAAGAAGGCAACAACAGCTTGTTAGCAAAAAAATCGTAGCGATGACAAAGGAGCGCAGCGACGTGTCAGCGAAATTATGCTACAGCGCTCGCGGACACGGCGCTGCGCACCTTTGTCCACGCTACATTCGATTTTTCAGTGAAACCCGGCACGTAGCAGCCAAATAATCTTCTGCCTCTTTAAGCGTTACGCGACGGTGAAAATCAATCAGTGGGGAGATCAGTCCACGAAGCACCGTATCAGGAATTTTCAGCGGTAATAATTCAGCGTATTTTGTGCAGATCTCTATATACTGATCTGACTCACTGTAGCTCGACTCATAAAGGGCAAATATCGCAGCCAAAACTTCCTGCACATTTGCATCCAAAGTAGCATTCGAATAAGAAGGTACAAGAGCCTTACCTAGCTCATAGCTTGATTTGCTAGCATCTACCGTAAGTCGTAATTTTTGATAAATAAGCTTCATCGTATCCATGGTGGCTTTAGCAATCAAGCCTGTACTGGCAAATTTTCTATAGGGGTTACACCCATTATTATTTAATTGCATTTCGACATAATGAATCAACTCATGAAATAACGTGCCGCATACCTTGTCATTATATAAACTGGATCTAGCAACACATATGCTGTGTTTACTATTGTATTGACCCATAGTCCTAAAATCACCTTTGCGAACATAATTACCCGCGTTGTCTGCCTTTAAAAAAACAATATTAAAATTGGGATGCAGATTTGCTCCATGAGCGGCTACATCCAATATCGGCTTTAAATCCGCATGTTCATAGTACTGCGTTAAATCCGTTATGAATTTAGCTTGATCAAAATTACTTGATTCAACATACATTCTTCTAGCGAGCGTTTGAATGGTATAAGGCGATGCCCTGATATCGACTAGATCTGCGATGGATCTACCTTGAGTCAATGCTCTTTTTGCCATTTTGTGATTAGCAATATTTTTAAAAGAGCCATTGAATAACGAAATCGACTTCAGCAACTCAGCTTCTGACGTTATGAATTTTTGTCTCGCAGCAGGATCTTTCTGCAGTCTTACTTGGTTACGCAAGATTTTGCTTTCAACAATCAGATGATCGATATAAACCTGGATAAAAATCGTATTACTCACTGAAAAACAAGTCTGCATATTAGATCGATATTTACTGTCTATTTTATTGATGTATACCGCTTTGAATAAGTTAGTTTTATTCGCTAGCATAAAATCATTTAATTTCTGCGCCTCAGCTGAGGCTTGTTCATAAAGGGTTAAAGCATCACTGATGTTATTTACCCAGGTTGCGTTACTATTTCCTATACGCTGCATCTTATCCAAAACATAGCCGCGCATCTTTAATCGGTTGCAGTCTGTCAGCGTGGCAAGCAGGATAGCCATTCGCTCACCATTCCCGGAACGCATTGCATCATATAATGCATCTTCAATAAAATTATCAGTAATTTTATAATCAATAATCAAAGCAGTACACACCGAGTCGCCAAGAAAGAGCCCGCTATTCAAATAATAATACCAAAGCGGCTCGTGACAATTATCGTTTAACTCTGCACATACACGTGGCAAATCATTTTCATAAAGTGCGGTTAAAAAAGCGCTAAACTTCTTGTGCTCTCTCTCCACTTTTCCGAGCCAAGCCTGCTTCTTATCAATGCTTTCTAAAACATAAGCATGATGCTTATTCTGCAAGTAACAAAGAATGAGTTCAATCGCAGTATAATTATTTTCAACAATAGCTGCCTCTATCAGTTTTTTACAGACTCTAGCATAAGCCTCATCAATGATTCTATGACTACGGGTTAGTTGTTCCAGCTCATAAAGCCGACCTATGTCGTCAGGAAAAAAGTAAGGTATAGCCGAATTAATCACCGCTTCAATCATCGCGTCAAGCTTTTCGTTTGTATTCGGATTGCTATTAGCCGCATAAATAATGGCGTTCTGCCTGGCCGCATTCCTAAGCATAGGATCCGCCTTTCTTTTCAATAAAGCGCTAAAGACCTCCATTGAAACATTGCTATCACAGGCAAGCATAAGTGGTGTGAGCTTGTTTTCATTAGCTTCATGGACATTAACATTCACGACATTTTTAATAAGCCATAACACGATAGGCGTTTGCAAATAGCTTGGGGTTCTCAAGTAATAATGCAACGGTGCGCTATTATAATTGTTAAAATCATGAAATTCCGTCTCAGCGCTTTTATAAGGATAACGGAAATGACAAATATTCAAGTCAGCACCAAGTGCTAACAACGCTTGAGCCACGCTGATTGCAGTCTCAACCAATAAGCTTGGCGTACGCACGGCCTTAATCACTTTATGTGACACGGTCATTAAGCGAAATAGAGCTATTGTTTTCTCTTTTGGATCTGGAATATTTATGTTTGCTTTAGCAAAATCAGCATCTCCGCTAGCAAAATGACTGCCCGGAAAAGCTTTTTTTAATATTGTCAATGCCTGCTCATCTTTCATAGGCCGTGATAGGAATTGGGTATTAAAAAATTTATATTGATACGTTAAATCCATTGTGGATGGTGGCAATACGGATGTCGATTGCACAGAGTGAGAAATATCTTGCTCTGGAAATGATGCAACATAGTTAACGAGATCAGCGGCTAAATCTCGGGTTATATCGTTATACGCGTTGCCGATACCATGATGAGATTTTTTATTTTCGATTCGAAAACTAATATTAGTTAGAATGTATGATGCGCAATAATCATCATGATCATATAACGTCACAGCTTGACTATACTCACCCTCTTTTTTTAAGAAACAAGGAGTTTGCTTGCCTTCATGGGAATAGAGAATGCAGCCATTTTTTAGCGTTGCGATCACACTATTATTGTTAAATGACAAGCCTTCAGAATGGGGATAAAAAGCATATTCGCATTCGGCGAAAAGGCGCGCCAATTTGTCTTCTTCCACATCCAAAAATACTTTAATCGGAAAAACAGGAATTAAATATTGTATTAATTTCATTATATCGGCAGGAGATTGATGACTAAAATCAAAATGATGATCAGGAAATATTTTGCTTAGAAACCGATGAAACGGAGCAACTTTTACTTCGGATTTTGTATTTTTCGGCACGACAAAAGCAATTTTTAAATCATTTATGCACACATCAGAACTTGCTTTAATTAATTCAGCTAAATGTAGTATATGCTCCAAACTATAATCCGTATAAGGTATATCAAGACACATAATATTGCAGTCAGTTTTTTTAGCACTCACTTGCTGAAATAATATAGACGACAGTGTTTTCCGATTATTAATAAATTGAAGCAATTCATCATTGTTGCGTCCTTTTACCATGCTAACTGTACCTGGCGTAATATCGGCACCATAAATAATAAGCAGTTTAGCAATAGTATTATTGCCCGATGTGATTGCGCTTTCCAGCGGAGTACTATTATTTTTATCGGGAATATCAATGACTTTCGGCTTTAAATGGTTTCGCGTTTCAAGCAACCATTTAACGACAGACAGGGATTGTAATTTAACGGCTTGATGAAGACGCGTATCACCCGCGTCATCCTGACGATCATCATCCAGTACGTGTAAAGCGTCCAAGGCAATGCGTTTAATCACTGCATTTTGGGAATGTGCATTGAGGAACTTAATGAACTCAATGCCGGATTTGTCTTTTTCATCCTTATATATCATTTCGATAATCGGTATTTGATAAATAACGCGAAAAAGAGCTTCGGCAGCTTTATGGTTATTCCAAAGCTTTAATCCTCTATAGTGGGTATAAAGCAAATGGTCTTGAACATCAAAATATTTGCGATCAATCATGATGACTATTAATTGCAGCCATTTCCTTTGCAAATCCTCAGGCATTTTATTATCAACGATATCGCGATACGCATTCCCAAGATGGGAAAGAAGAAACTCCGAAGGGGTTTTATCACCGGTATAGATTTGAAGCAAAAAATTAATGACCTCAAAAATCTTCTCATAATATCTTGGTTGTTGATCTCGATTGATTTGAATACATTGCAATAGTGTCATCACTTCAGCATTTTTATCTGGAAAAGAGTGCTTTCCAACAATATATTGCAGGCAATATAAATTGCTTTTTTTAGTAGCCCCAATCCCTGCATGATGCAATAGTGATGTATCATTCACCGCCAAAGCTGCTATGACTTTGAGGTAACCTAATTCTCCTAATAAATTTGCAAATGACTCTATGTAATATTTAGCCGTTATTATATGCTGATGTGCTAGACACACTGCTAGAACAATATCTTCGGAAATGATTGCTTTGTCCAGATGCTGGAAATAATGATAAAGCCCATCGGGGTTTTTAGATAAAAAACCGCGCTTGAGTAAAGCGTTAACAAATTTGATATCGCCTGACTCAATCGCTCTTTTTACTATATCATCAGTAAAGATAAGATCTTTAATACCTGAATCCAACAAACTGATCAGGTTAGTGATATTTTTATTTTTAATGTCTAGCGAAATCAAAGAATTCGGTGCAGCAGAAATTTTATAAGCCATATCCAGACACGCGGGATGAGAATATTTATCTATTCCCATCATTTGCGCGATGGCGGCACTGAAGAAGGGCTTAAAATAATGACCACGGTACTGGCACAAAGGTAATTCAATACCATTGTAATTAAAGCTTGTTAATTGAATATCACTTAATTTAACAAACTTGAGATCCATTAATTTATAATTTGAGCCATCATAATAAGCTGCGTTATTACTCAGAGTGTAATTTTCTACTGGTTGCGACAATTGATATTGATAGACAGCAACTCGATTTACGAAAGGCGTTGACGCTGATACTAAAGCAGGTGATATTAATATTTCTTTTTCTAAATTCATTCCGGTTTGAACCGCGACAATGCGAATGATTTTCTCGTTATTTTCTTGTTGAGATTCTTTTCTTGGCAATAGTCCGCCGGGTAGCATTAAACGTTTATCTTGTGTTGCAAGCAATACGGTTTTATTTCCCTTAGCATCGCAGCCGGTAATTAATGCATAATTATCTTGGGGAATATCTTCTATCTTACTCTCAATATCGTTATTGATTAGATTAATCCTGACCAAAACTGATTGTGAATTATAAAGTTGATAACGTTGCATCGCTAATGAAAATTTATCGCCAAAATTCAACAAATAATCTACATCAGCACCTGCACCCATGAGACAATCAATAATTTGACAATATACTTTTGGATCAGGTTTTTTCACTTTGCCATAATACTTATTTTCAATGATGCTATATTCCGTTTCCGTATCAACAACTTCGTTACCTAAACACTGCTCTAAACCTCTTAAGGCTGCAGCTAAAGATGAATAGTCTGGCTGCTCTCTTCCCTCTTTTGCATTCACATCGGCTATTTTCACCAAATGATTTACACTTGCCAGACGCCCTAACCTTGCAGCAAGAATTAAAGCCGTTGTTTTTTGGCAAAAATCTGACGCAATAATATGACAATTAGATTCATCCCTACGAATTTCTGCAGAAGCATTTACTTTAGCCCCGGCAGAAATTAATATTTCCATGGCTTCGCAATTCTCATAAAACGCGGCGACAAGGAGTGATTTTTCCAGTGAGAAAAATATTTTATAGCGCTCTAACAGAAACATAAAAATTTCTTTATTGATCTTAATAGCAATAGCTGAGAACATTTCAACTTCAGAGACTAGCGCGCCTGATAGGATCATTTTAGTTTTAGTCGTTGGCTCACACAGCAACTTAATTAATTTTTCATCCTTCATCAAAATCGCATCTTGCAATGCCGTTCTGTTAGCGCAAAGACCGTAATATACTTGTTGTCTATTCAAATAGTTTAGGGAAGGATTCGCGCCCCTGACCATCAATAATTCGACCTGAGCATAGTGTTTTTGGATGACAGCGAGGTTTAATAAAGTCAGCTGCTGAAATCCATATTTATCATAACGATATAATTGAATTTCAATACCGGACTTTAAATAAACTGCTAATTTGTTGGTATCATCGTCATCAATACACTGCATAATCTCTTGTTCGTCATGCCTTAAAATGTCATTTCGTTTAAACCATGACACGGATGTGTCATTACGTAGTTTAAATTCTCTGGGTATATAAAATTCCGTTTTGTCTGGCGCAAAAATACTAGCATAAAAGTCTGCATGTAGCTGACTATTGGGACTATTTAATATCGCGATTCGCGTTTCATTATCGACATAACGCAAGCATTCAATGAGTATTAACGTTTGATAGGGTTTAATATGTCGACCAGCGCTGACTTCTTCCGCACGAAAATAATTTTTTTTAAAGTCACCATCAGCGCGCTTAAAAACAATTTCATGATTATACCCAGCAATAGGGCTAAAACTCATTTGGTAACGCGAATACAATCGTGTGCTGCTATTTTTAGATTGCAAGATAACGGGCTGATTAATATCTTCTCTTATGTAGGTATAAGCACGCCCGCCGGTGTGTAGCGTTGCAAATGTCGCAGGGTCAGTCGCGGCTAACCTATCGAGATTAATATAAAACACATCGGCCTGTTTTATAAAAGGTGATATAGCCGTATTACTTTCAAAGCCACCCGAGAAAAATACAAAATCATCCTGCCCTACCTGTTCCATTGCCGTAGTCCACATATCGAAGATTTTTTTCTTTAATGTTTTCTGAGAATAGAGATAACCTGATTTGATAATGCCATCCGTACTTTGCGTCGCATGATTTAAAATCATAGGTTGAGATAATACCGCGCGATAAAACGTTAACTCAGCGGGGGTTAATACACTATCGGGTCTTGTCTTTTCGCTTTGAATGGTTTTGATAATGGAACCAGGCAAATCAGCGCAAGTCTTTAAACGCCGCTGGATAGCAGACAGATTTTTTTTAGATTGCTTTTCAATATCAATAAAAGAGTATTTTTTAAAACCTTGGTAGGCCAGTTTTTTCTGAACAACGGTACGGATCAGATTGACTATTTTGGGACTGATATTCAGCGCGCTGCTGTTATCTTTTTTTTCTTCAGTTTCTTCGGGGTGACTTTGCACGATAGCTTACCTTTTGGCCAAAAATAGTTCTTTAGGATTTTTGGTTGTTTGTAAACTATCCATAAGGCAAAGTCAACCTTGTCATCCCGCGCTAAAAGCTGCGCGGGATGACAAGGTTTAGCATCAAGCAGTCAACGACTGCCATAAAGCAATATACGCACCCGCTGGATCGGTAATAATAGCAAAACGCCCAAAATCACCCGCATTAGTAGCCGGTTTCACAATAGCCGCACCATTTTTAACAGCTTTTTCCAGTGCTTTATCTAAGCCTTCAACCAGGATATAAGATATCCAATGTGGAGGAATTTCTTTTTGTTTGTCTTTAGGAATAGACCAGATGCCAGCAAATTCATTACCATTGCGCTTGATTTTGGTATAAATCATGTCACCCATATCAATATCTAAGAACTCCCAACCAAATACGTTGCCATAAAAATCTTTCGCTCCTTGCAGATTGGATGTCGCCAGTTCGTTCCAACAAAATTCACTCATTTTTGCTGTCTCAGTCATATAAGCTCCCGTAAATATTTTATAGTGTTAAAGTTCAAGCAAATTATACCGTATTTTCTTAAAATGCCTTATCATTACAATAGGTTGCTTGCGCTTAAGCATTAATGATAAACTTTCAGATATTTATTCAGATAGATCGAGACTATCAAATGCCTAAACTCACATCCAAAAAGAATTCAGCAAAATCCATCAAGTCTACCGCTAAAATAAAAAAGGCTGACATGAAGAATCCAACTCCTCAGCAGGAGAAAGCCGATGTGCCTATCATTGGAATAGGTGCATCTGCCGGTGGTTTAGAGGCATTTGAACAATTTTTTACGAGTATGCCATCTGACACGGGAATGTCTTTTGTTATCATAACTCACTTGGATCGCACCCATATCAGCTTAATGCCTACCCTTTTAAAAAAATTCACTGATATGACGGTATTAACCATTAAGAATGACATGATAATAGAGCCCAACAATATCTATGTCATTCCACCCGATAAAAATATCAGCATTAAAAATAATATTTTGCTTTTATCTGCACAGAGTCATGACAAACCGCATTATATGAATCTGCCTATCAACTTTTTCTTTCAGTCATTAGCTGAAGACCGCGGCGAAAATAGCATAGGAGTTATTTTGTCCGGCTCAGGTAGTGATGGTACGTTGGGATTAATGGCAATCAAACGCGCTAGAGGTATCACGATAGCGCAAGATCCCTCTACCGCCAAATACAATAGCATGCCAAATAGCGCCATCCAAACAGGCCTCGTAGATTACATCCTACCGATTAAAAATATTCCTTTTCAATTGATCAAGCTCATTAATCAAGTCGTCATGCACGATGAAAAAATCTCCCATGAAATGCAGCAAATATTTATGATACTGCGCTCGCAAACGGGCCATGATTTTTCATCCTATAAATTAAATACCATTTGGCGGCGCATTCAGCGACAAATGCATGCCAATCAAATTAACGCCCTATCAGAATATATTGCCTTTCTGCGCGAAAATCCCAACGCCACGCAAAAACTTTTTGACGATCTCTTAATTGGTGTCACCAACTTTTTTAGAGATCCAGAAGCATTCGAAGCACTGAAGACAAATATTTTGGCCAATATTATCAAGACCAAATCCAGTGATTATTGCTTTCGTGTTTGGGTTCCTGGCTGTTCAACCGGGGAAGAAGCTTATACTCTAGCGATCTTATTGCGCGAATGTATGGACGAAGTGAAAGGTTATTGTCATGTTCAAATATTTGGAACTGACATTGACCTTTCTGCTTTAGAGGCAGCTCGCCTAGGAGTCTATTCCGAATCTATTGTGCATGATTTAACGCCAGAAAGATTAAAACGCTTTTTTTCTAAAGAAAAAGGCAATTACAAAATCAAAAAAGAAATTAGAAGCATGGTGATATTTGGCGCGCAGAATTTAATTACCGATCCACCCTTTACAAAATTAGATCTCATCTGCTGCAGAAATTTGTTAATTTACTTTAGCGCAAAACTCCAAAAAAAATTATTTCCCATTTTTCATTATAGTTTAAAAACAAAAGGAATTTTATTTTTAGGAACGTCTGAAGCGATTGCAGGATATGTCGATCTATTTCGCCAAGTCG
>Ga0206981_10298_pt1 | contig 13779 bp, 6 predicted proteins | sample Alteio_BWMinCont_17_FD_153312 | JGI IMG/M metagenome (GOLD analysis project Ga0206981, IMG submission 153312) | Enriched cells from forest soil in Barre Woods Harvard Forest LTER site, Petersham, Massachusetts, United States -... | ecosystem: Environmental > Terrestrial > Soil > Temperate forest >... | reverse complement strand
TCCCGCGGGGTTTTTAACAATAGTCAACTCTTCAACAGGTTTCTTTAGGAGATTTAAAGCAACCAGATTTTTAATACCTAAAGAAGCATCATCGGTAGCCGCTGATGAATTGTAATTCAAGGCGTATTGAAATTGGTTAATATTAGCGTTTCCGTTGCTTTGCGGCGAAGATATGGTGCTGTTTTCAAGCGTTGCGTGATCAAATGTATTATCATTTTCATGGGTTGTACTGGTCGTGTTATTCTGGCTGTCAAATGTCTGTTCTGTTGTAGTACTCGTAAAGTAAGCCTCAGAAACCGTGTTGTATGTTAGATAATCATGTAAATAAACGGTCGTGCCGGGGTCGGAGCAGCCAGCAGAGGGCAAGCTGGTTATTTCATTTTGAAAAATCTTAATGTTTGTATTTGACTGGTAATTCAAATCCGAGCTTCCAAAAAACTGATAGGCATTATCAATTTTTGAAACCGGCTGATAAACGCCATTTTTGTTTACATAAGAATATTTCGAAAGCAAATTTCCACGCCGCCAATCAAAACTGCAGACAGGCGGAAAAGGCCAGGTAAACGACTGGTAAATACCCTGATCGCTATATCCCCCGGGAATTGTGGTGTCGTTTGAGGTGTATTTGTATACTGTTTTTCCAAGTACGCCAGAGGCATCATTATATTCCGTAACCGTAGAGTATCCTACCTCAGATCCCGTACCTCCAAACAGCGGTGATTGATTTTTGGATGTGGTGGTGGTAACATTATTATAATTAACATTGCATACCTGCACAATTGGATAGGTATACGAGTAAACCGGTAACGCTGCAATAACACCCGAGGTCCCACCTGCATCTGTATTATATTCATAGTATTTGTTGACCGATGAATTTGTCACAGGGTCAAAACTCTGAATATTTTTTATCCGCAAACCACCAACATTAAATGTAGGCCTGGTTGCAGGTGAAACTGGAGGATATTCAACCCAGGTGTAAACAGCGTATGCTACTCCCTGATTACTGGCATGCCATACTATTTGAATTTTATAGGTTGTATTGGGTGTTATAGCTACGGAAGTTCCGCCTAAATTTGTCCAACTACCGTCTGCATTTTTTTTCCAGAGATAATTACTAAAACATTGGGTTATCACATCACAGGTAACGCCGTCATTAGCCAGTTCATGCAGCGTGAATTGAAAGCTATTACCATCACCAGTATTACCAACTGTAAATTCAGGACCAAACCCAGATGCACTACGTGTAGCATCATTAGGAAGATCATATTCAGTGGTATGGAATGACGGGTTTGCAATAAAATTACCAATAAAATTCAGGATTGAAGGGTCATTGGGAACAGCCTGATTGTTTTCATAGGTAAAATTGGAGTATCCGCCCGTAGGATAAGTTATTTGCTTTAAAATGTCAAATTGTGTATAATCGGGATTGGCTGGCCTCCCCGGAGTGCCACTAAGTTTGATAGAGGCATCCGATCCTGGAGTTAAATAGTTCAGCGGATCGGTTGTGTTACCCCTGTAATAACCCCAATAGTCTATGAGGGCATTTCTCGGTAAAGACGGGGTTGTTTGGTCATAATTCAGGGTATAAGCTCCTGTTTTATTTGAGGCAGCGTCATACATTTCGACCGATTGCAGGTTTAACCTAAAGGAGTTTGATAAGTCATTTAGGGGGGCCGGGGTTACGTTCGGCGGGTTATTGGTTATTATTTTATAGGTTTTGAGCAGGTTATAGGTAGAATTTGTTTGATTATAGATATTTATATGGTCAAGAACCTTGTCCATAGGTATATCAGCGCGATTTGCACCTGCTATGAAGTCAACTTTTCCGCCGGGGAAGGTTATACTGGATAATCTCAATGCGGTAAAATTCAGATAATTTAATTGTCCGCTACCAACACTTTGATATATCCTTGGATCATAAAAAACAGTTAAATCGGCAGAAGTGGGTGTAGAGTAATTATAAGTTTCATAGGTGAAATTTATTTTTTGTCCGTTTGTAAGATCAATTTCTGCCAGGTACCAGGAGTTTATAATAGATTCTGGCAAAATTTGGGTTGTATTGTAATTTTCAGGTGTCACTACTTCGTAAGTATTTACATTATTAGCCAATCCATAAATGTATTTGGTACCGTCGTTATCCGTTACCACCCATTGATTAAAACAATAAATCCTGGCTGTCGATCCAGGAAGGGTACGACCAAGGGCCTGTACCTGGAGTTTATTTGCAGGTATAGCATGAGCGTTTCCGAGCACGTCTAAATAAAATTTACTGTTGCCATTGGGTAAAGTACAGTTAAAGACATCCGATTCTGTATCATAATTATTTTGAAACATGGCATCAGAAGAAGTCTTTGGAGCGTCAGTATTTGCGTAGCCCAATGAATTGTTGACTGAACTATTTAATATAGTGGAGACCTGTGTTTGATAAGTAGAATAGTTGTCAATCATCCTTTCATCATTTATGCCCCGCTGTTGCCGGTTAATTACCCCTCCTGCATTCAAAACCCAGCCAGTGCCTACCCATGAAGGATAATCTTCGACTTTTACGCCACTTGCATGGTAACTCAGTGAAATTGGCATGGAGAATCCCCCCACTTTTATCTCATATATCGGGATTTGAATATTAGGAACCCCAGTGTACAATGATACCGGGATATCACCGTATTTACCTAGAGCAGCTGCATTAGGTGACTTCGGGCTTTGGGGCACATAATCGCTAAATTTAAATTGCTGTGCTAAAGAAAATTGGAGTACTGAAACCATAACAATAATGGTTAAGCAAAGTGATTTCATTTACTATTGATTTAATTTTTTATTTATTGTTTCCATTTGCTGTTTTAACAGATTAATCTGTACCTGCTGAACATTTAATTTATTTTCCTGCTCACTGTTTTTACCTTACTCTCCTTAATTTCTTTATCCTTCTCTATCAGATAAAGCGCAAGTTCTTCCATCTTTTGCAGCAACTTTTCATTCATTCCGCCCAGGTCAAGCCTGTTCTTTTCAACTTCGGCTGCTGATAGTACATTGGGTAAATGGTGATTTCGATCTATATAAGTTTTTACTTCGGTTAAAGGGGGTTGTAACATCAGAGGGTAAATTGTCCGGTAAAATTGTGCTGGCAGCGCCCACAAAGGCGCTAAAAGGTTTATTCATTGTGTAAGACTTAGTGAGTTAGCTCGCTCACTTTAAGCCATTTTAGTATAATTTATTGAAATGGATATTTTTGGTATGGTTTAGCCTGCAATGCTCATGTAACCTGAGGTAAACAAATTCGCAAAGTTGTTAAAACAAATAAATGCTTGTGATGAGGTAAAAGGGTATTGTTCATGAGATAAGGAAAAAAGTATGCGCATCTTTACGCATGTAAAATTTCTGGAAAGGTACGAATATTATCAAACCGATGATAGGTCAGGCCAATATTTTTTATAAATCATTATCGAAAAAAGTGTTTGGCAGCTGCGCAAACGATAGTGAATTAGACAGGGCGGGAAAACATGCGATTGGCAAATTTGATTTGACTATCCTGTCTATAGCCACCAGCAGCATTTATACATTGGTGCATCAAAAAAAGCCAAAAGTTTTTAGCTATAAGCTTTAAAACCCTCCAAAAAAATCTACATTTTGCCTGCTCATATTAAAACCGTGACCCAGGCTGAATTCCTTATATAAATCATCTAAATCTTGCTAGGATTTTCAATAAATTTGTGTTTATCCCTGAAGCCCGGTGCAATTGTTGTAATTTGATCACTTCAATATAAGCGCTCAGCTTTCTTTTTAATACTTAATCTAAACAATTGCATATAAGTTAATTACCATTCAACTCACATCATCATCATCAAAATGATCTATTACACACAACTTATTTTTATAAGGCCCGGATGCGAGCAGGAGTTTCATGCTTTCGAAGAAAAAGTATTACCCCTTTTGAAGGGACATAACGGTGACCTTGTTTATCGTGTCAGGCCTGGTAAAAGTGCATTTATTGAAAGCAGCCGCGAATTGCCTTACGAGATCCATTTGGTAACTTTTGGCAGCAAGGCTGATTTTGAGGGTTATAAAAATGATCCTAAACGCCTGGATTTTATCGAAATGAAAAACAATTCGGTGGAAAAGATAATTTTAATTGAAGGTTTCGAATTATGATGATGCCGGTTACTTTCTTAACCACATAGATTCTCTATGTGCTCAATGAATTCAAAATGACATAAATTCCAACAAATAATTTAACACGATGATTAATAGCTTAAAAGAAAGTTTGTGGAAACAATTCGGAGCAAGTATCGACATGCTTAAAAATGCGATACTACTATGGCCGGATGAGCAATGGAATTCCAACAAAAAGTTTTTTTATAACGCTTACCACTGCCTGGTATTCCTTGATTACTACCTGACAATTCCACCCGAAAACTTCTCCTCACCACTCCCCTTCACAATTACGGAATCTGGCGATATACCAGCCGATGCGATAGACGATGTAATACCAGACAGGATTTATAGTAAAACGGAATTACTTGACTACCTGCAAGCAAGTCGTGAAAAGGGCCATGTATTAATTACAGGCTTAACGGAAGAAAAATTAAAAGAACGATGGGTGGAGGAGTTGGGAGATATGAATTATTCTGTGCTGGAAATATTACTTTATAATATGAGACACGTTCAACATCATGCGGCACAATTGAATTTGCTTTTGCGCCAGGGAATAAATAATGCACCAGGTTGGGTTTCGCGTGCTGAAGACGAGTTATGATTGATTTTGACGGAAAAGGCACTTCCTCGGCCATATGATTGGATTGTTTTTGCTGGTCAATTTACCAACTGCAATAGAAGCAGCATTGTAACAAAATAAAAAATGCCATATCTAAATAATAAATAAACCTTTACCTTACAGTACCGAAGCAGCCCAGGCACATTCACCTATAATTATGCTTGCAATGAAAACAAAATTTGCACTCTTTTTGATAGCTATCCTTTATTCACTTCAGGGGTTTAGCCAAACATATATTAAAGATGTAACTATTATAGATGTAAATAACAATAAGAAATAACTGATCGGCTTGTAAAAGGAAATATAATTGTTGACCATGAACAGGTGAGTGTTCCTGGCAGGAAGGATAAGTTAGAAGCCATTGCCATATATCAGATCCAAAACAATAAAATAAAAAAGGTCTATTTTATACAGTAACAACGCGACACAACAATGGCTAACGTGGATGACGATTTTGTACAATTTTTCAAATTATTTAGAAGATACCTTGCGCACTTAAATTGAAATAACGCATATCAAGACTAAGTACAATGAAAAAAATCATGAGATTCTCTATCTTTCTAATGTTAGTATCGCTTGCAAGTGTTACAAAAGCTCAAAATGCCGACCAAATGATTAAGGATTGGGAAAGAGCCAAAACCTACACCAGGCATTATTTGGACGCAATGCCTGAAGACGGCTACTCCTTTAAGCCTACCCCTGAAATGCGAACCTTTGCAGAACACATGTTACATTTTACTGATGCAAATTATGAGTTAGCCTCATTGGCCGGCGGACTAAAAAGCCCGATCGCCCCGGGTGCTGCCGTAAAATCGGTCGACAAATCGAAAGCTGCTACAATCGAAATGGTGATGGCTGGTTATGATTTTGTTATTAGTAATATTAAAAACATGAAGCCCGAACAATTCCAGGACACCGTAAAGGTTTTTGATAAATATGTTATGACCAAGGCTGCTTTATTGAACAAAATATTTGAACATCAAACACACCACCGGGGACAAACAACTGTTTACTTTCATTTAAAAGGTATAAAACCACCAAACGAAGAATTATTTTAAGATTTGCCCCTGGCGAAAAGGAAGAATTTTTCAAATCCTGTTATACTTGAGGGTGCAGGTTCGATTTCTACTCCAGCCATCATCTAGAATTTAAAAGCTTTGAATCGAAAGATTTAAGGCTTTTTTAATTTTGTAATATCCGTTCATTTTGCGAGAGTGTGGACACTCGCAATTATTTTTCGGTTAAGCATTGCCGCTTGCCGGGCGGGAGTAGACGCTTGGCGGGCAAGGATAATACCGACCAAAAATCACGTAAAATCCGCATGCGCGATTACGTAGAAATACGTCTTTTATTGAAATGTCACTTTTTATATTGGTGAAATCATTTCAGAACATAAAAATTATCACAATCCCGGATGCAAGCTGCTGCATTCAATATTTATATTTTACATAACTAACCCTTTTCATGAAGACAAAGCAAATTCTATTATCTGTTGCATGTGTACTAATTTACGTTGCAAACGCCCTGGCGCAGAAGAACATTGTTAATGTTGACCCCCTTACAGGTGCAGGGCGGACGGCTATTCCCGTTTACAGCTTTACCAGGGGGCAGGTCACCTTCCCCGTAAGCCTGGTGTACGCGGGAAACGGCGTGAAGATCAAAGATGTGGAAGGAACGGCTGGTATGGGCTGGAACCTGCAGGCAGGCGGACAGGTAAGCCGCGTCGTACGTGGGTTGCCCGACGATTGTTCTTTAGACAACTCATTTAATGCCATGTACGGATGGATGAATGCTTCAGACACGGTTCCTCCGTATATAAGCGCTATCACGGATAATCTTTCCAATTGTACCAATGAAACTACGGATCTTAGTTATATAACGGCGCATTTCCCGGCCAACATGGATACGGAACCTGATATTTTTTATGTTAGTGCACCGGGATTAAGCTGCCAGCTTATTTATGACAGAAATTTACCCGGGTTCAGGCCTTTGAATTACCAGGACCTCAAGATTAGCTATACAACCAGCTCGGGACAAATAACCGGCTTTACAATAATTAATGATAACGGCATCAAATATGTTTTTAATGTAGCTGAACAAGCATCTATGCGCACCGCTACAAGCGGCCCTGCCCCGGTTTATTTCACCACAAAATACAATCAATATATAAACGGTATTAATTATTATGATGCCTGGTACTTATCAAGCATCACCGATGCTACCGGCGTTGGTATTTCACTGGCCTATACAACCGGAACCTACAGATTGAGTACCGATCCTATTACCTTATTCATCGGCGGATCAAATACGGCCAGCCCGCAGTACACCATCAGGTCATCAGTAACCCCAAAAACCTTATCTACCGTATCTACAATAGATGATGACGGGGCATTAACAGAATTAACATTTAACTGGACATCAAACCCGAAAAGCGGCGGGGGAACTGATCAAATGTATATTGATTCGATAACCGGATTAAACAAACATTTACTGTTTGGTTACAGTGCCGTTAAGTACGTTACCGCTGGCGGGGCAAGTTACTACCGCCAGTTCCTGCGCTCGTTTAAAGATGGAACAAACCCCAATTCGCCGGTAAGTTACACTTTCACCTATTACGGAGAAACGCTGTCTAGCGGGAATTACACCACCACATTACCCGATTCTTCCTCATTTAAAACGGACTACTGGGGGTACTTTGCCAATAACGGAAACCCTGCCCTACAACCAGCTGTTTACATTAATCCGTCAAATGCGTCCTATCCGCGTTATATCCCTTACCGGGCAACTTCCGGCGGCACCGATTATCCTTATAATACTTCGGGATATAACCTGAGCCCTGATACTGCAAATACCAAAACCGGCTGCTTACAAACCATTACCAATGCCAATGGCAGTCCCACAATCATCGCCTGGGAGTCAAATAATTACGTAGATCCAGAAACCGGATCAGTCTTACCAGCCGCCGGCGTGAGGGTACAAGCGGTTAAATATGCACCCGGCCTGGGCAGCCCTCCCACAACTATTAATTATTCATATGTCAGTCCCTCAACAGGCTTATCAAGCGGTAGGCCCGTCTCCTTGCCCTTATATGCATTCAGCATTCCTTATGGAGGCACTGCCACCGGCTCTTCATTATACACCAGTTCAACTTCTACTTCATTAACCGACCTGTCGGCAGAGGACCATACCATTATGTATGGCTACTCCAAAGTCAGCCAAACAAACGGCGGGTCCACACTTTACCAGTTTTACCAGCCGGCCACCTATTGGGACCTGAGCGCCACACCCGGATGCAGTGGCTGCACCACGCCTGATTGGGCGCCTACGGTGGATATGATAGCCAGGCACAACTGTGCTTCATCATACGGGCCCATAAAAAACGACAGATACTCCTACCCGTTTATTCCTAACCCCAACTATAATTTTGAGCGGGGGCTTTTACAAAAAGCAACCACTTACCTGGATAACGGAACTGAAGTAAGCGAAGCAAATTATACCTATCAGCGCTCATTTACACCTTCTGCTATCTATGGTTTCCGGTACGAGACCAACCCCAATGGATCATTGGTAGTTACCAACTATAATAAGTACGCCGTTAACTACAATACCAGCGAGCTTACCACAACGGTATCAACAAATGTTTATAATACCAATGGATATACCGTGCCGAAAAATAGCACGGTAAGCTATACCTACGGAAGCGCAAACCATAAACGGCTAACCCAGCAGGATGTAGCCAATAGTGATGGCAGCACCATCACCACTAAAATATCCTATGTTAAGGATTATCCATCAGCAGGTTCAGGCACCAATCATAACGTAAATGCTATTTATAATTTAAACCTGTTAAATGTAAATATACCTATTGAAACCTACCAGTTGGAAAACAGGGCCGGCACAACAAATATAACAGATGGCTCATTAACGTTGTTCAGCGATTTTACGGGGGGAGCTGCTACTTTTTACCTGCCTTCGCAACAGCTTCAGTTTGTACAGCCAAATGGTTTAGCTCCGGCAAGTTTTACACCGTTTAATGCCACAGGCAGCGGGAGCAGCCAGACTTTAACTTATGATTCCCATTATTTTACCACAGCTAATTATACCAATTACGATTATACTGGTTTTCCGCGAACCGCTGATGATAATAATCACCACGTTGTAACTAGCTGTACCGATCATTTCAGCTATAAGCCATACCTGGTGGTAAAAAATGCCGGGGTAAATGAGATCGGCTTCCAGGATTTTGACAGTTGGGGGTATCTCTATTATAGTTCGACCGGAACAGCCGGTACTTCTTTCACAACCGGCGGGCATGGCAACAGCAATTATTACTTAATGCCTGCCACACAAACCTATTCCAGGTCAATTACTAAAAGCGGGCTTGCTTCAAATTATGTGTTCTCCATTTGGGCAAACGCTACCAACCTGTCAGCAAACACCATCAATGTTTCGCTCAATGGCGGCGCGCCCATTGCCTGCACGTTTACCGGCGCAGGCGCCTGGAAATATTATGAATGGAAGATCCCGGTAGGCGCAATGCCAACTACATTTACGTTTGCCTATACGCCCGCGCAAACTACATCGATAGATGATGTGCTGATCTACCCAGATAATGCGGAAGTTACTACGATGACTTATGACCGCACCACACACTTCAAGATCATGCAAACTGATACCAATGGTGTTTCGGTTTATTTTAATTCAGACCAATGGGGAAGAATATTGTATATCTACGACCAGGATCATAACATTATCCAGCGGAATAAATATACCATTCAACTTTTTAATTAATAAAGCTATTACCCCAACCTATTTTAAAAGCCTGAATAATGCAAAAAATTAAAATAAACCATATAATAATAGCTTTATTGCTGCTCTGCTTTTTTAGCCAGGCGACGTTTTGCCAGAACCAGGTACTTACCGTGCAGGACAACATTAAAGTACCAAACATAACCACTGATGCACAGAAAGATGCGCTTACAGTAACCGGCAAACAAACCGCTTACCAGTATTATGATGGCTATGGTCGCGTAGTAGAAACAAATGGTTATCATGCCAGTCCCTTGCAGCAGGACCTGGTACAGCCAGTTGGCTACAACAGTATTGGCCAACAGACAACCAGCTATCTGCCCTATACTGACGGACTTACGGATGGAAGCTTTCGCGGGGGGGCAGCTGCCACCGGACAGGCTACGTTTTACAACAACACGACTACCTACCTGGTGGCGCGTGACAACTCACCATACAGCAGCCAGGTATTTGAAAACAGCCCTTTACAACGCCTGCTTAGTGCAGGCATGGTGGGCGACGGCTTTCAACCGGGCGGTACGGGCACACAGCATTATAAAACGGTAACCTATCGCAGCAACAACGCTACTGCAGACGGAAATATTTTTGTATGGTATCCCGATGGTACTTATATCCCGGGTACTTTGTATGGCGATAACAGCCTGGTGGTAACTGATGGCAAAGACGAGGACAACGTGGAAACACTAAGCTATACCGACCTGGGGGGCCATACCATATTAAAAAGGCAGGTGCATGCCGGGGGCAATTTGGATACTTATTACGTTTATAATGCATCTGGGATGATTAGTTATATTGTGCCGCCAAAGGCAACGGCAGCGCTGGCAGCCAACAGCTACAGCCTTACTGCCGCAGCCATTAGTACGCAGATCTTTAGCTTTACCTATGACGGGCGCGGACGCCTCATCAGTAAAACCGTGCCCGCCAAGGGCACCATGTACATTGTTTATGATGCCTGGAACAGGCCGGTATTAATGCAGGATGCCAACATGAAGGCCGGTAACAAATGGAACTATATAAAGTACGATGTGAAAGGCAGGGCCATAAGCCAGGGGATTTATGTTGATGCTACCTATATTACCCAGGCTACCATGCAAAGCTACGTTAACACTTTAACAACAGTATGGTATGAAAGCCGCAGCGGTACCCTTACAAACGGGGGATATTATACAAATACCGCATTCCCTACAACCGGCACCCCATTAGCCTACGGTTATTATGATAATTATGACCTTAACCAGGACGGAACAGACGATTTTAGCTATGTGACCCAAAGCGATGTAAACCTGTCCAATGAAGAGTCGGCAACTACTACTAAGCTAAGGGGGGTGCCTACTATTGTGAGTAAAACCACCATGGGATTGGGCATTGCAGCTAACACCTGGCTTACAACGGCAACCTTTTATGACAAACGTGGCAATCCTATCCAGGTGCGTAGCAACAACCATGTTTATTATACCGGGGCAACCACCTTTACCGATACCAAAACCGTTGTGCCCGATTTTACAGGTGTTCCGCAGGTAAGCAAAGTTGTAAAACAAACCGGAGCAAGCACAACGGTAACCGTATATACCGCGCTAACTTATGATCACATGTACCGGGTAACCGGTGTAAGCCAAAAATACAATACAGGCGCCATGCAGGCCGTAGCTGCTTATACCTATAACGAGATTGGGCAGGTTATAAAAAAAGGTGTTGGCTATGTTAACTCCACCACCTGGCTGCAAAACATTGATATGCGCTATAACATCCGCGGGCAGCTGCTAACCATTAATAACAGCACGCTTACCAATGATATGACCACCAATAAAACAAATGGCGATACCAATGACGTTTTTGGCATGCAGCTGCTTTATAATGTGGCTGATGCCGGCATTGGTAATACGGCTTTGTTTAACGGCAAACTCTCGGCAGTAAAATGGATGAGTAAGGATGGCTCGGGCACGGCAACAAGGGAGCGCAGCTACAAATATACCTATGACGACATTGACCGTTATACAGCCGAAAACTACGGCGAACGGACAACGGCCGGCACAGGCAGCTTTAACCAAAACCCGAATGGTTTTGATGAATACGGCATAACCTATGATGCGGGTGGCAATATTACCCATTTAAACCGCAAAAGCTCAACCGTTGGCGGCTCCACCAATACCCTTATTGACAACCTTACCTACAGTTACGATCCCACCAACCCCGACCAGCTAAAATCTGTAGCAGATGCCGGTACCAGTGCGGGGTTTGTTGGTGGCTCGGGTAATTATGTATATGATACCAATGGAAACCTTATCACCGACCCCTATAAAGGGCTTGCACTTTCCTATAATAATTTAAACCGTACAGATAACATAGTAATAAGCAGCAACGGCAACACTATTTATTATACCTATGACGCATCCGGGACGTTGCTGCGCAAGCAGGTTTATACGGGTATAATAATGCGTACGCTGCAATCTACCACCGATTACGTGGATGGCTTTGTTTATATAGCGGCCGGATCGGGCGCCTCCGCCCTGAGCTACTTCCCGATGCCTGAAGGGCGGGTATTGTACAACGCAGGTACATTTACACAGGAGTTTATCATAACCGACCAGCAGGGCAACGCAAGGGTAAGCTTCCAGAACAATGCAGGTACAGCCAAAGTGTACCAGGAAAACAGCTACTATGGCTATGGCATGGCATTTTTAACCAGCCCCGTTAGCCTGCCAACAACACCCAATAAGCGACTATATAATGGCGGCAGCGAATGGCAGAATGATTACAACAACCTGCCCGATTATTACCAAACTTTTTATAGGAATTATGATGCAGCTTTAGGTAGATTTGTAGGAGTTGACCCCATGGCAGAAGTAACGGAATCATTAAGCACGTATCATTATGCGGGCAATAACCCGATAACCTATAATGATCCAAATGGAGACTTTAATATTGATCCATTTAGCCCGGGTTTTAATATGCAAGTGGGCAATCCATGGGCGGAGCAAAATGGGTTTGTGAGCAGCACTAGTCGTAGCGGCAGTAGTAGTGGTTATGGTGGTAGTAGTGGTGGCAGTTACGGGGATGGTTATGGTGAGGTTTATGGTGGTAGTAGTAGCGGGGTTAGTGATCCTGGCAGCGGTGGTGGGAGTAATGCAAGCTTTTATGCTAGTTTGAATGCTGCTCTAACAGGAGACCCGCTTGCAATAGAGCAATATGCAGCGGCAAATGCTATGCGTCTCCCGGATGGTACACTAGCGTCGTTTGTGCGAGTTAGGACTCAACGTTACGGTACAGGCTATGGTGATGATATTACCTGGCAGGGATCTGATGTTTATTTTACCCAAAGGAGTGCCAATCAGGGGGGCGGGGCAATGCTCGGCAATGCTCATATATTTGGTTTTTTTGACACGAAAGGTATTGGCAGTAATTATTCGGGTAACGTAGCTGGCTTAGGGTTTTCGGCTATTGTGACGACATATGACAGTGATGGAGAAGAAAGTGTTAGAGTAATCCCTGTTGTTATTAGTGAAGCCAATTTTTCCGTACCTAAGTTTAGGAGCGCTAATAAAAATATAGCGCCAATGGATAAAACTTTAGCATCTCTATTATTCCAGATGTCTTATAATAACGCGGTTGATGAAATGGATGCATTATTACACAGCGGGTTGGCACCCAGACTCCAAACTATTTCCGAGTATGAATTAAAAACGGATTTTATTAATTTAATAAAAGCCAATATGACTTATAATATTCCAGGTTCAAGTTTTAACGGTTATTACGTAAAAGGTGCTGCATCGAATATTGTTGTACCTTAGATAAAGCCTTCGCACAATCAGTTTAATCAAAATGAACAACAAAAATTCATTAAGTAAACAATTACTCGACTCGATTAAGGTCTATTATCCTATAAACTTGGAAATGCCCAAGAAAGAGTATGAAGGGTATCAAATATTAGCTAGGTTGGTGGAAAATAAAATGGATCTCGTCATCAATAATAAATTGCCATCAAATATAACTAATCTATTGAGTGATTTGAAAAGCCATTTTAATGAATTTGAAGTCATTGATGAGTCTCATTTACAATTCCCGAGTTATTCAATTTCAATACAATTAAAGGAACGAAAGATAGAATACATTAAACTTATAAGTTTTATTCGAATAAAGATATCGCTAGTATCTTCTTATTTTACTGTCTTTTATGAAGAAATGAGTTTTTATGAAAATTTTTC
>Ga0206981_10296_pt1 | contig 13849 bp, 12 predicted proteins | sample Alteio_BWMinCont_17_FD_153312 | JGI IMG/M metagenome (GOLD analysis project Ga0206981, IMG submission 153312) | Enriched cells from forest soil in Barre Woods Harvard Forest LTER site, Petersham, Massachusetts, United States -... | ecosystem: Environmental > Terrestrial > Soil > Temperate forest >... | reverse complement strand
TTCTTGTAGGCGTTGCCGTTCGCGGTCGCATACTTGTTCCCATTGGAGGTCGAGGCGCCGGCAACCGTTCCGTTGGCGTCTGAGTAATGCGCGGAGTTCACCGACGTGCCGTCCTTCGAGGCGTACGAGCTTCCATATTGGGCGCCATAGGTAGAAGTCTGGTGGGTTTGGGCGTAAGCTCCGGTACTCGGGTTATAGGCTTGTCCCACCTTTTGGGTGCCATGGGCTGTGGACGTTGATGCGCCGCGCGCATACGTCCCGGTGGAGGGGTTATAGCCAGAGGATGCGTGCGCGCTGCCGTATGGTCCATAAGCGGACGCGCTGGTGCCGTAGTAGCCGCCATGCCAGGCGTCGTTCCCGTAGTAGGCCCCGCCGTGGTAGTACGCTGCACCACCGTACCAGTTGTAATTCCAACTGCTGTATCCCCAGCCGTCGCTCATCATGGCGCCCACTGCCATTCCCACCCCGAAGGAAAGCACGCCTGCGGCCACCACATCAGCGGTCGAGTAATTGGGAACGACGTAAGGTGTGCCATAGATAATGGCGGGGTTGTACTGCGGCACATACACAACTTGCGGATTGGTTGGCTGGATGACAATGGTCTGCGGCGACTGCTGCACAACAGTGATCTGCGCGCCCGACTTCAGATTGCCAGCCGCCTGCGCCTTCGCGCGCAAGGTTTGAATCGCCGTCGTGACCTCGGCCTGCTGGTTGTGGTAGGCCTCACCGAGCTGAGACGTCCAGGAGAGGTTCTGAGCCATGTTGTTGAGTACGGACGGAAACTGGGTGAGCGCTTTGACACTCGGGTCCCAGGTTTGTTTATCAACGGCCGTCATGAGCGCGTTTCCGGTAAGCGCCTTGTTCTGCTGCAACCAGTAGCTGGCGATGGCCACCTGATCGGGAAAGGTCGAAGCACTGAGAATCTGCGCCACCAACGCATCCGGATAGAGAGCGATCGGCGCTACCAGACTCTGTAACTCATCGGCGGTTGCCGGCACACCCTGTCCGGGGTAACTGGAGGCCGTCGCGCCGGCCTGTGGGGATTCAGTACTCTGATAGGCCATGCTGGTCGCAGCCCCAGGGCCGATGGTGAAGACCAGAAGAATGCTCAAACCAATGGAGGTGCTTTGCTTTATCCGTGCTGCCCCGCTCATATATTCCCCTCCCTTACCATCCTTGTTTCGCGGGCCTTGAGGCCTGGCAATGAGACCTGTGGAGCGCCTTGATGGACCCGTGTGAGATCGCGTCTCTGGATCACTCTGGGCATCGGATGTAGCTTTCTCGCCGCTTTCTCACGAACTACACTCGAGCAGTCACTTCGGAGCTTTCGGCGGGCAATGCGCGTCATAGATTGTCTGCATCCGTCTCAGCTTGAGTACGCCGTAGAATACAGTAATCACCATGGCTACAACCAGAAGCCCGGCCAATCTCCTTTCCCATTCGTACTCGCCCTCACGATTGGCGACGTAGCTGGCCGTGATTAAGCAGAGAATGCCGGCGTTAATGATCCAATTCACGGACTTCGGTACGATGAAGTGCATGGTGCCGAAGCCGGCAAGCTGGTAAAGCATGAACGGCAGGATCGCTACCATCGGCAACAGCTCGGAAGCACCCAGCGCGACATCGACAGCGGCGGGCTCCCTGGCATGCAACAGTGCACTGTGTGCCAGTTCATGGAAGAGCGCCGGTATCGCAGCTAAGAATGGCACCACGGCGAGCAGTTCAAGGACCAGGGACCCGCTCCAGGTGCCGACCTTCGACGAAGGATCGGCGCCCGCACCCGAGGATTCCGTGCCAATATACAGTCCGCCGACGATGGCGGCTGCGCTGGACAGCATCAGCAACTCGATAGTGATTCCGAAGCTGGCCGGTTCGCCCGCCTTGATTAGTAGCAGGGCCATGAAACCGGGGAGGTAGAACATCACTCGCACGAGTCGCGCCCACACCCGCGCATCGCGCTCCGGCGGCAAAATGGGGAGAGCACGTCCGTCGGTCCCGGTCGTCGGTCGATCTTTGGACATATCTGGGTCCTCGAAGCGAAAGATTTGAATTCTGATCCGGCCTTGCAGTTACGGCGCGATCCGTATTTCGAACCGACGCCCTGTTCTCCTTATAAAAATGTTTGAGTCGCGTTACCTATGGCCAGCCGCTCTTGCTCTCAGGCGGGTTGGAGATAGCGTCATGCTATCGAAAATCAGCTTGGAGGAGAACTAGCAAAAATAAGAGGACTGACCTCCAAAAAGGCCAGTGAGGCTCGTGTTTCGGCGACCCGAAAAAGTAAAAGCGGGCTTCTCTGGCACATTTCCCCCATTGATATCCAGCTTCGGCCGCGAACTCACTCGTCCACAAGAAGGGTGTGGGGCCCCGTGATCCTCGGCCCTATATTCCTAATTCCTAGTAATTTTTTTCCCTGCTGTCTATGAATTCTGACAGTTCCCGAGAAATCTGGAGGAGGCTTATGCTCGCGTCAGGAACTCTGGTTCTTCACCTCAGACTCATCAGTTTATCCGCGCTCGATTGACGGTATGCCGCTCATTTCGCGACAAATGGAGCATAGGTGGTCTTTCAGACTCACAGCAACTTGGGGAATGACCAGATCCTCGAAAGGAACAGATGGTCGACTTGATGCGCCTTTTAATGGTGATTGCCTTAGCGGTCTCGTTATTCGTCATGAGTCCGCGACAAGCACAAAGAAAGTCGTTACGCGCATTGAGGAGAGAGGTGAAGGACATGTAGAAGATAGAGAAGGCGAAGCGAAGGGAAAATGATTTTGCGGCAGTTGCCAAAGTTAAAGACTAGGCGGCGGAATTAAGAAACCGCCGTAAATGCAGAGAACTGCGCTGCTGATCCCAGATCTGGCAACGCTTATTCGAAAGGGTAACGATCATGAAAATCAGATTTGCATTGTGCGCAATGCTGCTATCAATCACATCCACAATCGCCTTCGGGCAAACTGTCTCCGTCAACTACAACCACAACCAGAGCTTCGCGCAGTATCACACATATACATGGCAAATCGACGATCCAAACAAAATAGCCAATTCCATCCTGGCGCAGGTCGCGATCACCGACACCGACAGCGCGCTCGCGGGAAAAGGCTTAAGCAAGGTTGACATAAGTGCAAATCCAGATCTGATCGTAATCGCGACGGGCGGCTTGAGACAGCAAACCTCCTACAGTGCCTGGGGCATGCGGGGCATAGGCGGCGGCATGGGCGGAATCACTCCCGAGCAAAACGTTGAGGGATCATTGGTAATCAGCATCTATGACGCTAAGCAGAAGGCGCTGATATGGCGCGGAATTGGTCAAAGTACCTTGAGCAACAACGGCAACAAGAACCAGCAGACAGTAGAAAAGGCCATCCAGAAGATGTTCAAGCAGTGGCCAAATGCCTAAGGGGAGCGTTAATCCCAAGAGCGGAGATCAAGCCATGAGCCAGAGCCACCTCACCATCAGCTTTCCCTTGAAGTCGCCTGCGGACGCGAAAGCGATTGCAGGAGAACTTCCACCGCTGATGCCCGGGCTTTTCCAAGCCGAGGATACTATCGGCACCATTCACTACTCACGCTTTACGGTCCTAAGCGAGAAGACGCTGCTATTTCTCAGTGACTTCGATGGGGAATTTACTCGGCTTGTGACCGATTTCGTCATACACGCGGGCCCGGTCTTCGATGCAATCTTCGAACATGTCGAGGGACCGCCCGCCACGCCGGTGTCGGATCATGCGGATGCTTTCGTCGAGTGGATGGCGGAGCATCTCGTCCAACCGTTGAACCTCTATACGGCCTACCCCGATGTGACGGTTAAAGAGATCAAGGCGTTGGCCGCCGCCGCCGACGTGACCGGCGCTGGCGAACTGCATCCGTTCTTGGTAATCATACCCGGCAAGTCATGGCTCGCATTCCAGGAGATTCAGATGCTCCTGCGCTTGCGCGCCAGCGGGATAACGAATGACCTGGATAGCGTCGGCACGCCACACTTCGCGCAATTCGTTCCGCTCGAAGACCGTCAGGTCGGTTTCTTTACCGTCTACGATGGCAATTTCGATACCTATATTGCCGACTTCACCAAAAACATCGGGCAGGTCTTCGATCTCCTGTTCAAGTTCACCAAAGGCGCCCCCCCTTCCCCGTGCAGGAAGCATCTTCAGGAGTTCATCGATTTCGCGGCGGGCGCGAATCGGGTCCCTATCGGCTTTTATCAGGCTTATCCCGGCCTGAGCGTTCAGGATATTCACGCGTTGATCGCTGATAGCAAGACCACGACGGCCGCCGTAGCCGAGGTGGGAACACACTTTGAGTAACGAGACCATGGAAAATCCCGCACATCTGAAAGCAGCTGGCGGTTTCCTGAACAAGCTTTTGGGAAAGAGCAACGACGAGAGCGATGCCATAACGGCACCGTCCGTATTGGATCTTCCAGATATTCAGGGGCTGATCCTCCGCGGCTATCGAATGCCAATGGTTCGACACTTTCTGCTGGAGGTTCGCGACCCCGCTAGAGCACGCAAACTTCTCGGCCGGCTTATCAGTGGCGATGAGGGCGATACACCACAGATCACCACCGCACAGGACTGGCATGTAGGATTCGCGCCGGGACCACACGATGATCCAGCGGCTTTACCGCATCGCAAACCTGACTATTGTCTCAACGTGGGCATTACCTGGCCAGGACTCGTTGCGTTGGAAGTAAAGGACCGCGTCCCGTCACTTTCGTTCAAATCATTTGGTGCGTTCACGGCTGGGGCAGCCGAACGGGCGCCGCTGGTGGGTGACACAGGAGCAAGCGCGCCGGAACACTGGATTGGCGGATTCGGGAAAGGGAGCGATCACGTTCTGATGACGCTGCACGCCATAAGTCCAGAGGCTATGGCGACCTACAGCGACCGCCTCGGCTCCCTCTTCGTCGAAGGCAACGCCTTTCGGGAGGTCTGGCGGCAGGACGGGATGGCGCTGATGGAAATCAAGGATGGACAGCCTGTCCCTACGACGAAGGTACATTTCGGCTACACCGACGGCATCAGCATGACTACGGTTCGCGGTGGCCCGGAATGGTATCCGCGGGACCACCAGCAACCATGCGAACCTTGGCTGTTCGTGCTGATGGATGAGGCTGAGAATTACTTTGTGCCGGAGCCTCGCGAACTGGGAGTGAACGGGAGCTTTGCCGTCTTTAAGATGATCGAGACGGACGTGGTCGGCTTCGAGAATTTCCTGCAGTCGAACAAAGACAAGATCGATCCTGAAGTACTCGCCGCGAAGATGTGCGGACGTTGGCGCAACGGCGTTCCGCTGATGCTATCGCCCGAGACCGATAGCCCCGAGGGCTTGGCGCCCGACCAGCTCAACAACTTTGACTACGTAAATGCAGATGGATCGGGCGATCCCAAAGGTCTAAGGTGCCCGATCGGTGCGCACATGCGCCGCATCAATCCGAGAGGGCAGCCTGTCACCGGACAGGGCAAGCCGGGCGGCAGCAATAATACTCACCGACTTACTCGCCGGGGAATGCCCTATGGGCCTGTCTACGATCCGGCACAGCCATACGACGGAATCGAACGCGGCCTGCTGGGCTATTTCATCAACTCCAACATTGAGAACCAGTATGAGTTTGTACTTCGCGAATGGGTGAATAAAGCAGAGTTCGCTGGAGCGGTCCGGCTCAATCCCAAGTCGAAAGACCCGATGATTGCGACCCAGGATCCGGAGGAGAGCATCTTCGTCATTCCGCAGGCGAATGGAGCGCCCGCGATCCAGGTGACAGGGCTTTCAACCTTCGTTGCGACCAAGGCTGCCGCGTACTGTTTCTTGCCAAGCATCACGGCCGTTAAGTTTATCGCCAATCTACGTTGAGGCTTGCATGCTATTCATCACCGGATGGTTCGGAGTGACCGGCAGCTACGCTGAGCGGAACCTCGCCCGGGAACAGTCTGACATCGAGCAGATCATGGAGATGAGTCTTCTGATGCAGGCGAATGCTGCCGCCAAGCAAAAACGGCAGCTCGCCCGTGGAACTCATGCCAAGGGCGTTTGTGCCCGGGCAGAGTTCGAGGTACTTGACGTTACCGCGGGACGCGCCCCCGCACTAGCCGCAAGGCTCGCGAAGGGTATATTCGCGAAACCGGGTGTTTACCCTGCCATTGTGCGGTTTGGGAATGCGGATTCGACCAAACGCTCTGATTTCAAGGCCGACGTCCGATCGTTGTCGTTCTCTGTTGATCTCACTCGGGATGGCACAGCTGTTCCTGATGCGAATGTCGGCCGACAGGACTTCTCGATGCAAAACGCGACGACTCTGCCCATCAACGACTCGCCGGCATTCCTGGCGATCATGAAGTTACTCACAGCGTCGAACCCCGCCGCCGGCCTGTGGTCCCTGCCGTTCAAGGATAAGTTGCGAGTGATAAGGACTCTTGCGTTGGTACAGGTGCAGTCGCACCAGGCCATCAAACCTTATCAGCAGCTTCGCTACTGGAGCACCGTCCCGTTTCGCCACGGACCCGCCGATGTAGTGAAGTATTCGGCCTCGCCATCACCGGATAATCCCTCAGGGCTATTGCAGCGGAAAAGCCCCGACGGTCTGCAGGACGAAGTCATCCGGCACCTCCAGGAAGATAGCAAGATGAGCAGCTTCGACCTTGGGGTCCAGTTCCTCGATGCCGACAGGATGACCTATTGGGGCAAGCGTCTGGACGCCAATTTCTGGATCGAAAACGCGAGCGTCGATTGGAAGGAAACAGAAGTTCCATTCCACACGGTCGCACGGCTCACTCTCTTGTCTAGATCGCAGCTTCCGCCGGACGAGGATGAAGCGACATATTTTGATGTCACTGGCAATTCAACGCCTGACAGCACGCCCGTGGGGAGCATTAATCGTGCCCGCCAGCCTGCAGAGGTTGCCAGCAGAAAAGCACGCATGCGCGGACAGCAATTGTGAACCATAATCAAGGTTGGCGAAACATTGATCGACCTTGGGACTCCAGTCATGACGAATGCGAAGTGATCGTCAGCCTCGACGCGACGTTCTACGCGGTGAAGAGAACATCGTTTCCAGACTGATTGAGATGCGGCTAGCCCTGAAACTCGCGTGGTCGATAGCAGTTGTGGCATGTTCGCTGCAGAGGCTTAGCGCCCAAGATCTTTCGCCGCGAACCTACGTCATCACTCCTATCCATTACAACGCGATCACGTTGACCTGGTCCTTCTACGACGGAAGTATTGACTTCAACGGTACAATCCCGGCTACTGGCGCCACGGGAACATATAACGTACCGATCTTCAGCTACTATCACTCGTTCAACTTCTTTGGCCGCTCCGCCAACGTCGTCGCCTCGTTGCCTTACGCAATAGGAAACTTTAAGGGAACAGTCAACGGCGCAGGGGCCCACCTTTACCGTTCCGGTCTTTTAGATTCGGTCTATCGCTTCGCCGTAAACATTAAGGGGGGACCTGCCATACCGCCGCAGGAGTTCGGGAAATGGAGGCAGAAAGTTCTGTTGGGCGTCAGCCTCAAGGTGATGGCTCCCACGGGCCAGTACGATCCTACGAAGCTAATCAACTGGGGCACCAACCGCTGGTCTTTCAAACCGGAATTTGGTTATTCCCAACGCTGGAGCGGCAAATGGGTGCTCGATGGGTACGCCGGAGTGTGGTTCTTTACCACGAATTCCGACTTCTGGTCGCGGAACATCTACTATCCGGGCACCAGGTCCCAATCGCAGGCTCCAATTGGCGCGTTTGAGGGACACCTGAGCTACGACTTCAAGCCGCGGCTCTGGGCCTCGCTTGACGGCAATTATTGGTTCGGTGGGAAAACAAGCCTGAATGGTGTACAAAACCCACTCACCCAGGAGTCGAACTCACGCATCGGAGGCACCGTCGCGATCCCTATCACCAAACACCAGGCTCTGAAATTCAGCTACAGCAATGGCACCTATATCCGGTTTGGGGGCAACTACCAGAACGTCTCAGCTGCGTGGCAGTACTCCTGGATGGGGAGGCCCAATTGACTGCGGGCGTACCTTTAGATTCACACACGCGGGATCTGCTTAGCAGCTTAATCCAATTCTACGGCGCGAGAAAATCGCAGTGGATTGACTTAGCTTTGTCGATCCTGAAAGCGCACCATTACGAACTTCAATAGCCTCTGACATTCAAGCCTCAAAGAGACCTTCATTGACCTTGTTTGCGTCTTTGCATTCGTGTGCTTCTTCGTCTGCTAGAAGAGATCACATTAGCTCACTTATACGTAGTGAATTTGAGGTGCAATAGCGGTTTAATTAAATATCCATGCGGGTAGTTGCAGTTATCGCATCAAAATATTTTTTGAAATTACGTCCCATATTTCCACCTTTAGCGTTACGCTATGCAGCAGGCAGTTGCGAGACTCTGCAGTTCACGTGTTGAGGCTTCCACGCATGTTGACTCTCTCCAAAGCACTGTCGGCGAACCAGGCCCGCACATACCATGCGAGAGAGTTCACGTCTGAGAAGCAGAACTACTGGAGCCGTGATCGTCAGGGACACAGTGAATGGCAAGGGGCACTTGCCCGTGATTGGGCTCTGCATGGCTCAGTGGCTGATGAGCAGTTCGCGCGGTTGAGCGAAGGTCAGCATCCAGAGAGCGCCGTGCAACTCGTCAGGCATCAACCAGCAAAGACCTACGAGAATGAATACGGCAAGCGGATCACAAGCGCGGAACATCGTGCTGGTTGGGATGCCACGCTCTCCGCACCGAAGTCCGTTTCTCTTACTGCGCTTGTGGGTGGTGATGAACGCGTGCGCGACGCACATCGTGAAAGTGTTCGCGTTGCGCTTCATGAATTGGAACGCTATACGCAGGCTCGCATCGGTAACGTCCATGCACCTGAGACAACAGGCAAGTTCATCGCCGCAACCTTCGAGCATGACACGGCGCGGCCTGTTGACGGATATGCGGCACCGCAGCTTCACACCCATGCCGTGATCTTCAACATCACAGAGCGCGAGAACGGCCAGACCCGCGCTTTGCAGGAGCGCAGTCTCTTTCAGTCACAGCAGTACGCAACGAGTGTGTATCGCTCCGAGCTTGCCATGCGGCTACAAGGTCTTGGTTACAAGATCGAACGTGGCCAACATGGGCAGCCAGAGATCAAGGGTTACTCGCAGGAGTATCTGGAAGCATCGAGTCCTCGACGTGCGCAGATCAAAGAGCATCTGCATGAGATTGGGCGCGACGGCGCCGGAGCCGCACAAGTTGCGGCGCATCGCACGAGAGACAGCAAAGACCTGCTTTCGCGTGAAGAGGTGCTCGAACGGCACCGTGACCTTGCTACAAAGTTCGACAATCAAGCGGGCCGGATCGTTGCTCAAGCGCGGGAGCATGAATACAAAGTTGAACAGCGGCCTAAGAAGACGGCGCAGCAGTCGATGACCTACTCGCGCAACCACGTTTTCGAGCGGTCAGCCGTGCAGGACGAGCGAAGCATTTTGCAGGCAGCTCTGGATCACAGCATGGGCGAAGCCACATACACCCAAGTCCGCCAAGAGTTTGAGCAACGTGTAAGACACGGGGAGTTTCGCTTAGTTGACCGCTCAGACGGGAGGGCTGCTCCTCAATACACAACAGCCGAGATGGTTCGTATGGAACGCGAGATCATCGGTCTTGTGCAGAAGAGAAATGAGAGCAGATATGAGAGTTCCATGTTGGTATCGCCGGTACTGCGAATCCGGACAGAGGATTCGCATCCCGAATTGAGCAAGTCGCAGCTTGCCGCTGTCGATGATATTTTTCTGGCCCGAGAGAGGGTTGTGGGGATAGATGGGGTTGCAGGCGCGGGAAAGACAAGTACGCTCGCAGTCATCCGTGAAGGCGTTGAAGCGCAGGGCTACCTCGTCGAAGGATTTGCACCAACAAGCCGTGCGGCACAGAAGCTCGCTGAGGCTGGTATGAAGACATCGACCCTTCAGCATCATCTGGCCAGGGGTGAGCGACCAGACACGGGGGAGAAGCGGCTCTTTGTCTTGGATGAATCTTCTCTCGCTTCTACGCGGCAGATCCACGAGTTCCTGTCACGTCTTCATCGGAATGATCGCGTGTTGCTCGTGGGCGATGTTCGTCAGTATGAAGGCGTGGAAGCTGGTCGTCCTTTTGCGCAGCTTCAAGAAGCCGGGATGCACACAGTGAAGTTGGATGAGATTTTGCGCCAGCGTGATCCTGGATTGAAAGAGGCAGTGGAGTTGTTGGCGCATGGGCAAGTCGCCACTGCAGTTGAAAGCCTTGACCTCCAGGGGCGTGTTCACGAGGTAAAGGGACGTGAAGACCGAATCACCGCGATTGCACGAGAGCATGCGGTATCACCGAAGAGCACGCTCGTAGTATCACCCGACAATCGCTCCCGCACTGAGATCAACACTGCGATTCATAGAGAACTGCAAGGGCGAGGTGTCGTCGCTAAGCAGGAACATGCGATGCAGGTGCTTGTGCCGCGTCAGGAGTTGACGGGAGCAGATCGCAGTTGGGCGCAGCGATATCAGCCCAACGACATACTCCACTATTCGCGAACATCGAAAGAGACCGGCATCGGCAAGGGGGAATACGCGCGCGTACTTGCCGTGAACGCTCAAGAGAACCTGCTGACGGTTCTGCGTGGCAATGGAGAGCAGTCAACCTACGATCCACGCCGTCAGATGGGCATCTCCGTTTACAGGGCAGAAGAGAAGTCGTTCGCGGTTGGAGACCGCGTACAGTTCACCGCGCCAAATCAAGAGTTGAAAGTCGCCAATCGTGAGCTGGCAAGTATCGAGAGCATCACCGCGCATGGTGCAGTGCAATTAAAGCTGGATAATGGTCGCAGCGTCGAGTTTGGAGTAAAGGATTTTCCCCACTTGGATTACGGCTATGCAGTCACGAGCCATTCCAGCCAGGGACAGACCGCAGAGCGCGTGCTGATCCATGTGGACACCGAACTTGGTGCGAAAGACTTGCTGAATCACCGGATGGCGTATGTGTCGGTCTCTCGTGGACAGTGGGACGCACAGATATTCACCAACGACCGCCAGAAGCTGGCGCAGGCATTGAGCCACGATGTTTCGCACAAGAGCGCATTTCAGCCAGAGCAGACGATCTCTGCAATGCCGCAGAAGATTGGCCCAGCATCCGAGCACGCGCTGGAGCGGAGCCCGGGATATGGATTGGATTTGTGATTCTTCAGAAAACAGGAGCAGATGACTTGTGATGCGCTAACACAAGTAGATTCTGCCGTGTCAATACAAGTAAAGTATGTCGCATTTTGACAAGTTTTATTCTGTTCGCGTGTCTGCGCTTAGATCGGCTGGATTGATCTAAAATAAGCGCCTCCAAGAAAGCGACTGCCGCGAAGGGCAACAGCCAACAAACAGTCATCGGATCAAAATCCGCTGAGTATGGGCGGGTGAGTTTTGACCTCCTAGAACAGCTACCAAACCTCTTTTTCGGATTTTGCGATCCGCCGTGTTTTTGGCGATTGTGCACTACTTTTCGCGCATTTTTAGTATTCCGTCCAGCCGTCATGACTTCAGCTCGAATCCGTTGGCTGGATTGACAAGCACGACCTGCTTGTTCGGAATCAATGCGCCAGTGGCATCTTTGACGCCTCCCGCGATACGGCCTTCAGTCTGTGCAGCGAGGAACTGCGATGAGATCGCGCAAGTGAAGAGGAAAGCGATCAAGGCGTTGCAGCGGAAGGGCTGTGGGAAGCTCTGCGCTCCCTTGACGGCGGCGAGCAGTTTGCTGAAAGTCGACATGATGGAATCTCCGCGACGTTTTTGGGCACACGTCGAGTGTTCTGGGCAGAGTCGCTGTCCGGCTCGCCAGTGAGTCGTTTGCTTGCGTCTGTTTGTTACGCAGGCACTCAGTTGTTACGGAGCTTGTTCAAGAGTTCGCGCAGGGGGCGTATATCCCTTGCTGCGAGCGGAGAGCATCATGCGATGTCGTGCTCAGAGAGGAATTAGCGCTTGCCTCCGGCGATGCGGAGGCTCACTCGAAACTGGGTCGTCCATTTCTCCTCCTCTCGTGTTGAAAATCGCTAGCGAACCTTGTGCAGAAGACCGGAGAGATCGATGACGTGGTAGCCGAGCATCAACGTCATCAGGATCAAGTAGGCCCGCAGGATTCCGAGCGAAAGACACGCCGCCCGCGTCATCCGAATCTTGCCAAGCCCAACCGTCGAACACTTTTGTTCCGGGACATCATCCAACGGATGAATGACGCGGAATCCGTTCATATCAGGGGATACTCCCATCGTTGCCATGACTCACCTCTCTACTGAAACAGGTTCGGAAGCATTACCTGGGCTGCGAGCAGCAGCGACAGGGCAAAGAGAACGACGATGATCGTCCAGTTGATGTAGTTGTTCCATGGCCGGTTGACCCAGCGGTCGCCGAGCAGTTCGCGGTCATTGAGCAGAAGTTGAAGGAAGATGATGGCGGAGGGCAGGATGAGTCCGGCGAACACCTGGACACTGATGATGACCAACTGCAGCGGCATATGCGGAATCAGCACAATGGCCGCAGCCGCTCCGACACAGGCGATATACGTTGCATAGAAGCCGGGAGCTTCCCAGAGCTTCTTGTGCAGAGAATGCTCCCAACCCCTCACCTCGCCATAGGCCCATGCGCTGGCGAGCGAGATGGCCGTCGTTCCAAGCACGGCGGCGTTGACCATCAAGAGCAGGACGCCATTGCGAACAAAGTTACCTGCAATCGGGCCGAGTGCCAGGGCGAGCTGTGCCGGGTCCTGGAAAGCAACCTTGTGTTCAAAGCCGTAGTTCCCAATCAGCATCATCGCGCCGGCAACACAGACGGTGAAGGTTGCGCCGATGAGCGTGTCCAGCCGCGCCCATTTCAGATCGGCGAAGCGGAGCCGTTTCTCGGCCACGCAACTCTGCTGGAAGAAGAGCTGCCAGGGCGCGATAGTCGTACCGACGATGGCTATTACAAGGAACACAAGACTGCTGGTCATGCCTCCCGCCGGCATCGTCGGAACGATGGAGTTGTGGACAACAGTCGCCCAATGCGGATGCACCTTGAAGGCAAGGACGAACCAGGTCAAATCCATCAGGCACAGTGCTATGACGATCCGTTCCCAACGCAGATAGCTTCCCGTCACAACCATCAGGGTCAAGCCAGCGGCTGACACAGGCACAGAGATGTAAGGGCTGACGCCGAGTGCGCTCAGAGCGAGCGAGATCGCGGCGAACTCCGTGATGAGGGTGAGGAAGTTGACTGCGAGCAGGTCAAGCAGCGAGAAGCGTCCCCACCACTTGCCGAACCGCTCGTAGATCATCGCGGCATGGCCCTTGCCTGTCGCAATGCCTAGCCGGGCAACCATCCTCTTGAATGAAGTAGCAGATGGGCAACAGCACGACTAGCAGCCACAGCAGATGCAGGCCGTACTGACCACCGGCCTGCATGTAGGTAGAGACGGCTCCGGCATCATTGTCCGCCTCCATGACGATCAGGCCGGGGCCAAAGACCATCAGGAAGGTCAGAATGCGCCGCTGCCAGGCACTCCGAACCACGACTCCCGCTGTTGGAGTGGTCACGGTATCCTCTTGTTCCATCACGCGCATAGGCGTAATCCCCCCATTTCATCGCTGGATGGGTCGGCCGGACTTGAACGCAGCTTTGCGTTGTCGGCCTGCACCCAGATTCCTACCAGAGGCATTCCGGGATCACCGGTGGAACGCCATACACGGACGAGAGGGTTCGGCCTGCGGACAGCAAGAATCTTGTTGTTCTGGATCTTGTTCATGATTCCTCCTTGTGCGATTCAGGCAAGAGCCGGCGATGGCCGCGCGGAAGTGCAGCCATAAAACGCTCTTTCGGATCGTC
>Ga0206981_10295_pt1 | contig 13853 bp, 9 predicted proteins | sample Alteio_BWMinCont_17_FD_153312 | JGI IMG/M metagenome (GOLD analysis project Ga0206981, IMG submission 153312) | Enriched cells from forest soil in Barre Woods Harvard Forest LTER site, Petersham, Massachusetts, United States -... | ecosystem: Environmental > Terrestrial > Soil > Temperate forest >... | reverse complement strand
CCCAACCAAGCATCACAAAAATAAGGCATGTCAAGAGCAAGGTAGCCACAGTCATTCCAGAAATGGGACTTGAAGAGGAACCAATTTCCCCAGTTATTCTTGATGAAACCGTGACGAAAAGAAAACCAAAAAGCACAATTAGGAGGGCTCCGACTAAGTTCACTTTCAAAGCCGGTGCGCTCCAGATGGCTAAGACCAAAAGAATGATACCACCCAAAACGTAAACAAATGGTATGTCGCGTTCCGTTCTTCGTACTTGGCTCTTTGACTGTTTCGTCGAACTTTGAAAATTTTCAAAACCAGCTTTGATTGAATGAAGAATCATGGGGAGACTCTGAAAGAGGCTGATGATGCCTCCTGCAGCCACGGCTCCGGCACCAATGTATAAAACGTAAGAACGCCAAATTTCATGAATCGACATTTCAGAGATGAGTTTTGTTGCTGGGAAAATGGGTGTGGTGAGAGCTCCACCAAAAAGAACGATCGCAGGCGTTAAAACAAAAGCGGAAAGTATTCCCCCTCCCACCATAATCATTGATATACGCGGTCCTATTATGTAACCGACTCCTAAGAGTTCTGGAGAAACTTCGGTCGAAAAATAGGAACCTTTATACCAACTCAAAACTCTCTCAGGGGTGTCGTTCCAAAGTTTAAGACCCAGATTTAAAAATTTATAAAGGAGACTAAATCCAAAGCCAGTGAAAACTGTTTTGGCACTTGTACCACCTCTTTCACCAGCGATGAGAACTTCAGCACAAGCTGTTCCTTCAGGATAGGAGAGTTCGCCATGACCTCTAACGATGAGGGCCCATCTCAAAGGAATCATCATCAAAACTCCAAGAAGTCCTCCCAGGACGGACACCAACATGATTCGAGAAATTTCCATATTGTATCCCAGAATCAAAAGAGCGGGCATAGTGACTGCCACTCCAAACGCAATACTTTCCCCGGCTGATCCTGTAGTCTGGACGATGTTATTCTCTAAAATGGTGGCTTGTCTTAGTCCAAAAGTTTTTGAAATTCCGCGAAAGATAGTAATAGACAAAACGGCGACGGGGATAGAAGCACTCACTGTCAACCCGACCTTAAGTGCCAAGTAAAGTGATGAAGCTCCAAAAACTATTCCAAGAAGAACACCGATTATTAGAGGTAATACCCTAAGTTCAGGAATGATTTTCTTGTCAGGAACAAAGGGTTTATATTCAGCTCCAGCTTGTATTTTTATATCAGCCACGGTGACTTTCCTCTATATCGAAAAATTGAAGCTTTGATTCCTTCATTTATGATGGATAAAGCCGGAAAAGAGATTGGACCGTGCTGACCCTCCCGTCAATTAAAAACTGATGAAAAAATTAAGTGATTTTTTTGTGGATAAAAGAGCGGGCTGAGTAAGTGAGGAAAGACTTAATTTGGGAGGTCTTAATATACACGGTTTTGACGCCAAATTTGACCAATTTTTGAATTGTTTTTTGATGCATCACCGTATTGCTACTTAGATACATAATAAATTTATCGTTTTTTGGGAGGTGAAGAAATAAGTCAAAGAGAAGTTTTTCTTCAGGTAGGATATCTTTTTCAAGCAAAATTCCTACAACATCAGAGCTATCGGCGTCTTCAATTTTTGGAAAACCAGGGACTGAAAAAAAGGCGAAACCAATATCGAAATTAACATCATTAGCGACACAGAAAAAATCAGAATTGGAGGATGACCAATTGATAAAATTGGAAGGTGGTAGAGAAAATAACATTTGATCTTTCATAGGTTGGAGAGGCTGGCCGTAATTTTTCATTTTCCCGGTTAAGGTCTCAATGAAATTTTGGATACGCTTCAAGTTAGTTGAGTCGTCGGAAGAAACGCAGGTCAGGTAACCTTTGATGTGGCTACTCTCTATTACAAGGCAAGTAAACTGTTTAACATCTGTTAGTAATTTACTCTCCTGTGAATGGGGGCCAAAACAGCTATCGACTGAATCACGAATTGATTGTTCGAGTATACTACGGCGATTTCGCGTTCGCTCCTTTCTTATGGGTGTGACCCCGCTTGTCGCACTTTGTTCTGACGCCTCGGCGTTTTCACTAGTGAGGCTGGAACCGGAATCTCTGTCCTGGGATTCTAAATTCTTATCTTGTTCACCTGGTTTATCAAAATCTCTAGACCTATTTTTTTCGAATCCGTTTTCTTCTTCTGATTCAATTCCGTCTTCTTCCTGAGATAATTGTTTTTGAAGTGAAGATTCTAATTCACCGAGTTCTTGTTTTACGGCTTCTAGTTCTCCCTCCCAATCAACGTCGTCATCATCAGATTCACCGCCTTCTCCAAATTGATTTATACCATTAGAACCTGGAGACTCTTGAATAGCAGAAAACTCGTCACCAGGATCCTCATCTTGAGTGGTCTCGTCATTATTTCCATTTTCATTGGATTCACTAAATATGGATCCCTTCTTTTCGGGAAAAGACCACTGTTGTTTTGCAGCGTCAAACTCCGGGGGCTTGGGGCCTGTGAAAAAATAAGATTTCTTGGCCTTTTTTGATTCCCCTGTCCATGTAGCCGATCCTTCTGAGTCCCTATTCTCGTCAGTTGGCTGATCCCACTTCGTATCAGGGGAAACGTCTCCCTCCATGACTTCGCTTAGCTCATTTTTTTCAGAGGAATTGCGACGAAGTTTTCTCACGGTATCTTTACTTAATGAATTATCAAAAGAATTGATTCTCTTTTCCTGGTTTTGCTCGCCGGAGAATTCCTCTTGTAAATTCTTTTCTCTTAAGGCGTCTTCTTCATTTTCCTTTTGGAGAAGTTGGCTTAAAATAGCTCCTTTTCTATTTGGAATTGTCCATTGTTGTTTTGTCGTGTCAAATATCGGTGCCTTTGGGCCGGAGAAAAAGTATGTTTTGCCATCCTTTTTTGATTCCCCCGACCATGTCCTATTTCCGTCAGAGTCCATATTTTCCGATGACGGCTGTCCCCATACGGTATCTGATGAAATTTCAGCCTCTTGTATTTCGCACAACTCATTTTTGCTGCCTGATTTGGAATTTGAATTTCTGGATGAATTCTTTGTGGCTGAATTTTCTACAGAACCCATCTTTTCTCTGCGAAGAAGGTTTTGAATTCGCATATGAATTGTGGGACCGCTGACAGGTGGAAGTATAGTGTTCGGCAACCCGCTGCTTCTGAGAGCCGCCGCAGTTTTTGTGGAACTGTCCTCTGCAAAAGTGATACAGACGATTTTGAATTTGTCCGCAATTAATTTGTGGATTTTTTTTACGTCTGCGTTTTTCAAATTCCAACTGATAAGCATGATTTTGGGTTTGACTGCTATAAGTTTCTTTATCGCTTCAGCAATGGAATGGACAATGACAATCTGGTAGCCGCGCCTAGAGAGAAAGGAAAGAACAGACTTAAAGTCATTCTTAGGGTTGATCATGACCATGACCCTAATCAGGCCTGACTGATTTTCTGCTTTGACCTCGTCCGGGGCAGATTTAGTATTGCCCTTTCGGTCCAATTTCGGTTCGCCCAATTTTATAGTCTCCGCACTCAGGACACGCCACTATTGATAAGTCTCTACCCATTCTTATCGACTAAATGTGGGACCTTATTAAGGAATATATGGATATTTGCGGAGATTTTTACCGGCTCAGTCAGATAATAGGGTCAACCATTGGTGCATGATGACTGAAGCCATTTTTGAGGTACGATCATCATAGTCAAAGGGCGGTGAAGTTTCGTAAATACTGATAAATTTAGGTTTGTATTTGGAACAAAGCATCCTGAAGGCACGAATAAAGTCCTGAGGTTCAAGTCCCACAGGAAAAACCTGGCTTGCTCCTGGACTAAATGCCGAACTAAAACCATCCATGCATATGCTAAGGCCCAAACTATGATTTTTTTCATATAGGGAGTCGAGTTTTTCTTCCAAACACCCTAAGAGACCCAAAGAATGATTTAAGATTTGATTTAGACTAAGAACTTGACCCTGATTTTTAAGAAACCAATTTAAGTGGACTCGGGAATTGCACCATTCTTGAATACCCACTGCCAAGAAATCAATCCCCTTACCGTATTTAATTAAAAGTTGGGAGAAAGGATTCCCGCTATGGGGTTGATCCACATAGGGCCTCACATCTAAATGGGCATCAAAATTTATAATAATGGGTCTCTTTTTTTTATCTAAACAAACTTTGCTGAAGGCTGAAAAATCAGGGAACCCATAATCATGGCCACCCCCAAGGGTACAAACTTTGAATTCTTTTTGTAATAGTTTTGAGATAATATCAAAAACTTGATCATGACGATTTTTAAGACTTGGGGTGTTTGAAATATTCAAGTCTCCACCGTCAATAATTGAAATGGGTTTCTCTTGCGAAAACGGAGAAGGCGTCATCTTATAGAAATGCTTGCGAATTTGTTTTGGTCCTTCAGCGGAGCCTAGCCTTCCACCATTTATTTTGATGCCCTCATCGTCTGGATATCCCATAATTACAGCATTAACTTTCAATGGATCAAGATTTAGAATTTCGGATAACTGCAACTGCTTAGTCAAATCGCCAAATCTCAGATCTTGAGGATCATTTTTCTTAAAAATATTTGAACTAGGTATTTTAGAGAAGCTGTCAGACATGGTGAACCCTCATTTTGAATTCTACCTTTTGCATTAATAGTTTTTTATCTTTTTTAAATTCCTTTTTAAGCAAACTCTTAAATTTTAATACGGGATTCTTTCTTAAGGCGTTGTTTTTGAAAAAGGCTAAACACAGTTTGACTCCTGTTTCGAGATCTCTAATATCGATGAATTCAGCTCCTGGCCGGCCATTTGATCGCTGGTTGTGGTAATTCCCCAATGGGATGGCCAGGCCCCCGGAAGGGGTACCATGAAAATTGAAAGCAGTAGCTTCACATGTCCCACCATTCATAATGCGCCTCTGAAATTTAATTTTCGAATTTCGCGAAACAAGATCACTAGCAGCGAGATCGAGACCACTTGTAACGCTACTATCAAAGAGACTTCTCTTATCTCCCAGACGAATAACGGGTCCCTTACCGAGTCTAGCGCCCTGGAGAGCTCGACTTGCTTCGAGCGAAATAGTTGACATTTCCTTCCCCAAAATCCTTGAGTAAATAAGACCCAGAGTTCCACGAAATCCTGTTTCTTCAGCGCGGGTGAAAATGCCGATTAGGAATTTTCTCTTCGAGGCTTTTAACCTGGCGAAGGTAGCTAGAATAATCACGACTCCGGTTAAATCATCTGCTGCCCTGGTAAAAATGCGGGTTCTCCTTTTTTGGAAACTTGGAAAATCGAATGCCCCAAAACACTTACTATTAAGATTTATTCCATCTTTTTTGTTACTGAGTTTTATGACAAAGATTTTTTCCTTAGAAAGTTTGCGATCTTCAATTGTACCATAAATTGGAGAATCTGGAGATTCCGGATTATGAATAGCCACTCTTGCTTTACTGATATGAGGTGGACAACCGCCATACCACTTGGCACGCCAACGTGAGGAATCAAGTTTTTTAATAAGATGAAATCCCGGATGATCCGTGTGGGCCACAAGCGCCGTTCTTGAAGATTTGCGGAGTTCCGTCTCGTTTCTCACTCCCGCAATGATATTGCCCCAAATGTCCGTGAAGAAGGGAACTTTGATTCTATTTAGTTCTGATTTCACGCACTCAAGAACCCAATGCTCTCGATAAGGGGCTGTAGGATTTGAAAAAACTTCTCTGGTGAGGTCCTCTACCGATTTCATTTAAATTCACTTACGTAGGCTTTTGGAATTAGCAATAACTTTTCTAAAAAAGAGAGCCCCTGGCTGTCAAGCGGGGAAGGAGAAGCATTTCTTTTGATTTTTTTCAGAATTCCCATGTAGCTTGATACCAAAAAAGAAACAGAAAAACGACTACCATCATTGGAAAAATTCGGTAATCCCTCAAGGCCCAACTTAAAATTTTCTTCAGCTATTGAAACGATTCTCAATTGAAGAAGACGCATTTTCCCTAGAATATCTTGATCTGCATTTTCAGTTTTTGATAAATTTATGATATCTGTCTCTTTTAGATTAGTTTCTTCAAGCCATGATATTGGAAGACATATCTTACCAAATTCTGAATTTTGTTTGAGGTCCCGAGCTAATTTTGTCAATTGTATGGCATTTCCCAAGGCCATTGCCTTTTGATCTAACTTTTCACCCTCTCCCAAAATATGGGCCATCATGATTCCAACACAACCTGTTAAGTGATAACAGTATTCCAAAAGGGCGTGTTTATTCTCAGGCTGTTTAAAGTGGGAGTTGAGTATCATTCCAGTGATGTAGTCATCGGCCAGCTTCATTGGAATTTCATACCTTGAGATTGTCTGTTCGAAAGAAATTTCAAATGGTAAGGAAAAACTATTTCGCTGATGAGAATAAACTCGATCTAAAATGTTTTGACAATTCTTTATATGAGCATTTTTTTCGCCAGCGGACTTAGCGTGGTTCATACCATCGTCCACGAAATGGCAAAAACTGTATAGGGCAAAGACGGCTTCTCTTTTTCTTTCTGGCAAAACCAAACATCCAAAGTAAAACAGCTTTGAAGAGGCGAGTGAGATCTTTCGACAAGCTTCATGACTTTCACGATAAGAAATATTGATCATAGTTGAGAAACTCTATAGTGAGTAGGATGTGATTAAAAGAAACTTATCAACATTCGGTTTATTTTTTGCGACTGTGACTTGGGGGCTTAGCTTTTTCTTTGTTAAAAGGGCAACTGCCATTACGGGAGTGTGGCCTTTCTTGTTTTGGCGCTTTGCATTAGCGCCTCTTCTAATGATCCTTGTTTTTCCAAGGAAATTCTTTTGTACAAATTGGAAAACCGTGCGTCACGGCTCCGTCCTAGGAGGCTTACTTTTTTTGGCAATTTGGACTCAAACCGAAGGACTCCAGTTAACAAGTGTCGGGCGCTCTGGTTTTATTACGGCCCTTTATGTTCCAATGACTCCTATTTTGGCTTGGATTTTTTTTAAACGTGTGATGACGATTAAGTATCTAGTTGTAGTAACTTTGGCAACAATAGGACTTTACGCTTTAACGCTTCAATCGGATTCTTCCGGTGACCCTATTTCTTGGTGGAAACAAATGAATCGAGGTGACGCTTGGACTCTGGCTACAGCTTTTTTTACTGCTTTGCATATCATAGCCACTGAAAAAATCGCTAGGCTTGAATCTGATTCCTTAGCTTTGGGTCTTTGGCAATTTGTAGCGTGTTTTGTCTCTGTAGTGGTCATTATGATGATCAACGCGCCGCAGAGTCCTTATTTCTATCAACCTGATTTTTGGCAAATATGGCATTGGCCTGCTTTTGTGTTAGGAGCTGTTTTATTTACAGCTATAGTTACGACTGATTTTGGTTTTATGATGCAGATTGTTTGTCAAAAGACAATTGGGGCTTTGAAGGCAGCTCTTATTTTTGCTTTGGAAGCCCCCATTGCAACTTTGTTTGCATTCTTCCTATTGAATGAGATTATGACAACAAGGGAACTATTGGGCGCTGCACTCGTACTTTTAGCTAGCTTAGTGCCTGAGCGTTGGTTAGAAAGTAAAAAAGGGAGGTAGTGGTGGCGCATTTTGAATATTCGGCTGTAATCTCTGCACCAAGGTCAAAAGTTTACGACTTTCTGACAGATATCACAAATTTAAAACTAATCATGGCGCCTGATTATAAAATTGAATTAACTTCTCCGCTCACAAAAATGAAGGCGGAAGAAGAATATCAATTGAGAGTCACACGTTATGGAATATCGATGCTCTGGGGAGTGATGATCGAGGATTTTAAGCCAAATGAGGAATTTAGAGATCGTCAAACGTATGGCCCCTTCGCCCTTTGGGTTCATACCCATAAGTTTGAGGATCACGGCCCAGGGACTCTTCTAACAGATTTGATTGAATATGATGTTCCATTTGGACTTATCGGTAAACTTGCCGATGACATTATTATTCGAAGAGAACTGCAGAAAATATTTAGACACCGCCACGAGAAACTTCAGTCCTTGCTGCTTTAAAGATTGATGACAGAGGATAAGGCATATCACAAATTAAATGTGCGAAACGGGAACTCCCACAAGTTAATGAACAAGGATGGGATATTAAAAAATTGATATGAAGGATGGGAAATCCCCAGGTCGGTGAACAAAAGAGGATTTTAGATTTTGATTCGTGAGATAGAACACTTTCATAAATTGCTGAGCAGCATGGGATTTTCACAAGTTGACGCAAAGGTTAGGATATTAAAAATTGAATACTGAGGACACACCTTTATATAATGGAATTCCTTTGGAGTTTTCAACGGATCCCGTGTATATAAAAAAATCGGATAGTATATTTATTGAAGAAACGCTAACCCATCTTTTGAGCGTGGCAGAGGAATTCACAAAGCAGGCTCTAAAAGACCCTGATCTTTTAATTCAATTGGGGCTACCTCCCGATTTACCGGATGAACCCACCCCCCTTGGTTTCCACATCCCTTTTGCTCGTTTCGATTTCCTGTTTGATTCCCTTGGAACTACAAACGAATCAAAACTAAAGGTTTTAGAACTCAATACGGATGGAACAAGTGGTTTCAATACATCAGAATGGATTGGTGAAAAAGCTAATATTCCAGATGAAGAAAATCCAAATAAGGATCTTTCAAAGAGACTTTATAATGCGATATTAGCCCATTCTCCGAAGAGTCCAGAAGTTGTACTTTTAGATCTAGAGAATACGGAAACCAATTGGGAGCAAAGAGATTTGGTAAAGAGGTGGAATGTTTTTGGTTCAGCCAAATGGTGTGATCCGATTTCAAAGAATTGGTCACCCGGTTCCGTTATTTACCGCCGCATTTTAAGTTGGCAATTGAGATATCATCAAGAACGTTTCAATTCATTTCTAAATGACTGGTCGGAAAAAAAAATTACAGTAGTAGGGGGGTGGTCAAGCGATGTGGGAATGAGCAAAGTTTGGCCCGCTATAACGAAATCTACTGAATTTCCTGAAACAAGAGTCTTGAATAAGTTTCTAATTCATAGACTCAGAGATGAGAGAGAGAAATGGATATTAAAAGGAGCTCTTAGCTACGCCGGGAAAGCCGTATTAAGAGGAAGTGATCTCTCACAAGAAAAATGGGAATCGACGTTAACAAGAATTCTCTCAGAAACCGAAAGCGGACGACCTTGGATCGCTCAAGAAAAATGCCCCATTCCGCTCGTTGATGGAAAACCATGTGAGCTAGGGCTTTATTTTCTAAACGGAGTAGCCAGCGGTTATATGTGCCGTTGGGGACATCTGGATCCAATAAGCGAAAAATCCACTGAAATTCTAAGACCAGTTCAAATTATTCCCTAGATTATTTTTAGTCAGCAAGAGGCTTATGATCAGGAACTAACCTTGGATTCTTGCCTCTAAGCTCTTACCTCAGGCTCTTATCTTCGGTTACTTAATTTTCTTACCTCAGGCTCTTATCTTCCGATTCTTAATTTTCTTAACTCAGGCTCTTGTCTTAGGAAACTTAACTTAGAATTCCTCTTGTCGGATAATTTACCGTGGTCCTTGTTCCCAAGTTCTCTCCTAGACGTCCTTACTTTACATTTTTATTCGATAGGTTACTTACTCCCCCCCAGAATGCCTTTGAAGAGTGAAAATCCGTCACCTAATTCATATAAATGGAATTAGAAGCGAAAATGTGTAAACCCAAATAGGGAGAGACTATTTCCCTAAGTAATAGGGTTTGCAGATTTTAATTATAGAGAATTAATATAATAAATTTCGGTTTCAAATGGATCCTGTATTCAAATAAGTTCCAGAATAAAATCGATTGGGGACTCAAAGAAAATTAGAACTCAAGTGATCCTGTATTCAAATAAGTTCCAGAATAAAATCGATTGGGGACTCAAAGAAAATTAGAACTCAAGTGATCCTGTATTCAAAAATTCCAAAATAAAATCGATTGGGGACTCAAAGAAAATTAGAACTCAAGTGATCCTGTATTCAAAAATTCCAAAATAAAATCGATTCAGGACTCAAAGAAAATTCAGAATTAAAGAATTAAAGGTCGAAATTATCAGGGCTGTTACATAACAAAACATGAATTCACGGGATTGACTAATTCTATATTAGGCCTTATACCATAGTTCACATGACAAGATCGACTCAGAAAGATTTTTTTGGAAAACAAAGTAAGGCCTATGGCGGAGTCCTTCTCAAAACAAGGAAGGGAAGATCACTTTCGCGGCCGCTTTCTACGAACAGCACGATGCACCTTGTAATGCGATCTTCGAAGGCCAAGGGGAAATGGTCTTTCAAGAGCCGTGCGAACGAAATAAAAATTAGAGGACTGGTTGCGAAATTTTCACTGAAAAACGGCATAAAGGTTTTATCTTTGGCTAATGTGGGCAATCATCTTCATTTTCATATTAAACTCTCAAATAGATATACTTATAACAGGTTTATAAGGGGGTTGACCGCTTCAATAGCTATGGCTGTAACAGGAGCCAGTCGTTGGAATCCACTTAAGAAGAAGGCGAGTGATAAATTTTGGGATTACAGACCGTTTACGCGAATTATTGAAAGTTATAAATATTTCTTAATTCTGCGAGATTATATTCAAATTAACAACTTAGAAGGAATTGGGGTAAGAAGATTGGAAGCCAGATTCATTTTAGAGAAAATAAATTTGTTATCAGGCCAAGACACAAGTTAAGGGTCTAAAAACATCAATTGGTTTTAGTCCCGTCAGAAGCATAATCTTTCAGGGTCAAAATTTTTGGCTCTAATACTTGGTGGAATTTTTAGAATTCTAATTCTTGGATAATTTATTAGACCTTCAATGCTTGGTGGAATTCCTAGAATTCTAATTCTTGGATAATTTATTAGACCTTCAATGCTTGGTGGAATTCTTAGAACTCTAATTCTTGGATAATTTATTAGCATCAGACAGTTGACATAATTATTAATTCTCTCTCTACCTTAATCGGGGATAGTCTTGGGCAGTAGAATATAGATTCGGGTTCTTTGTCTTGGTTTAGACTCTCATTTAATCAGCTTCTGGCCTGCCAAGAAGGGCCTTCAGGTCTTATTCTAATAGTATGAATTTTAAAAAGTTGTCTTCAGGTTCTGGGATCTTGTTTCCAGGGCATAGGTTTTTGCTCTCTGATCATGATATTTTTCTTACATGTTACAGGTTTTTGTTTTCTGGCTATAAGATTTTACTTACAAGGTATAAGTTTTTATTCCCTGATTATAAGTTATTGTTTTCATGTTTTATGGTTTCGGTCTCATATCAAAAGATTTTGTTACTAGGCTCAAGAATTTCATCTTCATATTTTAAGGGTCCGTATTTGATCTTTAATGCTCTAATTTTATTTTATAAAATTTTGAATTTGAGCCTTAATATTTTAGTTTCATGTCTTGTATTGATACTAAGTCTTAGCTCTTCAGCTTTTGCAGATTTAATAACAATTTCAAATTCTGATAAGACTTTCGCGAATTTTAAAACAACTCAAGTTCTACCTGATAAGCTAAGTCAGTTAGATTTATTTATTGATTTGCCAAATCTTATTCCAAATCCAGGGGTGATGCCGTATCAAGTTAATTTTCCTCTTTGGTCTGATGGTGCGACAAAGAACAGATGGATATTTATTCCCTTTGGGTCGAAAATTCAATTTGACTCCACTGAGGCGTGGTTGCCTGCGGTGGGGACAGTACTCATAAAGGAGTTTGATTTTGATCGAAGAGTTGAAACCCGCATAGAATTTCTATCTCCTACTGGTTGGCAATTTGCATCTTATCTCTGGCAAGATGACCAGAAAGAGGCCATCAGAGTAGACCAAGCTACTTCTGTAAATGTCTCAAGCCCTGCCTCACCTGCCGTTTTCAAATGGGTAATTCCTGCTCCTTGGGATTGTGTAAAATGTCATCGAAGTACCGGCACTCAATTAGGTTCTCCGGCCCTAGGCCTAAACACCGCGCAGTTTGGAAGTTTTCGAATATCCAAATGGATATTAATGGGACTTTTTTCCAATCCTCCCGAAAGAGTCGACCAGTTGAGTTACTTACCAGACATTGGTCAACCTACGATCACTGCTTCAGCTCATGATTTGGCTCGTGGTTATTTAGCGGTAAACTGTTCGAGTTGTCATAGGCCAGGCGGTTTTGTTCCAACGAATCTCGACTTTCGTTGGAGCACACTTTCTTCCCATATGAATGCCATAAATAAACCTCCGCTATTTGGAAATTTGGGAATTCCTGGATCTATGATCATCACTCCAATGGACAAATTCAAGAGCCTACTTTGGCTTCGCATGGGGCGCACTGACTCTGCACGAATGCCTTACTTAGGTTCAAAACTTCAAGACCAGTCTGGACTAAATTGGCTGGGACAGTGGATTGACAACGGATCTCCTTAGTTTAGAATTAATATCGTAGTTCAACTTCATCTGAGGGGGTTCTAAGTGCGTTTACTTCTTAGCAACGTATTCATCATTTTGTTTTTTTCCATAACGGCTTTTGCTGACTATGACTTCAACGGAACCATTATTCTACCCGTTACGGTTACGAATTTGCCAAGTGGTTTTCAATCAATTCAGTTTCAGATAAAAGTAAATAATACTGGAAGTACCGACTATACGGGACCAATTCACGTCAAGCCCTTTCTTTTCGCCACCGATTTAGCCAATGCCGACGGCAAAACCCAAATGGGTGCCGTGCTTGACACGATGGTTGTAAGCAACGCTTCAATTTTATCAAAGGGTTCTCAAGTTTTGAATTACAGTAGTAATCTACCTTTGCTTCGCTCTGCAGGTTATGAGCTGGCTGCGTTTATTAACAACGATCAATCTATCCCTGAATCAAACACCCTTGACGATATCACAGATATGGTAGACCTGCCTGGACTTCAAGTTACAGTAGCCCCTCCAAATGGAAATGAAAAATTTGATATTACAGGTCTCTTTGACGGTGATCTTTCACTTGATTTAGGTGGAGTTGTTGATCAAGTACGAACTGTTCTCCATGGCCCCCAAGACTCCTTTGAGGCTCCTCAACTTTGGGCTCGATTTATGCTGGCCGATTTGACTTCAAAGCACATCTTTACGGCTCCCTATATTGAATACGGAGATAATCATCATGATACTTGTCTTAATCAACCCAACGTAGATAAGAATTGGTTTGCCATTTCTTACACTTCTGAACTGGACGCTGATGGAAACGCCATCTCAGTTGATTACTACAATCAGGCTCCTTGTTTTGAAGATACTCCTCCAGGAGAATACACATTCATTGAATTGTTAAACAGCCGTGATCAAGTTTTGGAATCTAATATTCATAATGATCTTAATGCTCGGCCGATTACGATTCAGCCATTTTCTAGGGATACCTTTTCGCCTGAAATTTGGTTTGTTCAGTCAAGCACTTCTAAAACAATTACGCAAAAATTATCAATTCATACTAATTATATGAAGAAAAATAGTTGGAATTTAACTTTACCCCCATCTCTTCCGGGCTTGAGTGCTGATTTAAATACGGGTCAACTCGGAGGTGACGCCTCTTTTGGTCAGGATATCAATTTGACCTTGGACCCAACAGGTATCAATAATGATCAAGTAAGCCAATTGAATATCGGCTCTTCATTTTTCCCTAATGTGACTCAGGCCTTTCCGATTAAGTTTTTCCATTACCTAAAGGGCTCTTTGCCGGTTCTGACTCTCCCCACTAGTACTACGACAGTGGATGTCCCTAAATTACCTGGCAAACAGACTGGGACATTTGTTATTCGAAATGATGGAAGTGCCTCGATGAATTGGCTTGCTACCTCTGAGGACTCCTTTCTTAATTTAAGT
>Ga0206981_10294_pt1 | contig 13885 bp, 6 predicted proteins | sample Alteio_BWMinCont_17_FD_153312 | JGI IMG/M metagenome (GOLD analysis project Ga0206981, IMG submission 153312) | Enriched cells from forest soil in Barre Woods Harvard Forest LTER site, Petersham, Massachusetts, United States -... | ecosystem: Environmental > Terrestrial > Soil > Temperate forest >... | reverse complement strand
TCTGCGAGTAGGGAGTTATCTTGCCGCAAAGAAGAAGGGTTATAATTTATCGAAGGAAATAGAACATGTTCTTCGATATTTTCCCTCCCTTGGTGAACATATGAAGATTCAGGCGACAAAGCTTTCAGGTGGACAGCAACAAATGGTCGCAATAGCTCAGGCCCTTATGGCAAAACCCAAAGTTCTTTTGCTGGATGAACCATCACTAGGATTAGCACCAAAATATGTTGATGCGATTTTTGCAATAATTCAGCAAATCAGCATCGAAGATAGCTGCTCGATACTCTTGGTGGAACAGAATGTGGCTAAATCACTTGAAATTTCCGACTTTATATTTATGCTCAATAGTGGAATCATGGCAGGAAAAGGTTCCGTGGATCAATTCCAAAACGATGCGACAATTATTTCCAAAAGACTAGGTTTTTACTAAATCGTTTACTTTCTTATAATTATTTTTCGGGTTCAAAATTTTCGTTTAAGAACATTTTGACTTCTGAAAAGAGCTGCATTCTATTCTTTTCAAGAATTACCATATGAGTGCCTTCTCCAATTTCGACAAAGCGCTTGTAGGAAGTATTGGTCAGTTTTTCAAAGCAAGCATATAACATGTTGCTGGGTAAATCTTGATCCCATTCAGCGTGTATAAGAAGAGTCGGACTCAGGATTTTTGAGGGATCATAGAAGGGTTTACCCGCAGACCAATAATCCCTCCCATCTTGTAAAACTCCGTTTGGTGCGATGAGTGTTTTCTTACTCACGCCCTCTGCCCATTTCTCGTACCAACCTTTCGGGATGAGATCTAATTTCTTTTTTTCGGGCACACCTTTTAACCAACGCTCTTTTTCTAAATTTATATCTACGTTTCGGTATGCGCCAAGTTTGCCTCCAGTATCAGCAGCCGGAGGCGATTTTCTTAACCACATCGGGGCATATAAAATGAGCTTATTAACTTTGCCATTGTTTTCCGCAGTATAGGAACCAACTATTACTGTTCCCCAAGACCAACCCATTAGATTGATCTTTGGAACTTGTCTGTGTTTGAGAATGAAATCGACGACTGTGCTTACGTCTTTTACAGCGGTATCCGTACCAACTATAGGGGCATTCATATCAGAAGGTTCAGACATCTCCTTCGGGCGACTAGACAAGCCGTAACCACGTATATCCATAAGATAAACGTCATACCCAGCATCCACCAAATATTCCATCATGGAAAAGTCTCCTAGCCTTAGGTCGAAAACAGCTTCAGAAGGATAGGTGGCACCATGTACAAATAGGAGTACTTTAGACCCATCAAGTTTTTTTTTAATTCGAAGATATTTGTTTCTCACATAGAGTTCAATTCCCAAAGTGTCCGTAGGCACTCTGAACTCCTCTGTGACAATCTCCGGGATGTTTATTTTTGCGATTTTTTCCTGAGCCATAATTAAGGATCTCAAGTTTTACCGAAGAAACATACAAAAAAAATGTTTGGACAGATGGGGTCTGAAAGGATCATTTTTTTTAATTTGCTTAAATCCGATGATATGTACCAAAATAATAGCCAATCCCAAAAATCAAGAGGTCAACGTGGAATTCAACAAAGACATAGGAAAAGAGCAGAAAGGAAAGCCAAACACACGTCGTATCAGACTTGTAGATAATATTTATTATTTTTATGATTACACACTGAAGGTGCTGGGAGAATATACTCGCAATATCTATCAATTTTTTCAACGCTTTATCGCAATAGTCTTCGCAAAAATTTTCCTTGTCATTTCAGTTTTTTTTGTCAACCCTTTTACTGATGGTCGTTTGATTGCCTATAAGGTTCCTCTAGGAATTTTACGCATATTGGTCGGTTTGGTTCTTTTGACAGTTTTATGTATCACAGCCCTAGTTGGCGTACTGATTGGTGGGACATTCGCTACCCTGTTGGGCTTTCGAAATATTGCCGATTACTCTTTAAAGGAACAGATTGCCGCGTGCCTAACATTTATGATTATTCTAAGTGTCTTGCCTTTTCATCTTTCAGATTTCTGGACCTACAAAATAACTTTAATTTTTTGTTACATCCTCATCATTATTGGTTTTGATTTTCTCTATGGTCAGTGTGGAATCATCTCTTTGGGACATGCCGGATTTGTTTTCTGGGGAGCCTATACCACGGCTTTCTTTTATACCGGAAGTTTTGGATTTAAGCTCCCCCTGCTTTTGTCCTTGGCTTTGGCCGCTGCAAGTTCTTTCTTGGTTGGAGTTTTACTGGGTCTTCCTTCTTTGAGAATCAAGGACAGCTATTTGTTTATTATCACACTTGCATTTACAATATCATTGCCTCAAATTTTTAGGTCTAGATACATGTCTAAATATACGGGATTAGAAACAGGGGGACTTTCAGTTGATCAGAATCCGCCTCCAGCATTCTTATCTCATTTGATGTCACAAACTATTTGGAATTATTTCTATACTATAGGAATTGCGTTAGTGCTGATTATCTTTGCCTATAATCTCCTTCACCACAGTCAAATCGGCCGGGCCTTCCGCACAATTAAATGTGATGTTGAGGTCTCAACAATAATGGGAATTCCCGTTTTTAAATATAAACTCTTGGCATCTGCAATGAGTGCTGTTTACGCCGCGGTTGCTGGCGGGCTCATTATGTATTTGAACCGCTTTATTGCTCCGGATAGCTACGGCGTAAACGATTCCATCGATTATATTGTCGCATCTGTCATTGGGGGTCCTGGAAGCATTTTAGGAAGTAGTTTTGGTGGGATATTTCTAGTTCTAGAAAAAGATATTGCTACCGCGGTCTCCCATATGGTCTTCAAAGGCGATCACCTGACACGAATGTTTTACGGAATTTTCATGATACTAGTCGTATTTATAGCACCTCGAGGTATTGTGGGAGAGCTTACAAAGAGCCTCAAATCCGCACTTATTAGAAGCCCAAAACGCGGTGCTTATTACACCTCACCACCAGCAGATTACGACTTTTTAGAAATGAAGAGTCCTACTATTAAAGAAGATTGAAAAAGGTGTCCTATGGAAATGAGTGAGAGCTTTACTAGAATACTGGCCCAGACCATCTCGGGAATTGCCTACGGAAGTATATACGGGCTCTTCGCATTGTCTGTCGTATTTTTATTTAGAGCCAATAGGCTTTTCAATTTGGCCGCAGCGGAATTGGCCACTTTTTTCACGATTTGTATGTTTTATCTTTTGAAACATATGTCCTATCTTCCCGCATTTATGATAACCGTGGTTTTAGCCTTTATCGGCGGAGTTATGCTTCACTTTGGTCTTATGAGGGTGATGACAGAGAGAAAACACGTACTGGCTTCGAGCGAGATGGTTATTACTATTGGCCTTTATACAATACTTAACAGCTTGTCCTCTATCCTCAGCGAAGAGCCCGAAAGATTTCCAGTTCCGTTTTCCCAATCGGTTGTCAACTTTTGGGGAGTCAACATTCCATCCCATTCATTTGTGATCCTTGGTTTTGCTTTCTTGATAAATCTTGGAATCTACCTGTTTTTGAGAATGACCAAAATGGGATTGATCGTGGAGGCCACTGCTGAGAACCTGGTTGGAGCAAGACTCAGAGGAATCAAGACCTCAAATATACTAGCCATGGCTTGGGGGCTCACCACGGCTGTATCAGCCGTTGCTGGAATTTTAATTGCCCCAGTTTTGTTTGTCTCATCATCTATGCTCACTCAAGTGTTTTCATATGCCTTGATAGCCGTTGTTATCGGTGGACTTGAAAGTCCATTTGGCGCCATTGTTGGAGGTATAATTGTGGGAGTCGTGGAAAATCTCGCTATCAATGTTGGATTCATCGGTTCGGAACTTAAATTTTTAGCCGTATTTTTTCTTTTGCTGGTTGTTTTGGTTATTAGACCTCGCGGTTTGTGGGGACGGGAAGAACATAGACGCGTTTAGTTTTACCGGGCTTTACGAACACTTTCGAGTTTAAGTTCTGAAGTATTGCCTAAAGTGATATTAAAACTGGATCCTTTTCCCACTTTTGTTTCGATTTTTAGAACGCCTCCAACTTTTTCCACATTTTCTTTCACTACATCCATCCCAACACCTCTCCCAGAAATATCGGTAACATTGTCACTAGTTGAGAAATTAGGCATAAAAATAAGATTGATTTTTTCCTCTGGGGACATTCCTTTAGCAACTGCCTGAGTGATAAGTCCTTTTTGGACAGCCTTGTTTGCGATGATCTCCCCATCTATTCCACGGCCATCATCGCTGATAGAAATACTGACACCGTTGGGACCATCGGTGCACTCAACCCGAATTGTACCAGATTCAGGCTTTCCTTTTCTCAGCCTTTCAGCCGGTTCTTCAAGACCATGATCTAGAGAGTTACGAATAAGGTGAAGCAGGCAATCTTGAAGCGAAGTTAGTTTTTCCACATCAGTAAGAGCATCTCCTTGAATCTGAAACTGAACTTTTTTTCCAAGCTGGATTGAAACATCATTAACCATTCTATCAAACCTTGTGATCGATTCTCGGAGAGATTTATATGAAAGTCGGTCAACGGCATTTCTTATTTTTGCCAACTCAATTGGGGGCAGATGTTTTGCCATGGCGTCGACCAATTTCTCAAGCTGCTCGAGAGCCACTTTAGATACGGTATCGCCAGTCACAGAAGCGCTATTGGATTTACTAATTTTTTCAAATAACTCCCTATACTGGTTAGTGACCTCCTCAATTTTTGGAAGCTCCTCTGAAATACTAAGGCTCGGGGCTTGGAACTCGGTTGTCTTATCTTTATACTGCGCCAAAACGGTCTCTGACTGATGGATTTGATCTGACAATCGCTTTAATTTGTAAAGACGTGCGTTTCCTTTGAGAGTATGAAGATCACGCAATATAGTATTAAATTTTGAAACATCCAGCTTTTCATTAATTGATCGCACGGCGCTCATGGTTGATGTTTCAGCCTTAAAGAATTCTTGTAAATCATTAGAGTTATTCTCAAGAATATCTTCCAGCATAGACGCTCGAAGACTAGCTTGACTGGCTTGTCTTTCTAAGGCCTCAAGACTTGTAATATCTTCTACGACGAACAAGATTCGTTCGAGTTTGTTGTCCTTGTCCCAAATTGGCGCAGGCTGTGCCTTTAAAATTTGTTCAGTACCTTTATTATCAGTTCCAGTGGATACAAGATTGTTTAGCTTAACTCTCCGTGGGATATTGGACTCGCATAGGTCCCATTGAAGATCGTCCTCACCAAAAACTGTTTTAATGGCAGACCGAACCATGTCGGCTTCTTCTTTTTTGCCTTGAAAATCGTTGTAAAGAACACTGAAAAGATTTTGACCTGCAATTTTCTTTCCAAAAACAGTTTCTGAGTAGCGAGAAACGGGTTCAACAATTGTTCCGTCGCTGGATATTGAAAATAGGGCTTGTTTCATATTCTCAACAAGAATTTGAACCTTTTTCGATTCCGTAGCTATGGCAGCTTGAATTTCGAATTCTTTTTGTAGAGCCGCTTTTTCTAACTCAATCTTTGCCATTCTCGATAAATCAAAAGCCACAGAAATATTATTGGCTAGGGTCGAGAAGAGGCCACTGTCTCTTTTTGTAAATAATCCCTTTGTTAACGTGCTATCTAAATAAACAACCCCAAGCAATCGGTTATCAACCTTTAGCGGTGTCGCCATGATACTTCGCAAATTATAGAGAACGGCACTCTCAGATCCCATGACTTCAGCTTCGTCAGTACTGGCAGTGATAACTGTTTCTGAAGTTTCAAAAACTTTTTTAATTATAGTTGAACTAAAGCCTGTCATGGTTGGTAAATCTATTCCTTGGGCATTTTTTGCGCTCAAAGGGTGATAGTCATTACTATCTTCATTTTTGATGAATACAAAGCCCCGTTCGGCTGCGAAGAGTTTAACGATTTGAGTTAAAACTGACTTAGACTGTTCAACAAAATCCAAAGAGCTAACAAACGCCTGATTCACTTTCAAAAGAGCTTCTACAAATCGAAGTTCTTCAAGCTCTCCCTTTCCACTAACGGCTAGATCATTCTCTCCTGATCCTGAAGAGTTAGAAACACTTCCCATTTGGGTGCTGGAAGCCTGTCTAGTCAAGGATGCTGAAGAATGTGAACCCATATGTGTTGACGATTTCAATGGACCTGTCATTCGGGTTTGTTGTTGAGTGAGGCCGGCTTGGCCTTCACCTACTCCAATGTTCATTGTAGTAAGTAGCTGTTCTGCAACATCTGAAAATTCACCTATCAAGGACTCTTGAGCCGGGAGCCACAAGTTTTCAGATGCCATTTGGAGAGCTGCCGTTAAGTGGATTTTCACTCTCATCGTATCATCAGTTTTTTTATAAAGCCTAGCCCACTCACGCTGAACTTCAAACATGACCCGTAAATGTCCTGTTTGACTTGCCGCCTTTTCACATATATTGAGCCATTTCTTAGCACTAGAAGGTTTATTTGAAATGCGAGAGTACTTGGCCTTTAAAAGATAATAATTAATTCGAAAAAGTGGGTTATAGAGTCTAAAGAAAACACTTTGTAAATTAGCTTTGAATCTTCGACGCCTGCTAAATTCCTCCTCGCGATTCTTGGCATTCTCAAGCTCAAGGAGATCCATAAATGCTGTCACCGAGCCCGTGAATCTATTCATCGTTTCTAAACTGGTAACGCCGCCCTCGAGGTACTCTTGAAGGTCAAATGAAATTTCATCGACTTCTTCCGCAAATCTTCTAGATTCAAGTTCAAACGTACATAAATATTTAGATACGCCTGGAATGAAACGGTAGTTAGAGCATCTTTTGGCCGCCATGGCCTTGACTGCCTGAGATTCACTTGCCCGTCCTAAAAGGGCAAGATTAATCCAGTACTGATTCAAAGAATACATCATTGGATAACTTCCGATTCGCGCTGATTCGGGATTTTGTATATTCATATACGAATTTATAAAATCAATGGATTCTTGATTTCTTCCCTTAAAATATAACATGAGAGCCCGATTTGATCTGGTTTTACCGTACTCAAGGGGAGGGAGATACCTTTTTGTAAAATCCTTGTACTTCATGAACTCTGTAGTCTCATCAAAAGTGATTCCACAAAATATGAATCCGTCAATTCGTTTGGAGATACAAAAGGCCTTAACTACAGGATCCCCTAAATCTTCGCTTAGCTGGACGGCTTTGTTTAGAAACGGTATCGCTAAAGAGCGCACTGAAAAATTCGAAAAGACATAACCAATGGAGGCATAACCATAGCAAAGTTCACGAGTTCTTCCCGAAAGGTGCCCCAATGCAAGAATTCTAAATGAAATGAGGAGAAAGTCATAAATAGAATGAAACTGTGCAAAGTGGACCGCATCAAAATAAAGATCTGCCAGTTTACCCAATGTCTTGCTGTTTTTATTCGATGAAAACGAAAGAAATTTTCTGATATTTGTGAGCTCAAGAAAAAAGCATAAAAAGACCATTCCGATGAGATTGATAAGTTTCCAATGAAAGTAGGAGGGATATGGATGTCCTAATATATCACAGGCTTTTCGAAACGTTTCCCATGCCACTGTAAAGTCAGCTCGAATTCTCTTAAGCCAGACTTTTAAGACTAAAGTGCTTCCCAACTCTTCTCTTGTCATTGAAAGCTCTTCTGCTTTTCTCACGCACTCTTCTGCGAGAGGCCAATCAGAAACTACCGCGGCGCAAATAGTCAAATTCGAAACTAATTCGAATAATTTTGATCTTTCTAAGTTAGTTTTCTTGGCTAGTTCGAATGCACATTTAAGAAAAGTATAGCCCTGGACTTGGGCATGATTGGCCATCGATAGAACGCCCGCCTCTGTATTCGCAGAAATCGTAAAGTCGATATCTTTTTCAAAGTTTCCTGATGCGACAAGTCTTGCCAAAATAAAAATCTCTTCGTCACTCTTATTCTCTTTTTTCCTATAAAGCCCCGAAAGATCATCACAGATTTGTCTATGAAGTTCAGGGGTGAGCACTTGCCTGAGTGATTCTGGTATCTTATCATGGCTAAATTTCAATTTTTGTGGACTAACGCGATCTAAAAGACCGAGTCGTTCCCCTTCGACAAAAATCTGTTCGGAGAGAGAAGATTCTACACCCGCCACCTTAGCAATATCTGAAGATGAAAATATATTTCCGTAAACCGCGGCATACTTGAGCAAGTTTTTTAGTTCGGAAGAACTTCCCTCTATACGTTTCATTATGAGATCATATACATCTCTAGAAAAAGTTAGTTTCTCAAGTCCCGTGTCTGTTAATTGCCATTTGTGATTCTTAAAAATGAGGGCCCCTTCCTCAACCACGGCGCGCAGATATTCGGTGGCTATGAAAGGATTGCCACCGGATTTTGTAAAGAACATCTCAACTATCGAGGGATCAATATCATTCGCGCCTAAGTAGCTGGATAGAAGACTCGACATTTGATCTTTTGTGAATCCTCCAATTTCTAACTGACTCTTGACGACGGGCCCAAGTGTCTCTTCTAATGATTTTAGAAAAGGTTCACTTTCTTTGTCGTTTCTGGCGGTACCTAAAATAAAAATAGGTTTCTTACATAGATGATTGGTTAAGCTTTGGATAATTTGGATTGAAGAACCATCGAGCCATTGAAGGTCATCAACTACTAGGATAAGACCCGCCCATTGTTCAGAGAGTTTGACAAAGAACTCGGCAATGCTTTCAAAGAATTTCTCTCTTTCACCCTCGATATCTACTTCGGTATTTTTGATGGCACTTTTCTTTAATACTCTTTGTAGATTTTTTGAAAGTCTAACAAGCTGATCTTCTTTTCCTTCGGCAGCCAATGTCAATTTACGATACGTCTCTGCTTTAACTTCAGGAGAATCTGTCGAGGTGGCTTCTAGGAGAGAGTCGATGGCTCCTCGTATGGCTCCGAAAGGCATCTCCCTATCATAGATTTGGCTCTTGCCTCTTAGAATTAAGAGTTGATTTTTCTCTTCATTTATAAGGTGCTCAACAAATTCACTGCATAGCCTCGTTTTGCCTGAACCAGAACCTCCCTTTACTATGTGAAGGCCAGAGGTTCCCTTCTTTGCTTCCCCCCAAAAATGATGCAATTTCTTGGTCTCGACGGTTCTTTCCACATATTGAACCCTCACTGCAATCGAGCGCTTATCATTTCTCCCCAGTTTGGGATCTTGCTTTTGCTGCAAGAAATCGTCGATCTCAATTAACCGCTGAAGATCACTCAACAGACCAATTGAAGATTGATACCGATCGTCGGGGTCCTTTGCTAAGAGTTTCTCAATTATAACCACTACTGACTCTTTGAGGTCAGGTTTTAATTTTCTTAAATTTGGAACTGGTGTAGATGAATGCTGTTGAAGAATCTCGTTTAGACTTCCCGTAAAGGGAGGAGTCCCGGTTAACATTTCATAAAAAACAATTCCGAGCGAATAAAGATCTGAGTAAAATGAAACGTCACGACGTAAAATCTTAGTTTGCTCTGGGGAGCAATAAAGCGGGGTCCCAACAAGGGGTGTTTCGCGCTTGATTTGTTCCACATCCCCGACAAGTCCCAAGTCAATGAGCTTTACACCAGCCGTTGAAAGTACGATGTTGGCTGGTTTGATATCGCGGTGGACGAGATTGTTTTTGTGGAGTTCGCCAAGGGCTCCCGCGAGTGAAACTATAATCGGGAGGCACTCGCTTTCTGGCATAGTGCCGCTAGCTTTTAATTTCCCGGCTAAGCTATCACCCTCAAGGTATTCCATGACCAAGTAAGGGAAATTATTTTCTTCGCCTACATCAAATATTTTAACAAGACTCGGGTGGTTGAGTCGAGCCAGCGTGGATGTCTCACTTCTAAACCTTATAACAGCGGATTGGTCAGAGGTTTTTAGGGATTTAAGTGCATATTGTTTTCCATCTTTTTCAACAAGGTATACGTGAGCTGAAACACCTTCGCTAATCTTTCGGATTACACGATATTTGGTATTTTCATACATATTGCTCACAGCCATCTCCAAGCCAAAGACTAGACGGGTGGCAAATTAAAAATTTGTCACCCGTCATTAAAAACATCGGCTTTTCTGATGAGAAACTATGAGAAAAGGACCCTATTAAGGGAGAACTATCCTTATGGCTAGTCTACTTTCACTTTTTCAGTATTGATAATCCATTTCTTGTTAGTGAGAATAACCGGGTTCAGTTCGTGCACTAAAGTGTGGCTCTGTTTGGTCGAGTTAAGCGGCACAACACAAATGGAACATCGATAGTCCTTGAATGATGACGCGGCTTCAGCCAAACTTGCCCTTGTAAGGTTTTTTCCAGCTCTTTTAAGAGCGTCAACAAACAATTCGGCTATTATATAACCACCAAGTGAAAGACCGGAGTTTGGCAGCAAATTATTTTTCTTCATTAATGCTTCATATTCATCCCATTGACCTTTGTCTATGGCCGAGTCTCGATCCCGAGCCCCAAATCCAAAACCAGTAGCCCCGTCTGGAACGTTATCATTCAAGAGCGTAGTCAATTTAGGATTCAGATTTGTATTTCCAACAATCCATTGAGGTTTGTAGCCCTGGCTAGCGGCATAATTGAGGGCACTTGGAGTCAGGGGAGGCACAGTATTAATCATGACAGCATCACACTTTGCTTGCTGAAAGCTCAATATCTCAGCATCGACTTGGATCGCAGTAGGATCTACGCCTGATACAGGCCCAAGTGCTACTTTATTCCCTTTAGAATTAAATTCCTTGATCGTGTCTTGCACACCCTTCAAATACTCTTCACCAACCGCGTTCTTGAGGTAGGCTACACAAATTTTCTTGACCTTCTTTTTGTTTACAAGATACCTCACTCCAGTACTGGACTCCGTATGGGTTGTAGCCCAAAGAGGAAAGGAATATTTGAGAGCCTTATCAGTATAGAGAGAAGAGAAATCAAGAAAGTACATATCGGGTACGCCTTTTTCATTCAGGTACTTGTAAACAGCCAAGTGTCCTAAACCGATACTTCCGACAATAGCGAAGACTTTTTCTTTCTCAACTAGATCCCTAATGACTTCAACATTTTTCGGCGCTAGACCTTGACCATCTTTTCGAATAAATCTGATCTTTCTACCAAAAACACCACCCTTTTCGTTGACGTCTTTGAAATAGGCTTCCTCTGCAGCGCCAAGATTTGCAAATCCGGCATTTACGCCCGATTCAGCCTCGTGGGCGCCGATTACGACTTCAGTGTCTGTTACGCCTACTTCTGCTTTTACATATTGGGCCCCAAACATCAAAACTACCACTAATACACCTATATAATTGAATTTCACGATGCACACCGTCCATTCCATTGTTAGAATTTGCAATTGCGAGTTTTTCCAAAAAGCTAACTATATGATAATTCTAGAGGTATCAAAATAATGATGTCAAATAGATATTATGGAAATCAGAAATCAAAAAAAAATCGCGACTTATAAAGAAGTCGTGATCGTTTATTTGCCTAAAGTTAAAGTTAAGCTGCCCGTTTTTTCATTTTCATCTTATTAAACTCAGATCCCAGGCTCTCAGAAGCTTCATTTCTTGGAGAAAATACGCCGGAAGCTTGCTTTGTATAGGGAATTCCGCCAATACGGTTGCAAAAAAGAGCCCTAAGTTCCCTTTGAGCGTCTCCGCCGGGCATTCCGGCATGAGCCAATTTAAGATTGTCTATTATGAAAACATCTCCGGATTTCCATAAAAAAGCAGAATAATATTTGCGCAAAAGAGGCGCCATGATTTTAACGTCCTGGTCATTAAATAGAGATCCAACTCTAATATCGACCTCCTTAGGAGGCTCAGATTTATTTCTCAATTCTTGGAAAAAATATTTCAATCTAACAGCGATCCGATCTTGCCTATTTAAATACCACATGACGTGGTGTCTGACCCATTTTAACCCAATATAGTCGGTGAAAAAAGATCGCAGCAATCTTGGATAGAATACTTTTCTCCAGCTACAAGAGTTAAAATAGTTTATTACCAAAGCCTTTTCGTGTGTAGTTGGATGTTCGTAAACTGGTGGTTTAAACATCGTTACATTTTTTTTGCCATCCTGAACTACAATTCCCAACTTGGCAGCGACGCAGAATTGTTCTAGATCTTCAACAGAAAGTCCCGACTCTTTTGACCAATCAGAGAGGTCCTTTTGAACGACAAGATAATTTCTCTCCTCGAATTTTCGCCTCAATTTTTCCGGAAGTTCAGGGTATAATTTGGCAATATTTACAACTCCTGTTTCACCTCCGAAGTTTGTCGGCTGAATACAATAAAAGCAAATAAAACGAGGCACGTCTGGGTGTTCGTAATTTTCACAATGAAATCCGCCAAACGCTGTATCTCCACCTGTTCTACGCTGTGTATTGGTGTGAAAAACTGATTTTGTTCCTTCTACCAAATCCCGGCCAGGTTCGACCCAAAGTATTTCATTAAAAGCCTTTATTCCTTTAATACTTGTTACGGTGTTTTCAAATTCGCTTGGCGTTTCCATATCAAACCCACGCAACAAAATAGCCCCGTATTTTGAAATGTCTTTCATTAACTGTTCAGAGTGAGACGAGAGGAATTCTTTTAGAAATTTCTGATCTTTTGAAACCAATGGTTCAATGACAAGGGGCGTTTCTTTTTCCTGGGTGCGTTGTCCTCGCTCTTCATCTCTAAGAAAACGGACCACTACACCCTTATAAGATTTTTCCATTTCTCTCTCCCAATAATATCAGTAAGCCTACTAAATGATTCGGCAGATTTTCGAGCCAACTTTATATTCTTTCTTGAAAAATCTGATTGAATTCAATCCCCTTGTAGGGTCAAGCCCTTGGTCCAGGGGACTGGAAACCTATATTAATTTATATCATGCGACTTTCTTCGTCAGATTCGCTGAGTTCTCTAAGATGTATTTAAGTTCTTTGATAATGTACGCGACGTTTTCTTTTTCCATCATGGTGTGATGTTCACCAGGAACTGAAAAATGAATTAAATCAGGTGAAATCTCCTTCCACTTTTCCATATTTGAAGGGTTTCTATTGGTTAAGGGCGTAATGAGAACAACTGGAACATCCAATTTCTGTGGCGCATAGTTAAAGAATGCTTCAGAGACTTTATTCGTTGCCTCGGAATGTCTCGAAATAAATTTTTCCATAATCTGACGTGATAGCTCGTCCTTGGAGTGTGATTCTATAAAATTAGAAATAAAGGAATTTCCTTGAATGGGCTTGTCCTCTTTTTCAAATCGGTCCAAACAAACAGAAATAAGTTGCCTTGCAGATAGACTAGCCATTTCATCGGCAGTAAAATTACTTTCGTATAAAATTGAAAATAAATTACGCTTTTCCCTTTGTTCTGCGCTATCCTTAACGTCGAACCAACTTGCCGAGGCAGGAGCATCGACAAGGATTACAGCCCGTACCTCCTTTCCAAGAAGGCGTAATTTCCTTGCCATCTCAAAAGCAATAGTCCCTCCAAGGGACCACCCCAACAAATAATAGGGTCCGTCTTTTTTAACTTTTAAGATCTGTTCAACATAATCTGACACCAACGACTCCAAAGTTTCATTCGGCTTATCTTTATTTGGTGGATTACCCCTCGCTTCTATAGCAAAGAATGGAAACTCTCCCAGCCCGTAGGACAAGTACCAATAACTAAGAGCATTTCCATACAAAGGATGTACACAGAAAAAGGGAGGTCGGTTGCCAACGGTTTGCATTGGGACAAGTATCGATGATTCTAAAGAAAGACTTTCTTTTTCTTGCATTAAATTTACCAATGACTCAATTGTTCGGTTCTGAAAGACACTAGGTAATGGTAGATCAATGCCGAACTCTTTCTGAATTATGGACTTCATTCGGATAACTAATAGAGAGTCTCCTCCTAAGTTAAAGAAATCGTCTTGA
>Ga0206981_10293_pt1 | contig 13885 bp, 11 predicted proteins | sample Alteio_BWMinCont_17_FD_153312 | JGI IMG/M metagenome (GOLD analysis project Ga0206981, IMG submission 153312) | Enriched cells from forest soil in Barre Woods Harvard Forest LTER site, Petersham, Massachusetts, United States -... | ecosystem: Environmental > Terrestrial > Soil > Temperate forest >... | reverse complement strand
TCAACCGCTTGTCGCAGCAAAAATTTTTAAAGCACTTACCGAAAAAGAATCGCCAATGCTTTTTATTTTAGGCAAGCAAGCTATCGATGATGATAATAATCAAACGGGACAAATGTTAGCGGGATTATTGAATTGGCCACAAGGCACTTTTGCTTCAAAAATTGAAGTGATCAACACTAATATTAGCGTTACCCGGGAAGTAGACGGTGGCCTTGAGACACTTAATTTAAAGCTTCCTGCTGTCATTACGACTGATTTACGCTTGAATGATCCGCGCTTTATCTCTCTTCCGAATATTGTACAGGCAAAGCGAAAAACGATTGATGTTATTTCAGTGGAGGATTTGAAAGTGGATATCACGCCCCATTTGCAAGTCTTAAAAGTTGAAGCGCCTAGCAAACGTCAAGCTGGCGTAAAAGTACATAGTGTTGCAGAGCTTATCAACAAATTAAAAAATGAAGCGCGAGTGCTATCATGAAAATATTAATCTTAGCCGAACACAATCAACAAACGTTGCGCCGTGCAACGTATCACACTATTACTGCGGCAAAAGAATTAGGGGATGACATTACGCTTTTAGTTATTGGCAATCGAAGCGACGCCGTCATTGACGAGGCCCGCAAGATATCCCATGTCAAAAAAGTATTAAGCGCAATGTCGCCTGTTTATGAACATCAACTCGCAGAAAACACTGCGCCACTTATCGCGGAACTTGCGCAGCAATTTGATTATGTTCTCGCACCTGCAACGACTTTTGGGAAAAATATTTTACCGCGAGCAGCCGCATTAGCGGATGTGGCTCTGGTTGGTGATGTTATCAAAATCGTATCGCCGGATACGTTTGTTCGCCCTATTTATGCTGGTAATGCATTAGCAACCGTGCAAAGCCACGATGCCATCAAATTTTTAACGGTGCGTTCCACAGCCTTTGCTGCTGCTCCGACTGGCGAACACGTTGCTCCACTTGAAAAAGTGGATACGGTTTTTAAAAATGATTTGTCGGTTTTTATCACCGAAGAAATTCATGCCTCCACGCGTCCCGAGTTAACCTCGGCACGTGTGGTGATATCCGGCGGACGCGGCTTAAAAAGCGCCGAGAACTTTAAGTTATTAGAAAAAATTGCCGATCGTCTTGGTGCTGCAATTGGTGCATCGCGCGCGGCAGTCGATGCGGGCTTTGCACCGAATGACTATCAAGTGGGGCAAACGGGAAAAGTGGTTGCGCCCGAGTTATACATTGCCATCGGGATTTCTGGCGCTATTCAACATCTGGCCGGCATGAAAGACAGCAAAGTGATTGTTGCCATTAATAATGATCCCGATGCGCCAATTTTTCAAATTGCAGATTATGGTTTAGTCGCAGATCTTTTTAGCGCTATACAAGAGTTAGATATTGAATTGGAAAAAAATAGTCAATAAGGAAGACGATGAAACTCACTTTTCTAGGCGCAACAAATACCGTTACCGGCTCTAAATTTTTAGTCACGCTAGGGACGAAGAAAGTATTGATTGATTGCGGATTATTTCAAGGTTTAAAAGAATTACGATTGCGCAATTGGGCAAAATTTCCAATTGATCCTAAAACAATTGATTACGTCGTCTTAACCCATGCGCATATTGATCATACCGGATATCTTCCCTTATTAATTAAAAATGGTTTTACAGGAAAAGTTTTTTGTTCCGAGGCCACCAAAGATTTATGCGCCGTGCTTCTGCCCGATAGCGGTTATTTGCAAGAAGAAGAAGCCAAATTTTTAAATAAACACGGCATTTCAAAACACAAACCTGCATTACCTTTGTATACACGCGCAGATGCGGAAAAATCATTAGAATTTATGCATACGCTTTCTTTCCGCAAGCCAAAAAAAATTGACGAAGAAACATTTATAACGCTAATACCTGCAGGGCATATTCTCGGTGCATGCTTTGTGCAGTTTAACCATTACGAGACTTGCGTATTATTCTCGGGAGATTTAGGGCGCCCACACGATATTATTATGGAGCCTCCTACTATTATGCAGAAAGCAGATTATTTAATTTTAGAGTCAACCTATGGTAATCGCCTTCACAAAAAAATTAATCCATTGGACGAGTTGGCGGAAATTATCACGCGCACTGTGTTACGTGGCGGCACTATCGTCATTCCTGCATTTGCAGTAGGGCGGGCCCAGCATTTGCTGTACTTAATGTATTTGTTAAAAAAAGACAATCGTATTCCGCATGTACCTATTTATTTAGACAGCCCCATGGCTACGGAGGCCACCCGTCTTTTTGTAAAGTATGCTGATTCACATCGTTTAGATAAAACTTTATCGCAAGAAGTTTGTGATGTGCCTATTTATGTCAATTCAAAAGAAGAATCTCAAGCTATCGATGCCATTACAACACCTAAAGTGATTATATCAGCGAGTGGTATGTTGGAAGGGGGGCGTGTTTTACACCATATTAAGATGTTTGCGCCAGATGAAAAAAGCACAATTATTTTTTCAGGTTATCAAGCTGCAGGGACACGCGGTGCCGATATGATTAGTGGTAAGCCGGAAATTAAAGTATTTGGCATGAAAATTCCCATTAAAGCGGAAGTGAAAGTGTTAAGCAATATGTCTGCTCATGCAGATTACGAGGAAATTTTAGCGTGGCTTGCGCATTTTAATCATCCTCCACGCAAAACGTTTATCACCCATGGCGAACCGGAAGCTGCGGCGTCATTGCGTGATAAGATTCATGAAAAATTTGGCTGGCGGTCAATGGTTCCGGAGTATTTGCAGACGGAGGAGTTGGTTTAAGGGAAGACCATACGCGTTCTGTCATTGGGAGGCTGCGAAGCGCTAAGCCGCGGCAATCCAGGTGCCTCGGTCCCGCAAAAAATAGTGATCTGTAGCAGAAACGAGAATCTAGATTGCCACGGCTAAACGCTTCGCAGCCTCCCAATGACGTACCTGTAAGCTGTTGTTTATACAGGTACGTAATTTTCAATGTTTACCCCATTCTTGGGGTTGGGGCGCTCGCAATGACAGCGTACATTACTTGTGTTCCATCCTAGCTATATTTATTCTACATATTCAAACAATTGTGCTTGCTCAAGCTCTTCTGGCGTATTAATTTCTAATGTTTTTTCTTCCGTCAAACAGACGCGAATTTTGTAGCCATTTTCAATAACTCGCAATTGCTCTAACGACTCTGCTTTCTCTAATGGTGTTTGTTTCAGATTTTTGTAAATCATCAAAAAGTCACGGCGAAATGCATACAGTCCCATGTGATGGTAAACAGGGACCTTAACGTGTTCTCTGAAATAGGGAATAGGTGCGCGCGAAAAATAAATCGCATTATGATGTATATCCATTATGACTTTTACCGCGCCAGCTTCATGGTACTTTGTATCCATATCAAGCGGGTAAGCTAAGGTGGTCATATCCGGTTTTTCACCGGCAAGATAGGGCGCGACAAGTTGCTCTAACATGCGCGGTTTAATGAAAGGTTCATCGCCCTGTAAATTGATGATGACCTCCATTTCGGGATAAAGTTCAGCGACAACAGCGACGCGATCCGATCCAGTTTGGATGTTGGGGTCTGTCATGATGGCCTCCCCGCCTATGCCGTTAACCAGGGATGCGATCTCATCACTATCCGTTGCAACCACGACTTTAGTCAATGCGCTGCATCGGCTTGCATTCTCATATACCCATTGAATCATAGGCTTACCTTGAATATTCAGCAGTGGTTTACGTGCAGTACGGGTCGAGCCCATACGGCTGGGAATCACGCAAAGAATTTTCATAGATGTCCTTAAGCCTATTATAAAGAGTGGCGATTATAGGCATTTTCTAGAGGGTTGGGAAGAGCCATTGTTAAGGAATTCAATGGCTCAAGCTACAGCTCTAGGGGTTCATGCGCGCAGAAGTTGGCTCGCAATCGGTATGTGTTGTGACATCTGTTTTTATCTTATTCCAAAACTTGAGAAGATAGGTGGGCGATGTCACAGTCATTTGCCGTTGTGGGATTTCTGCTGGCATCATTGTTGCAATGACTGCGGCTTCCGCTAAAACAGTTAATGCTTCTGGATTTTTAGGCGTTGGGTTCAACGCTTCAAGACGATCCTTTAAAAAATTGGGATTGTTACCTAAGTAATAGGCGTTATACGTATATTCCTCATCCAGGTCACCTTTGCCCAACATATTATCGAGATCAACAGTTGAAATTTTCGGACTTAGTTTTTTGCCCGTCAATCCGCGACCGTCATGGCCATGAACATAGGTGATGGAGGCATTGGCGGGCAGCACATCTTTCATTCGCGAGTCCTCTCTGGAGGTTTGTCGTTTCCACATTAAATCCCATAACGCGGTGCCTTCAATTGAGGAACTGGAAAATTTTTTCTCTCGAAGTAGTTCGCGAACTTTATCATTGATTTTGTCACGACACGCTCTTAATTGTTCCGGGTCAGTATATAATGTATTGGGATTACCAACATCAATCTTGAATTGATCAGCGACTCTTTTCATAATATCAATATGCTCTGGGGCATGCATGATAGCAGTGTACTCCACCTTATCACCCACCAAATTAATATTTAAGTCTAAGCCTGTGAGCAAGGGTAAATAAATTTTTTCAATTTTAAATAGTAATTCATCGTGATCTATGAGGCCAAATTGTAGCAATTTACATAAGTTGTTTAATGACGTTGGTGGTGGCGTCAATTCTGTTGTAAATAAGTCAAGATGTCCCGATTTATCAAAGCGATCAAAGCCGCCTTCTTCGTAAACCCGTATAAACTCTCGGTCATGATTTGAGACAGGAATTCTAGGAAAAATATTTAGCGCATTGAGTTGTTCATGGAGGTCTAGGACAAAATCATCCCTATGACCACGATCAGCCACGTTATCACCACCCTCAATGATACGAGGAATAGATTCTGGATTAACTGCAGTAATTTTGACAATGATTTCATGAAACTCTGCTAACTCACTAGCGATTGCTTTTTTTATTTCAGGAAGATCCTTCGATTTATAATAATTTAATTTTGCGCACAGCCTATTCTCATAAATTTGTACTAAACGCAAATAATCGTGCTCAGAAATGCCTTTAATCACATTTTCATGCAACAAAAACCAAATTAACTTAATAGCATTGCTGTGTAAGTCTCCCAGGATCAGACAATCTGTGTTAGTCAACGGCACGTTATGGGAGCGCGGATAATCCGTTAATTTGACGCTGTGTTCGACAATTTTTCCACTAAATTTAAAAGCATCTATATTGCTGGTTTGAACAACAGGGTTATAACGGGGTTTTCTAGCAAGGATATTTTCACTGTTTGCTTTGGAGGGGTTATCTTTCGAATTTAAAACGGCTTCTTCTAATTCCTTGCTAATCGTATTCAAAGGCAGGATTAGATTTTCTTGGATTAGATCAGGCGATAGTTTTATTAAAGTATAGGAAATGGCGGTTTCAATTTTATTGATATTATGTAAAAAATTTATATGAGCCTCAGCATTGGGAATTTGCTTTTCTTGACTCTGTCGATAAAGCAATTGCTTAAAGTCACTAGTCGCATGGTTTATGAGTTTGATTATCTTTATCAAATCATCTTGGTAGTTTATTGCAGCAATTTCTATAACGTCTTCGCCCAGCTTTTTGAAAATTTCATTCAAGTCAAAAGTCGAAGTCGGAGGGAATATGTTATATAGGTAAGTATAAGCGCTATAATCAGTTCTAAATAATTTGCATACATTTCTGAAAAGCTCAAACAAGCTTTCACTACGAAAAATATGATCTAACATTTGGGAAGGTTCGGCGCTGAGTGCAACGCATAACTCAATGTCATCTTTTATCGTTGCGGGTAACTTGTTATTCTTAAAAACCCAACTAGAATCAGAATAATAAAATTTCTTATTAAGTAAATTGGGATCACATTTAAATTTGATATAAATTCCAGGTCCGTAAACTGTGATCGCATCTCTCGAATTATAGATCGATATCATTCTTGGATCAAATTGCTTTAGAAAAATATCAATATTGGCTTGGCTTTTTGCTGATGCCATAGCTTCAAAGCTTTGATCCACATTATCTTCAAACACTTTTTTATCCAAATAAAGATAAGCATAATAGGTCGCTTTTTTTACTTCTACTGCTGGGATAGTGGGCTCTAAACGTGGACTGCTCATGCTATTGGTTTACCTTTTTATATGACATTGTTTAACAGGCTTTCCAATAATTCTTGACGCCCAGAGATTGGCTGTGGATCAAGTTCTGTTGACAAGACATGTTTTTCAAGTGCGGCCAAGTCCATTTTGTTTTGCAAGATGTTCTGCCCGATGGGTAATTCCCATTGCTGATAACGCGCATCAATAAAATGATCTATTTCATTTTTTTCAATTAAATTTGCCGCGATTAACAAAGCACGCGCTAAGGTATCAATCCCACTAATATGGCCGTAAAACATATCGATCAAGTCAATACTTTGGCGGCGCAATTTCGTATCAAAATTGAAACCTCCGGTGGTAAAGCCTTTGTTTTTCAGCAGAAGATGCAAGACTTGGACCATCTCACTTAAGTGTGTAGGAAATTGATCGGTATCCCAACCTAATTGAGGGTCGCCCTGATTAGCATCAATGCTGCCGAACATATCATTTGCAAAGGCATAAGCGACTTCATGAGGAAAAGTATGGCCAGCTAGGGTGGCATGGTTGGCTTCAATGTTGACACGAAACTCTTTTTCTAAACCATATCTTTGTAAAAATGCATACACGGTTGCTGTATCGTAATCATATTGATGTTTGGTCGGCTCACAGGGTTTGGGTTCAATTAAAAGTGTACCTTTGAAACCAATTTTATTTTTATAATCCACGATCAAAGATAAGAACCTACCGAGTTGATCAAGTTCTTGTTTTAAATTGGTATTCAGTAAAGTGTCATATCCTTCACGGCCACCCCATAAAACATAATTCTCACCTTGAAGTTCATGTGTGATATCCATGGCTTGTTTCACTTGTGCTGCTGCAAAAGCAAAAACATCGGGATTAGGATTTGTCGCAGCACCGGCAATATAGCGACGGTGACTGAACAGATTAGCGGTGCCCCATAATAATTTAATACCGGTGCGATCCATTTCAGTGGCAATTCTGTCAGCGATAATACGTAAATTTCGGTTAGTTTCTTTTAAGTTGGTGCCTTCTGGCGCGACATCACGATCATGAAAAGTAAAGTAGGGTACGCCCAGTTTTTCTACGAATTCGAAACAGGCTTTCACGCGTGCTTCCGCAACTTGCAAATTATTGTTATGAAAAATCCATGGACGTTCGAAAGCATTCTCACCAAAAATATCATGTCCTGACCAACAAAAAGTATGCCAATAACACACGGCTAAACGCAAATGTTCCGCCATGGTTTTTCCTAGCACCACTTGTTGTGGATTATAATAACGAAACGCTAAAGGATTGTTGGTTTTCGTGCCTTCATACCGAATAGGGTCAATGTTTGGAAAGTACTGTGTCATACGATTTCTCCGAATTATAAAGTGATGAACATATCGCTTAAGCGGCGATAGAGTTCTCGATACGTTTCGCGTTTTTGCACATATTGATTTTGTAGTGCTGAATCAGGTTCAACAATGCATTCAATGGCGGGTGAGGTAAAAGCGGTTTGTGGATCACAGGGATTCGTTGCCAGCCATGCAAGACGTGCTGCCCCCAGCGCTGATCCGACCTCTCTGTTGCGTCGATAGGTTAATGGCCTTTGTAATGTCGATGCCAGTATTTTTCCCCAATATAGGCTCTGTGAACCGCCACCGACAACGGCTACGTCATTAATTTTAACACCGGCGTCCGTCATCGCAGACTGGCCGTCGGCAAATGAAAAGGCAACGCCTTCTAAAACAGCTCGTACTAAGTCTGCGCGCGACGTATTGGTGGTCATACCAAAGAAAACGCCTTTTGCGTAAGGGTTAATATGCGGCGTGCGTTCACCGGACAAGTAAGGCAGAAAAATTAATTGTGTCTTGTGGTGAGCGCCATGTTCTGCTTCATGCAGGAGTTCACCAACATTCGCATTTAAAGAATTAGCCAGCCAAGACAAACTACTTGCCGAACTTAAATGCACTGACATATGGTGCCATTGTTGGGGTAAACAATGACAAAACGTGTGAACACCATCTTTTGGATTGGCATGGTATTCATTGCTTGCCACAAAATAAACGCCTGATGTGCCTAATGACAAAAATGCACTTCCTGGTTTGATGACATTAACGCTGATAGCACCCGCCGGATTATCACCGCCGCCCGCAGCCACCACGGTATGATGTGAAATTCCCCATTCTTCCGCAATAGCTTTGCTCACTGTTGCCGTTATTTGTGAACCTTCAAATAATTCCGGCATGTTTTTTTGCGTAAAATCGTTGCCGGATAGCATATCATCAGACCATCTGCGATTTTGTACATCAAGCCAACCTGTTCCCGATGCGTCTGACAAATCGGTTGCATATTCTCCGGTTAAGCGCAAACGTAAATAATCTTTCGGCAGCAAAACTTTGTGAGTTTTTGCAAATGCTTCAGCTTCATTTTCTTTTACCCAGAGGACTTTGGGTGCAGTAAAACCTGGCATAATGCTATTGCCGGTGATCAGCATATGTGTGGGAATTTTATTTGCAAGCGTATGGCATTGTTCCATGGCGCGGCCATCGTTCCATAACATTGCCGGTCGTAAAACCTGGCCTTTTCTGTCAATCAATGTCGCGCCATGTTGTTGTCCAGATAAGCCTATTGCTTTCAGGTCGGCAAATTTTTTCCCTACTTTTTGTTTTATGGCGCTGACACCTTTGGATGTTGCTTGCCACCAATCTTCAGGATTTTGCTCAGACCAAAGTGGATGGGGCTGCGATACAGTGAGCGGTTGCGAGTCTTGCGCTATGATCTCATGTTGTTCGTCAAAAATAACCATTTTGACACTAGAAGTACCCAGATCAATTCCTAAATACATGTCATTACCTTGTTTCGTTAAAGTTGAGTGTTTCAAATTTGCCAAGTTTTCGAAAAGACATGCCGGCTTGCAGGCTAGCTTCGATTTGTTCGAGTGTTACACTTTTAGTTTCAGGCACAAGAAAAAAGATAAAGACGATTCCGAGTAAGCTAATCAGAAAATAAATGAAAAATGTGCCGCTTGCGCCCACTGCTTCCACCAAACTTAAAAAAGTAAAGGCAACCAACAAATTGCTTCCCCAGTTAGCCGCTGTGGCTAAGCTGCAACCCACGCCGCGCACTCTGAGCGGATATATTTCTGCAATCATTAACCACATAATAGGACCCAAACTAAAGGCAAAGCAGGCGATATAGGCCAGCATGCTAACAATGGTCATCCATTTCATGGATACAGAGTTTCCCGCATCATGAAATACCCAGCTTAGCGAGAGTAGACTCAAGGCCATACCGAATAAACCAATCAGTAGAAGCGGTCTACGTCCTAAGGTATCAATTAAAGGAATGGCAACCAAAGTAAAAATGACAAAGGTGACACCGACGCTCATCGTCGCTAAAATCGCGCTAGACGCGCTATGAAAGCCTGCCATTTTAAAAATAGTAGGCGCATAATAAATAATAGTATTGATGCCAGTGACCTGCTGCAACACCGCAAGACCAATACCGATTGCCAGAGTAGAACGAATAAAAGGCGAAAATAAAATTCGCCAATGTTGTTCTGGTTTTTTTAATGTTTCTTTTATAGCGGTTAATTCAGTTTGCGCCAGACTCGCATCACCATGCAAACGATTCAATATGGTTAAGGCCTTCCCACTATCACCACGAGAAGCAATCCAACGCGGGCTGTCCGGTAAGAAAAAAAGTCCAAATAAAAATCCGACTGCAGGTAACACACCCAAACCAAACATCCATCGCCATGCATTTGTTTCAGCAAAATGAAAATCGACAATGTAGGAAAGTAAAATACCCAGGGTGATGGCAAGTTGATTCAAGGAAACGAGGGCACCGCGATGTTTTGCCGGTGCAATTTCAGAAATATAAAGTGGAGAGACATAGGATGCAACACCGATGGCAATACCCACTATAATACGTCCTACGGTAATCCATTCTATATTCTGACCCAAAGCAGTAATCAGGGTACCAACAATAAAAATAATAGCATCTGCGACTAATAAACGTTTTCGTCCCAACAAATCAGCAAGGCGTCCGCTGCACATTGCGCCTAATAAAGCACCAAACAAAACGGCACTGACGACTAAACCGTTGGTCTGTGCCGTTAAATGAAATTCATCATTAATAAAAAGAATCGCACCGGACACAACACCGGTATCATAGCCAAATAAAATTCCAGACAGCGCAGCAATAGCCGTTATTATGACGAAATAATAATTTTTCTTGGTATGATTGCTTTCCTTTAGCATGAAGACTCTCCCTTAAACATATTGGACTATTTTATCTAACTTACAGATTGAGACAAGCGATTACTCTATAAATCCTAAATTCGGCAGTTCTTTGCCTTTTGTCGTTTTACGTGGTTTCAACTGCCGAGTTTAGGATAATTTGTTATACTAAAAATATATTTACTCAGAGCTAAAACGATGTCTAAAGTCGACAAATCAAAATATACGCAAGCCCTTGAAAAAAAAGAGGATACGGACGAAGGTGAACAGGGCAGTAGTGGTGGGCAAGGCGGCGATATCGAGTTTCGCTATGTGGATCCGTTAACTGGTCCGAAACGAGACGATTTGCTTGCGCCTGCAGAAGTGAAGCGACTTTTGCATGTACACAAAGATACCCATAAAATGCGCGTGGACAGTCAAAAAAATTTGCGGAAAGAGCGTGCAGCGGTTAAGGAAGGCCGTTATGTTGCGTCCATGGAAGCTAAAATACATCAAGGCTATGGACTAGGCGGTGGGTCGAATCAATCTTCTCAATTTAAGAGTGGTCATCCTTTAGAGCGCACTGCGCAGTATAGTGGTTTAACTGAGAGAAAAGTCAATGGATTACCTTCAAATAAAGATATGGTTACCAACGAAGAAACTCAACAAAAACTGGAAGAACGTAACGAATTGAAATTAAGCAACATGCCAAAGTTTAATCGTCCTCCTCCTCGTCCTAAATTTCCTGGCGGATAACCCATTATGGCTTCATATTCACTTGCAGATGAAATACTGGCTGGAAATGTTGAGAATGTGTATCACATTCTTCGTTCTGGTATTGATGTTAATGAAATTGATGAATATGGCTTTACCTATTTAGTTGAAGCGGCCATTGCCGATAATGTTGAGATAGTAAAATTACTTTTAGATGCCGGTGCCAGTGTAGATCTGTCCGATATGGCGGGTAGCACAGCTTTGCATTGGGCAGCAGAAAATAATAATCTTACCATTGCAAAATTATTACTGAATAAACACGCCAATCCGAATGCTTATAATTTAGCGGGGCAACCGGTGCTGGTTATGCCGTTATTGCGTCGGCAAAGCGCTTTTAAATCCCTACTTCTAAAATATGACGCCGATCTTGCTTTTGCTCAAGATTATATAAACGCTAAATTATTAGGCCACATGTTTGAATTAGTCGGCACAGCCGATATTATTAGTCCTGAAAATGAATTTGTCGAATTAGATTTTGAAGGATTTTATTTGGAATTTAGCGTAGGCATTATTGGTGAATCGCTAGGGCAATTTCAGAATCATTTTGCCGCCAGAAAATTACGCCGCTTTGGAGAAATTGCCCACATTATCGTGAATGTATTTGATCGTGCGGCGCAGTTGTCACGATTTATTCAATATCGTACCGATCTTAATTTACATAAAACAAAAATTGATGAATTAATTCGACAAGAGCCATTATTAATTCCCATTGGTTACGAAGGTCATGCTATTACTTTTATTAAGCTCGGTAATATACTTGCGAAATGCGATCGTCGTGAAGATAGCCGCTTATATGATAATATTATGTTTTATCGCGTGACACGAATGGAAAATTTTACGCACGAATTTATTCATGATTTTATTTATAAAAAAAAGAGCGATAATTTCGTCAATGATGTTTTGCCGCAATTATTAGGTTTGGAGCCTATTACCGAATTGAAAGTCGAAGCGCAAATTAGCGGTAACTGTTCCTGGGCGAATGTCGAAGCGTCGATTCCAACGATATTTTTCTTATTGTTACTGGCATCCACCGAGGATAACAAAAATCTAGGACAATATAAATCTCTGGCTTTAAACTATTTTCATCAATGGCGCGAATGGAATAAAAACCGCGCTTTACATTTTTGTTTGCAGAGTTTTACGGAGGCTGATTCCATTCGTAATGCTTGCAAAGCCGAAATTTTAGCGGCGATTTTATATCAGCGCCTACGCGAGCCACGTAGCGAGGCAGATAGAGAGCGTATCGAATATATTTTAGAAATATTAAAACAAAAACGTTATGCTCATGTTTTAGAGAATTATATTAGAACCTATTGTTTTGAGAGTTTCAGTGAAGAGGGCAAAGTGTTTTCGCAATTACTGAAAGAATATGGAGTAATGTGAAATATAGTCTGAGTGTTTAACCCATAAGCGTCGAGCATCGCTACGAACGCTGTCATTGCGAGGCTGCTAAGCGCTTAGCCGTGGCAATCCAGTTTCTTTTTTCTGCTACAGATCACTATTTTTTACGTGACCAAAGCATCTGGATTGCCGCGGCTAAGCGCTTCGCAGCCTCGCAATGACAGCGTGCTAACTGCCTAGGCGATATTATTAATATGGTTTTACAATAACTTTGGTGCCAACAGTTGCAAAGTTAAATCGCATCCACTCAGCATCACTGACTTGCATACGGACACAGCCATGACTGATGTTGCCTTCGACGACTTCATATGATCCGTGTAAGCCTTGGCTGCGGTTGAAGAACATGCAATAAGGCATAGGTGCGCCACCACGGTGTAAGGGATAGATGGAGGATTTGCACGCAGCACTGCCTAACGAATGAATACGAAAAGTCCCCACGCCAGTATGACAACGACGTCCAATATCGGGACACCAGTCACCCCCTGCCGTGGTCAAACCTGCACGTAATAAAGATCCATCGCTATCGTATGCGCCCCATGCATGTACATTGGGGTCGACTAATACAGTCTTTTCACCGGTATTAATATGTTGTGGCAGACGAGAAGCATAATCAGTATCAGCTAATTCATGTCCAGAATTGCGATGACCACTATAAAAAGTAGAACAAGAAGACAATATAACAGTTAAAATACTGGCCAAGACAATCTGCAGATAAGATTTGGTGAACATGGTAGATCTCCTCATCTCACGTTATTGTTCTATTATTATACTATACATATATTTTTTAAGCAGAAAGATAAAAATTTATTCTTTCATTATTTGTTTATAATTTGATCTACCTGAGGCAGCGTGGACAAAGGAGCTACGCGACGTGCCCGCAGACAATTCTGTATGGTGTCTATCGGCATTTGTTGCTATGCTTTAGGCCAACTATTGTGAACCCATAGAAGGAGCTTAAGCACCATGCCAAATACGAAGATATTATCTGTCGTTGCTGTGGTTTTACTGTTAGTTGGCGGCATCAATTATTTTTTTGTAGGCTTGATGGGCACGAACTTAATCATCAATCTTTTAGGCCATTTTCTCGGACGAGTACTTTGTCTGTGTATTGGCGTTGGAACCGGTTATCTCATTTATCTTAAAGCGACAAAACAAGATATTTACTATTAAACAAAAGACTTTTTTCCATCAGGCCAGCCGCTATGCTTCTTGAGATTCTTGCTCGTATTCAATTTGGTTTTACTATCAGTTTTCATATTTTATTCCCTGCCTTCAGCATGGGCTTAATCGCATTTATTTTATTACAAGAAGCGGCATGGCTGAAAACGGGGAACGAGCATTATCGCAAAATTTGCAAATTTTGGATGA
>Ga0206981_10292_pt1 | contig 13936 bp, 9 predicted proteins | sample Alteio_BWMinCont_17_FD_153312 | JGI IMG/M metagenome (GOLD analysis project Ga0206981, IMG submission 153312) | Enriched cells from forest soil in Barre Woods Harvard Forest LTER site, Petersham, Massachusetts, United States -... | ecosystem: Environmental > Terrestrial > Soil > Temperate forest >... | reverse complement strand
CAATCAGGAGATTCGTCAAAACCCTGAAATTAGCAAAAGTGGAGCGACGGCGATCTGTGCAATCAAGTATAAAAATGCCTTGTATACATTTACTGCGGGAGATGGAGGGAGTCTTCTGCTAAATCGATCTACAGGAGCAATTGTCCCATTAAATGAATTTGCAAAACCCACCGAAGAAAGATTCGCAAGCACGGTGAAAAAATTGAACGGTGAAATTGACGAAAAAAAGGGAAGAGTGAAAGGAGAAGAGGGTTATTTAGCTATCGCTAGAAGTTTTGGAGAGGAAGGATTTCAAGGCGTGACAGCACGGCCAAAGCTCGTCAAACAGGAAATTGATGAAAATAGCGTTCTCTTTCTAAGTTGTGATGGCCCTTTTGAGAACATCACTCGTAAAACGCTAGGAGTTAAAGCTCTTGAGTTATTAGATGAGAAAGAAGAGTTACGAGACGTAGCTTCAGAGTTATTGGAAAGAGCATATAAATCTGGCTCAGGAGATAATCTTAGCATTATGATGACAAATTTTAAGGGATAAAACGCCTCGTAGGGATTATGGACGCCATTTCACAACGCAAAGCCATGGTCGATCAACAAATCGCCCGTAGAGGTGTGCGGGATGGCGCTGTGTTGGCCGCTATGGGTTGCGTTCCGCGCGAGGAATTTGTCCCCGCCTCATTGATTGAGGCCGCCTACCAAGATGGCCCTCTTCCTATCGGCCATGGTCAAACGATCAGCCAGCCCTACATCGTTGCCCTGATGGCCCAAGCGGCACAAATCCTACCGGGCGACCGCATTCTGGAAATCGGCACAGGATCGGGCTACTCAGCTGCCATCCTTGCTCAACTTGGCAAAGAAGTATTTACCGTCGAAAGGATTCCACCCCTCGCCCTTGAAGCCGAAGAACGCTTTAAAAAGCTAGGCTATCTCAATGTGCATGCGAAAGTCGATGACGGCACCTTAGGGTGGCCCGAAAAAGGACCTTTTGATGCGATTGTTGTCACAGCTGGAGCTCCTGTCGTTCCAGAAACCCTGCTGCAACAGCTTGTGGAGGGTGGACGGATCGTCATCCCTGTCGGCGATCAATTCAGTCAGGAACTTTTACGCCTAACGAAAAAAGATCAGACGTTCACACGCGAAATTTTGGAATATGTCAGGTTTGTCCCTCTAATTGGGAAAGCTGGCTGGCATGATGCCGGTCGCTAGTTGAAAATTCCCATTTCGACTGCGCCAAAGCCCCGGGGTTAAACGATCGCAAGTCACCCCATATTGTCTAATATTGGGTGACTTGCGATCGTTTAACCGCGGGAGCTTTCGCGCGGTCCAAATGGGGATTTTGAACTAGCGACCGGCATTAATTTCCTCTATAGATTGAACGACTTGTCGTTCATCCTTCCCAAAATACTCCCTGATCTTATAGTCGAGAGCTTCAGCGTCGTTATGGCATTCAGGCATTTTCTCTTGCCGCTCTTGCAAGGTTTTCTCGATGTCAATTCCCAGCCTCTCGCGGAAAACACGCTGCACTTTAAGCGTCAATCGCCCCTTATTCTTTAAAGATAAAACCGCACGGGACATCTTGTCCGAGTAATCGGACGCAAGGCCTGTTAAACGTATGAAATCCTGCCAACCGGCGTTCGTCAGCCTAATTTCTGTATCGCGATATTTTTCTTTTTGGTATTCAAGGGCCTCTTTTTGCCATTTCAAAGCCCGTTCCAAGATCCTTTTTTGAAGGGAGTCGCTAGGGGTCGATTTATAAAACCCTTCCACGCGGCTGTGAAACCAGCCTCGCACGGCAACCATTGTCCATCGAAAATATTGCTTGAGATAGGTGCACGAAATCAATTCGTGAAAGTTATGAGGTCTATAGATGAGAAGCATTCCATACTGAACAACATAAGTGGCGACTAAAATGGCAATGCCGATACAAGCCAAACAAATACCGACGGTAATCGGGATATAGGGAGCCGTAATGCCTGCAGCAATGACAATGACTTTGACGGTAATGATTGTGGCGCTTGATATCGCTGTCGTCAATAAGTTGACGCTGGTGTTCCAAAGGGTCGCTTTTAGGAAAATGCGTTCGATCTTTTGCTTCTGATTTTCCAAAGCGATAAGCTGCCTGACGATAGTGTCTTCGCAGGGATTGTCAACATCTACTCTAAATGATGTCGGATCTAATTGTTGAAACTCCGGCTTCTTAAAGTTTTGCATCCATTGCTTTTGGATGCGTGCATTTTCCCACGCTCGATACCAATGCAGGCAGCCGATCGCCAAGTATAAAAGTGAGTTGGGAATCGCCCAGACATTCACAACACGTTGGGATTGGATAAGAAAAGTGACGGGATATTGCGCCCATTTTAATACCTGTAAGACAACAATCGAGATGGTCTGTATCGTTGACTTCTGAATAAAGCTTTTGTTTTCAGTGGGCTGGGCTGCAGCGGGGATAGAGCTGATCATGACTCGCGTTGTCTTTGATTCGGTATATAAGTCATTATAGGTCAAATAATTTAATTTATCAAATGATTCAGTCGGCGTCCTCCCTCGCGCTCTCACATTCACAATAACAATTCACCAGTGAGTGATATTTTTGCGAATGAATTTGTAAATGCAATTTTAAAACGCATGTGATATTTAAATGATAAATTGAAATCGTTCAAGAAGGACCGATAGGGGGATCATCTGCTATGGAAGGCATTATTGCTCTGAATCTTTTCCCAGTCTTTGAGAAATCACCAGCTCCCCAAATTGAACAAAATTCTCGTCCTTATGACTTTCTTCTTTCATCCAGCTATTGGAATCAATTTTTCATCATTGCTGTTTCCTATTACCTGATGGGTAGATTGGGCCAACTGATGTCAATTCCCCCAGGAAATGTCACCCCGGTTTGGCCTCCCTCCGGAATTGCCTTGGCAGCTGTCTTATTATATGGATATCGAATATGGCCTGCCATATTCCTTGGAGCCCTTTTTGGAAACACAGTGGCCTTTTATAATGGAGAAACATGGACCACCATGTTGCATTCTATAGGAACTGGAGTAGGCATCAGCATTGGCGCTTCTTTACAAGCTGTCGCAGGGAAATACTTAATAGCGACTTTTGGGAATATTGACGAACCGATAGAAAGAGCAAGAGACGTCATTATTACGCTTACCATGGGAGCCTTGAGCTGCCTGGTTAATTCCACTATTGGCACTTCTTCGTTGTGTTTGGGAGGATTTGCTGCCTGGAGCAATTATTTAAATATTTGGTGGACATGGTTTTTAGGTGATACCGCGGGAATTTTTGTGTTCACTCCACTATTGTGGGTGTGGATAAAATATCCCTTTCCTTCTATTACAAGCGCCAATCTTTTGGAAATTTGTCTGTTACTGACTTGTTTATTTGTAATAGGACTGATTTTACTGACAGGTCATTATCCCATCGTATTTACACTGATTCCCCCCATGGTATGGGCTTCTTTCCGCTTAAAGCACCATGGTGCCACTGGCATTATTTTGCTCACCTCTGCGATTGCGATTTGGGGAACGATCCATGGTGCTGCACCTTTTCAGGGAAAAAGTCTAAATGAATCTCTCTTATTGTTACAGGTCTTTATTGGAATCACGACCATGCTTTCTTTGATTTTGGCAAGCACAGTGACGGAAAGAGAAAGCGCGCAGCTTCTCCTGGTAGAGGCAAATCTTACTTTAGAAGATAAGGTTAAACATCGCACCTTAGAGTTAGAAGATTCCCTCAAAAAAGTCCAAGGGATGCAACAGCAAATTATCGTGCAAGAGAAGTTGGCCTCCTTAGGAAAACTCACAGCAGGTATTGCTCATGAAATCAAAAATCCTCTCAACTTTGTTAACAATTTTGCAGAATTATCCCAAAAGCAAATCAAGAATCTTGAACAAATTATTCCTCTAATTAAAGAACGGCTAGATGAACAAGAAAGTGGAAAACTTCTAAAAGCCTTTGCCACACTAGATTCCAACATAAAGAAAGTTCATCAATATGGTCTCAGGGCTGATGACGTTCTAAAAAACATGTTGTCACATGCTAGAGGCTCAACAGGCAGCGACTTCCAAGCAACTGATATCAATGCTTTATTGGAAGAAAATTTCAAATTGGTTTATCACGCCAAACGCGTAGAAGATTCAACGTTTAACATTAATATGCAGATGAAATTTGATGATTCAATTGGTGATATAGAAATATTGCCACAAGAAATTGGAAGGGTAATCATAAATCTTTTAAATAATGCTTTCTATGCTGTCGACCAAAAGAAAAAGGAGCTTGATGGAAATTATTTGCCTACTGTGACGATTACCTCTAAAAATATAGACGAGCAGAAGGTGCTCATCTCAGTTCATGATAATGGAACGGGAATTTTGAAAAAACATGTTGAAAGTCTATACACTCCTTTCTTCACAACTAAACCCCCTGGACAAGGAACAGGTCTTGGCTTATCGTTAAGTCATGAAGTGATTGTGGATGCCCATCACGGGGAGATCAAGGTTGATACAAAGGAAGGCGCATATACAGTTTTTACAATAATTCTTCCTAAGAAACAAAATCAAAAAAAGATAAATTATGAAACAGATATTAGTTGTGGATGATGAGTTTGATGTTCAAGTGATTTTTGAACAAGAATTTGATGACGAAATTGCAAGGGGAATATTTTCATTTGCCTTTGTGCATTCCGGTGAAGAGGCGTTAACCTATCTGCGTAGTCAAGCTGAATCAGATCTCATTTTAATTCTTACCGATGTAAATATGCCTAATATGACGGGTTTTGAGTTGTTACAAGTGATTAAAACAGAGAGACCTGATCGAAAAGTGGTCATGATCACGGCTTATGATGATGCGCCTAACCGTGAAAAAGCAAAAATGCACGGAGCCGAGGGGTTTTTTGCCAAACCGATTAGCTTTCCTAGCATAAAAGACATCGTCATGCAATATTCAAATACAATTGAAAATCACACCAAAAATTAATGATATGCCACAACCCGGATAGAGGAATCATCTGCTATGGAAGGTATTATTGCCGTGAATATTTCCCCACTGTTTAAGAAATCAACAGCCCCACAAATCGAACAAAATTCACGTCCCTATGACTATCTCCTATCGGCAACCTATTGGAATCAATTTTTTGTTATTGCTATTTCCTATTACCTGATGGCTAGATTGGGCCAATTGATGGCAATTCCCCCAGGCAATGTCACCCCGGTTTGGCCCCCCTCGGGAATTGCCTTGGCAGCTGTCTTATTATGTGGATATCGAATATGGCCTGCCATATTCCTTGGAGCTCTTTTTGCAAGCACACTGCCCTTTTATAATGGGGACACGTGGACCAGCATGTTGTATTCCATTGGAACTGGATTGGGAATCACCGTAGGTGTTACTTTACAAGCCGTTGCAGGGAAATACTTAATAGCAACTTTTGGGAATATTGACGAACCGATAGAAAAGGCAAGAGATGTCATTACTACGCTTACCCTGGGAGCCTTGAGTTGCCTTGTCAGCTCCACTATTGGCTCTTCTTCATTATGTTTGGGGGGATTTGCTGTATGGAGCAATTATTTGAATATTTGGTGGACGTGGTTTTTAGGTGATGCTGCGGGAATTTTTGTTTTCGCTCCTCTATTGTGGGTGTGGATAAAATACCCATTTCCTTCTGTTACGCGCGCCAATCTGTTGGAAATTGGTCTGTTACTGACTTGTTTATTTGTAATAGGACTGGTATTACTGACAGGTCAATATCCCATCGTATTTACACTCATTCCCCCCATGGTATGGGCTTCATTCCGCTTAAAGCATCATGGTGCCACTGGCATTATTTTACTCACTTCTGCTATCGCGATTTGGGGAACGACCCATGGGGCTGCTCCTTTTCAAGGAAGAAGTTTAAATGAATCTCTCTTGCTGTTACAGTTTTTTATTGGAATTACCACAATGCTTTCCTTGATTTTGGCAAGCACGGTGTCGGAAAGGGAAGACGCGCAGCAGCTTTTGGAAGAGGCAAATCTTACATTAGAAAATAAGGTTAAACAACGGACCTTAGAGCTAGAAGACTCCCTTAAAAAAGTCCAAGGAATGCAACAACAAATTGTCGTGCAACAGAAGTTGGCATCCTTAGGACAACTGACATCAGGTATTGCTCATGAAATCAAAAAACCTCTAAATTTTGTTAACAATTTTGCAGAATTATGCCAAAAGCAAATCAAGAATCTTGAAAAAGTTATACCTCTAATTAAAGAATGGGTAAATGAACAAGAAAGTGGAAAGCTTCTAAAATCCTTTGCCACACTAGATTCCAACATAAAAAAAGTTTATCTATATGGTCTCAGGGCTGACGACGTTCTAAAAAATATGTTGTCACACGCTAGAGGCTCGGCAGGCAGCGACTTCCAAGCAACTGATATTAATGCTTTATTGGAAGAAAACTTCAAATTGGTTTATCACTCCAAACGAGTTGAAGATCCAACGTTTAACATTAATATGCAGATGAAATTTGATGATTCAATTGGTGAGATAGAAATATTGCCACAAGAAATTGGAAGGGTGGTCATAAATCTTTTAAATAATGCTTTCTATGCTGTCGAACAAAAGAAAAGGGAACTTGGGGAAACGTATTTGCCTGCTGTGACGATTACCTCTAAAAATATAGATGAGCAAAAGGTGCTCATCTCTGTTCATGATAATGGAACGGGCATTTTAAAAAAATATGTTGAAAATTTATTCACTCCTTTTTTCACAACAAAACCTCCTGGACAAGGAACAGGTCTTGGCTTATCGTTAAGTCATGAAGTGATTGTGAATGTCCATCACGGGGAAATCAAGGTTGATACAAAAGAAGGCGTATATACAGTTTTTACAATAATTCTTCCAAAAAAGACAAAGAAAGATAAATTATGAAACAGATATTAGTTGTGGATGATGAGTCTGATGTTCAAGAGCTCTTTGAACAACAATTTGAGGAGGAAATTGAAAAGGGAATGTATAAATTTTCATTTGCGCATTCCGCTGTAGAGGCTTTAACCTATCTGCGTAGTCAAGCTCAGTCAGATCTTATTTTAATTTTTGCAGATATAAATATGCCTGATATGACGGGTTTTGAATTGTTAAAAGTGATTAAAAAAGAGATGCCTGATCGAAAGGTAGTCATAGTCACCGCTTATGACGATGCAACTAACCGTCAACAAGCAAAAATGTACGGAGCTGAGGGTTTTCTCGCCAAACCGATCAGCTTTCTTAGCATAAAAGACATCGTCAAGCAGTATTCAAATCCAAATGAAAATCACAAGAAAGATTAGGGCTCCGTCAAGCTTATACTCTAGCCAGTCAGGAATTCCATAAAGCGCTTGAAGGCCGATTTGTTTTCCCAAGCGCTTTCCGTTTTCATTTCTTCCCGCTGCTGTCTGATAAATTTCATCACCTCTCGATCGTCCATCGTGAGTTTTTCCTTGATCGCACGCGCAAGAGCCATCTTTGGTCGTGCGGACTCGCCATAGATCTTGGCGACATTAACGCCCATCTGACGCTGTAGAAGGGTGATGGTCTCGCTGCTGAGTTTTTTACCTTCTAATTGTCCGATAAGTTCTTCAGCTAAGTGAGACGTATAGTCATTGCCGGGAAGATCGCCGAACTCTCTGATCAGCTGTTGTAATGCTGGGCGAGGCAGTTGATCGAGTAGTGTTTTAATTTGATCTGAGTCGTTTGAATTCAAAATCGTTTCAAGGGCGGAGGGGTATTCCATGGGGTTGTTTTCAAAAGCTGTTCGAATTCCCTCTTTGATGCGAATGGCGAAACGCTGTTGAGCGTCTGTTAATTTATCGGAAGTGATTTGGGTGATAAATCCAGGGATTTGTTCTTTCAGTCGGTCTATTCCACTATCGCTGTAAGACTCTGAGACTTTCATGTGACGGCTCATGTCTTTCCAGCTGGCGCTCAGTTGCTGCTGCTTCAGTGTCTCGATAATTTTTTCCTTCGTAATGACTGCTTGTTTCGTTTTTTCGAGCTTTGCCATTTCTTCATCGAGAGTTTTGATACGTCCAAACAAGCGGGGAGAAGGCTTATTTGTTTTCGCTGGAAGATGCGTTTGTAGATGTTCAATCACTTTGATTTGTTTATTCAATTTGCTTTGTGCGGAAGATAAGCGATGTGTATGCCAACTGACACGTTGAGAGGTAAGCTTTAACGTTTCTTTGACTGTAGCCGGCTTTTGCCTTGCGACGAAGGCTAGGCGGATGCCCTCTCCAACAACCTTGACTGCCATCGGAATTGCAGCAAGAATAGGCGACAGGATAAGGGTGACCGGCGCGGTGATGCCTCCGGCTAGGGTTGCAATTTGAACGGCAATTCGTGTGACGCCGGTGACAACGGCGGTTCCTAGAACCGCAAAGGTTTTGGCAACGTCGAATTTGAGGATTTTGTGGTTAACTTTGTGCATGGTTGTCAGCATTGACGTCGCGGTTTTATTCATGTTTCTTACTTGAGCTGCCTCTCCCATTTCTTTAGCGACTTCGTCACTAATTTCTTTGGCTACTTCATCACCGATTTCTTTGGTCACTTCTTCACGAAGCTCTTTTGAGGACTTTTCTGGATGATTTTTTACTTTTTCTTTCAATTTTAAAACGAAGTCATTTTCTAGCATTTTTTGTGCTAATTTATGCTCGAATTCTTTTTCTAGCTTTGCGCCTAATTTAATATTGAATTCATTACTATACTTATTTAAAGCGTTTTTACCTTGAAGATGATTCGTGATTTGCATAGCAACATCAGGCTCATTCAGCCGATTGAGGATTTCTGTTATTTTAGTAAATTTAGCGTCTAATCCATATGCATTAAGAAGTTTATTGATTTCGTCTAAACTGTGAGCATTTTTGACGTCACTTTTGAGGTTATCAATCACTGTTTTGGGATCAATAGGGCCTTCTGTTTTGGGATCGATTTGTCGGATCCAACGATTGTGTAAATTGAGGTCCTTGACGGCAAGGTGGGCGGCGCCGGCGTCGGCAAAGATCTCTAAAGCAGCACCGGCTATCCCTGTGATGTCTGAAGTCGAGGTCAAAACAGCTAGAGGACTAGCAACGACGGGCAGCCAGCTGATGGCATCAGAGACCTTTTGTGAAAGGTTATGAACGTCATGGGAGTTCAAGCCGGAGCTCGGCTTAACCGGCTGCGGTTCGGGTAAATAGGCCCGGGCAATTTTTGACAGCTCTGTAAGGTGGGCGGCTTTTTCTTGATAATCCCGCGCTATAATGGGGTCGCTGCTGGAACTAAGATCGATGGTAGAGGCCGGAGCGCTTTCTGACAGCTTCTCAAGGCGATCGGTTTTGGGACGAAGCACCACAATGCTTTGTGCTAATTCTCTTATAGGTTGTGGCAAGGGGGAGACCTCAGCGACCTTCAGATAATGCCAGGCTCGTGTTGTCTTATCGATGCCTGGTAAATTCAAAGGCGTCAGTTTCAATTCTGTCGCTTCTGTATTGTCTTCCACAACCTTTGCAGCCGGCTTGTCCGGCTCTAAAATGCTATTTGCAAGCTTCTTTTCGATGTTTTCCTTTTCCGGTAAATCCGAATGCTGCTCCATCATCACACGAAGCATTAGGCGGGCGCTAACAAAGCCGGTGCGGTCTTTTCCGCTTAAACAGCCGTCTGAGAAAGGGATTCCAATGTCATTGAGTGCCACTCCCAAATCTTCGGCCAACTGATAATTTGATTCCTTTTGCTCCAGTCGATTATCAATTTTTATAAGGGATATTAACCCATCGAGCACTGTTTTATCATTGACGACTTTATCGCGGGCATAATTGATGAGCTTACCGATCCCTTGACGATTGATATCCATTTGCATCCCGTCGTTTTTCGTATGGCCTTGAACGGAGATGTTCATGAAAATGGTCTGTAAGGTCCGTTTTTGATTTTGTGCGTCTTTGGGAGCCAATGATGCTGGCATATGGATTTTGTCATCGGAGCCTAAAATCGGCATTTCGCCTTTTCCGTCGAACACCATTTCCTTTTCGTTAAATGTGTCGAATATGGCTTTCATGTCTAAAATTTCGTTTGCTTCATCGTGCATCCATCCAGTTGGATCTAATTCGCTAGTTTGAGGGTTTAAAAAAGCCAGATGGCAAATCGTAAAGTCTTTGTTCGGGTTATTGAATTGGCTCTTGTTCTCCACGGCTTGCCCTTTCAACAGGTGCATAAACTGCATTTGCAGAATTGTTTCCCTTTCGATAATCGATTCATTTAAGTCTTTAATTTGATTATGGGCATAGGCTAGAGATTCTCTCTCCCTCGCTGTTTTTTTGTCGCTTTTAGCAGAGACATCAAGCTGCTTAAGTTTTTGATCTTTACGGCCGATATCCTTCTCTTTCATGTATTTCATTTCTTCCAGATTTGTGTGGGTGTTGCCATGAAAGGCCATAACTCCTAAACGGAAGTGGCTTCCCAGCTTTTCCCCTTTTACTTCGACATGCTGTTTGCGCATGTTGACAGGCATTCCCTGGCATAGGTTGTGGACAGATTCTTCGAAGTTATGCCCCTTTTGACGATTGTCTTCCAGCTTGTTCCGAATGTAATTTGAATGGATGAAAGTCTTATCAACGTTCTCCAAGCCATTTAACTCTCTCTCACAGGTGCGAATTTTTACTGTAAGGACATGTGCCTGCCCTTCAAGGCTCTTTTTTTGGTCTTCCGGCAGTTTGACGTTCCTAAGGTCTGCTACGACTTGTCTAAGGTCCTTCACGAAGTTTGCTTTCATTTCGTTAAGAAGTTTGGCGTGATCCGTTACAACATCTGTCCGATCTATAATTTCAGTGCCTAAGTGGACTCCATTTTCTTTGTATTCGTAGCGAATGCTTTTGCCCCAATTAGGATCTTGGTTTCCAGTGAGCACGCGTTTTTCCGTATCGGGGTGTTCAAGAGAGATTAGCTCCGAACGCATTGCGATAAGGGGCGCCTGTTCCTTTATTTGGGATGCAAAAATGCCGTCAGGCAATGAGTCGAGATATTCACTTGGCGCTGTGTGATGCATATTAAGCGAATCGCTGGATAGGTTTTTTGAGGCGACATTCGATGTCTTTGATTGTAAAATGGTTACAGGTCTATAGCGGTTATCTTTACTTGATACATGTTCTTTAAGATCAGTCAATTTCGAGGTGACCTTATTAATAAAATCGAGCAACGTTTGTTTGACGACGCCGATAGTCTTAGCGTCCGTCGAATTAGGCTGGCTAGAATGTCCTTTCAAATCGTGAACTTCTGCTTGCTGGTTCTTTACAAGGGGAGAGCTTTCACTGTTTGGGGACAAACTTTCATTGTTTGAAGAGAAATCAGTTTTCTCGTTGACTGAGCCCATGTTTTTATGCCTCGGAATTAGTGTTCCTATTTCTAATTGTCCTCCTCTGGGGTTTAATTATCAAAATTATTAAAGAAATTATTAAGATGGTTATGTTTTTTTGAATTAGAAGTGTTTAAAGGTAACTATTCGGGTTCTTGGGAAGAATAAAGACTGAAGACAAAGAAAGACAAAAAAACAGTCCGTTATGTCTTTTGTCTTTCGTGTCTTTCTTTGTCTTCAGTGTCCCTGTCCCTAATCTCTGAATTGAGAAGACATTCAAGAGCGGTGTCTTTATTGCCTAACTCCAGATAACAGGCGCCTAGGGATTTCCAAAGTTCGGGGGAAGGGCCATGAACTAAGAATGCTTGCTCAAAGCAAGCAAGCGCCTGGGGAATTTGATGCATCGCGAATAGCAACTCTCCCAATTGAGCCAAAAAAAGCCCCTTTTTTGGGCTAATAGGGTAGAAGTTGACTTTGACCTGTTGAATAGCGTGCTGAAGCGCCGTTAATTCCTTTTCATTTGCTTGGGGGATGGCATGATGTAAGGCGGGTAAGAAGCCTTCAAAGATGACAGGGTCCCACTTGCCGCGTTCGAGGATTGACAGGATGATAGGCAAAGGGGGTGTCTCTTGGCTAACTGCTGCCAGTTCTTGGTAATAGCGGTTGATGTCATAGCGGCCGATGGTCTCTTGATAGACAGATTGCGTTTTTGGAAAGTTTTGGATGCTTCCCCCTAAAACCGCAGCCCCCATGATAAAGAGCGGCTGAGACGTCGTAGGTAGCATGATAAAGCCCCCCTTTTTTTCAAAATAGCGGCGGAGCGCATCAAAATTCACAGCAACGGAAAAATTCATATGCCTAGCAATCCACTGATCACCTTTTGCATCGAGGTCTTCTTGTAGGGCGACTCCATGGTCGCCGATTAAGGCAAGTAGGCTTCCCTTGCTGATTTTCGAAAAGAAGTCGATCGATGTCATCCCCCCATGCGGAATGGCAAAAGGACCCTTTGGAGGCCTTTTCAGATAATCGATGAGGATTTCCTTAATCTCAGGATAGCTTTCAGCGGTGACTGCGTGATACGAGAATTCGATATCCAGATGATTCAAGGTGTCGGGATTGTCTTGATCAAGAGGAGAGCCTTCCTGCAGATAAAGCGAAACCCTTCCCTCTTCCAGTTTTCCTTGATGGATGCGAAAGAGGTCTTGGGGCAATGTGTCAAAGTAGTAGTTGCAAAGTAAAATAAGGGGAACTCCTTGCTCCATTTCCTTTCCGCTGATTTGCAGACGAAGGGGATCTTGCTGGTCGTGTCGATAAACGGCAAAGTCTAAAAAACCTTCTTGGATGTAGGGCTTTAGAAAAGGGTGCTCTTTCCAAAACTGAATGTTTTTGGCCGCCACGTCAGTCATCACGTACGTAAAACGCAGCGCAGGTGCTAACTCCCTTAATTTTTTGATAAGCAGGTAGCCGCATTGTCCGGAGCCAGCTCCGAGGTCAAACAGATAGGCGGGCTGCTGGGTGCCTAAGTCTTGCAAATAGGCCAAAATCAGATGGGCGTCATACTCTATTGTCAGGGCATTGCTAGTAGCATACGAGGGCAGGCCCCGTTTGCTCCACACGTCCGGCCCATGCGTCCGATAGTAGCGCTCTTGAAGCTCCCAAAGGAGCGATTCGGACAACTTTTTTTCTTTTTCAAGTTGATACATTCCCTACCGGAATCCTCCGGCGATGATCAACGTTTCGCCGGAGATCCATGTCGAGTCGTCAGAGGCGAGGAAAACTGCCGCTGGTGCAATGTCATGGGGTTGGCCGATCCTGCCCAAAGGTGTTCGCGCTTCCACGATTGTTCGGAATTCTCCTTCATTGATTTTTGCTGTGCGAACGCCCTCTGTTTCGACTAAACCCGGATTAATTGCATTTACACGGATATTGCGGTTCCCTAGCTCTTGGCTTAAAGATTTCGTAATGGCGTCGACAGCGGCTTTTGTTGCGCTGTAAACAGCGGCATTCTCACTGGCGATCGTGCTGGCGATCGAACTGATGTTGACAATGCTTCCTCCGGCTGGACTGAAGTGTTTGACAGCTTCTTTGGAGGCGAGCAATAAAGCAAGGACATTCAGGTCGAACATTTTGTGAAAATGTTCTGCTGTGATCTCTTCGAGAGGGGCAAATTCATAAATGCCGGCATTGTTTATAAGAATATTGAGGCTGCCAAAAGCCTTTTTCGTTTCTGAAAAGAGGTGTTCAATCTCGTTTTGTTTGACTAAATTCGCTTGAACAGCGATGGCTTTGCCTCCATTTTGGGTAATTTCAGCCACCACGCGCTCGGCACCTTTCTTGTCAGAGGCGTAATTGACAGCTACTGCTGCGCCTTCCGCTGCAAGGTGTTTAGCGATAGAGGCGCCGATCCCTTTGGAAGCACCCGTGACAACAGCAACCTTTCCCGTCAGTTTTTTCGACATGGCAACCTCCTCTTAGTTTTCTAGGTTTTTTGCTGCACGAAACCCCGTGTAGGGATCCATATGCTCGGGCGGCATCGGCAGTCTGTCCGCCACACGGACACCACTTGCCAAGCTATCGTAGCAGCCCCCTTTAGCAACTTTTTGAGTGCCCTCG
>Ga0206981_10290_pt1 | contig 13983 bp, 11 predicted proteins | sample Alteio_BWMinCont_17_FD_153312 | JGI IMG/M metagenome (GOLD analysis project Ga0206981, IMG submission 153312) | Enriched cells from forest soil in Barre Woods Harvard Forest LTER site, Petersham, Massachusetts, United States -... | ecosystem: Environmental > Terrestrial > Soil > Temperate forest >... | reverse complement strand
AGCGAACACTTGCTGAACGCAGAGCGTGGTTACGGGTCGGACCCCGTTGTGCGCGGTTTGGCAAAGCGCGCAATCGGGATGTGCCGCGCTGTCCGTGTGGACGTGTGTCAGTTGTATCGTGGTGCCAAATAGCAGGAGGAACGCTAGGAAGGCAAAGAGCAGAATGCGAGTTGGCGCATTCTGCGACCGCATTTTGCCGACCCATCTCATAGTTACTGTTGAATATAGCGCACCCTTGTCGAAACTTCCAATATTCGAACGGCCGGGTAGTGGTGCAATTTGTTCAAACTGCGCCACTTCCAACCGCCGCTTGGCGGGTTGTGTGGACCATCGGGTCATGGCGATTCTGCTCGGATAACCATAATAGATGTGGAGATTTCGACCGCCACAGACTGTTATCGAGCGCCTTGAAAATCGCCTCCCGCTTCGTGGATTGTGGCGATCGCTAGGCTTGAATCTCAGAACTCGATTCTCCCCTGAAATGCAATCATACGGGGCGAGCTGTCGCCTCCCAACCCGACGCCCAACAACCCAGTAGGTGGCGAGATCGTGCTTTCAAGGGTTCCGAATCTGGCCGGAACCGACACGCCGGGTACACCGGCTTCGACTTCGCTAGGCAGAGCGAAGTTGGGATGATTGAATGCGTTGAACATCTGAGCGTCGAGGCGGAACGTGAGCCCTTCTCTAGTTGGAAAAGTCCTGCTGATGTAGACGTCGGAATTCGTGTAATGCGGTCCGCGTACGGAGTTCCGTCCGGAACTGCCGAACTGGCAGTGCGCCGGTGAGTCGCCTCCCACACATTTTCCCGTCGTCGGATCAACCACGGAGACGAAGGCTCCCGGGTTGAGCCACTGTTTGGTGCCCGCCACGGTGACGCCCGCAACAGAGCTCTTCCCATAAACGGGCACACCGGGAATCCGATTTGCATAAGCCGGCGCGTTGAACTGAACCGTGCTGGCTCCGTTCGCCTGAAATACGCCGTTGCCGTTGGCGATGTAAGGCTGGCTGAGCACGCTGAAGGGTAGACCGGAGTGCAGGATCGCAGTCCCCGAAATCGACCATCCTCCAAAGATTTGACGCTGGAGCGCATGGCTGGCGTGGAACGGCACCTGGTACATACCATAGGCGGAAACGTTATGGCGAACGTCGTAGTCACAACTGGCATACTGCCGATTCAGTTCTCCAGGCAAAGGCGACATCAGTCCCTGCGTGGAGAACGCCAGCAAACCGCCGTTTGACACCTCGTCGAGACAGTGACTGAACGTGTAGTTGCCGTGCAGAGTGAGTCCGCGCCATTGCTGCGTATAGGCGGTCTGAAGACCGGCATAACTGCTGTTGGCGTCCGTGCGAAACTCATTCACATTCCCAAAGCGTTGATCGAGCGGCTTCTGGTACGGAAACGGCGCGAAGCATCCATCGCAGACTGTTTGATATCCATTCAGCTGCACTTGGAACGGCTCATGGAGCCCTCGTGTACCGACGAAATCCATGCGCAGGTTCCCACTCAAACCGATCTGCTGCTCAACCCCAAGATTGTATTGGTAGTAATACGGTGTTTTGAGTGTTCCACTCGGGAACGTGTTCAGGCTGACTGCCAACGGGCAGGTCGGCGCGTTGGGCTGAATTCCCGCGCAGGGAAGGCCTCCCGAACGAAAGATCGACTGGAAGGAATGGTTCGCGTTCGCCGCCGCGTCGACGGCACTACCGGCAACGCCGGGAGCGATGCCGATGCCGCCAACCTGGCCACCGATTCCACCAACGAACGTCGGATCATTGGGTGCGTTCATCGCGGCAAGATCGGCAATTTGCATGGGAATGATGTCGCTGAAAACTCCAAAACCGCTATGAACCGCCAACCGCGGACGCAGCTGATAGGCAAAGGAGACTCGCGGCTGATAGGCAAACAACGGCGTGCCAGGAAACAGGCTGTGGGCATTTCCCACTATCACTTTGTTCAGAGGTTCATCGGTGTTATGTGAGGCATCAAGGAAGGAGCCAGCCATGCGGGCGAAGAGATCTTTTTCGCTTGTGACGTTCGCGTTCCAAGTGACACGCATGCCGTAGGTAATCGTGGCCTTGGCGATGGGCTTATAGGAATCCATCGCATAGTATTCGAGATTGCCCGTCGAAACTCGCTCTTTCAGCGAAACTGGAAAGCTCTGGCTGGCCGTGTACGCCGCGCCATAGGTGAACTGTGCGAGATCATTGAAGGTCACCGTTGGCACTGTGCCCTCGCCGAGGTCGTAGTTGCTCACATCGAGACGCCGTGTGTTGATACCGAACTTCCAGGTATGCTTCCCATGCGTCCAAGTCAGGTTGTCGTTGATTTGCCACTGCGTGGCCTTACGGCCCTGCGGATAGGTATTGTTATTGCCGCCGATTGTGGTAAACGGAACTGAGTCGCTGCCCGACGCTAGCACAATGGGAAACGTCGCAACCGCTTGTGAATAGTGGTTCGGTTCAAAGATGCTGGAGTACCAGCTCGCGCCAGGATTGAATTGGTTCACGACGTTCGAACTGAACACATGAGTGTAGCCCGTAACGAGAGTTCGCTGCGGCTGCGGCGAATAGGAGTTGAAAACAGGGTTGAGGGGATCGGTGTACGCTGCTTGGAGCCCCGTGTCCTGTTGAAAGCGATACCAGATACTGTTCTTCGCGTTGATGGTGTGATCGATCTTCACCACAATGAGGTTCTCACCATCGCTATTGTTCAATGAAGCCTGGCGCTGGCTTGCGCAACCATACCCGTCTGTACCGAGCGGGCACCCGACAATCGGTACCGGTGAGCCACCTGATGCGGGTAGCAGAGAGAACATCTTTTGGTAGAAAGGAATCTCTGCGGGCTGTGCCGGAAGAGTGGCGCCCGTGACCGGGTCTCTTCCGCCTGTGGCGAGTTGTCCCAGGACATATTGTTGGTATGCCGGCGTCGGCAGGGTGATCTGGGAGACGAGCGGCAGTGCCATGCGAATACCCTCATAGTGCCCGAAGAAAAACAGCCTATCTCTCCGAATGGGCCCGCCGATACTTACCCCAAATTCGTTGACTGTAGAACGGGGCTTCTTCGCACTGCTGTCCGACGTATCGTTCGCGTGCAGAAAGTAGTCCTCCGCATTGAACAGCGAACCATTCCAAATCTCGTACGCGTCGCCGTGAAACGCATTGGTGCCCGACTTGGTGAAGTAGTTCACCTGGGCTACGGCGTATCTCCCCTGATCGACAGAGAAAGAGTTGGTATTAACAGTCGCTTCCTGTACTGCATCGAGTCCGATGACGAGATTTGTGGAAAGGCCGATGTTCAGTCCAAGCCAGGGATCGTTCGTATCGTAACCGTCGAGGATGTAGCCATTCGAGGTGGCAGGGAGCCCATTGAACTCGACATTGCCGTAGCCGCCAGCCGCCTTGGCGTCGTTGGAGGAGCCTGCCGTGTTCATTAACGCTCCCTGCGCAAATTGTGCAATGTAGGTGAGGTCCTGCCCTGGGTTCGGCAGTTTTTCGATGGCCTTCGCTTCCAGCGTCGTTGAGGTATTTGGATTCTCCAGGCTCAGGAGTCCAGTCTGCGCAGTTACTTCGACGGTTTGCGATGTTGCTGCCGGCGACAGAGCAAAATTCACCGCGATGGTCTGACCTACTGCAACCGTAGAAGGTTGCGACTCAGCCGGTCCAAAACCTTCGGCTTCCACGAAAATTCGATAGGTCCCGGGATTGACCTGCGCGAAGAAAAAACGCCCTTCAGCGTTGCTTCGCGCAGTTCGTGCCGCTCCCGTGCTTACCTCCGTAGCCTTCACCGTGGCATTGGGAACAACTGCCCCTGTCGCATCGTTGATGCTTCCAGTGAGTGCACTGCTCGTGCCGCTTTGCGCCCGTAAAGTCTTCGCGTTAACCGCGGTTAACATCAAGAGAATCGCGAGGAGCACCGTGGTTCGGATTCGCATCAACAATGAACTCCTGAGATCGGGAATGAATTCCCGTGGGTGCGCTAGCCTGTACGACCGCGCGATGGGGGAACGGAGAAGAGAATTGCTCGGCTGCCAATATTTAGGCTTGCCTAATTGTTAGATTGACCTAAAATAGCGGTAGTGTCAACCCATGGGGGAGATGCCAGCTCATGCCGCCGAGACGCCAGGGGCCCGCCAACACGGAATCAGTGGACAACTATCTGAAGGCGATCCTTGCTCTCAGCGGACCTGAGGATCGGCGCGTATCGAGTTCGTCTCTGGCTGACCGTTTGGGAGTTGCACCGGCTTCGGTCACCAATATGCTGCAAAAGTTGGCATCGTCCCCGTTACCCTTTGTTGAATACGAAAGACACCGAGGAGTTCTCCTGTCGCTGGCGGGTAAACGGCGGGCGCTTGAGGTGGTGCGCCATCATCGCCTGATCGAAACATTCCTCTATGAAGTACTCGACTACCCTCTCGAAGAGGTACACGAGGAAGCGGAGCGCCTCGAACATTTCATCTCGGAGCGGTTCGAAGAGCGCATCGCCGCAAAGCTCGGCAACCCGAAGTTCGATCCCCACGGGCATTGCATTCCGGCGATGGACGGGAAGATGCCCAAACAGGCTTCAATTCCCTTAACAGATCTTCGTGAGCAAGGAACTTTCGTGGTGGACAGCATATCGGATCAGGATGCGCCATTGTTGAAACGGCTCAAGACTCACGGCATCACTCCAGGCGTTCGGTTACAAGTCACAAACGGTTCCGCCAACGATTTTGTTCTGCGAACCGGTGCGGCTTCGAAGAATCTGCATCTCTCCCGCGATCTGGCGGCCGCAGTCCGAGTCCGTTCTGCGCGCTAGGGAACACTCGTTACAAGTACGAGGTCTGTTTCGCACGACGCCCGATTCAAAGATTGATTGTTTACTTATTGCGAACAGTCCAAACCGCGTTTCCACGACCACGCACCCACAAAGCAGAGTTTGGCTGCGTACTCATCCGAAATCACTGCTGGGCAGGGCTCGTCCGCGATGAGTACATTGGATTTGAGGTGTCTTATGGCCCAACCTAACAGCGGCATCGGCAATGTCACGGCGAACACGGGGCTCGTCGAAATGGCAATGGCTTATTCCCGCAGTCGCGTGCTCTGTGCAGCTGCACGTCTCGGCGTTGCCGATGCACTCGGAGACGAGGTGCGTAGCGTTGGCTTCCTGGCCGGAAAGTGTCAGGCAGATGCCGATGCGCTGTACCGCCTGCTTCGCGCTCTTGCCAGCATCGGCGTGACGGAGGAGACGACGCCCGATCACTTTCGGCTGACTCCATTTGGCAAACCCCTGCGTAGGGACGTGCCTCAGTCCGCCTGGCCAGCCGTCGTCTTTTGGGCGGATCTGCTCGCCGACAGTTGGACCTTGCTTACTGAGTGTGTTCGGACCGGCAAGTCAGCCTCTCAGGTGCGCGATCCGAAGTTGCCTTCGCGCTGGGAGCAGGACCCTGAATCTGGCTCGATTTTTCGGGCGGTGATGGGTACGGCCCCGGCGGAAAACTACGCGCCTATCGCCAAGGCGTGGGACTTTTCCCGCGCGAAGGTGGTTGCTGACCTCGGCGGCGGCGGTGGCTCGCTCATTCTTGCCGTGCTTGGGCTCAACCCGCATTTGCGAGGCATGCTTGTGGACCTCGAATCCAGCGTGGATGCAGCAAAATTTCGCTTCGCGGATGAAGATCCTTCCTCCCGATGCGACCTGATTGCAACAGACCTGATGCAATCGGTCCCGGCGGGTGCCGACGTATATATGCTCAAACATGTACTACACGGGCGTCGGGACCCAGAGGCAATCACGATTCTCAAGAACTGCCACGAGGTGATTCCGCAGAACGGCAGTTTGCTTATCATTGAATTTATCCTGCCTCCGCTCGTCTCTCACGCAGATCCAGAACTGGAAGGCCGCCTGATGAGCGATCTCAACATGCTTGCTGTCACCGGTGGTAGAGAACGAAGCGAGCGCGAATGGAGAATGCTTCTTGAGGCAGCGGGCTTCACTCTGACCCGCGTGTGCCCCGTCGGAGGCGACAACCTTATGGTCCGGAACGTCGGGATACTCGAAGCGAAACCTGCTTAGGTTTGACTAGGCCCGCAAAACGCTGTTTTGTCCGAATTGCCGAGGACCTTGACTGCCGGTCGTGGCCTTAGCGGAGACCGCCTCTCGTGCTCCACGAGAGTCCAATTTGGCGTACCATGATTGCGGACAATTGCGGAGCACTTAACGTGTTCGTTAATGTTGCTAGAATTCGTTCCGATGCGTTCTGGTTCTCAGCAGTTCGCTTTCACGGCGATAACACGGGTTCAAATCCCGTCGGGGACGCCAATAAAGAATCAACGAGATACAACCAGTTTCGCTAAAACTTCGTAGGCACAAAAAGGCACAACTTTTACCAGACTATTCTCTCCTTCCCCGCGCCAAAACTCCGGTAGAAAGATCCCTCCAAATCACGACATTGAGGATCAGTAGTCGATGTGTACGCTGAGTCGTCTACCGTCCGCGCACCATACCGGCGATCTTGTTTTGCGCGGCTCGCTTCTGTTCGGTAACAGCCTGGGTGTAGGTATCGAGCGTGACGCGGCAAGATGCATGCCGTAGCAGCTCCTGAACAACCTTGATGTCAGCGCCGCTCGCGCGCAAGAGCGTTGCGCAGGTGTGGCGGAACGTGTGCCATCCGATTTTCTTCGAGATGCCGACCCTGCGCGCAACCTTACGGATTTGATTGCTCATGATCGACTGCCCCCAGTATGGCTTCCGGCCTTTGCTGAACGGACTGGCAAATACCCAGTCGTCTGCGGCTTTGTACTTAGTGTGATCCCGCCACGTGTGGAGAGTTCGCGCGAGAACCGGGTCGAGCGGAACCGATTTCTGCGACGCCTCCGTCTTGCAGGAGCCGACAACTTGCATAACGACAGAGCGCGTGACGCTGACCTCGTTCGTGTTGAAGTCGATATCGACCCACTTGAGTCCAAACAGTTCGCTTGCCCTCAGCCCTGTAACGACATCGAGCAGGACCATGGTTCGCTCGCGCATCGCGAGGGCACCGAGCAACGATGTGACTTCTTTTATTTCCAGTACCGCTGGGATCTTCTTCCGTTTGGCGCTTTGACGCACCCACTGCACAGGGTTCCGATAGATGAGTTCATGACGCAAACCGTGGTTGAAAAGCACACTCATCACGTTTCGAATCTTCGCGCAGGTCGCAAGAGCTAACGGCAGAGAGCGGAGCCAAAGTTCGATTTCACCAGCGCGAATGCTATTTAAGGTGCACTTTCCCCATCGCGGTATGATCCACTTTCGCAGGTTGCCACGGTAGCCCATTTTGGTGGAGTGAGACTTCGAACGATTGCTGGGCGCAAGTTCGCGCTGGCCATAGTGCTCCGCCAACTGCGAAAGGGTCATAGGCTTTGCGTCGCATCGCATGTTGGCCAGATTGATATCTCTGCGAAGCGCGGCCGTTGCACGAAACGCGGCGGCCTTATCCGCAATCCGATCGACCGATCCGACGACAATCCTCCTGTGCTTGCGTTTGCCATCGGCACCAGGCTCTCTCCATCGGTATTCCCAAACGTCCGGCCCTCGCCGACGTTCGCTCCGCATGATGCTGCCATTCTGCATGGACTGACCTCCGAGTTCATTGTTGACCGAACCACGGGTCAATATATGCGTCGCAGGTACAATCTAGGCACAAATTATGCCTGCCGAAATGCTGGGGGCCCAGTAAGCTCGGGGCCTTCTGTGTGTCTTACTGCTTTCCTCCGGAGAAAAGATGACCAACTTCTGGTTTGGCAAATCTGAAACTCAACGATGGAGATCCTGTATCGGATCAGGTAGACATTTTCTATCACCGGATTTGAGACCGTTTGTGCAGAAAGCAAGTTTTTCAACACTACTCCGGTTATCGACTGTTGAGATCATCAGTCATTGAAGGATCAGCGTGACCCACTCGCCATTTCTCATCGAGGGCATTCTGAAGGAGTTTGTCGCTGGCGGGTGGCGTCACGTACGGGCGCTGCGCGGTGAGACCGCCATCAAGGGTCAAGGACTGTCCCGTGTAATAGGACGATCTGTCCGAAAACAGCCATGCGACTGCATCGGCGATCTCCTCTGGGCGCCCAATCCGGCCAATGGGATGCGCCGCACTCATTTTATCGAGTGCCTCTTGGGTGCCAAATACGCCGAGCAACATTTCAGTCCTGACCGCACCAGGACTTACGGCGTTCACCCGAATACCATATCGCCCGCATTCGATCGCGGCAGTTTTGGTTAAACCAAGCACAGCGTGTTTGCTGGCCACGTAGGGGCCAGCGGTTGGAAATGCCAACAGGCCGCCGACTGAGGCAGTATTGACAATTGAGCCCCCCTGCCCTTGCGCCATCATCTGTTTGACCTCATCCTGAAGCAGAAGAAAGAGGGCCTTTACGTTCACAGCGAAGACGCGGTCAAAAGTTCTCTCGGTCTGATCTGTGAGCAGCCGGTTTTCACCCGAGATCCCGGCATTGTTAAATGCATAGTCGAGCCGTCCGAAGGTTTTGAGAGTGAACGGTACGATACGCTTTGCCTGCTCGGGTTGGCTGAGGTCTGCCTCGATGAACGCTGCCGATCCTCCGTTGCGTTTGATGTCATTGACGAGCAGTCGCCCCTCGCTTTGCCGTCTTCCTGTGACGACTACATGAGCACCGAGTTCAGCTACGCGCCTTGCAGCCGCCGCGCCAATGCCACTGTTTCCACCGGTGATGAGTGCGACCTTTCCAGCAAATTCCAAGCTATTTCCCATTCTCCTAAGACTCCTCTCACTTGTTCTTTATTCTCCGCCGAATGACAGATGAGCCTGTCGGGAAAGCGGTTTGGGACGCAACATCGGCGAAGGCCCTCTCGCATCAAAAATGGCATCAAAGCCACTCCGTTTCTCGATGGGCGTAACTGAACGGCTCATTTGGACAGTTCTGTCAGCGCAGCATTTCTCTGGCGCAAAATCGCCAGCGCCTCATCGATCAAGATTCTCGCGACCCAACTACGGAAGGCGCCCTCGTACTCGAAATCCGGTGGATTCCGCGAGGCGACAATCCTGCAGTTTTCGACGGCATTGCCCGCTTCTTCATGTGTACCGAGGATGCGGTACGCCAAGAAATGAAGGAGCGAGTTACACCGCCACAACCGCTCCACAAATGCCATATCCCGTTGATGATTTGAGGAGTAAAGTTCCTGATTCTCGGTTGAAGTGAAGAAAGAACTAAGCGACATATCTATCTCCTACAGTTTGGCCAAGGCCGAGCATCCGTGTAGCTAGACAACCGGCTTGCCGCTGCCGTGGTCCTCTACATGAAAGAAAATGGCATTAACCTGCAAGCTGTTCAAGCTCCCTTTTTTCGCTGCGCAGCATTCGAAGCAGTTGTCCACGGGAGGGACTCGGAGGCGTCACTGCGTCGTGGGTGCTGGCGATCTCCATGATTCGGTCGACAACTCCCGGCCGCGCCATGACCTCCCTCGGTGAAGTCTGCATTGACAAGATTTCAAGCCAGGCGCGAAAGAGATCGGCGTCGTACATCATTGCGACAGCAAATGCATCGGCGAGGCTTGCCACCGAGGTGATCAGTTTCGGTTCGGGTCGCTGTTCAATAGAGGCGTCATACTTCGCGATCCGCTTCCGATCGATCTCGACCGTGTTTCGATACCAGGGTGTCACTCGCGTTTCGGTGATAACGTCGTGCGTGCGCGCGAGTTCAAGAGGGTGATCGAGATATTTTCCCACCACGTCCACAGTGTCGACGGCGTGCATGAGGCCCAGGGTGATCCCGCGTCCAAGCGAGGGATTTGTGCAGGCCCACGAGTCGCCCACACTGAGAATCCCGGTGGCCACGGGATCGCCGTCCACCACGAAGCGCCGGTAACGGTCGGTGACGCCGCCCATGGGCAGCACGCCGGTGATCGCAGCACCGTCCAGCCAGTGACAGTGCAACGGGCACGCGGCTATCAGAGCTGTCCAGTGCTCGGAGTCACGCAGCTTCTTCAGTTCCTGGTCGCCCGAGGAGATGAACGCGGTCACGGACCAAGTACCCGCGTCCCCCGGAGACGTCAGGAGAGAAAACGAGTGGAAGTGTGTCAGTCTCCCAGCGCGGAAGCGCGGGATCGCCCCGTTCCTTGAACGGAAGTACCGCGACTAATAGATGAACCCGGAGTCCTCAGCTTCCTCGATTGGGCGACGAGCCCCGATAGCCGCGAGCCAGTCTGGTAACTTGGAAGCTCGTCCGGTGGCGTCAATGACGAGGTCGGCTGAGACCTCTTCACCGTCTATCGTGCGAACACCAGTGACATGTGGGACACCCTTCGTAGCCGAGGGGCCGTTCAGCAGACTCGCTACGGCGACACCACGACGGACAGGGAGAAGGTTTTCAGCGACGCTTGCCACCGCATACTCGACCGTGGGGCGGCGACCCGTGATGGTTGTGAATCGTTCATCGCCCTCTCGCCGAGCGTGATCGGTGATGGTCGGAGGCATCGCCGCAAGCGCATCTAACGTTATGCAGCCGGCGCGGACCATCGCCGGCGTCACGTCGGGCAGATGCGAATCGAAAAGCTGGATTGCGGCCGGATGCAGGTTGTGAGGCTGCCGGAACTGAACGACCCCTCTCCTTTCCCAGGACTGCCACGCTTCCTCCGGCGAGCCAGGAGGTGGCTCCCTATCGCGTTCGAGTACAGTGACGTCGTGGCCTCGCCGAGCCAACATCATCGCCGTCGAGAGCCCGACGATACCGCCGCCTAATACAAGGATCTTCGACACTCGACTCTCCTTCTGGTGATAAGACACTCGCGGCCAGGAAATATTCCGGAGAAAGAAGCTGCTTGCCTCCGCTCTAGCTTTCGCGTCGGTTTTATAGTGAGGAAGAGCACGACGTGCGGGCGCCAGCAAAATTAGCCACTATTGGGGAGCCTTGCGCGGACTCATGGGCTAGACCTGGCTGCGGACGTAAGTGAAAGGGCATTCAAAACGAATCAGATCTTGGATTCCGCTCGATAGCCTGCCGCACCATCGCACCCGGTTCTGGACTCCTCGCCGACGCCGAATGAGGCTGAGGTCCTGGTCGCTGGGCTTTGGGCCTGTCTTCATCGCATACTCTTCATGTTCGGCAGCGGCAGCACTTGCGGGCTAACTGCCGCCCCCTCTTCCTGTTCTTGCCACTCTGTTGACTACATTGCATAAGACACGCGAGTGCGTGTTGTATTCCCGGCGATGGGAGTCGCGCGCGGCAATGTGTGCTGCCAGATAAGCAGCATCGTCTCCGACACCGAACAGAATTCCCGATCTTCGGCTGTACAACCAGGGTAATCCTAGAAAGTACAGGCCTGGATATCTGGTGACTCCACGCTTCTGGATGGGATATCCGTCTGAATCGACGACTGGCAACTTCACAAGGCTGAAATCAAAAGCGTATCCCGTTGCCCACACAACAATAAAAATTCCCAACCGTTGCAAGTCCAGTTCCGTCACCCCTTCTTGCTTATAACCATCAACCAATCGCGGGACGTTCTCGGTCGGAACGGCCAACCCGCCACGGCTGATGTAATCGTCGATCTTCTTTAGTGCGTCAATCTCGAACTGATCGACTGCAGCGAGCGTTTCCTGTAGGTCGGGTGCGAGGATGAGTTGTCCCTCGTGAGCATCGCGCACGTGTCCGAGCAGGATGACACCGTCGCGGGCGAACTGGTGCAAATTCAGGCTCTGTCCACCGTTCTTGCCAGAAATCTGTGGGACTGGCTGGAATTTGTCTGCCGCTGATTTCAGTTCTTCGACCTTGGTGTCGAACATCCCGACCCGGGTGAACCAATCAGTGATATCCTTGCCGCGATATCGTCGGGGCACACGTCCGGCCCTGCCGATCGAGAGATAGACTTTCCTTCCACTCTGATAGAGTTCTTGGGCAATCTGCGCTCCGGACTGCCCGGTTCCCACCACGAGCACCGCACCCTCTGGAAGGGTTGAGGGGGTTTTGTACTCCATCGAGTGCAGCTGCAGGACCGACGGAGGAATTTCCGCGCTGAATGGCGGAATCTTAGGCGACTGGTAAAGGCCTGTCGCGACTACTACGTTCCCGGCCTCATAGTTCTTCTCGCTTGTACGTACGACATATCTGTCGCCGACCTTTTCTACGCTGAACACTTCGACTCCGCAATGCACAGGTAAGCGAAAGCGCTCGATATAGTTGTCGAAGTACTCTATGACTTCTGCGAGAGACATGAATCCATAAGGATCGTCTCCGCTGTATTCTGCTCCGGGCATCCGTACCTGGAAATTCGGCGTTACCAGGGTGAACGAGTCCCAGCGTTGATTTCGCCACGCATTAGCTACCGCTGGAGCCCGCTCCAGCACGACATGTTCGCGACCTTCCTGAGTCAGGTAATAGCTGATGGCTAGTCCAGCCTGACCACCGCCGACGATAACCGTATCGATTTCGTGCAACATGGACGCCTCCTCGATTCTGAAGATCAGCTCGATCGAAGCCCCGGCCGAGCCGGGGCCCTCAGTTCGGAGCACCGCCGCCGCGGTTACTTAGCCCCCCACTCCGCATAGAGCTTCAGAATCGCCGGTCCGATGGAGAAGTCCCAAGAAAAGATTGCGACGTTCTTGTATTTTTCCGGGATCTCGTAATGATCCGCGGCGTCCACCGCAGGCACGCCTGCTCTGTACATCTTCTGCGCCTGCTCTTCGATATCGTCGATGAGCGCTCGCAGGAGCTCAATCCCTTCTTGACCACAAATCGGTCCATGTCCGGGAACGAAGAGAGTGTCCTTGCTCCAGGAAGCGAATGTCTTCAACGTTTGCCGCCAGCCGGACACGGTGGCCTGTGTGTCGAAGTCGGGGTACATGTTGGAATACACAAGATCGCCCGCATAAACAACGTTTTGTTCCGGTACTCGCACGATTACGTCCGTCCCTGAATGTCCCGGATAGCTCTCGATCACGGCGGTAACTCCACCCAAATCCACCTTCATCGGCAACTTTGCAGGATCGATCGGATGATTCGGCAGCGCCAGCACGGTGGAGTTGGAAACGTTGAACATAGCCGTTACCTGGGCCAAATAGTCTTCACGGTGTCTTCGCGCTGTTTCCGTCTTGGCATCCTTGATCGCCTTTTCGAGCGGTCCCAAGAAGGCCACCTTGTCGGCGCCCTGCATCGTCACATAACTCTCGACAATACGCTTCGTGACGTTGGCATGCGCCCACAGAGGAATCGCGTTGGCGCCGTAGAACGCATTCCCCATCGTATGATCGAAGTGATAGTGCGTGTCCAGCGCGCCCTTCACGGGCACTTGGCTAACCATCCGCAGTGCATCCATCTGGAAGGCGGCGCCGGCCACGCTACTAAATCCCTCGATCAATAGCGCCCCGTCTTTACCAACCAGAAATCCGCCGTTGCAAACCGTCTGGAATCCTTTCGAGGGATCGGAGATCGTCGCGTACAGCCCTTCACCGATCTTTCTCACCGATGCGAAGCCCTTTTCGACAATCGGTGTTTGAGATACACGCGTGTCCCCTGCCAACTCCGCCGCCAGCGCCGGCAAGGGAATCAGCTTGGCTGCCGCATAAACGGCTCCGAAACGCGATGTCTTGACGAGAAAGCTCCGCCGCGAAAACGGCGGCGAGCTAACCGCGTACTTTGCATTCATAGTTCTTCTCCTTTTTCCTCACGAAGATCTAGTGTTATAACAGTTGCTCAATGAACTGTTAACCAGTCAACTATGTAGACGCACTTCGCCGCCTTTGGATTCAAACTTTCTTGAGTTACTGGGAGCTGGCTGCGGGGACGTACGTCGTCGAAGGTTGTTCGCCTCGCGCGAGTTCCAGCAAACGGATCAGTTCTTCGATCTCGGATTCATCCAGCTGATGCAACGCGTCGTTTACCTTGTTCCTAACGGGGGTGTCGAGTTCCCGCAAGAGATCGAGCCCAGGCTTGGTGAGGAAACAAAGAACTTGTCGGCGGTTATCGGAAGGGCGTTCCCGGCGCACGAGCTTC
>Ga0206981_10289_pt1 | contig 14067 bp, 6 predicted proteins | sample Alteio_BWMinCont_17_FD_153312 | JGI IMG/M metagenome (GOLD analysis project Ga0206981, IMG submission 153312) | Enriched cells from forest soil in Barre Woods Harvard Forest LTER site, Petersham, Massachusetts, United States -... | ecosystem: Environmental > Terrestrial > Soil > Temperate forest >... | reverse complement strand
TGGTGGGCAGACTCAATTGCTTCTTCCGCCGCATCGCTCCCGGAGGAGGGCCCCTGGTCTGCGAGGAGTTTGGCGAGGATGAAATGGAGAAGGGGGCTCTCAGGATGTATCTTCAACTGTTCGCGCACTTTTTTTAGCGCCTGGTCGTCATGATTCATCTGCAACTCCGCCAAATCCGTGGCGAACGAGCTGATGCTCTGTGCCGAATCCAATTGCTCGGCGCTGTTGAAATCATCTTCTGCCTTGTCATATTGCGCGAGTTGTGCGTAGAGCATTCCGCGCGCGAGATAGAGAGAAGGGTCGCCCGCAATTCGCTGGAGACCAGCGTTGATCATGTCAATTCCCACCTGAAACGATTCGTGACTCATGCAGATGGATGCGAATGCCGTGTAGTAGCCCGTATTAGCAGGATTGATGACAATCGCCTGGCGCAGCAGGGATACAGCTTTGGGAGTGTTGCCAGTACCCTCGTAAGCTTCTGAAGCGAGGCTTAGCAGTTCCGGGTCTGACTGGTCGGCGTCGAGGAGCGGCTCAAGGATCTTCAGGGCGGCTTCGTTCTGCCTGGTGGCGACCAACACCACGGCAAGATCGTACTTTGGATATGTTCGTTGTGGGAGGACCGTGACAAGTTGCTGGAACACAGGGACCGCCTCTTGAGGCTTTCCCATCTGCATCAGGCAATCGCCATAGGCTTCGAGAGATTCCGGATGAGTCCCTATGACTTCGGCGCTGAGGTGAAAGTGGTCAACCGCTGCAGGGCAATCCCCCTGCTTCTTGTCAAGGACTGCGAGCATTTCATGCGCGGTCTCGTCTTTGGGATCGGCCTTCAATATTTTCTCAAGCAGTGGAATCGCGCGCTTGTCCTGGGCGCTGTAAAGGAGTTGCACATCTCCTTTCAAAGCCGGAGGGTAATTGGGGGAGAGTTTCAGCGCTTGATCAAAGGCGGCTATCGCATCTGTCTTGTTGCCCTGCAGAGATAAAGCGATTCCTTCGAGAGTCCAAAGCCGGCTATCGTCCGGAGTCTGCTGCAGGGGAGATTTCAGAGCCTGCAAAGCTCGCTCGTATTCCTTGGAACGAATCAACGATTCGATCGACCCAATCGATGGAGTAGGCGCGGTTGCCTGTTGTGCGCCGGCAAGGAAACACGCAGAGAGAAAGAACAGCGTTGCACAACCGGCGCGGAACATCGGATGCTGATTCCCCCTGGAAACGCGTCTCGAGCCGTGCAGAGAAACGAATGCGCCAACTACAGTCGTGAGTCGAAAGCTCTTAGCGTTCCGGTAGCACCCGCACGATCGTATCGTCGGTCCATGCTTTGGGCCCGGCCTGGGTGAGTTTCTTGTTCGCATTGTCCCAATGGAGATGTGTGATGTGGCTGTGGCCATTCTCGTAAGCATAAGTCAGGCCATCATCGTTGTAGAGTTCAAACCCTCCATCCGCCCCAGCATACACCTTCACGTGCGCAATGCTCTGCTCGTCATGGGTGCTCTCGATTTCACTTCCGAGCGGGACGATGGACCCTGCCCGAACAAAAAGCGGGATCGTATCAATGGGTGCGTTTACCTGGATATCGCATCGAACCTCCCCGTTGGATCCGGGGCACAAGGAGGCGCGCTGAGAGGCAGGGACTTGGGGTGCCCTGCCGATCTTAGTGATCAGGGGTATCAGGCAGAAGCGATGGGAGGAGACTCCGTCGCTTCTGCCTGCGAGGAATTCAGGTCAAAAGCTGGCGCGCAAATGGAGTTGGAATCTGCGCGGGCTAAGTTGACTTGTCGCTTTGCCGAACGAGCCACTGGATAAGTCGGAACTTACAGTTGTGAGATTGCTGCGATTGAAAATGTCGAATACTTCTCCTTTTGCCTCGATCTTCATCCTCTCTCCGAAAAACCATGGAGTCGAGAAAGCCTTCTCAAAGGTGAAGTCAAAGTTGTTATAGCCCGGTTCGTCATAAGTGTTCCGGCCGAGATCACCTTCAACTCCCAGTGATGGAACGGGGAAGTCGGACGCAACAAAGAGCCCGCTGAGATAATCCTTCTTCTTTTTCCCGCTGAGGTGACGGCCAAAAGAAGGTGCATTGGGAACGTCCCAGTTATATCCATCCCCGTTGTAGTCGCCTCCGGCATTGGCGATGAGGTTTCCGCTAGCGTCATAAACGGGCTGGAACGACGCACTGGTGTAGACGGTAAAGGGCAAACCTGATTGGAGTATCCATACGCCACCGAACTGCCAGCCGCCGAGGGTGTTTCTTTCCCAGCCATTGGGATAGTTATTCGGTACCGACCAGGTGCCATCGGCCGAAAATTGCTGATGGATGTCGAAATCTGCTCGCCCGCGTTGCGCCCTGAAGTTCTGAGACTGGATGATATTGGTGACTGCGGTGATCGATCCAGCGTCAAGGGACTGAGCATTACTCAACACATCGAGTGTCTTGCCGTAGGAGTAGATGCCACGTATAGCCAGCCCGTGGCTGGCGCGCCGTTGCAACTCCACAGAACCGAAGTTGCCGATGGAATTGCCATCGGAGGTGCCATATTCGATGTCCTGGAAGTTTGGATTGAGACGCGTCAAGTTGCCGTTGTGGATGATCAGGTCGCCATTGAAACGGTTGATGTCCTGATAAATCGGCAGATGATGGGCTGCCGAAGCGGAATAGTTCACTTCAAGGGCGAGATCCTTGGTCAATTCGTGTTGCACGCTGAGAGTCCAATCGATGACCTGGGTGAGTTTGTAATTTGGGGTGATCCCTCCGAGTTGCGCTCTCTGGAGGACGCCGTTGTTGACAAGTCCGCCGCTTGAATTAAGCGTGACGTTGCTTGTGTCAACCACTGGGCATGCCTCGGTAAATCCCGAAGGAGGACTGCAGAGTTGGAAGACCGGCTGCGTGCCATTTTGCACATTGAGACTGGGAGTGAAATAGTTCGGAAGGTTGCGTGACAGGTTGTCCGTTGTGTGGAGGTAAGGCGGCTGGTCCGCGAACAGACCCACGCCACCACGTATCGCCGTCCGGCCTTTTCCGAAGACGTCCCATGAGAAGCCGATGCGCGGGCTGAGATCCCATGGGCTGTGATCAAGCACATGAGTTCCATGAGCCAGCCCTGCAACACCACTGGTGATCCGCTGGTTGAGGCTCGAGCCCTGTCCAAAGTTGAACTGGGTCAATGTGGGCGAAATGATGGAAAAGAAATTGGCCATCGAATCGTAGCGAACACCCGCATTAAAGGTAAGTCTCGGTCTCACCTTCCAGTCGTCCTGGATGAATATGCCGGTGTAAAGTGCGCGGTACCGGCGCTGGTATGGAGCTTCCTGATGAGTTGTGAGGTTGACTGAGGTAGCAGCTTCCGAGGTGGCCTCGTCCTGCACAAAGTCAAGGATGTTGTTGAAGTTATAAGTCGGTCGGTCGAAGGCGCCATCCTGGGCATCAGCTTCGCGGATATTGAACTGCTCAAAGCCGAACTTGAGAGTGTGACTCTTGACGGTCGCGGTCATTACATCGCGCCAGCCAAGGGTCGACTGGGTGAAGTTCCCCGGACCCCAATTCGAGAACCCCTGCAATCCGGTTACGTTGATGTAGGGGATGGCCGCCGACGAGACAGGGAGGTTTGCGCCGTAGGGGCGAATGAGATTCGCGCCGCCTTCATTGAGCAGTTTTGGCGAAAAGGTGTGAGTCCAATCGACGCTGACAAAATCGGAGCTGTTGGATTGGGGTATGTTGAGGGCCGGCCGGGGCTGCGCGCCGACGGCTGTATCGTAGGTGCGAATCGTGGTGACGTAAAAGCGATCATTCTGGCCGTGGTAGTAATCGCCTCGGACATCCCATTGATAGCCGTCCTTGGGCACCGAGAAGCTGATATTGGCTTGTCCGAGGACATTCAGGTTCGAGGGGATGCCGGCAGGGGGAGCGAAGTGGCCCGGGGTGCCTGCCTCGACTTGGCTGACGGTCTGGATGTTACTGGTGGGGTTGCCCAGAGGCGGAGCGGCCTTGAGCACCTGGGCCGCCACCGTGTTGGGGAGATTGGCCTGGACCCAGTTGGTGAAATCCTGCGTCTCGACCGTGTACACGCCGGCGCTGGTGCTGCTGGACCGAAGGACGTCGATGGCGCCAAAAATGAAGAATTTGTTCTTGAAGATGGGCCCGCCGAAGGTAGCCCCCATCTCATTGCGCGTGAACGTCGGGACAGTGCTCTGGAAATGATTGAGGGCGGTCAGCGCATTGTTGGTGAAGTAATAGTCGATCGTTCCATGGAAGTCATTGGTCCCCGACTTGGTGAATACGTCGACGGTTGCGCCGCCGTTTCTTCCCTTCGATGCGTCGAAGTCGTTGGTGCGGACGTCCTCAGATGACACGATTTCGGGATTGGGCGAGATGGAAGTGCCGCCACCGCGGGAGGGGGTATTGGTATAGGCGCCGTCAATCTGAAAACCGTTCTGTTCCTGACGAAGGCCGGCGGCGTTGATGTTGATGGCGTATTCGTTGGTGTAGTTGTCGGTGCTGCCCGCCGTAACGGCGCTGCCTGTCATACCGGGGGTCAAGGCGGAGAGGCCATAGACATTCTGGCCGGGGAGGGGGGTCTCCTGCACGGTCTCTTCTGAGATGACTGCGCCGGTTGTAGCGGCCACCATATTGATGGACGTTGCCTCTGCCGAGACGGTGACGTCGGTGGAAACTGAGCCAACGGCAAGTGCGGGGGCTATGGTGCGAATTTCGCCGACCTGGAGCGCAAGCCCCTTCTGTTCCCAGGTTTTGAACCCCGCGACTTCGATGCGGACGTTGTAAACGGAGGCGGCAATGCTATCAACCCTGAAATAGCCGGCCTGGTTACTGGTGACGGCTCTTTCAACCCCGAGCCGGGTATCGGTGACTGTGACCTTGGCTCCTGGGAGGGTGGCTCCGGACTGATCTTGCACTGTTCCCTCAATTCCGCTTGAGAATTGAGCAAACGCCGATTTTCCGCCCAAGCCGAACAGCAGCAAGAGGAGAATTGAGATTCTCGTTAGGGATTTCATGCTGGTCTCCTTGAACTAATGCTCTTGCGAGTCAGCCGGCCGATATTTCGTCCGGCAAACGTTATCTGCGTGGTTTCAAGTCTTCTTCACCGCGATCTCGCCGCATCGGCGCTCTGGCGAAGGGATGGAGAGAATCCTCCGGAAAACGCTTTACTATTGTCAAGGGCCATTTTTCGATGGCGCTTTGGTTGGAGCCGGAAAGACCGGACGATTTTAACCATTTCGTCCTGCCGGTCGATTCCACGACGGTACGCGGGGGCGACGGTGAAAACGCTTTCACAACTGCCGCCGCTTTCAATTCGTCGGCTAACGTGTCTGTTTTGTGAGGAAGGCCAAGCCGCAGACCGCCTCCGTGGCCTTGGGGTCAAATGGACTGGTACCCCGGGTGTTCCATCAACAGAGTCGGGCTCAACGCCGGTAAGGGTGCCAGCGGTCTCCGGGAAACTCGCCTGTTCCGGCAGAACGCTTTGGTCGTATCATGATCAGGAAAGTTACGAGGCTTGAGCTATTAGAATGCCCACCGGACGGCGCGAGTTTCTTCAGCTTTCGTTCGCGGCCTTGGCGGGAACGGTTTCGAACAGATGCATGGCCCAGCAGCAAGGTGGGATGGGGGGTCGGCAGGTCACTCCGCAGACGAGGCCGTTGGAGTCTCGGCGCCCTTTTGACGCTCATTTCATCGACGTTGCGGAATCAGCTGGGTTGACTGCGCCGATGATTTACGGCGGAGTGGACCACGACGAATACATTCTTGAGGCCGATGGATGCGGCTGCGCGTTCATCGACTACGACAACGATGGGTGGATCGATATCTTCCTGCTCAGCGGCACGAGACTCAATGGTGCTCCTGCCGGGGCGACCAACCGGCTCTACAAGAATAACCGTGACGGCACCTTTACCGATGTGACCAGGCAGGCTGGACTTGAGGCAGTTGGGTGGGCCAACGCCGTATGCGTGGGAGACTACGACAACGATGGCTTTGATGATTTGTTCTGCACCTACTATGGGCAGAACAGACTTTATAGAAATCTTGGCAACGGCACGTTTCGAGATGTGACGAGAGAGGCCGGTCTGGAGAATTCCGAGATCCGCTGGGGCGCGGGATGTTCGTTTGTCGACTACAACCGGGATGGCTACCTGGATCTCTTCGTATCAAACTATCTGCAATTTGATTTCAAGCACGTGCCACGGCCTGGCGCTGCGATCAACTGCAATTGGAAGGGCATTCCGGTAAACTGCGGGCCGCGCGGGCTGCCCTTCGGCAGGCATTCGCTCTACAAGAACAACGGCAACGGGACGTTTACAGACGTCAGCATGGAAGCAGGTGTTGGGAGGCCTTGGAACAGCTATGGCATGACGGTGGTTGCGGCGGACTTCAATGAAGACGGATGGCCCGACATCTATGTCGCTTCCGACTCGACTCCCAGCCTGTTATTCATTAATCAGCACGATGGGACCTTCAAGGAGGAAGGGGTTGCGCGCGGCGTGGCCCTCAGCAATGACGGCGCAGAGCAGGCGGGGATGGGTGTCGGGATCGGCGATATCGATCTGGATGGCCACCTCGACATTTTCAAAACTCACTTTACTCAAGACACCGACGTGCTGTATCACAACGACGGCACGGGGAATTTCGACGATTGGACACTGCAGGCAAAACTTGGTGTTGAGACACGTTTCAGTAGCTGGGGCGCGGGGATCGTTGACCTCGACAATGATGGTTGGCCGGACATCTTCTTTGTGACCGGAAGCGTATATCCAGAGGTCGAAAAACAGCTCCCGCAGTACCCAGACAAGTCACCTCGGATTCTATTCAGAAATCTGGGTGAGGGGGTGTTCGAAGAGTTAAACGATGCCGGGCCAGGCGTCACGACGCGACATTCGAGTCGCGGCTGTGCTTTTGGTGACTTTGACAACGATGGGGACATGGATATTCTCATTCTCAATATGAATGAGCCTCCATCCCTGCTCCGCAACGATTTGAAAGGACTAAACCATTGGTTAAAAGTCAAACTTGTGGGAACAAAGTCGAATCGCGGAGCGATAGGCGCGCGAGTGCTGGCCAAGTATTCCGGTCGTAGCCAGGCACAGGAGGTCCTAAGTCAATCCAGTTTCTATTCGTGTAACGATTCTCGTCTTCACTTTGGCCTGGGAAAGGCAACCAACGTTGATCTTGTGATTCATTGGCCGAGCGGCTTGGTAGAGAAGTATCCGAACACGCGGTGCGATCAGCTCCTTACCATTCAAGAAACACACGGGATCATTCCTAACCGGGGATGGGCGCGAAAGTAAGTGGTCTGCATTGGCGAAGCTTTCGTCGGAAACAGAATCAACCGCAGTTCATTCAGATTTTTTTCGGATTAGGTCTAACCGCTTCGGAGATTCGGCCTTGACATACAACTTCGATAAATGACAAAACGTACCGTCCATCGCGTTGCTCGAATTTATCTTATCTCGATCTGCATATGGTCAGCCTTGTCGCTTTTGACCGGTTGGAATTATCTGATCTTCGATCATTCGGTAAATATCCATTCAACTCTTGGTGAAATGCTCTACCTGGCAGAGGCTCGGGGTCTGGCCTATGCGCTTCTTACCCCGCTCATTTTCTATATCGTTGGGCATTTTTCCGCGGGAACGGGCAAGCGATTACGTTATTTCCTGATCTACGGCCTTGGCGCGGCCCCGTTCACCGTGATCTATGCCTGTATCCGCTGGATCATTCTTCCGCCCTGGAACCCGGTGCTGGAGCGCTTTGTTCCACGAAGCGAAGCGAGTCCGCTTTCGCTGGTTCAAGATGGGTTCGCGGATATGATCACCAATTACTTTGCGATCATCCTCGCCGCTCACGCGTACGGATATTTTGAGAGGCTACGCAACCAGGAATTGGAGAAGTCTCAATTTGAGCGTGCGCTAGCAGCGAGCGAGCTGCAGTCGCTAAAGATGCAACTCCACCCACATTTCCTTTTTAATACCCTGCACGGAATATCTACGTTGATTGATAGCGACGGGGAAAGTGCGAAAGCGATGATCATGAAGCTATCGAGGCTTCTAAGGACAGCTCTGGAGCACAGTGGCTCGGATCTAATTACGCTGCAGGAGGAACTTACGTTCATTAATGAGTATCTCGATCTGGAAAAGATGCGCTTCGGAATGCGGCTGACGGTGACTAAGTCTATCGACCCGGATTCACTTCGAATGCTGGTGCCACAGTTGATTTTGCAACCCCTGGTAGAAAACGCCATTCAGCACGGAATTGCGGATTCGAGGGAGAATGGGTGGGTCGAGATCGTTTCGCGGCTCTCGGAGGCGGGACTTGAATTGATTGTTCGCAATAGCGTTACCGACGAGAGGCCCAGGGGAACGGGGGTTGGCCTGAAGAACACCGAGGCGCGCTTGCGACATTTGTACGCGCATGAAGCGAATATCTTTTTCGAAACAAACGCAAACCATACGGCAACAGCGAAACTCATGCTGCCAGCACTCGGCTCACAACCCCACCCCCCGGCCAGTCTATCAGGCAGAGAGTGATTCGAGAATGGGGCTGAGTACCGATGCGCGTATTGATCATTGATGACGAGCCTCTTGCGCGAATTGCTTTGGCGAGATACCTCGAGGGGCGGGCCGACGTCGAAGGTTTCGATTTGGCGGGAGATGCGGTAGAAGCACTCGAGAAGCTGTCGAAAGAAAGCTACGAGGTGCTTTTTGTTGATATCAATATGCCCGAAGTATCCGGGATTCAATTACTGGACCGAATGAAGTTTCATCAAACGCCGATACCCTCCATTATTTTTGTCACGGCCTATGAGGAACATGCTCTAGAGGCGTTCCGGAAGCATGCCGTCGATTACGTACTCAAGCCGTTTTCCAATGGGCGAATGGACGAGGCTCTGGATGCGGCAGTGCGGAGAAGCGCTGGTGAGAGAGCGGCAAAACTGATCGAGCAACTGCCGAATTTGCAAAAGCAGTATCGACGACCGTCCGCGAAGATTGCGATCAAAGCGAAGGGAAGGATAATTTTCATTGACCCTGGAGAGGTCGTTTCCGTACAGGCCGACGGAAATTACGTGTTACTCCAACGGGAGGCCGGTTCGTATATCTTGCGGGAGTCTATCTCAGTAATGGCCGACAAGCTAAGGCCCTTTGGGTTCATTAGGATTCACCGGTCTGTGCTGATCAATTCGGCCTATGTGGAAGAGATCGAGCCGTGGCCGACGGGCGAATACGGGCTTCGCTTAAGAGGCGGCAAGGAGTATAGCGTGACGAGGAGCTACAAACAAAACTTGAGAGAAATCGCGGCGTCATGGATTGGTAGCGATGGTTTTGGTGGTGACTAGGCTCATTTCGACCTCAGCCGTCTTTGCCTTCGAGGCGTTTGGCGGAACCATCTTGCGGTTGTCTTTCGGATTTATACCAATTCCTGCACGTCCTCCCAAGCTCTACTGATTTTGGAATCGCACTGGATAATCCTGCGGGCAGGGATGAATCGGTAGATTCCAGGTTCCAACCAACGTTGGCCGGGGACGGATCACCATGGGGATGATTTTAGAGCAGGCTTATGCTTGCAGATATACATAGATGAAGATTTGACTGTATGGGACTAACCCATATAAGAATCAGCCAAATACGATTGGCACGTCGAGTGCTTGGTTCTCTTTCAGCGAATTGGACCGGCGACGCCCCGCATTTTCAAGTCCGGTCAGCGCTGAGGAGAGGTCGTCATGTGCACGAAGGGCTCTATGTTTTCTTCGACGCGAAATACCGTACTCATCTTTGTTGCCATTCTGATCCTGGTTCTCGGCTCTGGAAGATCGGCCGATGCGCAGGGTATCATCACCGGCTCGATCGGAGGCACCGTTGTCGACACGACAGAGGCGGTCATTCCTGATGCTGTCGTAACCGCAGTGAATGACGCAACCAAGACCACTCTGCAAGGAAAGACCAATGCATTAGGCGCCTTTCTGATATCGAACGTTCCGGTGGGCTCTTACACGATCACGATCGAGGCGAATGGCTTTGGAACGGACACGATCAAAAACGTTGGCGTGCTCGCTGGAAGCACAAATTCAATCGGCAAACGAGCCCTTTCTCCCGGAAGCACCGCGCAGTCTGTTGAGGTCGAGGCGGGTGCCGCGCAACTGCTGAACACCGAGACGGCCCAGGGAGAAGTCGTGTTTGATACCCAGCAGTTGGAAAGCCTGCCCGTGAACGGGGCCTTTGACGACACTGCTTTGCTGGTGCCCGGAGTAGTGGCAACTCACATGGATAATTTCTCCAATACCAATGGAGCAGGTTTCTCCGCTAACGGAGAACGTGGCCGCTCCAATAATTTCGAAATCGACGGACAATCCAACAACGATAATTCAATCGCGGGACCGCAGGTCTTTTTTTCAAACCAGGATGCAATCCAGGAAATCGAGGTCATCTCGAATAACTTCAGCGCCCAATACGGGCGCAACATGGGCACGGTCGTCAACTATGTCACAAAGAACGGCACGAACAGTTTTCACGGCTCTGCATTTGAAATGTATACGGGATCATGGCTGTCATCGCTGACCCAGGGCCAGAAGGATCCCCAATTCGGATATTGCCCAGCGGGAGTGAGTCCGTCGACTGGCTGCTCGGCCGCGGTGGTGCCCCGCTTTGTACAGAATAACTTTGGGGGAACATTGGGCGGGCCGGTCCTGAGGAACAAGCTGTTTTTCTTTGGAAGCACGTATTGGGATAGAACTTATCAGGGCGGACTTCGTTTTACCTCGCAGGGGAACGTCTTCCCAGACGCCGCTGGGCTTACGCAACTGGAAGCAGCTTTTCCAAACAACCCCGGTGTGACCGCCCTGGTCAAAAATGGCCCGTACGCAATTTCGGCGGGTAATCCAACCGCATTTGGATCGACGTCTCTCTTGCCGGTGACGGACGGAACTACCACCGCGAATATCGAGGTTTCGCAATTCGAGCGTAATTTGCCGAACTACACGCTAGATCGGGAGCACTTGGGGCGCATCGACTATCAACTGACTCCCAAGGATCGCTTCTATGTGCGATACCTGTATCAGAACAATCCCACGGTGCCGGGCACGGGAAATTTTGCCAGCGGCGGATATGTGAATGTTATCGGCATAACGCACTCCGTCGGTGGCGATTGGACCCACACTTTCACTCCCAGCGTAACCAACCAACTCCGCTATTCGTTCCAGCAGTCCAAAATTGCTTTCGACGGCGGCGGGTTGTCTGGGTGCACGATCACGAATTTCAGTGGATGCCCGTCGCAGGTAGCGCTTGGATCGGGTCTGGAAGTATTCGGATATGCTTCCAATTTCCCCGAGGGACGTGTAGTCAAGGTCACGCAGATTCAGGATAACGCAAGCTGGAATCATGGCCGGCATACGATCATGTTTGGCGGAGAATTCGACTACCAGAACTCGCCGAACGTGTACCTGCCGAACGCCATCGGCGCGTTCAATTTTGCACCCGGAGCCGCCGGAATCGCGTTTCGCAATGTGCCGAATTCGACCAGCCCTTTGAACAATGGCCTTACCGGTTTGTTGGAAGGAATATCAGAAACAAGCCTAACTTCCGGAAGTGTAACCAACCACTTTACTGAGCCGGACTACGCCCTGTATCTTCAGGACGATTGGAAGGTGATGTCGAGCCTTACTTTGAATCTTGGATTGCGTTATGAGTTCTTCTCTCAAAGCATCAACCTCCTGCATAATGAGAGCGTGGCGCAGCAGACGGGCTCGAATCCATTCTGGAATACGAGTTTGCCGCTCTCGGCTACGACCTTCCCGAAGATAGATCCGTTCTACAAGAATATTGAGCCGCGCATCGGGTTTGCCTGGAATCCAGACACGGCGAAGAGACTGGTTGTGCATGGCGGATTTTCGATCAACGTCGACCCGGCATTCGATAACATCTTCATTAACATAGCAAGTGGCACGCCGGTCACCAACGCGGGTTCCTTTGCGTGTGATGGGATCACGGTCCAATGCGTGCCCAATGGGGGTCTCACCTACAGCACCGTACAGGCTGCCGATGCCAAGTTCATCCCAACGGGCGGGGACCCGCGCGCAAACCCGTTCCAAACCGTTCCAACCAACTTTCGCAACCCGATGGCCGAGAGCTTTACTCTCGGGGCACAATACCAGGTGTCTGGAGCGGGAGTGATCGAGGCCCGCTACGTTGGCAACCACACGTTCCGCCAGTTTCAATCGCTCAACGCCAATCCAGATATTGCTGATGTGCAGACCCATTTTCCCAGATATGGTGCAGGGCAGTCCGTGTGTACCGATCCCAATGCTTACGGCTATACCAGGCCAAATTGCAGTTATGGCCTGGTGGAAAGCACATCTAACACAGCGTTCTCAGTGTATAACGGGTTGCAAACGTCCTTCACTCTTCGCAACCTTCATCATTGGACGGGGACGGTCTCCTACACCTACAGCCGAGCGATCGACAATGTAAGTGAGATATTCAGCACCAATGGAGGCGGTACAACGAGCGCCTATGCCCAGGATCCGTTGAACTCAGATGTCGGGGAGCGCGGTGTCAGCGGCAACTCGTATCCCAGCGTGATCGGGCTGCAGATGGCCTATACAGAGCCATGGTTCAAGACGCAAACGGGAGCACTTGGGCGGCTTCTAGGGGGCTACACCTTTAACGCGTTTTACACCTACAACACCGGTCAGCCGTTTAATCCATTCCAGGCGACCACAGCCCAGTCTCCCTTTGTGAATCCTAACGATCCGATGGCCGCGACAAGCTTTTGCGATTTCGGGTTTTCACAAGTCTTTGGAAATTCGTGCCGGCCAGTACTCTCGAACCCGCAGGCGCCTCTCAGTTCGGTGGGTATCAATACGGGGGCTGGTTATATCAACTACGCTACCGGCCAGCCGATCAGCCTATCGTCGGTTCACTGGCTCTGGAATAACCAGTACGAAGCCATTGCGCGGAACAATCCATTTCCAGGCGCAGGGCGCAACATTCTGCGCGGAGACAGTTTCAACAATCTCGATTTGACTGTGGGCAAGTCGATCAAACTGACAGAGCGTATCAGTGCGAGCCTTCAAGTCAGCGCTTTCAATGCTCTGAACCGAGGTTATTACGGCACTCCGGACGCGAACATTGAAGATACTTTGTATCCCGCGTTTTATGGCATTCCGAATAGCTTCCTCACCAACTATTATCAGGGTGGTGGCGGCGAAAGCCCCTCGGCAGGCGGTGCGTTCGGCCAGGGTCCAGGCAACCGCAGCATTCAACTGGGAGGCAAGATCATCTTTTGATCCGGCATTCGCTTCCGATTGAACTTTGACATCGATTGACTGGGATCTGGCAATCGCGCTGCCTCGGAACGAAGGTCATCGTAACCGAGATTGAGAGGGGCGGGCACCTTGTGTGCCCGCCCCTTTGCATGTCCTCTGCAGAAGGGCGCCTGGACTTCATCCGGCGCCCTTTGAAAACACAGGCTTGTTGAGAGGTTTTCCCAAGTGGGACGCAATCTCTCACTTTGTGGCAGAGGCCAAGCTCAGCTCAGACCGATAACGTGCGGCGTCTGCGTCGCGGCGCAAACCTTCATAAATAGCAACCAGATCCTTTCGCGACGCGGTCAGAAAGCCGTTGGTTGGAGGGACGTGTTTCACGAGATATTGATACGCATGCGAAGATTCGGTTTCTGCTTCCGAGAGTCGACCTTCCCTGAGCAGTGCTCGGCCTAACTTCAGGTGCGCTATGGCCGCATTCAGGCTGTCTTTCGACACAGCATCGAAACGGCGCACCGCCTCACGATAATTCTTTTCAGCGCACGCATTGTCTTTTTGCCCAAGACACACGCTGCCAAGGTTGGAGTAAGAGATCGCGAGGAACTCATGCTGGTCGCCTCGGGATTGCCGCCATATTTCCATTGCCTGGATGAAATAGGATCGAGCAGCGTCGAACTGGTTGCGATTGAAGGCGAGCATCCCTAACTGGTTCAGTGTGGTGGCCACAGTGGAACTGATGCCACCTCCAATATGCTTCTGAATCACCAACGCACGTTCGAGCAGCACCTGCGCTTCATCATCATGTTTCTGATAG
>Ga0206981_10287_pt1 | contig 14227 bp, 13 predicted proteins | sample Alteio_BWMinCont_17_FD_153312 | JGI IMG/M metagenome (GOLD analysis project Ga0206981, IMG submission 153312) | Enriched cells from forest soil in Barre Woods Harvard Forest LTER site, Petersham, Massachusetts, United States -... | ecosystem: Environmental > Terrestrial > Soil > Temperate forest >... | reverse complement strand
GCGGAAACTGTCTTACCTCAGGCGCTGAAGCTCGTTCCCCGCAGCGTCCCTAGGCACGGCTGAAACCTGCCCCTGACGAATCCCGGGACCTACTTCACGGTGACCGCATTCAGCGGCTGCCAAAGCTCGATTGGGTTGCCTTCCGGATCATGAATACGTGCAAAGCGACCGTACGGATATGTCGTGGGGTCCACCTTCACCGCGATGCCCGCTGCTTGAAGCTGTCCGGCCATCTTGTCTAGATCGCCCACACGAAAATTGATCATCCACCGCTTCGTCGCATCGCCAAAGTAAGTGGTCTTTTCGGGAAAGGGTGTAAAACTCGTCGGTCCGGCTTGCTGTTGCCAAACACGATCATTGTCGCTCTGGGGGGTCACGGAGACACCGAGGTGATCCTGATACCATTGCGCCAACGCTTTGGGATCATGCGCGCGAAAGAATATGCCGCCGATACCAGTCACCCTTTCCTTCGGCAGAGGGTTCCCGGCGGGCGTTTGCTCTGCGGCCGCAAAAGATCCCGGCAGCAGTGCTGATCCGGCAGCGACGGTGAGCACCCCAAGCACTTCACGGCGTTGCATCTTCATGACGTCCTCCATGTTTGCCCAAATTGTACGGTTATCTCGACGCAACGGAGAGGAGAAGGGGGTTTACTTTGTTCCCTGACTGCAGCCTCATTTTCAGCGTGGGGCTATTGCGCAGAAGCACATGCTCTTCGGTAAACAGAAGAGCCGATACATTCTCGCTGAGTAGTTTTGCGCAGAAGAGACCGAGAAAGCCGTAAAACGTGTCTCGAGTCTCACCAACGGGAATTCCCTCTGGGCAAGCGTAAGTGAGAGAGGAGTGGGCAGCATGGTCCGCCCACGCTGGGAGGCTCTGGTTTCCCAGCTGTCGCCCGTCAATCCGCCGGTCGCAATGCTGCATAGTGATGAACATGGCATTGAACTTGATGACAGCACCTTCGCCATCCAATGATGTAGCGAAGAAGGTCACAGGGTCAGGTTCTCGCCGCCAGCCGCGCTTCATGGCAAGCATTAGCTGTTCGGTTGAGAATCTCTCCAACCTTTTTTGAAGTAGAAGAATCGTGACCCCACTGACGTTGCTTGCAGGCGGTTTGCTAAAGAGGCTCTTAAACGAGTCCAGCTTCCACATGTAAGAATTCTAGAATCCCCAGAAGTGCCTGAAAAGTCCTGCTGGTTATCGGTAAATCGCTCAGCCAAAGCTGATATCCGGTTCAATACCGAGCTTGTCGTTGACTGCATGTAGGATTCTCTGCCTCGACCCGAGGTATCGTTCGGTGGTTTCTACAGATCGATGACCGAGGAGAAATTGAATCTGTTCAAGCTCACCCCCGGTCGAGTGACAAAGCCGTGCACAGGTGCGGCGAAGGTCATGAGGCGAGAGTTTTTCGATTGCGGCGATCTTGGCATATTGACGCACCACCCACCATACGACCTTCTCACTAATGCCTGAACCCCAAACGGTCCCAGCATGGGTCACGCAGCGAAAGATGAAACCGTCTTCTATACCTCCAGCGGCCAGCCACGCATCCACAGTGGCCTTGACCCAGTTCGGCACTGGAACTGTGCGCACGTGGCCACCCTTGCCATACAGATCGATAATGGCCCAATGATCGTCCCGTTGCTGAAGATGGCTCAGCTTCAAGGCGATTAGCTCGGCACGTCTCAGACCACACCCCAAGAGCAGTGCGAGGATGGCATGGTCCCTCTTGCCTTTTGTATTCCGGGTATCAGGTGCATCGAGAAGTCTGCGCCCCTGAGCACATGTCAGCCAGTTTCCGAGCCGCACACCGAGCTTCTTTGCTCCTTTCACTCGACGGATGCTCGCCGCAAGATCGGGACTCAGCAGACCGTTGTCGGAGGCCTCATAAGCGAGTCGGCGCACCGCTGCTAGCCTCAGGTTTATCGTTGCCGGAGCCAGACGTCGAGCCTCCAGTTCATAGCGATATCGAAGAACGACGGTTCGGCCAAATGCCAAACGCGGTTCGGAGCAGTACCAGGCAATGAAGTCGTTGATCGCGAATGCGTAGGTTCGCTTGGAGGCAACCGAACCGAGGCTTTGCAGAACTGAAGCCTTGGAATGATCAAGATCGGGCAGACGCAACACGTTCTTGGGCTTGCCACGGTTCGCTTTATGTTTCTCTGGCATGGACGCGGTCTCCCGAACCGCCGCTCCATGATCTGCCTCGTATTCGCGTTCTTACCTGAAACCCCGTTTTTCAAGCACGACGCTCCGAAGTTGGGATTGCTGCTACGGAGTAATGTCCAGGTGTATGATCTGTCTCGGCTTTTCGATGTGAACCAGAATCAGAAATAACTGCTTACGTGGTCTTACCAACGTGTCTTGACGGCATATTTCAGAAATGAGGGGAAGCTTTATGAAAAGAACGCACTATGAATCGGTGGGTAACGGAACTGTGAACCGCCGCAGGTTTCTCAGCACTGCCCTGTGCGCCTGCGCCATCAGTCCTCGACTTGGTTTCTTGAATATGCAGCTTGCGGCAAGCTTGAGTGAGTCTTTGACAAAAGAGCAACGCGACAGCATGACACCATCACAGGTCATCGACGAATTGAAGAAGGGAAATGAGCGATTCCGTACGGGGAAGATGGTCCCTACAAATTACCTGTCTCAGAAACGGTCAACCGCAGCGGGGCAGTATCCGGCAGCTGTGGTACTTGGATGTATTGATTCTCGAGTGCCAGCCGAAATCGTATTCGATGCAGGCATTGGAGACATTTTCATCGGGCGTGTTGCGGGCAACGTCGTAAACGACGACATGCTAGGCAGCATGGAGTTTGCGTGTGCGGTTTCCGGTGCAAAGTTGGTATTGGTTTTAGGACATTCGGCATGTGGGGCAGTCAAAGGTGCTATCGACGATGTTGTACTGGGCAACCTTACCGGCCTATTGGCGCGGATCAAACCAGCGATACCAGCAACGAAGTTTGATGGCGAGAAGTCGAGCAAAAATGGCAGTTATGTTGATGCTGTTGCGCGAACGAATGTCGTACTAGGTCTCGCCGAGATTCGCCGACGCAGTCCAATCTTGGAGGAATTGGAAAAGAAGGGAAGCATCAAAATTGCGGGAGCGATGTACGATCTGACAACTGGAGTGGTGGGGTTTGTCAGCTAATAGCGGCGTTTTAATAGAATCGTGTAAAGACATTTAGAACGCAGAACTGTGGTGACGGCTCAGAGCTTTGCTGAGTAGGGCCTGTAAGTCGGGTTTGCGGAACTTCGAGGCTTATTTTCGCCTGCGGATCGAGAATGACTGCCTGTATGAAGTGCACTCGGTGACGGGTCCCTATAATGGGTCAAATGGCCGGTTCTCGCGGGAACGCTCTCCACCAGCTTCAGGCTTTCGTCCACCCGCACGTGAAGCACGTCATTACACAGACGTTTCGAGCAAAAGATGTGGAAGACCGGGCGATCCGGACGGGTCGTATATCCATATGTGGCGTCAGGCAATCAGAAATCCAACGCGGTGAATGGACGGACCGGTTAACGGCGTTGCTGCCTGAGACGCACGATCAACGCAGAAGCCGATAACACCGATAAGTCCCACTATCGAAGCAATCGCGCCTCCTATCCTGCAAGCAGTGAAGTCAACCGCCTGAAAAGCCCTGGTTTGCGGTAAGTTGCCGACTGGAGCAAGTCGCCAGAAGTACGAGGCATTGCGACTGATCCCTGGAATCGTAAAATGATAGAGAAACTCAAATCCTTGTCACCGTTTGATTGCGACGTGGTGATCCGAGGAAAATTGTGATGCAAGTCTTGCGCTCACGATAATGATGCTGGTGACAAGCACTGTCTTGGGACAGAGCCCCCCTCCTCGTCAAGCAGCTCCTGCCCCCACGTTCAGGTCTACCTCAACGCTGGTAATGGTTCCGGCGTTGGTTCTCTCCGACTCAGGGAAGCTCGTGAGAGGTCTAGGCGCGAGCGATTTTCGCCTCACCGATAACGGGATCAAGCAGAAGATATCTGTGGAGGTGGCGGAGCCTCAGTCACTCGTTGTAGTGGTCTCCTCCCGTTTCCAGAGCGCACGGAAACTGATGGGTTATTGCGGCGCATTTCCCCGCGAAGATTCCAGCGGCAACCGCGTTCGAAGAGGCGGCATCACCAAGGCCGGTAATGCGTTCGGTGACGGGACTGCATGGCAGATCTCAGGATTGCTGGACTTGAGCAGGACAGTACCTCTGCCATCCAACGAGACATTCAACAAGGCGCCGTCCCGCTCAAAGTTGTGCCAGGACACCAGGAGCTGCTTCCCATCGGCGGACCAACTAACGCCAATTAAACCATTCCATCCTTTTACAACCAGATCGCGCGTTTGGCCCGTGGACGTAGAACGGAGTTGGATCTTGACCTGGCTCGAACCATAAAGGGTGATCGCTCGTTTCGAGCCATCGGGAAACAAACTCCAATTGAACGCTGATTCAATTTGCGGGGGGACTGCAATCTTGCCGCTCCTCACATCGAACCTGTATGTTTCCGCAGTATTCCCCTTTGCTGTAGCTTCTTCAATGCTTAACAAGACGAAGGTCGAGCGCGTAGATTTCCTGGACACTGCGGTCACGCATCAGGAGAGGGGCGTCGTCGGGAGTGAGCCCGATCCAGCCGGCGAAGATGTCGCCAGACTGAGGGAAGTCGCGGAGGCTCATGATCGGTTCCACTGCGCGATCTCTGACTCTTGTCCGCACAAGTTCTCCGGCCCCGCCCAGGTTTGTGCGCACGTAGACATACTTGCCATCGCGCGACCATTCGTTGTAGCCGAGATGTCCCGATTCCGCCAGGATCGACCAACGATTCGTGCTTGTATCGAACAGCATCAGTTTTGTGTCGTCGGTGCTAAGAGCGGCGATATTAATCCCATTGGGAGACACTCTGGGTGAATAAAGGCCATCGGAGCCAGGAATCGCTGAGACTTTCCCCGACTTCAAATCGAGTCGGTAAACAGCGCCCGTGGTACTGTTCATGCCGTCCCGTTTTGCGAATACGATGGAGTCGCCATCGGGCGACCAGGTCGGATCGCTTTCGTCATCGTTCGTATTTGGCTCGGCGAGTAGCTGTGGGCTTCCGCCCGACGATGAAATCATGGCAATCTTCCAGGGGCGATAGAACTGGTCATCCATAAACGCGATCCTGGAACCGTCAGGAGACCAGCGTGGTCCATACGCGCGCACTGGCGGAAATGTGAGTTGGGTCTTCTCGCTTCCATCCACCCGGCTGCGCCAAAGTGTCCCGTCCGGATACGCAACGGAGGCGATCCACTTTCCATCCGGCGAGAAATCCACCGGTCCAGCGGAGAGGCCCGGGAGATACGGATCGAGTCGTCGATCTTGCTGGTCATAGCGGAATAGCTCGACGCGAGGCTCTTCGCCAAGCACAAAGAGGCGCTTGCCGTCAGGGCTGGGAAGAGGAGCGCTGAAACGCAGCGGCCCGGATGCCAGAAGCCTCGGGGCCGGGTCGGCTCTGCGAAAGACGGATCGGCGCTCGGAGATCACCCAAATGGACTGATCGGCGCCTCGGCCTGCGCGGAAATAGTAATCTTTGCCATCCGGTGACCAGTTTCCGCAGCACTGGTATGGGGGCACTTGCGAGTTAAGAAGCAGAGGGTGGGGATTCTTTCCGTCCGCGTCCATTTCCCAGATAGAGCTGGAATCCATTGCAAAATGCAAAACGTCAAAGCGCATCCGCCGGCCATCCGGTGAAAACCGAAGCGAGTGCACTTTTCCTACAACCTTCGCAAGCTCACGCGGCTCGCTCCCATCCCTGTTTGCGATTGAGATTGCGGTTCCATCCGCGTAAACGACATGTGTTCCATCCAGAGTCCAACAGGCCGCGGACACGAGAAGGTTTCCGATGCGGCGCGGGGTGCCCGATGGCAGCGGCTGCAGCCAGAGTTGGTACAGAAAACCCACGTTGCCGTTCGTGACCAGCAACTCCGATCGGTCCGGGGAAATGTCATGGACAGCCATAACCTCCCGAAGGGTGCTCACAATCGAGGTGGTCTCTCCCCCGATTAGCGGCAGCTGGGCTATCCCGGAGCCCGTTGTCCAGGGCGTTCCTTCGACGAAATAGAGACGGGCGCTATCCGTGACGGGCGCATACCAGGAACTCTTTCCTTTTCCGTCATTGGAAATCCGGATTGCATTGACGACCGTTAGCGTTCGCGGCTGGCTGTACCAAGCGGCTGCTGCAATCAGAAGCGCGACGGCCGCAACCCATTTCCAGCGCCCAGGCCTCTGCAAACTGGGGACGAAGATCCGTCTGCCACGCCGCTCTTCCTCCAGGGCGGCACGCAGTTCCGCTGCGGACTGGTAACGTAAATCACGGTCCTTCTGCAGCGACTTGTTGATGATCGTTTCAAGCTCAGGCGGAAGGGTGGAGTTGAGGTCCCGCACTGGGAGTGGTGCCTGTTTCAGAATGGCGTCGTGAACCGCCGCCGCCGTCTTGCCAGCGAAAGCCCGCTGACCGGTCGCCATCTCATACAACACCAGGCCGAAGGAAAACAGATCGGTGCGGGCATCGAGTTTCTCGCCGTTGACCTGCTCCGGTGACATGTAACCCGCTGTCCCGATCGCCAGGCCTGTTCGCGTGAGATGCGACACGATGCTGCCGGCGTCCGACGCGGCGTTGAAGATGCTGTCCATCGGCTTGGCTGCATCGGCGGCCTGTGCTGCAGTTTTTTCTGGCTCACCTGCCTCCAGCAGCTTTGCCAGACCAAAGTCCAGAATCTTGCATACGCCCTTGTTGGTAAGGAAAATGTTGGCCGGCTTGATGTCGCGATGAATGATTCCGTGCTCGTGGGCGGCTTGCAGGCCATCGGTAACTTGGATGCTGATGTCCAGCAGCTCCGCGAGTGGAAGGGCCTTCTCACCCGCGATGGACAAGCGGTCCCGCAAGGTCTCGCCTTCTAACAATTCCATTACGAGGAAAGGCTGCCCTTCATGCTCTCCGAATTCGTAAATTGTGCAGATGTTGAAATGATTCAGCGACGAAGCAGTGCGCGCTTCGCGTTCGAATCGTTGCAACGCCGGTGAATCGTTGCCCAGCTCCTCCGGTAGGAACTTCAGAGCGACGCGGCGGCCCAGCTTCAGATCCTCGGCACGGTACACCACACCCATGCCGCCCCCGCCAATGATGTCCAGCACGCGGTAATGCGAGACCGCTCTGCCGGTCAGCGCTCCCGGTTGCGACCGTATGCGCACAGCAGCGCCATCGTCGATACTTGAAACCTCGCCGTTCCAGGACTCGTTACCGGCGGGGGTCTCCCATTCGACTGGCACCATGAGACGATAGCCCCGGCGCGCCACCGTCTGGATGTATTGCGGCTCTGCAATCAGGTCGCCAAGTGCTTTTCGTAGCTTGTTTATCGCCGCATTGATGCTGTGCTCGAACTCCACGATGGTGTCGTTCGGCCAAAGTCTTTTTCTGATCTCCTCGCGGCTGACCAGGGCACCTTCATTTTCGACCAGTATGCGCAATACCCGGAACGGCTGTTCCTGGAGCAAGACGGCCGTGCTTCCGGAACGTAACTCCCCCGCCTTCAGGTCGAGGCGAAAGGAGCCGAAGCGAGCGCATTTTGGGAGCGTTTCCTCCATTGGAAGGGTGAGCCTAGTTGGCGAATTGTACTACTGGGTCCATCTACCATCCACCCGAATTTGGCATCTTCGACCGGAATTCTGTTAGCAACACGCCAGCCGGACTCCGCCGTGCGCTCAGTAAGTGGTTTAGGAATGAACTGCTTGTAACAGGGCGATGAGCGGATGACATTTAGATGACCGCCAGCGCATGGACTCTGACGTGGTTCTGACTCACACTCGCCGAATCCTGCGGCCTCCGCAGTAGCGGAGACCATCTCAGGTTTATTCGAAACAAGAAGGAGAAACCAAATGTCATCAATGAAGTCGAAGCGCTTTGCAGCTTCACGTTGGACAGCAGCCCTGGTTCTAGCCGGCATGCTGGTTCTGGGATTCGGATTAACAGCTATGGCTCAGTCGGTAGGCGCTGAGTCTCATAACGGCCTCGAAGGGACATGGCGCGACGGCCTCGAAGGGACATGGAACGCGCAGCTCACGGTCACCGACTGTAACAATCCGAACACGGTGCTAAGGACCTTCCCAGCCAAATTTTCGTATGCCAAGGGGGGCACGCTCACCGTCACGACCGCAGGCCAACTCCCCTCGCTAAGCACTGCCGGCCTGGGTATCTGGAGCCACATGTATGGCCGCACTTACAGTGCGGTGTCCGAGGCCTTCCTTTTTAGCTCCGCCGGAGCCTGGACGTCGACACAAAGGCTCACGCGCCTGATCGTGGTCAGTAGGGACGCAAAGACGTACACGGATGCGGTTGCGCTTGAAATCCTCGACACCAACGGAAAGGTGATTGTAACGGGCTGCGGCACGAGCGTCGCGAGTCGCATGGAATAAGTGGTTGGAAGATTGGTCAAAGTGGGAGCCCATGAGAGTTAATGAAGGGGCGAGGTGGCTCGCCTCTTTTTTTCCACTAATAGCACCGTTTAAGCTACCGTGCGTGGAAACCGTGCGCATCACCAAGGGTTTAGGTCGGTTGCTGGCTAATCCTGCAAATAGTCCCGAAATGCCTGTGAAAGTCCGGGTTTTCGGTAAATTGCTTCCTGCCCGGGAATGGCGCCGCCAACTAGTGGATAGAGACAGCGGTTTGAGAGTGAAGATTCGGGTTAACACGCACACCCGCGATGGACTGCGACATTCTCGATATCCAAAGCGGGAGAATGTCACATTTCGAACGGAGTAGAGACGGGGGCAGGTCATAATGCGCTGCGAAATCGAGGTCCCAATCCGTGACGAATCGCCGATTATTGTTGTGAACAGGCCATTCCGTACCTAATCCCCAAACGGGCGCTTAGCCTGATCACTTACCACATGGCGATTTTACGTCAGCTGCCCGTTCGTTCAGTTGTCAAAAAGGGCCCCCAAGCCGGTGGGATAGTTTTCCGAGGTGCTCACAAACCTTCGAGAATGCCGCGGCGCGGATCCCGGCGGTTCGAAGCTGTGGCCGGCGTGGCCGGCCAGACGGTTGCAGCACAGTACATCCTGACAATTCTCTCTATTTCCAACCGAAGCAGGACAGTTTAGGATCTAATCGCTCACAAGCAGGTCGTCATCGGTAATGATCTCCTCTCCTTTTGATCGATTAGATTATCCCAGCCTCCGTCAAAGTGTGTACTTGAATCAGGCATCCCTGGGATTGATCGGTCAACCAGCAGTAAACGCAATGCACACTTTCATAGACCATGTTGCTCGGCATGGCAACCTCTACATGTCCGATGAGGATGAGGTGGCATACTGCGAAACGCTCCGCGAACGGGCATCGCGATTGCTTTATTGCGACTCCACGCAAGTCGCAATTGTCGCGAGCGCAAGTGAGATATTGGGGCAACTTCCGATGTTGCTTCAGCCAAGACTAAAGAGCACAATTCTGGCCGTTTCATCAGACTTTCCTGCGATAACTAGGCCGTGGCTTCGTCTGGCTGCTCTAAAAGACCATACGGTTCGCTTTGTTGATGACCAGCCTTCGTGCGATTTAACCGATACACTCATTGAGGCAATTGACGAGAGTACTTCTGTGGTAGCGGTGAGCAGCGTGCAATACGCTACGGGTACAGTAGTGGATATTTCTCGGCTGCGCCAAAGCACCGTCCAGGTTGGTGCACGTTTGATTGTAGACGCTACGCAAGCGGCAGGTGCAGTGCGGGTGGACGCAGCGGCGTGGGATGCTGATGCCCTCGTTGCCAGCGGCTACAAGTGGCTTGGTGGACATGGAGGCGTTGCACTGGCAATCATGTCGCCACTCTTGCTTGAGCAAATCCCTCCTTTACCGGGTTGGATGGGCGCGTCGGACCCCTTTGGATTTGATGCGACCTCTGTGTCGCTAGCTAATGATGCGCGGCGCTACACGCAATCAACAATGTCGTATGCTTCTATAGCTGGTCTGGTGGTAGCAGTCGAGCAGTTGCTGTCCTTGGGTGAACCTCGAGTTGAGGCACATGCGCGGAGTTTGGCAGCGATGTTGGTTAGCAATGCCAGCAAGTACGGTTGGCAACCGTTTCGTGGGGTTGGCGATCTTGCCGGGTCTCCACACATCATTTCACTGGGCCGCGCTCGCGAAAGCGTACAAGCAATTGTGGAAAGACTTCGTAGTGACAATATTGTGTGCGGTACACGTGGCGGACGCATTCGGATCTCGCTCGCCCCTTACAACGACGAAAGTGATGTCAACGCTCTTATCGAAGCACTTGCAAGAGCGCGTTTGGGATGAATTTTAGAGATCAAAACTACACATCAGGACGAGTAATGCAACTTGCTAAGAAGTCCTTCAGTGCTCAATCGACAGCTCTGCTCGGATTAAACGTGGTTGGTGCAATTCTTTATGTGGTTGCGGCTTCGCGTGGTGGTTGGGCGATATCACAAGAGCGTGCAGCGCGAATACACACGACGACCGGGGAGCCGTTTATCTGGTTTTTCAGCATTCTTCCAATAGTCGCAACATTCTTTGTGATCAATGTCGCTTGGGGAGCAGTCATTCTCTCTCGCCGACGAGGTGGCCTCTTCTGGCTCCTGGCAGCAGTCGTTTGGCTAGGGGCCGTGGTCATCGACTTCGCGCACCACTGATGCAACTCCTTGAGTCGGGTTTCAGGTAACTTGCCCGCGTCGCCGCGCACGGAGAGTTGAAGTTGCTCAGTAACCCCGTTTTACATGAACAACCTGCAATTACTCTTATTGTGAGGCTCGTGAACGTGAGATACCAAGCGGTGGTGAAACGAGATCGCGAAGAAGTAGAACTTCTCCTGCGAGGCAACGACGAGCAACAGATAGGCGAGGCGCTGCTCAGCGCCGCCTACTACGATCCAAATTGGAGATGGGTTCAGGGGAAATGCCTCGCTTCAGTCACCATCCAGATTCCAGAGTGCGAAGGATCGCAGCAACATGCTTCGGACATCTCGCGAGAATTCACCATCAACTCGATCTAGAAGCAGTACTTCAGAGGTTGACCGAACTGAAGGACGACCCCTTGGTCAAATCGAGTGCTGAGGACGCATTGGACGACATCCGCTTTTACATGAAGTTTCAGTAGCTCCTCGAGAGTCTGATTTAGGTAACTTGCCCGTTTCGCCGCGCCCGGAGAGTTGAAGTTGCTCAAAACGCCCAGCTTTTGAGCAAGTTCGCAACCGCCATCCGAGCGGGTTCAATAACATCGTGGCCAGCCAGCATTGAAAAAAGGTTCATTCACTGCGAAGCGCCTCCAAAGGATCGGCAAAGGCTGCTCGACGAGCGGGGATGATGGTGGCAACAGAACCGGCAAATACGAGCACAACACTTGCCGCAATGATGGCGAGGGAATTCGCGCTGACCGACCCGTACAGAAAGTGCCTTGCTGCGCGCACCGCGAGAATCGAGAGAATCGCGCCGGGCACGATGCCGGCGAGTAGGATGCGAACCGTCTGACCAACGATGAGCATCTGAATGTGGCGGCGGGTAGCTCCAAGCGCAAGGCGGATGCCGAACTCGTTCCTACGGCGCGCTGAACGGGACGACATAACACCATAGAAACCGATAGCAACAAGCAACAGCGTGAGGCCCGCATAGACTCCTGCGAGTCGGGCGAGGAGTTTTTCGGTGGTCGCCGTTCAGCTCCGTAGAGAAAGGCACGATTTCGCCGAGAGGCAAAGTGGGGTCGACCTCGTGAAGTGCCTGACGAACGCTATCCGATAGTTGGCGCGGATCACCGACCGCGCGGACCCGGATATTGTTCGCAGGGTCAGGATCCTGATCAATGCTCATGTAGACCATGGGCGGGGCTTCGCGCTCAGGACCGTTCACGCGCGCATCCGCTACTTCGCCGACGATCAGAAAACTGTGATCATCGGGAGCGGGCTGGTAACCAACCCGTTTGCCAATTGGGTCGGCACCTACAAAGATTTGACGGGCATAGGAGTAGCTGATGATCGCAACTTGCTGCGTCTTGTCAGTGTCGGCGGCAGAGAAGTCGCGTCCCCGCAGGATTGGAATTCCCACCGTAGAGAAAAATCCGGAACCAACCTGGTCCTCCTGCCCATGCACCTGTCCGTTAGTGAGGTCGCTGCGCCCATGAACATAGAGGGCAGTGTTCCAGCCGCAATGGAGACTGCCGCACTCGTCAAGGGCGGCGCTGCGAACCCCTGGCAGAGCCTGAAGCCGCTCCTGCATCCTGCGGAAAAGGGCCGGGAGGTTGCTGCGGTGATCGCCAACGTATCGATACTGATGCATGTCCACGTGGACTGTAAGGACGTGCTCGCGATCGCTCCCAAATCAGCTCCTAGCTTTAGAAGGGAAGCCATAAGCCGTACAAAACCGATCATCACATCTGAAAGCTCTGCATCGGAAGTAATAAGATCAGAGATGTTTTTTGGATGCGTTATGCGATCTCTTACCTTGATTGCTCTCTGAAGAGATTGCCACTCAGGCCCCGATACGTCCACTGTGGGAGCGCTGCCGGCTTTTGCTAGCAGCGTAAATGCAAATCTGATGTTCGTCTCAAGTGGAATCTTGGCAGCACGCTGCTCAACATCGCCTTTAGGCGTCCACTTAAAATCCCGTTCTACGGCAAAGTCTATTTCAGATTCGCTTATGGTCGGCCACGTTGGGTCGGGATGGGCAGCCAAAGCAATCTGCTTTATCACATAGATCACAACTTCAATCGTTGCGGAGGTCACTCTGACAAGCATCCGACGCTCTGATTGAGATAGCTCGTTCGCAGCCCTACCCTTTAGGACAGTATGTACCTCTGTTGCCAGTTCGTTCAGTAACGCATTGGACAGTTCCACCAAAGCACGGTGTTCCGGTTTCATATTCCCACCAGCCATCAGGCGTCCACCCCAGCCGCAACGAACGGCAACGCTCTTGCAGAGTACACCGCCCGGGGTTCTCAGGTTGATTTGTTCACAGTTGTTCCCAGTAAAAGATAAAGACCCGCCCAGAAAGCTCAAATCGCGTCAGGATACCGCAGCCCACGCCGTCTCTCGTAAATCTGTACACCGACTACAACAGATCTTAGTGATAGGTGAGTTGGCGCTGGCGTTGTCCATCGTTGCAGGGGCAGGACTGGCCCTGCACAGTTTTGCGAACCTCATCAATGTAGATATGGGCGTCAGGACGGATCACGTGCTCACTTTCTACCTGAGGGTTCCTAAAGCCCAGGAAAAAGAGCCGGTGAAGATCGCCGCTTACTACAGACAGATTCTTACTGGTATACAGGCAGTGGCGGGCGTATCCTCTGCCTCAGCACAGACCGGGACGCCTCTCTTTCCACCAGGCATGACTCCCTTCGCAGTTGCCGGAAAATCCGCTCCGGACAGCGATTCCTTGAAGTGGCCCAAGGCTGGGTTTGGGGCGGTCACCCCCGATTTCTTCAAAACATTCGGAATCCAAAATTATGCGGGGTCGCGCCTTCACTGATCATGATTCGCCTTCCAATGTAAAGGTAGCGATAGTCAACGAAGAATTCGTTCGTAGATTTCTGAATGGGGCCGATCCCCTGCGGGCTCGCGTCTGGCTCCAGCAATCAGCGGAGGAGGCGCCTATACCTGCGGCCCTTACCGAGTGGCAGATCGTTGGAGTCGCCCACGACACATTGAGCAAATCGATGCACGAACATATTCCGGAGATCCAAATCCCCTTCTGGCAAAGCCCGTCCTCCAATCCTGTCATTGCGGTCCGCACCGCGGGAGATCCAGACTCGATGATCAAGAGCATCGGCGCTGCTGTTCACTCCGTCGATTCTGCCGCCATTTTGGCCAGACCGCGCACGATGGAAGAGATACGGAATCAGGTCCTGGCCTCAGATAGATTTTCGATGGTTCCATTCGTCAGTTTTGGTGCGATCGCGCTTATGCTCGCGACACTAGGAGTTTATGGTGTGGTGTCCTTCTCCGTTGCCAGCAGAAGAAGTGAGATCGCAGTTCGTATGGCGTTAGGTGCCAATCGAATGAACCTCATTTCACTCGTTGTGCGACAGGGTTTTTCATTGACTGTTATAGGATTGACCGTCGGTCTCGGCGGCGCTTACCTCTTGAACCAAGGAATGCGAAGCGCTCTGTTTGGTATAGGGCACATCGACTTTGCTGTGTTGGGAGGCGTGGCCTCCTGCTTCTGCTTGCTGCACTGCTGGCCTGCGTGGCTCCAGCCGGACG
>Ga0206981_10284_pt2 | contig 14228 bp, 7 predicted proteins | sample Alteio_BWMinCont_17_FD_153312 | JGI IMG/M metagenome (GOLD analysis project Ga0206981, IMG submission 153312) | Enriched cells from forest soil in Barre Woods Harvard Forest LTER site, Petersham, Massachusetts, United States -... | ecosystem: Environmental > Terrestrial > Soil > Temperate forest >... | reverse complement strand
GTTTGGGTGATGCAGGGCTGGATGTTTCATTATAATAATAAATTCTGGCAGCCCCAGCAGATCAAGGCATTGCTGAATGCTATTCCTAACGATCAAATGATCATTCTTGATCTGTACAGCGATGCCCACCCGGTTTGGAACCGTACCGATGCTTATTACGGCAAACCCTGGATCTGGAACATGCTGCAAAACTTTGGCGGGAACATCAGCCTGTTCGGGCGGATGCGCCATGTGGCTGCTGATCCCGCTATAGCCCTTCATGATCCTGAATCAAAAAATATGATGGGAATTGGCCTTGCTCCTGAAGGGATAGAACAAAACCCGGCACTGTTTGAATTGATGCTGGAGAATGTTTGGCGAAACACGCCCATTGATGCGGATGAATGGGTAAAGAATTACGCTCGCAGGCGCTATGGGCAAAAAGATACCCGCGCAAATGAGGCCTGGCATATTTTATTAAATACCGTGTACAGCGGTGGCCTTACAGAGGGCGGCCCCGAATCAATTATTGTGGCAAGGCCAACGATGCTCCCTACTATTGACAGGGTATTAACAAAACTAAACTACGACCCCAAAGAACTGATAAAAGCCTGGAGCTTACTGATAACAGCTGCCGACAGCCTTAAAGAAAGTGACGGTTTTCAGTATGATCTTGTTGATGTAACCCGGCAGGTGCTTGCCAATTATGCTACACCATTACAGCAAAAAATGGTTGCTGCTTACAAAGCCGGCGATAAAGAAGGCTTTAAAAAATACAGCACCGCATTTTTACAGTTGATGGATGATATAGATGCCTTATTGAGTACCCGTAAAGACTTTTTATTGGGTAAATGGATCAACGAAGCCCGGGCAAATGGCATTACTAACGAGGAGAAAAACCTTTACGAATTTAATGCAAGGGATTTGGTGACCTTATGGGGCGATAAAGAAAGCGGGTTGCGGGAATATTCCAACCGCCAATGGGCCGGGTTGATAAAAGGCTATTATAAACCACGCTGGGAATTGTATTTTTCACAGTTGGAAAAAGCAATGGCTTCCAACACAGTATTTGATGATAAGACATTTGATAAACAGGTAAAAGACTGGGAATGGCAATGGGTTAATAAGCATGACAATGCCTACCCGGATGTTATTAAAGGCAACGCCATTGAACAGGCTAAATTGCTGTTTGCAAAATATAACAGCATCATCCAACAATCTTATTAATCCGAAACAGATGATCAAGAGGAGATATTTGTTTTTAACGCTACTGGTTTTATTGGCTTACAATGCCGCTGCATATGGACAGTCGGCTAATGATCATATTTTTCCGGCATCGGCAACTGCCAAGCCTTACATTGATTTTGACAGTAAAGGATTTTTGGTTAATGGTAAACGTACTTTCCTGGTTTCTGCTGGCTTGGAATATGCACGTGTATCGCATCAGCTTTGGGGCGACAGGCTTTTGCGTTTAAAACGGGCTGGTTTTAATTGTGTGGAGATCTACACCATGTGGAATTTCCACGAGCCGCAGGAAGGGAAATTTGATTTCAGCGGTGATCATGACCTTGGTGCATTTTTAGTACAGGTAAAAAAACTGGGCATGTACGCCATCGTAAGGGTTGGGCCTTATTATTGTGCAGAATGGGATAATGGCGGCTATCCCACATGGCTCAAGTTTAAAAAGGGGCTCCGGGTACGGGAGGACAATAAAGAATTTGAAAAATATGTTGACCGTTTTTTTTGATAAGCTGCTGCCAATAGTATTTAGTAACCAAATTAATAAAGGCGGCGCAGTAATAATGGTGCAGTTAGAAAACGAACATCCGAACGGATGGGGCACCATTATGCCCGATAACTACTTTAAGCGTTTGCAAAGCAAGGCATTGAGCTTAGGGTTGCAGGTTCCTTACTTTTTTAGCGGCCTGCACCATTCAAGCGACCCTGCAGGAGACGGCGAGCTGGATGACCCCAACCGGCCCAATCCCTGGTTTTCAACCGAGTTTTGGAGCGTATGGTATTCTCAATATGGCGCAAAACCAGCTGATGCCGGGGTATATGACAGGCGCACCTGGAAAATAATAGCGCATGGCGGTAACGGCTACAATTATTACATGGCGCATGGCGGATCGAATTTTGGTTATACCAATAACGATGAGGATGTTGCATCATATGATTATGGCGCCGCTGTTGGCCAGGCTGGCGATCTTCGACCGCTTTATTACACTTTTAAGCGTGCAGCCTGGTTTTCGCGCAGTTTTGAGGAGATCCTTGAAAATAGCACAGATGCCAGCGGTTCATACAAGAATATTACAGATGATCCGGGCATAAAGATAACTACGCGTTCAAGTAAAGCTGGCGACCTTGTTTTTTTGGATAACCCGGGGGCTACCACTTTAAAAGCAAACCTTAGGGTAAGCGAGATCAATTCAAATATCAGGATTAGCATTGGCCCCGGTGAAATTTATCCGCTGGTGCATAACTTCAATATCAATAAAGATGTAACCATTGATTGGGCGTTTACACGGATCTATGGTATTGTTAAGCAAGGCAATACCACCACAATTTTGGTTGAAGCGGAACAGGGGGAACCTGTTTCGTTACATTTTTTAGTAGCGGGTAAATCCACTATCATCCAAAATTCAACAGACATTAAAATAGCCGGGAATAAGGTTGATGTTAATGGCACAATGAATGGGAGCGGAGTACCTGCTGAATATTCCTTTACAACAGGCAAACAAAACATCCGGGTATTAGCCATGAACAGATCAGGCCTGGATAAAACATGGGTGGCAGAAACGCCCTCATCGAATATGATCATCAGTGGTGCATCTTATTTAGGGGAGGTTGAGCTTAATAATGGAGGGATCCTTGCTGATGCTGAGTATCCTTTACTATCAAAAAAAGATGGTCCTGCCAGGATCTACTTTGAGAAAGGTTCCGCATTGATGCGGAACCTTTCTCAAAGAGCGGTAAATGCAAAAGCAACCGTAAAATTATCATCATGGGAAAATAAAAATGCTTCCGTTGCAGCCGCTGCCGGTTATAATGATAAAAAATGGTTTAGCAGTGCTTCGCCATTGCAAATGGGAGCAGATGGTGATGTAACACCTTATGCCTGGTACCGCACAAAGCTTGATGTACCAGCAAGCGGAAAATACACTATGCAGGTTGATGGCGGTGATAACGGGACTGCCTTTATAGACGGAAAACCCGCTACTAAATGGAAAATCCGCGATGGCGAAGTATCCCTTGATATAGAAAAAGGCGAACACACGCTTGCCGTTTTTACCGCGCATGATGGCCGTGATAAGCTTGCAGCCTACCTGGGGCCTATTGATGATGTAGACAAAAAGGGCTTATCAGGGAATGTTTTTCTAAAAAATGGCGGGCCATTTATCAGCACTTTGACTAATTGGTATTTTATAAAAGTAGCAAAGGTTGAGGATGTAAAACAGGGACCGCCTACTTTTGATACCGCTCAATGGAAAAAATATGTCATCGGTGCTGATGCCTTTGGCCAGAAGGAAGGTTTTGGCTGGTTTCAAACCACTATCCCTGCACAAAGAGAAGATCTTACAAAACTAATATTGAATTTCAGGAGTGTTGATGAAAATGCTACTGTATTTATTAATGGCAAACAGTTTAGTCATCATGAAGGATGGAACACGCCGTTTAGCGTTGAGGTTAATGATCCGGTCATCCTTAAAAAACCAATGACCCTGTCTATATTTATAGAAAATTACTCCAATGAAGGCGGGATTGATCAGCCGGTAAAAATAAACAGCATTGGTGATGACGTTTTATTAACAGGCTGGAAAATGCGCGGCGGCCCGGGTAACCCGGATGAAACTACTGGGTGGGCTAAACTTGCCAAAAATAGTTCGCCTGATGGGCCGCAATTTTATCGCTCGCAGTTTACTGTTCCGGTAGTTAAGGGGCAACACCTCATCTGGCGGGTACACGCCAACGGGCTCAGTCATGGCTCCGTATGGGTTAATGGGTATAATCTTGGCCGCTTTCCCGAAAAAATCGGAAACGATATAGGTATGTACATTCCCGATTGCTGGTTAAAACCGGGTATCAATAAGCTGGTAATTTATGACGAGGATGGTAAACGGCCGGATAATGTGCGCATACTATCAGAACCAGCCGCTGGCAGGGTAACGTATAAACTAGTCACGTCACTAAAAAATTGACGAATAGTCTTGAGTCGAAAGTCTTGAGTTCTAAGTCAGAAAAGGCAAGAACTCGGCTTAGGACTTCCGACTAAAGACTCTTGACTTACTAGCGGGTAACATTAATTAAAAATTTAGAATTTAAGCTATATGGCATTATCCAACAACAGATTTATAACCCTTGATATTTTCAGGGGGATGACCATTTGTTTTATGATCATTGTAAATGCCCCGGGTTCGGGCGCTGTTCAGTGGGCGCCGCTTGATCATGCTTTCTGGTTTGGTTTTACACCTACAGATTTGGTTTTTCCGTCCTTTCTTTTTGCCGTGGGTAATGCATTAAGTTTTTCAAAAAACAAGTTCCAAAGCAACAGTGAGTTTTTGGGTAAGATCTTCAAGCGCACGGTCATAATTTTTTTATTGGGATACCTGATGTATTGGTTCCCGTTTTTTCACCGGGAAAATGCAAGCTGGGCATTTAACCAGCTTAGTCATACAAGGATTATGGGCGTATTGCAGCGGATTGCGCTTTGTTATTTTTTCGGGGCGTTAATTGTTCATTATTGCTCAAAAAAAGCAGCTGTTATCATTTCGGTATGCCTTTTAATAGGTTATTGGGCATTTTTACTGCTGTTTGGCGAGGCCGGTAAAGAATACACCATGCTGGGTAATGCGGGCACGCGCCTGGATATTTTAATTTTAGGGAATGAACACCTGTACCATGATAAGGGTGGCCCGATAGCCTTTGACCCTGAAGGGTTGTTAAGTACCCTAACAGGCATAGTAAATGTTATAGGCGGGTACCTGGCGGGAGCATACATTCAGCGGAAAGGAAGAAATTACGAATCTGTAGCCAAATTACTGATGTTTGGCGTGTTGCTTATTTGCGGGGCTTTGTTTTGGGCGCAGTTTTTCCCTATAGCCAAAAAGTTGTGGACAAGCTCATTCGTATTGCTTACCATAGGGATCGATCTGTTATTATTAGGGATGCTGGTATATGCTATTGAACTGAAAAATATAAAATGGGGAACAAACTTCTTCCTGGTATTTGGCCGTAATTCATTGGCTATTTATCTGCTGTCGGAATTGTTGTTAACCTGTCTGCAGCTAATCTGGGTAAAGCCTAACCTGAGCTTTTACGATTGGATCAACAACGTGTTTTACCAGCAAATATTCCCGGGGGCGTTGGGCACATTAGTTTTTGCAATATGTTATATGCTGCTTTGCTGGTTTGTAGGTTACCTGATGGATAAAAGAAAGATCTATATAAAAATATAATTAGAGCCGCCGGCGGATTTTTTAAGGCTGAATGCTTTTTGTTAATTTATTAATGAATTTGATTTGAAAACTCCTCTTAAGTTTGCCTTTGTTGCTGTTTTAGCGTTGCTTTTTTGCGATGGTGTTTCTGCACAACACACAAACCACCTGCAATATGTAAACCCGTTTATCGGTACTGCCAAAAGCAACGTTGCAACCAAATGGGGCAGCGAGGGCGGCACTTATCCCGGGGCGGTAGCGCCATCCGGATTTATACAGTTGAGTCCCGAAACAAGGTTTGCAAAAGGCTATAATTACGAAGACAGTACTATTTATTACTTCAGTTGTTTCAGGCACATGAGTGGCTTTCCCGAGGGCTCATCGGGGTATTTTTATGTAATGCCGGTTAATACCGGGGTAGGATTTGAGGCTGGGAAGTACAGCCGAAAATTTTCGCACACAAACGAAACTGCGGGTCCCGGGTATTATAAAGTGATTTTTGATGATGACCATACTATTGCCGAAGCAACAACAACAGCAAGGACAGGGCTATTCCGTTTTACATTTGCCGCGGGCTCAAAGCCTGAGATTTTCATTGGCGATGCAATGGAAATCAAGGCAGTATCTCCCAAAGCATTGCAGGCATCAAACGGCAATGCCGTTATCAATTTTACCGAAGCTTATACTGATAAAAAGCAGGTTAATGACGGCTGGATCTTCACTTTTGCATCGGCCACAAAAGGCGAAAAAATGATCGGGCTTAAGTTGAGTGCTTCCCCGGTCGGGTATGCAAGTGCTCAAAACAATATCGATAAAGAAATCGGCGCTTTGTCTTTTGAACAGATCCGTAAACATACAAGTGACGAATGGCTTAAGAAATTAGCTGTTATTGATGTAACTGACGACAACGAACAAAACAAAACTGTTTTTTACACGGCGCTTTATCATTCGCTGTTGATCCCCTGGATTATAGACGATGCCGATGGCAAATACAAGGGAGCCGACGGTAAAATTCACCAAAAAGCAAGCGCTTATCAATACGGAGCTTTTTCTCCATGGGATACCTTCCGTTCCCTGCATCCTTTGCTCACCCTGCTTTACCCGGATAAGCAAAAAGATGTGATTTTATCCATGCTTGATATCTATAAGCAAACCGGCCACCTGCCAACCGAATCAATGACAGGTAACCACGCCATTCCTATTATTGTAGATAGTTATCTGAAAGGCATTACGAGCTTTGATAAACAATTGGTTTATACAGCCATGAAGAAGAGTATTTTGGAACCGCCATTTATTCAGCCGGATATGGAGGTGTATAATCAAATGGGTTATATTCCATTTACACGCTCAGAATCCGTTACCCGTACGGTAGAATATGCTTATGATGATTGGGCATTATCACAATTTGCCAAAGATATTATCGGTAGTCATAAAGATTACCAGCTTTTGGTAAAACGAGGCAATAATTACCGCAACCTTTTGAACAATGACGAATTGCTGTTCTTACCCCGAAACAACGAAGAATTTAAACTGCAGCCAGGGATGTCTGGCTATAAGGAGGGCGATAAGTGGGTGTATTCTTACTTTGTGCCGCAAAATGCAAAAGATCTAATCAATCTTACTGGTGGCAACCGGCAATTTGCAAACAGACTTGACTCGGCACTGGAAAATGAGGTTATCCTTTTTGATAACGAAACTGTATTTCATTTACCTTACCTTTTTAACCAGGCTGGCAAACCGGCGCTGACGCAAAAATGGGTTAGGCAAATTATGCTGAACCGTTTTAGTGCCAGTCCCGGTGGCTTACCCGGTAATGATGACCTTGGCTCAACCTCCAGTTGGTATGTTTTTAGCGCTATGGGTATTTATCCCGTTTGCCCAGGCCGCCCGGTTTATGCTATTGGCGCACCGTTGTTTAGTAAGGTAGTACTGTATCTGCCAAATGGTAAAGCGTTTACTATAAGCAACAGGAATCCATCGTTATCAAATAATTATGTACAGTCGTTAACACTTAATGGCCGTTCATGGCAACAACTCATCGTCCCTCATTCCGTATTAACAGGTGGCGGAGAAATTGTATTTAACATGGGAAGCCGGGGAAGTAATTGGCCGCGTGACAAAGACCCGGTAATATTATCGGAAACAAAGAAAAGCCCCGGATTTAAGATCCTGAATTACTCGGCGTCAAAAAATGCCGTTGTTCCGGATGAATCCTTTACCATACATTTTCGTATTGCCAATACCGGCGCTACAGGAGTTAAAATTGTGACATTGCTGGTAAACGGAAAGCCCTATGTTAGCAAAAACTGCCTGATACCTTCGGGAGCCGTTAAAAATGATTCGTTGGTTTGCCGTCTTTATCCGGTAGGTAAAACGGAGATTAAGCTGGAGGGACAGGGTCCAATTGCGGTTAATGTGCTGATGCCGGAAGGATTATCCAGCTGTTTATTTAAAGTTACCGGTTTATCGGCCCGATCCATGATAAAGATCAATGAGCAGCAACAGTTAACTTATACCATTCAAAATATTGGCGGGATTAAAAGGAGTTTTAACATCCCGGTAACAAAAAATGACACCTTACTCTTTACCGACACGGTGGTACTTGAGCCCGGCGAAAAAAAGCCGGTTAAACATATGTTCGCGGCTACATCAAAAGGGTTTCAAAAGATCTCGGCGGCTGACCAAATGATGAGCTACAAGGTTTATAAGGATAATACCGAATCACTTTTGCTTGATCTTTCCCCGATAAATTATTCAACGGATAATTTGCTGAAAGATAAATCGGGCTATCAAAACGACGGTCATCTGCTGATCACCGAAAAGCATAAAACCGGCGGAAAATTGGAATTTGATGAACGTACTTTTGTTGAAGTTAATAACGCCCCCAACCTGGATAATATGGACGAGACCATTACCATGATGGGCTGGATCTATCCTACAGGGAAAGAACAGGGACTGGTGGATCTGATAACCAAAGGCGATAGCCACGTTTTACAGGTTACCAATCATAAAACACTTACTTTTTTTGCAGGTGGATGGGGCAGGGGAGACTGTACTGTTAATTTACCCGCCGGCTGGAACAATAGCTGGCACCATATAGCAGGCGTGTGTATCGGAAAAACACTTAGTTTGTATATTGATGGTATATTAGCCGGCCGTACCGAAATGGAAACCACTGCAAATCTTTCCGTAAGTAATAAATGGACATTAGGCCGTAATGAAGAGTTTCCGTCGGAAAGGATATATCACGGTTATATGGATAAGGTGAAAGTATTTAAGGCTCCTTTAACACCCGAAGAAATACACGCAATTTTTATTGCCGAGCAGGGCGATTTTTGAGTCTAAGGAACTCTCATTTTTAAGTTAATGCTTTTTTAATCTTTTATTAAGCCCGGTAAATTTATTTGTACTTTCAATAAACCAGCATGCGGGATGCATGGCCGGATAATCGCCGGTATAAATCAAAATGAGTAAAAAAGGAATACAGTTAGCGGCAGCTATTTTATTGTATATGATGCTGCCTTATTTAGGCTTTACAAAGCCGGTAAATGGATTAAAAAGCCACGCGCCGGGTGATACTTTGCTTGATGCTTATAATGTTAGTTGGAATTCTCCCGGCCCGGGGGCGGCACAGTCCATGCCTTTGGGTAATGGCGATATCGGCCTGAACGTTTGGGTAGAGAACAATGGTGATCTGGTATTCTACATCAGTAAAACCGATGCGTGGGGCGGAGAGCTTGATGCGCAAAAAGATCCCTGGATGAAACAGGGTGGGGTGCTCATGAAGTTGGGAGCTGTAAGGGTCTCGGTAAACCCTAATCCACTGGCTAATAGTGCTGTCTTTAAACAAATACTTAAACTTAAAACCGGCGAAATATTAGTACAGGAAGGGGAGGGCAGTTCGGCGGTGAGCTTTGTTATTTGGGTTGATGCCAATAAGCCGGTGATCCGGATCGAAACTAAAAGCGCCGGCCTTTCAACGGTGAGTGTAAAGCTTGAAAATTGGCGCGCAGGCTTTACCGATACTGTTTTAAATGATCAAAATGGCCACATTGCCTGGTATCATCATAATTCGCCGGCAACTGACCCGCATTTGGCTAACCTAACTTTTGGCGCTATTATAAAAGGTAATGGATTGGTTAATAAAGATAAGGTAATGTTGCAATCGGCAAAAGCAATTACATCGCAATTAATCTCCATCTACCCTTTGACGGCGGTTTCGGGCAGTGGCGCTCAATGGCTTTCCAAGCTGGAACTGCAGATAAATAAAATTGAAAAGCTAAAGCTGGAACAAACACGCCTGAAGCACCGGCAATGGTGGCAGCAATTCTGGCAGCGCAGCTGGGTGTTTTTGCATGGCGATGAGCAGGCTGACCAGGTTACGCAAGGCTATATTTTGCAGCGTTTTGTTACTGCATGTGCTGGCAGAGGCGCTTATCCTATAAAATTCAACGGATCTATTTTTGTGGTGGATAACCCTGCGAAAAACGAAAATGCAGATTTCAGGGCATGGGGCGGACAATATTGGTTCCAGAATACAAGGCCGATGTACTGGCCCAGGCTTATGGCCGGAGACTTTGATATAATGCTGCCATTATTCAAAATGTATGCGAATATTTTACCCGCTAATAAGGCGCAGGTTAAACAATATTATCATCATGAGGGCGCTTATTTTGCAGAGACAGCCCCTTTTTGGGGAGGGCTCAATTTTATGGGGCCCGATGTTAAAGCCAATTATACCAATCACTACTTTACGCCCATATTGGAGTTGAGCATGATGATGCTTGATTATTATGAATACACCGGCGATAAAGCATTTGCAAGGAAAACGTTATTACCGGTTGCCACTGCCGGGCTACAGTTTTTTGACCAGCACTTTGGCCGCGACGATTCAGGTAAGCTTTTGCTTGATCCGGATAATTCTATTGAAATGTTTTGGAAAGTACATGATCCCGCACCTGATATTGCCGGTTTGCATGCCGTGCTTAGCCGGATGATGAAATTACCAAAGGGATTGGTAGATGACAAAACACTTTTGAAATGGCGAATGTTTTATGATGAGTTGCCTCCTTTGCCAATCACGGGTGAAAATGGTAAAACAGTGCTTTTGCCTTATACGGGGCCTCAAACTGCAAAATCATTCAATAGTGAAAACCCTGAATTGTATGCAATATACCCTTTCAGGCTTTATGGTTTGGGTAAGCCGGGTTTGGATATAGCTATAAATACGTTTAATGCCCGTAAACAGCGCGCAAAAGGTTGCTGGGTGCAGGACCCTATCCAGGCAGCTATGATAGGCGATGCCGAAGTGGCTAAAGAATATGTGAGCTTTGCGCTTACCCGCAAAGATCCCAATTTTAAATTCCCCGCTTTTTGGGATAAGGGTAATGATTATAGCCCCGATGAAGATAATGGTGGCAACGGTGAAAATGGCCTGCAGCAAATGCTGATGCAGGTTGACGGGAAAAAGATCATGCTTTTGCCTGCCTGGCCTGCCGGCTGGGATGCTGATTTTAAACTTAACGCCCCATATAACACTACTGTGGAAGGTAAGGTTGAAAAAGGTAAGTTGATTAATCTGAAAGTGACACCTGCCAGCCGATTGGCTGATGTTGTGGACATGACTAAAAAATAACTAATCCAGATGAAGGGCATTTTAAAAATATTCTTAGGCTTACTCATTGCTATCCCGGTGAAAGCTATAACCAGGATAACCTGTATTGGGGCAAGCATAACCTATGGCGCAACACTTAAAGACCCTGCAACGCAATCATACCCTGCACAATTGCAGAAGTTATTGGGTGATGGTTACACGGTGAATAATTTTGGTGTGAGCAGCGCCACCATGTTACGCAAGGGCGACCTTTCTTACTGGAACACACAAGCCTGGCAGCAAGCATTAAAAAGCCGCCCTGACGTTGTATTTATTGACTTGGGCGGCAATGACAGTAAGCGTATAAACAGAGTTTACTTAAATGAATATGGGCAGGATTATCATGATATGATCAGGTCTCTTTCACAACTGCCGTCACATCCGCGGATTGTACTGTTGCTGCCTATCCCTGCATTTTTAGCAGATACCAACCAGATCTATGACAAAGTTATTGTTAACAACATTATCCCCCAAATAAGGCAGGTAGCTTATGACGAGCGCCTGGAAGTAATTGATCTGCATTCCCTGTTTGTTAACCACGAACAGTGGATGCCGGATAAGATCCATCCTGACCTGCAGGGAACTACAATGACTGCAAAAAGGCTGTTTGATCTTATTGTTCAGCCGAGGGATCTTAGTTTTGATATTTTCTATAAAATAAAAGAGACATATAAAATAAGCAACTTTTACGGATACCCGTGTGCCGAATTTACATTTGATAACAGGGATTGTAAAGTGGTAAAGCCCAAGTGGTCCGCCAAGGGCCATCCATGGGTATGGCGGGCCCGTTTTTGGGGGCACGAGCCCCAAACGGATATCGCTTTGCTTGAGCGTGGTTTCCATATTGTTTATTGCGATGTTGCCGAGTTGCTTGGTAATGATGAAGCGATAGGATATTGGAACGATTTTTATAAAATGCTCAACAAAGCCGGTTTAAATAAAAAAGCGGTGCTTGAAGGCATGAGCCGAGGAGGGATCTACATTTATAACTGGGCGGCTGTAAACCCGGATAAGGTAGCCTGTGTTTATGCTGATAATGCCTTGCTTGATTTGCGGTACTGGCCGGATACTGCCATACTTAAAAAGGATTATCATTTAGCCTATGCCGGGCAAATAACAGCGTTAAAAGCAAGCCCGATTGATAAAGTACCCCAGATAGTAAAAGGTAATTATCCTATGCTGCACCTTTCGGCAGATGATGATGAAGCGGTTGATCCTTCAAAGAACACGCTTTTGTTTGAGCAAAAGATAAAAGCGCTTAACGGATCGATAACTGTGCTGCACAAGCCTGGTTTTAAGCATCATCCTCATAGCTTTCCAAATCCAACACCTATAGTTGAGTTTATTTTACAGGTAACGGGATTTCGATAGTGTAAAGGCAGAGATTTATTTTCACAGATGACTGACACAGACTAAATTATTTCAGAAATTTTATTAAACTTGTATTATCTGCACCCAAAAATTGTTAATGCCTTGAAAGTGGTGATTAGATGGGTGTAATAGCATCATTTTCGCTATTTGCAAACAGTTGATGCCCGTGCTAAAGTGTTTATAAATAAAAGTAATTCCTTAAAATGGAGTACAAAATATTTACACCACCCTTGCAGCTAAAGGACTTAGTGCAATGTTTTTGGACACTGGAAAGTACCGAGGACGAAGTTACGCCCAAAGACTATTTTTTGATGGCAGACAGCTGTCCTGAAATTATTTTTCAATACAATGAAGGCTTTCGGACTTATTCCGCACAGAGCGCCCGGATACGCTTCCAGCATTCCATTCATGACAGGTTTACGGTAGGGAAGAAGGTAGGTTTCTTTGGGGTGCGATTATATCCGCATGCCGTGAGTCAATTATTAAGCATGCCGGCAAGCGAGGTTGTAAACGATGTTTTTGACTTTTCGGATTTATTCAGGGAGCAAGGGACAGACTTGGCCGACCAGGTATATAGTTCGGTAAATACGCTTGAGCGGATTGCCCGGGTTTCAGATTTTCTTACAGAAAGAGCAGCAGTGAACCAGGTGGATCCCATCAAATATTTTGTTGACCGGGTCATCAAAAGCACAGGTCAGGTTGACATTTCAAGCATGCAACGGGAATCCGGTCTTTCAGTAAAACAATTTGAAAGAAGATTTAAAGCCATCGCCGGCTTCCCCCCAAAATACTTTACACGAATTGCACGTTTCCAGGGAATAAAAGATAGATACAGCTCAAACCAGTTTCAATCAATGACCAGCCTTGCCTACTCCTGCAATTATTATGACCAATCGCATTTTAACCGGGAATTCAAAGAATTTTCGGGGGTGCAACCGCTTCAATATTTTAAATTACCAGGTCAGGAAAATACTGAACTCCTTAAGCCGGGCAAAAGTTCTTCCAACGCAATAGAGCAGCACCAGTTTAATGGGTATCTGCCCTGTGGTTGGTTCGTTTAACCCAATGCTATTATTTAAAAGCTACCTCAGCCCCCAATAATTCCTTTCTGCAACCTCTCCGGGCTCTCTTTGCTGAGAAGCCGCGATCTGCCTTTTGTAAATTCATTGATCAAAAAGTGCCCGGCAAGATACTGGGTATTGTGATGACGATTTTGTACAATTTCCCAAACAATTTTAAAAATACCTTGCGTACTTAAATTGAAATAGAACAAATCAAGACTAAGTACAACACAAGTAAAATTTAATTATTAAATCCATGAAAGAAAAATCAATCATTTCAGTGTGCATTATAATCGCTCTGCTAACGGGCGCCATATTGACTTTTCAGCCTCACTACGGGCTTGCCCAGCAACCCTCAACACCACATAATGGTCAGCATGATTTCGACTTCAATTTTGGCAAGTGGAGAACACATATCCAAAGCTTGCAGCACCCGCTGAGCGGTTCAACTACCTGGGCGAAACTGGAAGGAACGGTTGTTGTCCGGAAAGTATGGGATGGACGCGCCAGCCTGGAAGAAATTGAAGCGGATGGCCCTGCAGGCCATTTTGAAGGCACCACACTGTTCTTATATAACCCAAAATCTCACCAGTGGAGCCAAACTTTTGCCAATAGTGAGGCAGGAAGCCTGGAAATTCCAGCAATAGGGGAATTTAAAAACGGACGCGGCGAGTTTTACAGCCAGGAGGTTTATCATGGCAGGGCTGTTTTAGTTAGGGGCATCTGGTC
>Ga0206981_10286_pt1 | contig 14249 bp, 17 predicted proteins | sample Alteio_BWMinCont_17_FD_153312 | JGI IMG/M metagenome (GOLD analysis project Ga0206981, IMG submission 153312) | Enriched cells from forest soil in Barre Woods Harvard Forest LTER site, Petersham, Massachusetts, United States -... | ecosystem: Environmental > Terrestrial > Soil > Temperate forest >... | reverse complement strand
CCAGGGAAAAACTCCAGGAGCCAGAGGAAGCGCTCCGATTGGTGCAGAGGGCGGTGGCCCAGGAACGAGACAATGCCCGTCGTCGCACCTTTGAAGAAGAAAAAAAGCGATTGGAGACTGAGGCTGCACGGCAGGAGGAGAATGAGGCTCGCGCTCCGAAGATTCATGTCGAGTTGGATCAGGACAGAGTCGTGCATCCGCGACTCCTGCCGGGCATGGCGTTCGTACCCAGGAAAAAAGCCAACAGCGAGGGAGATATGGAATGAAGCGTCGTCTGTGGGGTGCAGTGATTGTGTTGGCGATCGGTTGCGGCGTCGTCTTTGCGTTTGGCGCGCTGGAGCAAGCTCTGAAGGGAAAGCCCGAACTGCCGGGCTTGTTGCCTGAGGGCGCATTGCTGTCGATCGAGGCGCGCGATTTCGGCTCTCTGCTGCGCGACTGGAATACTTCGGAAGAGAAACGAGCCTGGCTCACGAGCGACAACCATTCCGCGTTCAGCAACTCGCGCCTTTTCGGGAGGCTCTCCCAGGCACAGGATGAATTCTCGGCTGCCGCAGGACTGCCCACCGATGCCGATCTGTTGAACAGAGTTGCCGGCAGAGAGAGCTGCCTGGCTCTCTACGACATTGGCAATCTGGAGTTTGTCTACTTGACGCGCCTCGAACAACAAAACATTGAAAGCACTCCACTATGGCAGACCCGGGGAAAGTTTGAGCAGCGGACGGAGGCGGGGACAACATTTTATGTGCACAAGGACGTGCAGTCGTCCCGGGTCGCAGCCTTTGCTGCCAGAGACGGTTGGTTGATTCTGGGAACCAGAGAAGATCTGGTGGCAGGCGTCCTGGACCGGCTTGTTGGAATCTCTTCCCATAATCTCCTTGGCGAGGGATGGTATGCCGAGGCTTTGAAGCAGGCAGCCGGAGAGCGCGGCGATTTGCGCATGGTGTTGAACCTCGACAAAATCGTCCGGACGCCATACTTCCGCAGCTACTGGGTCCAGAGGAACATCACGGAGTTGAAGCAGTACACATCCGCGGTGAGCGATCTATATCGAACCAGGGAAAGTTACCGCGAGGAGCGAGTGCTGCTAAGGCGCGCGTCAAAGAACACAGATCTCGGCGGAGATATAGCGGCTCTAGCGGCGTTGGCGCCCGAGGATGCAGGCTTTTACGCTGCGGACGCGCTGCCCGATCCGGAAAGCCTGCTGCAACGCCTGCGCGAGAACATGCTGGAGGTAAAGCCGGGGCGCACTGAATCGGCGGAAGTGAACGCTCCCCCATCTGCGCCGGCCCAGAACCCCGGAAGTGCCGGCCAACTAGATGTCCGCATTGACCAAGCTCCTGTAAAGCCGCCGACCGTGGATGCTTTCGAATCCTTGCGTCGGCTGCTTCGTTCGCAACAGCCCGTTGCAACGCTTGAGGTCTTCACCGCCCGCCCGCCGCGGGATGGGGTGTTTGTAACGCTCCAGACTGGAATAGTGATCTCTGCGCCGCGCGGCTGGGATGAAGATTCGGTGCGCGACGCCGTAGCCTCGGCTCTCCCGTCCGGGCTGAGTGCGGGTGTGCTAGGCGTGCACTGGGAGAAACGTTCGAGTGCTGCGGGAGACTACTTGGCTCTCGATGGTGCCCTTCCGCTTTACATTGAGGTCAACGGGAAGCAGTTGCTTCTCGCCAACGATTCCGCTCTCTTGGAGCAGATCCTGGTAAGGCGGCAGGTGGCCGGCCAGACGGCTGGCCGCGATGGGGTCACATATACAGCCCTCTTCCGCCATACCCGTGAACAGGAAAATTTCCGTCTGTTGATGGCGCAACTCGATCAAGCTGGGCACCCATCCGGGGCCGGCCAGCAAGGCACGGCTGCGGACGGCCAGTCTCCATCATTCTTCTCCGGGAATATGGCCGGGCTTGGTAAAGTCTTCTCCAAAGTGGAGTCCGAAAGGCTGGAGGAGAAAGACCAGAGAACCCGAGTCCTGCAGACGGTGACTTATCGATGGGTCCAATGAGGCGGGGTGAATTGCAAGGTGGGCGTCCTTGGAGATTCGCGGCGATGCGGGTTGTGTTCGAGGGGATGTTGGTTTTTGTCGCTCTTCTTTTGATCCCCTGTTCTCAATGCCAACACCAGGATTCAGCATCGGCCGGAATCTTTTCGCAGGCAGCACAAGCGAGTCTCGACCGTGAGTTCTCCAGCCGGACCATCTCTTATCTCCTCATGGACAACTTCGGTTCCGTGCTGGCAGAGCGTTGGCCAGCGGGAATCTATCCTGAATTGCCGAGTGCATCGCCGACGGTTCCCTCGTCTGAGGCCATCGCCCCAGGCTCCCTGGTGAAGCCATTCCTGGCCATTGCGTATGGGGAACAGCAGGGTAGCAGATTTCCCATAGTTCGCTGCACCGGTACTTCAAGCCATTGCTGGTTTCCCGCCGGACACGGAAGCCTCGGCCTGGAAGGGGCAATTACGCAGTCCTGCAATACCTATTTTCTTGAACTGGCAGCGGGCTTGGATCGCAGACGTGCGGCGCAGACCTTCGCGCGTTACGGGCTTGCCGGACCCGACCCGGAAGCGCCGGGAGAGGCGTTGATCGGACTTGGAAGGGGTTGGAAAGAGAACCCGATTGCTTTGGCGAGGGCCTACCTGCAACTCGAGAAGGAAAAGCAACACCCGGTGCAAAAGAGAATTCTCAACGGCATGCTTGGGTCGGCGGAGCGCGGCACTGCACGCGGAGTTGACGCAGTACTCGGTAGAGACGTGGCTTTAGCCAAGACTGGAACGGCCGCATGCTCGCATAATCCCGCTGGAGCGGCGGATGGCTTCACCATTGCTCTCTATCCGGCTGTTGAACCCAGGCTCCTGCTCCTTGTTCGCGTCCATGACGCAACCGGTGCTGCAAGCGCGAAGGTGGCCGGCGCCATGCTGCTCTCTCTGGGGGCGAATTCGCGATGATCGGCTTGAAGGGCAAACAAATCTCCAGTACATCGCGTCCCGGAATGCCGCGAAGGCGCAAAGCCAGGCGCCTCGTCGAACTCGGTTGCCGCAGGTCGCTTCTGTCTCTACTGTTGATCTCTTTGTCGATTGTCCATGCACAACAAGGGTCGCAGGAGATTCGCTTTGGGGTGCTTGGCCTGTTCCACCCCAAGGAGTTGGTCCTTGAACAGGGCGGCGGACAAGTCATTTCGGTCACGGGAGACGAACGCATGGGAACGTCAACACTCGTGCTAAACGGTGAGCCAGGGCACCGCCAAATCATCTTCCGCGTCCAAGGCAACCGCGTGATTGCCGGCGACAAGTCGGCCACATGTTGGACGGCCACGGCACGGGCTGGCGGTTCCGTTGCTCTTCGACTATCAGTCCCGGCGAAAGTCCACCGTCTTTATTGGGGTCGCATCACGATCCGAGCCCACAATGGCGAACTCGAAGCCGTCGTTAGCATCGATCGCGAGACGGCCGTTGCCTCGATCGTCTCTGCGGAGATGGACGAAAGTTCTCCGGTCGAAGCGTTGAAGGCGCAGGCAGTCGCGACTCGTTCTTTTCTTGCGGCAGGAGCCAGGCACCCGGATTTTGACTTCTGCGATTCGACGCACTGCCAGTTCCTGAAGGCTCCGTCCCCTTCGAACGGTAGGGTGTCTAGTGCTGTCCAAGCCACGAAGGGCCTGGTCATTCAAAATCGCGGACGGCCGCTGGCGGCCCTGTACTCCAGTCGATGCGGCGGTCATACCCGCAGCCTGAGTGACGTGCATTTGGATCCTGCCGATGGCTATCCGTACTATTCTGTCCCGTGTCGCTGGTGCCAGCAACACCCTTTAGTGTGGCGGAGCAGAATCGGCAACAGCGGGCATGCTCCAAGGTCTGACGATGAGACACGAAGGATTGCAGAAGCGCGCCAGTGGGGCTGGAGCGCGATTCCCAGCAGCGACTTCACCGTCACCCAGGACGGTTCAGGTTGGCAGCTGGAAGGTCATAGCGTGGGCCACGGCATCGGGATGTGCCAGCATGGGGCCGCGGGAATGGCAAATTCAGGAGCCGGCTTCCGCGAGATCCTCGATCATTACTACCCGAACACAACGCTGGTCTTGGAGCCGTAAACTGGGATCCATAATATCGTCGGACCTCTGCAGCACCGCTCCCTGCGATGATTCGGGTCGGGACCAACACCCTTGAGTTTGCGGGAACACGGACGCGATCTTTGTCAATGCCCAGGTCATTCCTGGCTCCATGCGGCTGCGCGCAAACTGCGGCCGGCAAGACGGAGACGAATGTTCTTCGCAAATACTTCGGGCTCGACTTCGGCTACACCTGCGCCGCCGCGAACGTCAGCGTTGGTCAGGCGATCCGCTGTACCGTGAGGACGCGGCGACTCGGATCCTAAGTCTACGGCATGATGCTTGCCGAAGTTGGTCTGCCGCCCGGTGCGGATGTCGGTCGCGGTCTGTCCGTCAGAAGCGGGGTGAGAGATTGCAAATGACATTCCCCGGATAGATGGCATTGTGTGCCGAGGCGATGGAGGTCCGTGTCAAGGCTCTTGACCGCTTAGCGGCGGCTTGCCCGGCCTTGACTCGGACCGCGCCTCGGCTAGTCTCAGCCATTGGGGAATGTCAGTGGGATTTGTCCAGTGCAATACCCGTCCGAAACTAATTTCGTTTTCATGAAATCGAAAAGCCTCTTGGTCGAATTTGTCCTGATTGTGCCTTCGTGTACTTCTAGGCACTTCTGTGCTGCGTTCGTTCCCTTCTGCTCCGATGCCTGACTCCGTGAGATGAAAAACCATGGCTATCAGTGGGGTTGACGCCCGTTCGGGCACCGTCCATTGTGGTTTCAGGAGCGTGCGAACAATGTTCGATTCCCCTCATCCTCCCGCATTTTTCGAGCCGCTTATCGACAGCGAGCACGCTGCGGCTCTGATTCAGGTCCACCCAAAAACCCTGCAACGGTATGCGAGAAAGGGTATTGTTGCAGGCTTGCGTGTCGGCAAATTGTGGCGATTCCGCGCTTCCGAACTTATGGCTCGCCGCCCTGAAGAGTATTACGAGGGTCTCGACGAGGACGCACAGGCACAGTAGGCTGGAATCAGCCACTCGTGCCCGTAACCAGAGAGGAGATCAACCCTTGCTAGTTCGGACACGGTATCAATATGGAAGTCTGCGGTTGAGGAAGCGCGAGCGCGGACCGGATGTGTGGGAGTTCCGTTATTACGAGACGGATTCTCAGGGAAAGCGTAAACGGCAGAGCGTGATCCTTGGTGATCGCGGTGTGCTCACATCGGAGACCCAAGCACGGAAAGCCACGCAAGCCCTTCTTCTTCGACTCAACGAAGAATCTCCACGTGCGGAAGTGGAGGCGGCGCCTTTTGGAGCCTTGCTCGACCGCTATATCGAGCAGGAACTCTCGGAGCGTTACTCGACTCGGAAATCGCACCTGTCAAATATCCGAGTCCACATCCGCCCACGTTAGGGGGAGCACCCCGTGGATAAGCTGAAGCCGATGGCGATGGAACAGTGGTTGCGCGATTTACCGCTGGCCCCAAAGTCCAAGACTCATGTGCGGGGAATCATGCACCTGGTCTTCAAGTGTGCGGAGCGGTGGGGCATTGTCGAACTCGGCAAGAACCCTGTCTCTCTGGTGCGCGTGAAGAATGGAAGCAAGCGGCTCAAGCTGCCACGGGTTCTTGACGTGGACGAGTTCTTTGAACTGCTCAAGCATTTGGGCGAACCTTACCGAACGATGGTTTTGGTCGCACAGTGCCTGGGCCTTCGCATCAGCGAAATTCTGGGCTTGCAATGGGGCGATTTCAATTTCGAGGATCGCTCAGTTCTGGTCCAGAGAAGCGTGGTGGGCGGCAGGGTAGACGATGTGAAGACGGAGTATTCGAGAGACGATGTCCCGCTCGATGCTCGTCTTGCGGAGGTGCTGTTGCAATGGCGCCACGCTACGGTCTTTCCAAAAGACGAGGATTGGCTTTTTGCCAATCCAGTCACAGGGAGGCCGTACCACCAGGAGAGCTTGCAGAAGTCCCAGATCAAACGCGCTGCGAAGCTCGCCGGGGCTTGGGGAGGATATCGGATGGCACACTTTCCGCCACAGCTATCGCTCCTGACTCGATGAGACGGGTGCTCCAATGAAGGTGCAGCAGGAACTGATGCGTCACGCCTCAATCCAGACGACGATGAACGTCTACGGACGGGCTATGACGGAGACGAAACGCCGCGCAAATAGTCAGGTAGTAGGACGGGTGTTCGGCCCAAACTCGCAGGATTTGCCCGCAATGCGGCCACTGCGACTGTACAGTAAATTGCAGTCTGTTCCTATTGGGAGATAACGGGGACTTGCCGGAAGTGACCAAATCTCGTAAGTTATTGAAAAATTTGGTTGCGGGGGCTGGATTTGAACCAGCGACCTTTGGGTTATGAGTGATGTAACCAACGTAGTTTCAACGAGTTGGAGAGTGTGGTTGGGAGTCGTAAAGAGTGCTAAGGAACTGTAAATAGGACCAGGGTGTTGGTAATTGGGGTTGGTTTGGGGTTGACGAATCTCGTCGGCGAGAAATCAGAACGCGAATGAAAAGCGTTGGACGACAACCTGGTGTCTACCGCGCCAACTGTGGTCGAAAAGCGCAAACGAGCGCGCGGCCCTTGAGCAAATGAAGCGAGTCGCTGCGAGGCGCAAATAAATGACTGTGGCGGTCCGGTGAGGCCTTTCACAGAACGAGTTCAATAAACCTGTAATTGCAGGGGATTGTTGCAATTGCTGTCGTGAGCGCACTTGGTAGCGAGAGTGCGGCATAATCCAGATGCAAATCAGTCAAATTCGACAAGCAAGCGCGAGCGAGGTCCAAACAAGCGAGCATTCCGGGCTGGCCTATCCAATTGTCCGCTTTCGAAAGGGCCAGCTTCGAAGTGTCGAAGACACCCTTGCCGTTGAAGAGCCACTCGAGATTCGGCTGTGTCATGGACCGACTGACGCCCGGAAGATTAAGTCTCTATCGGTCACCATGAGGACCCCCGGGAACGATTGCGAACTTGCGGCCGGATTCCTGGCCACGGAAGCGGTCATCCGCGACTCTGCTGACATCCAGTCGATCGATTGGATTGCCTGCCAGCCTTCAGCGCGATCTGCAACGGCCCTCAGTGTCCGTCCATCTGGGTACGGGCAAGCCTCCCGTTACAATACGCTTCAGGTAGAACTCCATCCAGATGTCGTGGTCAACACCGCGACATTAGAGCGAAATTTCTATACTACCTCGAGTTGCGGAATCTGTGGGAAAGCGTCGCTCTTAGCGCTCAGAACCGTATGCCCTCCGAGAGTCCCTGATTCCTTCAAGATCGATTCGTCACTGTTGTGCGGTCTCCCCGCAATGGCGCGCTCATCGCAAAGTCTGTTCGAGATGACCGGAGGGCTTCATGCATCAGCCCTTTTCGACTCGGTTGGAAGGCTTCACTCGATCAAGGAGGATGTTGGGCGCCACAATGCCGTCGATAAGCTGGTCGGGGCCGAGGTTCTCCGAGATCGAGTGCCGATGCGTGATCGGCTTCTATTCTTATCGGGCCGCGCCAGCTTTGAACTCCTGCAAAAGGCGCTTATGGTCGGCATCCCCATGGTCGTATCAATAGGGGCTCCGTCGAGTCTCGCGGTCCACGTTGCGAAGGAATTCGATATGACCCTGGTTGGCTTCCTCCGCGACCAACAGTTCAACATTTATTCCCGGCCAGAGAGAGTCCGCTTTACGGGGACAGGAGCGAAAACGAGATGAAACTGAGGATTAAAGGAAACACGATTCGCTTGCGGGTCTCGCGTTCCGATCTTGCTGCGTTGGCTGAGAACGGCGAGATCGAGAGTGCAATCCACTTCGCGGACAGTCCGGCGGCAGTGTGGTCCTATGGCATCGTTCAGCATTCTGCACCGACCGGGCCCAGTGTTCAATTCGAACCCAATCGAGTTACTGTGACGGTCGACTCCGACGATGTGAAAAAGTGGACGAGTTCAGAAGACGTGGGGATCTATTTTTCCCAGAATATCGGCTCACAAGGGACGCTGGACGTTCTTCTCGAAAAGGACTTCGCTTGCCTGGACCGGAGCGATGAGGACAACACTGACACTTTTCCCAACCCGAATGAGGCATGCGCCGCGCGGTAATGCTACGAGTCGGCACCGTCTGCCGCCTCATCACTCAACTGGAGATTTAGCTCCTATTAGGCTCACGTGGATTAGTTCTTTGTACAGCCCCTTCTCCGCGCCATCCTTGCCCTGACACAAGCGACTAAAGCGTGGCGACCGCGAAAGCGCGTCCGAATTTACCCGATTTCCGTTGGGGTACCAGGTCCTTTTCAATCCTCAGGAAAATGACCATGCAAATCGTTCTGCGCACAACGGGCGATCACAACTGGTAAGACACAACAAGTGACCGCCGCTGGCAGAGCGATCGCCCTCTGCACACATATTCCAGAAATCGTGAATATCCAAGCGAAGAGAACCTGTCTACGCTTTATCCAATGGGACGAGTCGTTAGCGAGTTGGTTGGCCCAGATCAACACACCATCGCTGCTGTACGGCCCAGTCGCATACGTCACGGAGGACCCCAAGAGTGAACAACCTTCTCGCAGCGCGGTCACAGATGGGGATGTCTCTGGCATTTCACATTGTCTTTGCGGCAATCGGCATTGCACTTCCTCTGATGATGGTGATCGCGGAGTGGAGATGGAGGGTCTGCGCGGTCGGGTCACAGCGCATCACCGATTTGTGCTCAAGCTGCATCTTGACCATCTAGATGCCGTCGATGCCGCCATTGCTCGCATTGACAAGGAAGTCGACAGGCAGATCGAGCCCTTTCGTACCGCCGTGGAAAGGCTGTGTAGCATCCCTGGCGTCAGCTCTTTGACGGCCGAGGTCATCGTGTCGGAGGTGGGTCTGGACATGAGTCGCTTCCCAACCGTAGGCCATTTCATCAGTTGGGCCGGTCTGTGTCCAAAAAATGACCAGAGCGCGGGCAAGCGCCGTTCCACGCGGATGAGAAAGGGAGCGCCGTGGCTGAAGACCATCTTGATCCAATGCGCCTGGGCAGCCACGCGCGTCAAGGGCTGCTATCTTCAGGCACAGTATTTACGATTGCGTTCTCGGCGGGGCGCCAAAAAGGCCGTGGGCGCTGTGGCCGCGTCTATCCTTACCGCTGCATACCACATGCTCCGTGACGGCACCACGTACCAAGACCTAGGAGCCGCACACTTCGATCGACGCGCCACCACCCAACAGGTGGGCCGCCTACTCAAACGGCTACACCATCTCGGCTACGACGTCCAAATTGCACCCGTTGCCGCATAGCCAAAGTGGATTGTTTCTTTTTAGAACGCCTGCCTGTCAAGCAGGAGGCAGCGGGTGTCGAATCCCGTCGCTCCCGTCAGAATTCGAGACATCAGACCTCAAACCAAACAATGATGCTTCCTGCCGCTTGGCTCCTGGAATGTGAGGCGGATCACAATATTGCCCGCACCACGCCCCCGTCAACTCGGAGTGCGGCGCCGGTTGTTGCAGAAGACAATTCGCCAGCTAAATAAGTGACGAGGGCCGCGACTTCATCAACGGTCGCGAAACGTCTCAAAAGGGACGACGGGCGGGCGGTCGCGAAGAACTCTCTTTCCACCTCTTCTTTTGACTTGTTCTGCCGCTTTGCCATCGCTTCCACAAAACCCCCGACGCCTTCCGATTCCGTGGGCCCGGCCAAAATGCTATTCACGGTGACACCGCTACCGGCCGCCGTTTCGGCGATGCCTCGCGCAATGGCAACCTGCGCGGTCTTGGTCATTCCGTAATGGATCATTTCTGCCGGAATCTGCACCGCAGATTCACTGGAGATGAAAAGAATGCGGCCCCAGTCCCGCTGCAGCATTCCCGCAAGATAATGTCGAGACAAACGGACTCCGCTCATTACATTAATCTCGAAGAAGCGATGCCAATCGGAGTCTGCAATCTCGGCGAATGGCTTCGGTTCAAAGATGCCGACATTGTTCACGAGCACATCGACAACCGGTAGCTTCTTGATCACTGTATCGGCCCCCGACGCATCCGCAAAATCCGCCGCAATGCCATCGACTTGCCCATTCGCGATCTCCGTTCGGATTACCTGGATCGCAGAATCGACTCGTGCTCGCGTTCTTCCGTTCAAGTAGACGTGGGCACCTTCTTTCGCAAGTGACCGCGCGATGGCAAAACCGATGCCGGCCGTCGATCCAGTAACCAATGCAACTTTTCCCGTGAGTTTCAAATCCATGATCTTCTCCTGACCGATTTGGCTGTTGGATTCACAACTCTCGCAACCGACTCAACCCGGCGCAACGATATTCCTGAAAGTCTCACAATTCCGCTTGCGCGATCACCGCGACATAGTAAGGGCACCCGAAGGGACTAGATTGGCGTCACTCGATATGGTGTTTCACGCTCTGTGCCGGCGAACGACAATTACAACGTGTCCCGGATGATGCAATGTCCCATCAGGAGACATTCTCGAATGACTAAGTCTCGTCTACCGACTTCCATTCTATGGAGAAACGTCGTGACAACTTCTCGCTCTAGTCAGGTTTCTGGCACCACATCTCAAGACTCTTGTGCGAGGCGTGATGAACCGCTCGTCGCTGCGGCACAAGCGGGCTGTGCCACTGCATTCACGGAACTCTGCAATCAATATTCGCAACGTATCTATAGAACGGCCTTTGCGATTACGAAGAACAGGGAAGATGCCGAAGATGTTCGGCAAGAGTCCTTCCTCAAAGCCTACCTCGCGCTAAAAAGCTTCGAAGGCCGGGCAAGCTTTTCGTCGTGGCTCACGCGAATCGCAATCAATTGTTCCCTAATGACCTTGCGCAAGAGACGCACGCGTTCAGAAGTATCAATTGGATTCTCGCCGGAGCCGGGGGAGATCGAGTTCAGAGATATGTCGCCTAGTCCTGAGCAGATTCATTCCAGTCGTCAGCACTTCCTCAGGCTTCTGAGCGCGATAGACAACCTGGCACCTAATCTGCGGGTCGTGGCGCGCGCCCGAGTGTTACAGGAACGCTCTGTGTCTGAGACTGCAGAGCTTCTTGATCTCTCTGAAGCCGCAATAAAATCGCGCACCCTTCGGGCACGAGTACGACTCGCGAGTAAGCTCACGCCAAGCTCCAAGTCTCTCAATGAGGTGCTTCGACACGTTTCCAATATATTGTGAGAGGGTTTTCGAACCGGGTACCATCGGGAAGGCCGAGCAACCACTTGCGGTAAGGTCCCTATGGTTCAGGGTGCTTGGCCCCGAACGTTTTGGAGATCCGAAAGGTCACCTTGATTCCGCTCGGCCGGTTGCGGACATCCGTCTCCAGGTAGCTATTGACGCGTAGCCAGAGTCCCTCGCCGCCGACTTGAGCTCCGGGACCAAGGCCTACCGTGCGCTCTTTAGAGTCAGCAATGCTAATTCCGTTGATCGCATGATTGGTCAGTTGCTGCAACCAATATCCGTTGAATCCAATCCTCACGCTTTTGAATATTGCATAGGAGCTCGCGTAATTAGCATGAACGGCTTGTCCGGCCTGCATGCTCTTAATGTCCAATCCGGCAGATGGATCGTGATTTACCGAATTCCATAGAAAGTAGAGTTGGGCGGTGAACTCAACCTTGTTGACCGGCTGATACGTGAAGACATAGTTGGGAGTGAGAGAAACGAAGTGATTGCCGATGTTCACTGGACGATCATCGCTATATTTGCCGGTAGGCGCGCCAACATCAACCATCGCACGTTGCACGAAGACCCCAGTTCCCACCTTTCTTGGTACCCACTGAAGCCCGGACCCGACCGTGAGATCACCCAACCCACGGATTCTCGAATCGGTGCCACCCGCAAGTGTCACGTCGAGATCGACCAATGGTTGCAGGGCCTCGGTGACTATCCATGCTCCCATGAAGCGCTGCTTGGTGATAAGGGCTATGTGAGTGGTTGTGCTGTAAGTCGTCACCCGGTTTGGGCCCGGGACTGTGTTCCCGTGCGCATCCTTGAGCACGCTGGCGGTGTAGCCCGCTGGGAACTCCTCCAACAACCAGCCTGGTGCGCCGAAGCCATGCTCATAGTTTGTATCTCCCAAATTTACTGCCGGTAACTGAACCTGGGGAAAACAAACCTTGGCGGCAGAAACCGCAAGCGCACCCATGAGAAGAGCGCGACATTGAAGCCTCGCTCTAGAAAGTGATAAATTCCTGGCATCTTGGATCTTCCGGATGTATGGGCGCGTACGAGCAGGCGCGCGCCATAGCCGAAATCCTCTGAAGAACCTTACCTCCGCCAGTTCCGACATCATGCGCGGGAATCTTTATCGTAGGAGAGCTGAAGGCCCATCGTGCCGCCGGTCTCGATAAAAATGTCCATAAATGCCGGAACTGTCTCTTTGCGTATCCAGTCCCGCTGCAACTCACAAGCCAACTGCACCCAGCCGATTGGTTGAGCTCCGGCCTGCTCAATTCGCCGGAGGGCCGCTTGGTGGGCCTTGACTGATGTGCCGCCGACCGCATCGACCACTGGATAGACCTCATATCCCTCGCGGAGCGCGTCCAACGTGGGATATGTCAAACAAGCTTCAGTCCACAGCGCGGCCATGATTAGCTTTTTGCGCTTTGTGGCTTTGACAGCTTGGTTGAATTCTGTGTCTTCCCACGCATTGATCGTGGTGCGGTCGTATGTCGTGACATTTCCCAGCACCTTGCGGAGTTGAACGATCGGAGGCTTGTTGAGTCCGGTCTTGACGTTTACCGAGGAGAAGACAATCGGAAGACCGTAGGCGACACCGAGTCTGGCAACCCCGACAATGTTGTTGACGAGCGTTTGCCTGTCCATGGAGGCTATGCTGTTTACTTGCACCGGCTGGAAATCGATAATGATGAGTGCCGCGTTCTGGGGCGTGAGTAACTCATCTTTTTGCGGATCGCGAACAGCCTGACTTGTCATACGTGTTCTCCTTTGACGACGAATATCTGTTTTGCAGAAGATTGATTACTTGGCTGCGAATGATGCGAGGGCGCGAAATCTTCTCGTTGCCGTCACGCCGAGTGCAATGAAGAACAAAAGCAAAATCAGCTGTGTGATGAGAAAAGGCGTTTCAGACTGCGTAGGCGCGAGCGTATGGAGCGCAGGAATGTGCTTAAAGCACTGAACAATTGTCACGAACGAATTGAAGTAGAGGGCGATCACGGAGGCAACTACGAACACCTGCCGCCAAATTCCGGATAAGTGAAATCCGTACTGAGCGAGAAAGGCCAACCCCAGAACAGCGATGGAGAGAATTCCAACCGCATGGGAGGGAAGGAACCTACGCGCCGGGAAAAGGAAGCCAGTCAAGCTCGTGGCAAGCGTTGCCCAGAGAAACACGGTCGTCCACCACATCTTTGGTTTGGCGACGATGAAGTTGAATAGGACGATAAATCCGGCCACAAGTCCGATCACGCTGATGACAACGTGAAACAGTGTGAGCGCTTCGAGAAGCATCGAATTCCTCCTTCATTTAGTTCAAGGTTCCTGGGAATTCACGAATTCCGCCTGATAGAACGAACACCGGTGTCTGGTCAATTCGGATGCGAGGACACCTCTCAATCACCAAGTGTCCCGCTCAGCCCAATCGCGCGATACGTCAAATTGGGCGATTGAAAGATAGCCATTTCGATAGGGACTGCATTTGCTCAACTCGGATTTCATAGGCAGGATGCCAAGTCCTCTGGACAGCTCTGGCGAATCCTGCAGCTGGTAGCGATGCACCTCGAGCAGCCAAAGGCGTAGTATGATTTGACACAAAACGGTATGAAGAAGCTCCAGTTCGCCCTTTTCTGGTGCCTTTTCATGGCAATCAAAGCGAAGACGGCAAACTGGGTTCATCGATCTGAGGGGGATGCAACATGTCAAAGGATGGTGGACCAATACGCCTGCTCATCGTGGACGATCATCCAGTCGTTCGTGACGGACTCGCTGCCATGATTACAAAACAGACTGATCTCGAATTAATGGGAGAGGCTGCCACCGGGCAGGAGGCGATCGATTTGTACCGAACGCACCGGCCTGACGTCACCTTGATGGATCTCAGGTTGCCGGACATGAGTGGTGTCGACGCAATCGCGGCGATTCGAAGCCAGTTCCCATCGGCACGGGTCATTGTGCTGACGACCTATCGGGGAGATGTGCAAGCCCTGCGCGCGTTGAAAGCCGGCGCCGCTGGATATCTACTGAAGAGTTCGCCCCGTGCCGAACTCATGCAGGCTATACG
>Ga0206981_10283_pt1 | contig 14300 bp, 11 predicted proteins | sample Alteio_BWMinCont_17_FD_153312 | JGI IMG/M metagenome (GOLD analysis project Ga0206981, IMG submission 153312) | Enriched cells from forest soil in Barre Woods Harvard Forest LTER site, Petersham, Massachusetts, United States -... | ecosystem: Environmental > Terrestrial > Soil > Temperate forest >... | reverse complement strand
TGAATGTCACCTGGACTCCTGCTCCCGAACTTCCGAAGCAGGAAACATTTTACGACCATTTGCGGAATCAAAAGCCTTCGCGCGACACGCTGCTCGTGAATTCCAATGACGTTGACCAGAAACTTTCTGAGGCCGCGATGGTCGTGAGGGCCACCTACCACCATCCGTATCAAATGCACGGATCGGTCGGAAGTTCCTGCGCCGTTGCTGATGTGCGGGGCGACAAGGCCACGGTCTGGTCGCCCACCCAGGGCGTCTGGCACCAGCGCGCCACCCTGGCCATGCTTCTCGGACTCAAACCGGATAATGTGCGCGTGATTTTCAGACGCGGCTCGGGCTGCTACGGAATTAACGGCGCCGATGCGGTCACCTATGACGCAGCGCTGCTTTCGCAGGCCGCCGGAAAACCGGTGCGCGTCCAGCTTACGCGAAAAGACGAAATGGCGTGGGAGAATTACGGGTTCGCATTTACGATTGACGAACGCGCCGGGCTCGACGCCCAGGGAAACATCATCGCGTGGGATCACGAAGCGTGGTCGCCCGTGCTCGGAAATCGCCCTGTCTACTCCTATCCTGGGAATGTCATCACCGGATTTCTGGCGGGTTTTCAGCCGGAGGAATTCAGGCCGCGGTCACCTGCGCCGGAGCCAACAACGTTCAGCAACAACAGCAACGCGATTTGTTCTTACGTTGTGGGCCATGTGGCCGGAGCCGATCACGGCGCGGGCACGATCAAGTCGGAACGCGCCCTTCTGCACAATGTTGTGTCACCGTTTTGGACCGGCCCGTTGCGTTCGCCGCAGCGCCTGCAAAATACATTCGCGCATGAATCCTTCATGGACGAGCTTGCGGCCCGCGCCAAAGCCGACCCTGTAGAATTTCGCCTGCGGCATTTGAGCGAGCAGCGAATGGTCGACGTCGTGAAGGCCGCCGCAAAAGCTGCAAATTGGGATTCGCGCACCTCGCCGAAGCCTCGCGTCGCTTCTGCATCCGGCATCGCTAGCGGCCGCGGCATCTCTTGCGTCGCCTACGAAGGCGACAACGGATTCTCAGCCATGGTCGCCGAAGTCGAAGTCGATCTGGCGACGGGAAACCTAGCCGTGAAACGCTTGGTCGTCAGTATCGATGCCGGCCCGATCTCCAATCCAGACGGCCTCCGTAATCAAAGCGAGGGCGGCGCGCTGCAAGGCATGAGCCGCGCTCTCGGTGAAGAAGTAACCTGGGACGACCACAGCGTCACCTCGATCGACTGGAGAACGTATCACTCGCTGCCCCTCGGCTTCGCGGTTCCTAATGTCGAAGTGATTCTGCTTAACCGGCCCGACATGCCGGCCACCGGCGCCGGTGAAACTGCGATCACGGTAGTCGCATGCGCAATCGGAAACGCTATTTTCGATGCGACCGGTGCGCGTATCCGGCAGGTACCGTTCACGCGGGAGCGCATCATGGCTGCGCTTGCAGGCTGAGCTGATTCGTTGAGAACGCACAGCCCGCCCTACGTCAGTTTGATCGTGTGATAGCTAGCCCCCACGAACCACGGTCTGCCCGTCGCTCAATCCTCTATGTTACTAGTTCGACAAATACATCGACAGGTGTTCAAAATTGAACATTAATGATATGGCGAATATCCGACGATAGGTATGGCCGAAGGCATGTAATATGTCTACTATTCCGAATGTAGTATTCCTTATCGACGATAACCCTGATCATGCCAGGGCTCTTGAAGAAGCCTTGACTGTCTCGGGAAATGGCCCGAGCAATCTTGAATGTTTTGCAACCCTCTCCAGCGGTCTCGGGAGGCTGGCACACGCAAAAGTGTCGGCCGTCTTTGTCAATCTCTGTATGCCGGACTGCCGACGCACCGACACACTAGACAGGTTGTTGTCGGTCGCCCCCACTGTTCCAGTCGTTGTGATCGGTGGCGTAGACGACGAAGAAATTTGTAAAACAGCTATGAATAGCGGAGCGCAAGACTTCCATTTAGAAGGCCATCTGGACAAATATTCGTTTACACGAGCGATCCGCAACATCGCTGAACGCGGAGTTGCACGACAGGAGTTATTTGCAGAAAAGGAGCGCGCCCAGGTTACTCTAAATTCGATCGGCGACGCGGTATTGAGCACCGATATCTCCGGCAATGTAACTTACTTGAACGTGGTTGCGGAAGAGATGACTGGCTGGTCGAAGAGGGAAGCAGTGGGCCATCCGCTCGCCGAGGTGTTTCAAATTATTGACGGCGTTACCCATAAGCCCTCTCCAAATCCATTAGAGTCCGCCATTGTGCAAAACAAGACCGTGGGGCTAAGCGCCGACTGTATCCTTGTCCGCCGGGACGGATATGAATGCGCAATTGAAGACTCGGCGGCTCCTATTCACGACAGGGATGGCCGGGTCACCGGGGCTGTGATCGTGTTTCATGACGTGAGTATGGCCCGGGAGAGGGTACTTGAGATGTCACATCGGGCCCAACATGATGTTCTAACGGAGTTGCCTAACCGCTTGATGCTGAACGACCGGCTTACCCAGGCGATTTCACTGGCGCGGCGGAATAAACACCAACTAGCGGTTCTATTCTTGGATCTGGATGGTTTCAAGAGTATTAACGATTCTCTTGGGCATGCCACTGGGGACAAACTCCTGCAATCCGTGGCAGAACGCTTAGCGGCTTGTATCCGGAAATCGGACACGATAAGCCGTCAAGGAGGCGACGAATTTGTAATTCTGCTTCCAGAAGTCTCGCACGCGGCGGATGCGGCTGTCAGTGCCGCCAAGATCATCGCCGAGACTAAAAAGCCCTATGTCGTCGGCGAAAAACGTCTTTACATTACCGCAAGCATTGGCGTAAGCACGTATCCCGAATGCGGTGAGGATGCGGACACGCTGATCAAGAATGCGGACACCGCGATGTATCACGCTAAACAACGCGGGCGCGACACCTACCAGTTTTTTACCGCCGAAATGAATTTGCGTGCCGTCGAGCGCCAATCCCTGGAAGGCCAGCTCCGGTATGCTGTGGAACGACACGAACTGCTGCTGCATTACCAGCCCAAAGTGAATCTGAAGACAGGAGTGATTACCAGTGTTGAAGCACTCGTACGTTGGCAACACCCCACGCGCGGGCTGCTTCTGCCCGGGCAATTCCTGGGCATCGCCGAAGAAACCGGGATCATTGTCGCCATCGATCAATGGGTTTTAGGGGAGGCATGCAGGCAAACAAGGGAGTGGCTTGATGCGGGCGTTCCGGCTGTCCCTGTGGCAGTCAACATCTCATCCCAGGAATTTCGAAGTCCGCATTTTCTGGAAGGCATTCATCGCACGTTGAAAGACACTGGCCTCGATCCAAAATATCTTGAACTTGAATTAACCGAAACGGTCCTCATGCGAGAGGCGGAGTCCACTGCATACGTCCTGGGGCAACTCAAGGCCATTGGTGTCCGGCTGGCAGTCGATGATTTTGGCACCGGCTATTCCAGCTTAAGCTATCTAACTCGATTTCCAATTGACACTCTGAAGCTCGATCAATCGTTCTTGCACGAAATAAATACCAGGCCAAGTGACGCAATCGTTGTTAAGGCGGTCATCAGTATGGCCAAAAGTCTCCAGCAAAAGGTGATCGCTGAAGGTGTGGAAACACAGGAGCAGTTGACATTTCTTCAGACTCAGGGTTGCGACGAGGGCCAAGGATACTATTTCAGTCGCGGCTTGACGCCGACGCGAGTTGTGCCACTACTGGAAACGCCACAGCAGCCTATGTTCAGAACCCTGGGCGTAATTCCTTTTCATCAAAACGTCAGGACGCAAGCTTGAAACTCTACGCGGTTAATTGCTGCCCTGCACCGGTGGTCTGTTCAGATAAGCACCTTTGATGAAATTAAGATTGGGTAGCGAAAGGCTCAATTGGGAGCATTCGCCCCCATCCGGTGTTACCCGGGATCCCGACGAAAGCCAAGCACCCACAAGCCATAGGTAGTTAACCTTCTAAGGCATTCCCTTTCAATGACTTAACAGCCTTTAGGCCCAATCCTCATTTTGGTCATTATGGCCCTCTCTGTGCACCCTCAATGCTGTAATTCGGAATTGAAATATTCAATTAGCGGCAGCGGATAACTGGGGGGTAGCGACATGATCCGGGAAATGGCACGAGACACCACCAAGCACGGTCTGACAACGGATGCTCGATTGTGGCGTGGAGTGATTGCAAGAACCATTCAGGATTGGCTCGCAGCGCCGTTGCGCCCTAAGCGTGAAGCGGAACGTTACCTGTTCGAAAACAGCGACGATCTTTCGCAAGTCTGTGGATCGGCCGGAATAGACGTTGTGAAAATGCGCCAGTGTCTGAACAAGGTACGGGGTCGCAAACTAGAACATATCCTGCCGTTTGCCGCGTAACAATTTTCCACATTGATTGAGACTAGAAGCTTACCTGCCACCGGAAGTCACGACGCGGATTTGTTTTGCTCCTCGTGACTTCTATTTCGTCTCCATCGCTATCTTGTCGCCGCCTTTGACGGTGACGAGCGCAACGACATTTTCTCCGCTTTCGGTCAGCACGAGCTTGCCATCGGCGAAATGCATCATATTTCGGACGACGCCGCCACCGGCGGGAATCAACCAGGTTTGGAATTTCTCATTCTTGGGATCGAAGCGCACGAGCGTGTTCGGCTTTACGCCGGCTTCGCAGTACCACACGATGCCGTTCACAATCGTGATGGCGTAGGGCCGGGACTGCGGGCCGCTCGGTGACAGCCATTCCTTGGTCATTTTTCCTGTCTTGGTGTCAAACTGGCCGAGGTACCCTCGTCCATAGTCGGTGTAGTAGAGGACATCATCCGGCGTGATGGCCACCCTCCGCGGTCGAGCCGCTTCATTGGGCAGAAGATACTCGTGAATCTCCATCGTTTCAGGATCGATGCTGGCGATTTTGTTTGCGCCAAAATCGACAAAATAGGGAATCCCTTTGGTGGTGATGACCATCCCGTAGGGATTCGCTTTCGGTGTCGGCGTAGTAACCACTTTCGACTCGCCCGTTTCCGTATTCAGCTTACCGACCATGTTGGCCCCTTGCACCGTGAACCACAGCGTCCCCTTTTGGTCGAAGAGCGGCGTGTGCGGGTCGCGCGCTTTGCGGTCCAGCGGGTACTCCGTAAATTTTCCGGTCGCGGGCTCGAACTTCCCGATGTACGCCTTGAAATTCGCGGTAAACCAGATGTTGCCCTGCTTGTCCATCACTAGGCCGTGAGGGCCGGACATCGGCTTGTTCGTGCGATATTCCTTGATGTCGCCCGTTTTCGGATCGATGTGGCCCAGCAGATTGGCCATGTGCCCGGTGAACCATATCGTGCCATCGGGCGCGGCGAGCGGATCATGTGGTCGCGTTCCCGGCGTTGGTAATTTCCATTCTTTAAAGGAAACGTCGACGTTGCCGGGAATCGCCGCGGGCGCCGGGCCAGGCTTCTCCGGGAAATTCTTGATCAAGTAGTTGGTGACCATGTCGACCTGTTCCGGAGGCACGGCGGCGCCCACGTTCAGCATCATGGCCACCGTGGTTTTCCATTCCTCGGGCGTATGGCCCTGCGAGTTCGTAATGTTGGTCAAACTATGGCAGGCGGAACACGCGGTCTCTACCGTTTCTTTGGCGTCGCCGTCGGGCAACTGAACCGCCGAGCGATCTTGCATCTGTTCCTGCGCCCGAACGGGAAATGCCAAAAATAGTGAACCGGCCATCGTGCAAATCAAAAGCGATTTAACCGACATGGCTCCTCCGTGAACTGGTAGTCACCCCTATCTTAGAAGAAGAAACCCTTCACCGCGTTACAAAATTTTGATATATCTCTGCCCGGAAAGGGGCTTTGTGACCGCAGGGGCTCAAGGCGTGGCGCGCGCGCCCATCGGGACGGTTCATTCGAAACCGAACGGTTCATGGAGGGCGGCAGACACGGGAAAAGGGGATCGCGGCGAGCGGGAAACATGATGAAAAGACAGAGGCGGTTGGGTTAGTCTACCTTTTTAGAATAAGGTACGGCCGCCCCTGCCTAATAACAGATATGGTATAACAGAATTGATATGCTTACCGCAAGTCAATTATATTTAATATTAATATTAATAAACTGTAAATTCAGGCGCCTCGCCAGCGCCTTTTGCGGCGCAGGCTTCAGCCTGTGGATTTTGATTTCTTTCACTCAGGCCCGTTCCGCGAAAGAAAATGGTATCCTGCCACGCGATGTCGAATGGGTGAAACGCAAAAGTTGAAAGTGGCGCATCCGCTTGCGGATTCTCACAATCGAAAAACGCGCACTACAGGCTGAAGCCTGCGCCACCAATTCCAATCGATACTTTACGGGAGGATTACAGTGAGACCGATTCGTGTATTTTGTTTCGTCGCGGCGATGTGCATATCTGCCTTGGCCTTTGGCCAGGAGCCGGCCAGGCAGGCGCCAAAAATGGGCAGCAAAGAGTGGACGGAACTTGAAAAGACGCTTTGGGATGTGGATCAGCAGTGGCTCTGCAGCGCGGGCGCGACACCGTATCACAAGGAGTACAAGGACTGCGTCGAATTCCGCAGCAAATTCTGGACCAATCAATTTTTTGAGATCTCCATTAAGGGAAAGGTTCAGACCAAGGAGGAAATGGTCGCCGCGCAAAGAGCGGCGCACCCGTCGAAAGGCGTTGGCCCGCACCCGGACGACTTCAAGCTGATGGCGGTTTACGGGAATTTCGCTTTGGCAACAGACCACACCTTTCTCCAAAGCGAGAGCACGGACGGCAAAGTGACCGGCACCGAAACCCGGGTGCTTCGCATGTTCGCCAAGGAAGATGGGAAGTGGAGGCCCGCGGGCGCCGCCCTGGTGCCGGTTCTGCAGTAACGACGTTTCGTTTAGGGGACGCGCTCGAATTTAATCGGTCGCAATATATCCGAAATGCAGGAGGTCGGGGCTTTAGCCTCGACGTTTCCGTCATTCATTCGTGGGCGTCAGCACTTGAAGTTTCGGGGACTGACGCCCATTCTTTTTGACGGCGCTCGCCCGGCCGAACGGTCGGACCTCCTTGAAACCAAAGGGGAACGGGACGATGTGGCGTTCCGGGCCATCCCTCCCCGCTTTTTTGATAAACTCGAGACGAGATACTTCGGCGAGAGGAGGAATCTCATGGCCAGCGAACCTCTCCTAGCAGCCGCCCCCTATCTCACCGAACAGAAATACCAGGACTACACACCCAGGCAACACGCGGTTTGGGCTGAACTGGTCCACCGGCGGCGCCCGCAGGTGGACGAGTACGCCTGCAAGGAGTACCTAGAAGGATATGAAATCATCGGATTACAGGACGATCGCCTTCCGGATCTCGGCGCAATCAGCGATCGCATAAGGCCCAGAACCGGCTGGAGCGCCACGCCGGTGAGCGGCTTTCTTCCCGGCGAAGCGTTTTTTGAAATGCTCGCTGCGCGAAAATTTCCCACGACCACGTGGCTGCGCAGCCAGGATTCGCTCGAATACATTCCCGAGCCCGATATTTTTCACGATGTCTTCGGACACGTCCCGATGCACGCGCATCGCGTATTCGCGGACTTCCTTCAGCACTACGGCAGCATCTGCGCGCAAGCGATGGATGCCGATATTCTGGAACGATTGGGCCGCCTGTTCTGGTACACCGTCGAGTTCGGGCTGATTCGGCAGAATGGGAAAATTAAAGTGTACGGAAGCGGCGTCATCAGTTCCCATCGAGAATGCACGAACGTGATTGAAGTAGGCTGCGCCATCCGAGAATTTAATTTGGACGAAGTGCTCGCGACGAAAGTCAAAGTGGATGAGATCCAGAAGCGCCTCTTCGCGATCGAAAGCTTCGATCAAATTTACGAGGCGGTGCAGGAAGCTGAGAAGCGTTTGTTGAGGGTGTGAGTAGCACAGGCTTCAGCCTGTCGATTTTTCTGATTAGCAGGCCAAAACCCACATCAGGCTGAAGCCTGCGCTACGAAAGTCGCCGGATTTGACACTGGATCAAAACGCGATCACAATCGCCGAATCTCGTGGAGGTGCATCATGTCAGCGCACATGTGCCTCGATTGCGATTCTCCGGGCGACGGAAGCTGCCCCGTTTGCCACGGCATAGGAATGCTCCCCGGAGACAACCTTTCCGAATCTTTTGATGGGCCGGGGAGCCGAGTAGCCTGCACGTCCTGCAACGGCAGCGGAGAGTGCCGGAAATGCGACGGAAGCGGCCAAGTCGAGGTTGGAGGCGAAAGTTAAAAGTTTCCCGCGCTGCCTGCCACCGACTGCAATTTGCGGTAGCAAAGGCTCCAGCTTGTGGGTTTTCGTCCTTGCAAGCATTACACCCCACAGGCTGAAGTCTGTGTTAGGAAAGTCACCGGTCTATTGCACAGCGAAGACCAGCACCTCGGCGCAGGTTGGCCCGTGCGGCGGCACAGCTACGAAATACTCATTCAACGCGGGTACGAGTAAACCGGTCTTGCCTAGCGGACCAGTAGGAATCTTCCCTATATCCTGAAAGTGATCCGCGTCGATTTCCTTAAATACGTTGACGAACCCCTCGCCCGTCGCCACGTAAGCCCTTTTGCTGGCGGGATCGAATACCATGTCGTCAACACCGGTAGAAATCGGAAAGTTTTGCAGCACTTTTCCGGTGTCGGAATCGAGCACATTCATATTGCCGTCGCGGCACGCGGCGAAAAGCCGGTGATTTTTCTCGTCAATTGCCACGGAAGCGTTGATTTTACACGTCAGCGGCCAGACCGCAGCCACGGCCTGCTTCTTGCGGTCAATCACGCCAATGGAATTTTTCTCGGTCATATTCAGGAAGAGCCTGGATCCTGATTTCTCGACAACCATGGCTTCCAGCCGATTGGAATCGATCTTGATCTGGCCGACTTTTTCTCCTGTATCCGTGTTCACAATTTCCAGGAACGTGTAGTCGAGCTTTGCATCCAGACCGCCGTCCGCAATGTACAGATTGTGCGTCACGGGGTCATACCCGGTCGCATCCGAGTCCGCTAAAAGTTTGACGCTCTTCAACAACTCGTACGTGGTTCCGTTAAAAATCTTCAAATCGCCGTCGGAGCCGTCTGTCACAAAAATTCTGTCGATGTCGGCGCGGTACACGACGGAATGCCCGACGCCGATTCCCTTGATGCTGTGCACAAATTTGCCGGTGCGAATGTCGTAGACTTCAATCGTCTTGTTATCTTCCGGAACGACAAAGAGCCGGTTATTTTTCAGGTCTGGCGTTAGGTGGTCGAAATGGTTCTGAACTCCGACCATTCGCGTCGTCGTCAAATTCTTGGCAAGCTGATCCGCGGAAACGTCCGGTTCGCTGCTGCGAATGTCCTTGAGTTCGATGGTCTTAACCAATTTAAGGGGAGGAGTATCCTTGGCAAACACGAACGCGCGCGGCGCTGTCCACGCCACGATCGCGAGCGCGGCGACCCAGAACAAATACCGTGTATACGAACGCATCTATACCCCCACCCTTCGAAAATTGGAAAATACGCTGTGCCGCAATGAATGGATCATAGCACGCGATTGATCTGCCGCCCAACCCGCCCTACTTGTGTAGCCGCTAGGCCCCGGGCAGCTGGATCCGCGGCTGGATTCAATAGCATACTTGCCTGTGCGGTTTTAAAGGCTGCCGCTACAACCACACCGAAGCTACGGTCCAACTTCCTCTACACAATTTCAGCCAAGCCCTCAGCCAAGCCCTCTGCCAAGCCCTCTGCCTTGACACTGGCAGGGCACGGGCGTATACGGGGAGTGACCCTGTTCGCGGCCGCAGATACTCAAGGAGGCGTCTAATGAGCACAAAAAAGCGGGATAGTGGAACACGCATCAGCCAGTTGGAAGAAGGAGCGCAACGCGCCAAGCCGATCCTTCACCAGCACGCCAGGGAAATTCAGCCCTACGGAAAAATAGCCAAATTATCGATCGCCCTCGACGAAACCGCCTGTGAATCGAGCATCAACAACCTGAACCAGATTCTGGCGGACACCATGACGCTGCGCGACATGTACAAGAAGCATCACTGGCAGGTCGCCGGCGCCACTTTTTATCAACTTCATCTGCTCTTTGACAAGCACCATGGCGAGCAGGACGAACTGGTCGACACCATTGCCGAGCGAATCCAACTCCTCGGCGGCGTCAGCATCGCCATGGCCGCGGATGTCGCGGAAACTACGATCATTCCGCGTCCGCCTCGAGGCAGGGAAGAAGTGCCCGTTCAGATTTCACGCCTTCTCGAAGCCCACGAGTTCATCCTGAAAGAAGCGCGCACGATGGCCCGCGAAGCCTCAGAGGTCGGCGACGATGGAACCAACGATCTGCTGGTGAGCGACGTCATTCGCGGCAACGAGCTGCAGGTCTGGTTCCTTTCCGAGCATTTGGTGGCCATGCCTCTGACGCATCCCGAGCAGGCCAAAGCCGCGTCCTCCGGAAGCTAGGCTCCAGTAGCACAGGCCGGTGCTACGTACAACTCAACCTGTTTACGTTTTGTTTGCCCCAGCCGATTTTCCGCGGATCATCGCGACCAGTTCCCGCGTGACGGGCACGTCGATGTCATGTGCTTCCGCGCGCCGAAGAATCGCTCCGGCGATGCCGTCCAATTCGGGCAGATTGCCGGCAGCCACGTCCTTCTGCATCGAACTGCGCCCTCCCGGCGGAGTTTTATCGAAGAATGCGACGATCGTCGAAGCCTCCAGCGGCGTCCCGCTCGCTGTGCCCACCGCAGCCACTTCGCGAGCCATGCCTTCCAGCCTTTTTCGCCAGGCAGGGTCGCTGCTCACTTCGCCAATGGTTAGCCCCGAAGCCGAAGTCGTCAACGCAAACGGCGCAAGGATGGAGAGTTTCGTCCAAAGCAGCTTCATCTCGTCCGCGACGAATTGGCAAGCGAATCCAAATTTCCTGAATTCCTCGGCCGTGGACGCCAACCTGCCCTCGCCGATCGCGGAGAACGCAAGGCGTATCGCCATGCCGCGGTGAATGAATTTCCCCGGCGCGACCCTCTCGGCCTCCACGCCAATGCTTGCTGGGACAACTCGATCGTGTCCGAAGCGCGCACGTAGCAAGGTGACATGGTCGATCCCGTTCAACAGCGGTACAACCGCTCCAATTTGATCGGGATTCACGGCGACGCTGCGCAGCGCGGATTCGAGCTGCGTAGCCTTGACCGTGATCCACAAAACGTCGTACGGGCCGGCAACGCTTGTGGCGCGATCCACCGGAACACGAAATGAACCAAGGGGACTCTGCAGGGAAATCTCCGCAGGATAATCCTTCCACGTTTCCGGACGAAGCACGAGCGTGACGGACTCTGCCGACTTTGCGAGCGCCACACCGATGAGACCTCCAACGCCGCCTGCTCCCAGAATTGCGTGACGCATGTTTCCCTCCATTTGCTAGGACGGGCTTCGGCCTGTCTCGCGGGCACCGACCCTGCTGCCGATCAACCAGTCTGGCTGAAGCCTGTCTGACGGATCGCTGAGCCATTTATTGTACGACGGGTTTAAATTTCATTCACTTTCAAGTGTCGCTCCTTTCGTCGGAATCGATGTAAGTTAGGAAACGAACGGTGAGATCGGCTGGCGTCTTCAACGACGCCGAAATGTTATGATTCGACTATGGTAACGGAGAAGGGCACACCGAAGATTGCTTACTTCTGCATGGAAATCGCTCTGGATCCCGCGATTCCTTCTTACGGCGGAGGCTTAGGGATTCTGGCGGGCGACATGCTGCGATCGGCAGCCGATCTGGAACTGCCGATGGTAGCCATTTCGCTGGCATACCGAAACGGCTATTTTCGGCAGCGACTCGATCAGCAAGGGAACCAAATCGAGGAGCCTGATCCGTGGCAACCGGAAACCGTGCTTCCACCAGTTCAAGTGGCGTTTACTGTACGCATCGAGGAGCGTGACGTCCACGTTCGCGCATGGCGCTACAGCGTCCACGGCTTGTCAGGATTCATCGTTCCCGTCTATCTGCTGGATACCGACTTGCCCGAAAACTCCGATTACGACCGCACGCTCACCGATTCGCTGTACGGTGGCGATCAGCACTATCGAATCTGCCAGGAAGTGCTCCTTGGTATTGGCGGCATCACGTTGCTGCGCCACCTGAACGTTTCGCATATCGGCAGCTATCACATGAACGAGGGTCACGCTGCGTTCCTCACCCTGGCCATGCTCGAGGAGCAGCTAAAGCTTCGCAAGTACACCGTGGCCGTGGAAGCGGATATCGAAGTGGTGCGCCGCCACTGCGTGTTTACCACGCACACGCCGGTGGAAGCGGGTCATGACCGGTTTCCCTGGGACCTGGTTCACCAGGTGTTCGGTGAATACCGGACCGGACTCTTGCAGCAAGCAGGCTTCGCCAACGCGGACATGCTGAATATGACCGACCTCGCCATTCACTTTTCGCGGTACGTGAACGGCGTGGCCATGCGGCACGGTGAAGTTTCGCAGCACATGTTCCCTCAATTTCCAATCCACGCGATTACGAACGGCGTGCATGCCGCCACGTGGGCGTCCCCGCAATTTCAGGAGTTGTTCGATCGCGAGATTCCGGAGTGGCGCCGCGACAACGCGTACATTCGTTACGCGGTCGGCATTCCGATCGAGGACATTCGTAAAGCGCATCGCCTCGCCAAGGCGGCGCTGATTAAAGAAGTTCAGAAGCGCACGGGAATCCAGCTGGATGAATCGGTGCTCACCATCGGCTTCGCTCGCCGTGCAGCTACCTATAAGAGGGCCGACCTGCTTTTCAAGGATGCCGAACGCCTGAAATTCATCGCCAAGTCGGCCGGCCCGATTCAGATTTTGTATGCCGGAAAAGCCCATCCCCATGATGCAGGCGGCAAAGCCCTGATCCAGCGCGTGATTCAGACCGCCGCCGGCCTGAACGACAATATTAAAATCGTGTACCTTGAGAATTACAACATGGCCCTTGCCAAGCTCATCACTTCCGGCGTCGATCTGTGGCTCAATACCCCGCAGCGCCCGCAGGAGGCCTCGGGCACAAGCGGCATGAAGGCTGCGCTAAATGGGGTTCCAAGCCTGAGCGTCCTGGACGGCTGGTGGGTGGAAGGATGCGTGGAGGGCGTGACGGGCTGGGCGATTGGCTACGACACCAAAATTGCCGGCGACGAATCGGCGGCGGAAGTCGCCTCGCTTTACGACAAACTCGAACACCAGATCGTTCCCATGTTCTATCGCGCGCCCGAAGCCTACGCGCAGGTCATGCGGTCGTGCATTTCGCTGAACGCCAGCTTTTTCAATACTCATCGCATGTTGAGTCAGTACAAGGCCAATGCCTACTCGCCGCGGGCCCTCATTAAAAAAGCAAAAGAAGTTTAACCTGGATATCTCCCCGCGGATGCGCCGTAAGCTCGCATCTCGACGGCATAAGGTCGTAACCCGCATTCGGGGGTGGCGGCGTCCCGCCGGCGACTTTACGCCGCGATAAGAGTACAGCAATCGTCGGCGAGGCGCCGGCGCCACCCACCCCACTCACCACAACGAAAGGGCGTGCCCGCTCGTCCATTTCGCAAGATTCGTCCGCTTCCTATCACGCTAACGCGCAAAACCTTTGTGCATTTCGAGTAGTACTGTCGATCTATAGACGCGGTCCGGACCTAAAGCTAGGCTATTTCTTTGAGGCCGAGATCCAGTCTGGGGCCTTCGTCCTAGATGCTTTAAGGCCAAAGCCTTGAGGATGTTAGCCGTGAATGAACTCCAGCAACGGATTTTTTCGATGAAAGAAGGAGAGGCTCCGTCGGATCATTTAGACCGGCGTCGCGAGCCTCGCGTCCAAGTCGATCGGTTGGTCTATGTCCAGCCCGCCAATGCAAGTATCGGCCATTTTGAGGAAGTTCGCAGCATGAGGGATCTCAGCCGCAGTGGTTTCTACTTCACCACCGAACGGAATTCTTACCAGCCGGGCATTCAGCTCCACGTTGTTCCGGCATTCGGATGCCTCAATCTGGAATACTTGGGTGAAGTGGTGAGGGTCGAGGAGCTGCCATTCGGCGAATTCGGCGTCGCCGTCCGTTTGATCCGCGTTGAGAAAATGGTGGCCGCCGCACGCACCACTACCATGGAGACATTCGAAGCCCTGGCGCGGGCGGATAATACGCCGGTACCTCTGCCGCAATGCGAACCAAGCATTTCTTCCTAGGCTTTTCTCTCACTTGCCGTCAGGATTTCCAACCGTTCGCGCAATTCGTCGCTCGGTCTAACTTGCGCGCCATTGTTCCTTTGTCGGTCGATTGCGCCGTTCGCTTTAAAGTGCCCCGCCCGCAAGCCATTT
>Ga0206981_10277_pt1 | contig 14309 bp, 15 predicted proteins | sample Alteio_BWMinCont_17_FD_153312 | JGI IMG/M metagenome (GOLD analysis project Ga0206981, IMG submission 153312) | Enriched cells from forest soil in Barre Woods Harvard Forest LTER site, Petersham, Massachusetts, United States -... | ecosystem: Environmental > Terrestrial > Soil > Temperate forest >... | reverse complement strand
GGATACGATTAACAGCGATGCATTGAAACTGCAGGTAATATTAAATAACCTGGTATCAAACGCTATAAAATACAGCGATTCAAAAAAAGAGGAGCAATGGGTGAAAGTAAAAACATACCAACAGGAAGTAACAGCAGTAATTGAAGTGGAGGACAATGGTTTAGGGATCAGGCAGAGAGACCAGGAACGCATTTTCGACAAGTTTTATATGGTAGGTAATAATAAACATAGTTCTGGCTTGGGGCTTTACCTGGTTAAAGATGCCGTAACGCAAATGAACGGACGTATTGAAGTAAAATCAGAGCCGGGCCTTTACAGCAAATTTATCATCAGCATCCCCTGCAATTAGCTAATTGCAGTTGCTTACGCTTTTTGATAGATGTTTCTCTCTAAAAAATCATTCCTGAATTTTCCATGGGGATCATATTCAGCTACCAGTTTTTTAAAATCATGCAGCTTTTCGTAGCGGGATCCTAATATTTTTGGATCAAGGGTGAACACTTTACCCCAATGCGGCCTTGGAGTGAATGCCGCCAATGCTTTTTCAATTTGAGGTAAAAGTTTTAATACCGCTTCGGTTTCCTGTTTCCAGGTAAAGTGAATGGTGACCGATGTTTGATTATGACATGGGCTCATCCATAAATTATCGGCAGCTATGGTTCTTATTTCGGTAATAAATAGATGAGGCCCTATAGCCTTGCCTAATTTTGAGATTGCCAGGATGGCCTCAACAGCATGGTGCATAGGTACAAAATATTCCGATTGCAGTTCTTTGCCACTGCTTGGGGTGAACCCCATTTTAAAATGTGGCAGCCTTTCATACCATGGTCCGGGTACGCCCATTTGTTCGGTACAGTTTTCGGCAGAAAGCGCAATTATGGGGTGCAGGTTTTTTGTTGCGGCTTTTGCACCATAAAATTCAGGCAGCACTTTATCGCTATCAACCCCTATGCGGCTTTTTATCCAAACTTCGTTAATATGGTCGGTTTGCCAGTCGGTAAATAAGCTTACGCTATAACCTGCTGAAACTATTTTTTCGAAATTATGCTTTAATTGCTCCATCGGCAGGCCAATAAAAACATTTTGTCTTACCATATAAGTGGGCTGAATTTGAAGAGTTACTTTGGTTATTACGCCCAAAGCACCCAGGCCAACCACAGCGGCATTCAATTTTTCGGGGTCGGAATCTTTTGACAGGTGTACGATGCTGCCATCAGCAATTACAATTTCCAAACCGGTAACCGCGCTTGAAAGGTTCCCGTTTTTAACACCAGAGCCATGGGTGGCGGTTGTTATTGACCCTGCTACTGAAATATGCGGTAACGAAGCCAGATTATGCAGTGCGTAGCCCTTTTGGTGCAGGTAAGGTGCAAGCTCACCGTATTTTATTCCTCCCTCAACGGTAACCGATTTTTTATCGGCGCTAATAGCAATTACCTTATTCATTTCTTTTGTAGAAATTAAATTGTCTTTGCTATCGGCTATGCGGTTAAAGCAATGGCGGGTACCGAGGGTTTTTATCCTGCTATGCTGTTTTACAAGTGATTGTACTTCCTCAACCGTTTTTGGGTAAAAAACATTATCGGTACTGAAGGTTAAGTTGCCCGCCCAGTTTTTTAATCTTTCCTGGTAGGCCAATGAATTAAGTGGAGATATAAGAGGTGTTGCCATTAAAGTAGCGCTTAACTGGATAAAAGTTTTTCTTTTCATAATAATCAGGTATTACTATAACAGGTTATTACAAGGTAAGGTTTATTGGCAGATATAAACAAAAGATATTTTAACCGGTGGCCTAATAACAATTTCATTGGTTAAGCTTTTTTGCCCTCCTTACGCGCAGCGAAGGGAGGGGAGGGCGGTCCAGCGAAGTGTCGACCGGGTGGGTAAATTCTGCTGGCGATATTAACGCAAATGCATTGACGTGAGTGCATGGCGGCGTGGACTCCCCCTGTCCGCTGGCTAGCGGATTCGCTCGCCGTCCCTCTCTTTGCTTCGCAGAAAGAGGGGAGCTGCATTTTTTTATTTTAATAATACCTTGTTACCCGTCCCGTGGGGGCCTGATCCGACCAGTTGGTAGATGGGATGACTAATATTTATTTCTTCTTTCCGCGACTTAAAGCTAAAAGCTCATTTTCGCGGATACGGGCCAAAACTATTTTGGTAATTAAGTCGGTAGGCAAAGGCTCGCCGGGTTTAAAGTGGATGGTGGCGCCTGATGCTTTGCAGCCTTTCAATTCATCCTTCATGCTTTTTACAAGGGGCGGACTCATGGTATACAGGCTGCAGGAATCTTTGGTTACGCCTATGCCAACCAGCATGTAAACATGTTTAAAGCAATGCACCTGGTAACTGAAGGTTTCTTCGGCATTGGGGATTATGGAGAGGATAAGCTGGCGCAGCGCAATAAGGCCGGGCTTAAGCAAGTCATCCTGCCGGTTGAGGTAGGTGTTAAATATTGTTTGCCCTGCGGTTTCCATATTATTGATGGGTTTTCAAAAATTGTAGCACATCGTCCTCCGTACCGGTAAACGGCCCGGGGCGCTCCATTTTAAGACTGGCCATAGCGGCCGCAAATTCCCCGGCATGCTGAATGGTATCACCTTTTACCCGGCGGTATAAATAGCCCGCCATATAGGTATCACCACAACCGGTTGCATCAACCACTGTGCGGGGGCGCCAGGCAGGGATAGTATAAGATTTACCCTCGCTGTAAATTACCGATCCGCCGCTGCCATTGGTTATCACCACTTCTTTTACACCCCAGTCGGCCAGTAGTTTGGCACCTTGTGCGGTATCATCGAGGCCGGTAAGGGCCTGTAGCTCGGCAACATCGGCTTTTACAGTATGAACATACTGAAGGGCCTCTTTTTTGCCGGGCCAGTCGACAGCGTGTACCTTTTTGTTCACTACTTTGCGTAAATAACCCTGCACGTCAAGACTTACCCGGCCTTTGGCAGCCAGGTTTTTTATAAGTGCGGTGCTGATATCATCGGCCAGCAATGGGCCCAGGTGAAATATTTTTGCGTCTACCGTTTGCAGCGGCTCTATTTCGAAGGGATCGGCTTTTTCCAAAACATTTTGGGTACGCTGATCCTGGTCTTCGGCATAAATGTTTTCGAAGTAAACGGTATGGGCGCTGGGCTGAACTTTTACTTCAATGCCTTTATCGCGCAGGTCGGCCACATACTGCATTTCGGCTGGGGCAAGGGCGGTAACCAGCAGGTAATTAACGTTAAGCTTACTAACCGCGCACGAAAAATAAAAAGCCGTGCCACCGGCCATATGCATGGTGGTTTTGGTGGTTACTACTTTGTCGGATGTAATATGGCCTATGCAGCAAAGATCAAGCATGTTGTTATTTGTAATTTGGCAAGATAATAATTTTTGAGGATGTGCGGATGATTTGAAGATGTGCGAATTTTGGATGTGCGGATGTGCGGATGAGGAAAATGAGCCGGGAACTTATTGTATTGGCGTGAATGTACGGACAATTTACCACCTTCAAATGATGAGGATGACAAGAAATAGATAGTTTTATTTTAACACTTTACGGTTTTCTTTTTAGCAAATGGCTTGCCCCGGGCCAGGTTTTTTTGGATGTACTCCGCAGCAGCGGGTATTTTGCAGGCTGTGCCATTCATGTCAACTGTAACGGTTCCTATTTTGTTGGCAGCTGCAATGGCATCATCACTTAAAGCCGCCACATACGCCCCCAGCGAGATCACAAAACCGTTCATGGTATAACGCACGCGGTTAGCGGCAGTATGGATTGTTTGTTCAACCCGGGTAAGCAAATCCTTTAAGACTTTTAGGTCCAGTTCATCATCCGGCTTTAACGCTACCGTATTGGAAAGCGTTGACCAACCGGACGCGGCAATGTGTTCTTCTTTGTTGTTTATCCACTCGCATGCCAGTTCGAATCCGTAACGGCTCCCCGCTGTAACCCATGGCACGGTATATTCGCCTATGTTATTTGAGACGGCCAGTTTTACCCATGTTTGCAGATCGTCCTTAGTCATCTTTTCATCATCGGCTATTAAACCTGCCAGGTACATGGCATCGGCATTGCCGGTTGCATAAAGGTCTTTGGCAAGCTGGTAATTTGTCTTTACTTTTTTTTGGATCGTTTTTAAATACTCCACCTTTACCCCGAAAAACGGCTCTTTAACGCCATGTTTCAGCAAGATCTTTTTAATGCTATCGCTGCCCATGGCTTTAAGTTCAGCCATTATTTCGTTTACTTCCATGGTGGTTTTTGTTAATGGTTTGGTATTATAAATATATTAAATTTATTGTTTGTCAAGATTTTTATAGGTGATTTTTGTGGGGGTGCGGATTTGCAGATGTGCGGGGCGGAGATTTAACGCGGGTTGCTTCGACTAATGTTTGATTTTAGAACTTAGTGACTCTCCCGCTCAATTGCCGCGGAGGCTGTTACTTTTGGCTTGATCCAAAAGTAACCAAGACCGAGCATAGCGAGATAATGAGTGCCTTAAAAAAATAAACAACATGCGAATAACATCAAGTCAGCAGAAATGCTTCTTCGCGCACGAGGCCTTTCACGCACAAATCCGAAAAACGGCATAGCCCTCTTGAGCACCTTAAAAAAAATAAACAAACCGCGAAAAAACCACGGGCTGGAATATTTTTGCAGGGAGACCCTATCGCTTGAAGACCTTGTATGCAAAAATTTCCTATGCCCCTTCCCGGCGCTTTGGGCCATCAGTTTTTTCGGCTTTTTGCCGAAGCTTGTCTGCTGACGGGGGAAGAAAGGTTTCTGTTACACACTCTCTTTAATAACGAATTTGGTTTGCGCTTTGCAAATTTGCTTCAGGCTTAGGCTACCATTGACTTTTGCTTTTAGGTGCTGAAGAGTGTTGTTTACCCATACATGGTATTCCGAGCCCGGTTGCAGCCCGGTAATTGTAAATTCATAGTTATTTGGTTGGGCTATAGTGAAGGAGATCTCTTTTGAATGCCATGAATTAATTTGCAGGTCAATGGGGCGATTGGATGGGGCAGCTATGCGGAGCAGGGCGCTATCGCGGTTATGGTGGTAATAGGTTAGCTTATTTCCTGAACGGGATGCCCCAAAACTTTCATTGCTTTTAACTGAAAAGGTATTGGTGCGCATTGTATAATCATTAACGCTTAGTTTTAATTGGTATACGGTGTCGCGGAGGGTGTATGGAAATTGTGTGCCGTTGAGCGTTTTACTCATGTTTGGTTCCAGTCCCATCCGGTTCCATATCGGGCGGATGCCATAAATGTCTCTATACAGGCCCGTAATTGTGGTGCAGATGCCGGCTAAAATATCATCGCCCATACCTAACTGGGTAACCCTGCTATACCGCTGAGATGACAGCCCATCTTTTTTGTACTGTTCCAAAATGTTATTGACATATTTCAGGGCGATGCCTTTGTTGTATTTAGCGAAGGCCCTGATGCCAAGATAGCCCCAGGTAGGGAAGATGTCGCCATTTTCATATTTGGGAAAGGGCCAGTTCCCACCCTGTACCTCTTCTCTTTTAAAAGAATCGAAACACAGCGGCCAGTGAAATAGTTTTTCGGCGGTTGTTCGCTGCTCTATCTGGTCGAGGATGAGAGCGCTGCGCTGTGGATCGTCACAGATACCGAAGGCAATAACGGCGAAATTTACCGGGGTAACCAGGTTGTCGCCATGAACGGAGCCGTCTTTATCCCGCCAATATACATACTGCCTTTTGGCTGCCGACCAGAAACCGCCCTCTTCAACCGGCTTATTCATAGCCGTTTTGAGCCGCTGAGCAATCGCTGTATAATATCCCGATTTTTGTTGATCCCCCAATACCTTTTCGCAGTTGGCCCACAGGTTTAACGCCTCGTACAGTTGGGCGTTAACAAATGCGTTTTCATAGCCGGCGTAAACAATATCCAGCCAATCGCTGGCTTTTTTTTCGGCAACGTTGTTGTTTACCATTTCAAATATGCCGTTGTTGTTGGAGTCGCGTTTGAGCAACCATTCGAGCGCTTTTTCGCAACTTTGCTGGTGCGATTTCAGCCAGGCCACATCTCCGTTAAGATCAAATTGTTCGCTGGTATTGATCAGATAGCCTGTTTGTGAATCAACGGTATAACCCCACTGGGCTTCATAATATCCTGTTTTGGAGTTATAGGTGCCGGGAATCTCATCACCCGGCTCGTTGTGCCAGCGGGACAGCACCCGCCCGTCGGGAAGCATCGCCTGGTCGCGTTCCTGGTTTAGCGTGGCGGAGAGGTTGCGGGTATAGTTTTTATCGTCAACCGCCATGCCTATCTGCGCAAAAAAGGGCTCATGCATACATTTCCAATTGGTAAGCCAGCCGTTTGCGCCTATAATATTATTATCTACTACGCCATATCTCCCGGTAGTATTCATCAGCTCGCGTACGGCATCCACATCAATGCCGGTAAGTGTGCCCCTTGAGTATTTTGCGAAATAGTCTTCATACTGCAATTCAAAATGTGCGCTTACTTTACCTTTTTTGACTTCAAAGGGAGCAAACACATCCGCTTTTTGCGACACAAAACGGCTTAAATTGTAACGCTGCTGTAGAGCGGTATTGGTTACCAGTTGGGTACAGGTAAATTCGTTTTTGGCACTATGTGAATATTTTGAAGCGATCACATTTCCTGCACTGGCTTTTGCAGTTATCTGCAGGGCATCTCCTGATTTTGCATTCCAGAAGGTTACCCCGCCGGTGTGTATGCCGTAAGTATCATTTACTTGCTTCAGGTATTTACACCAAACCATCCCGCCATTATCAATAATGCCGCCTTTCCAAACCGAAAGACCGGCGAAGTTCCATTTTGGGAAAGCCTGGTCTTCCAATTGGGCGGTATTACTGTATTGGCGGGTGATGTCCCAAAGTATTTTATTGGCGGTCAGTTTAAAATTCCATGTTTCTGTTGCCGTGAGCATGGCATCACCATAACTTATGCCTGTTAATGTTATGCCGTTGGGTGTTTCCGTTATTTTTATATTGTTATGATGGTCATTGGATGTAAACGTTCCTTTTTTGGTTTCAATCCCGGTATAAACTCCCGAAGGGGATAGGGTATTGTTGCCTTTTATGTTTAACTGTTTTATTACGCAGCCGGATGAGTAGTCGATCATTAAAGAAAGCTTTTTGCCGGGAACTGTGATGGTAATGGTTTTGGCAGCGGGATCATGTTTTATGCCGTCGTTTCTTTTTGGCTGGGAAAAGCTCAATTGCTGAAAAAACAAAAGAACAAAAAAGGCGGACAGGATTTTTTGGATCATGGTATGCTGCTTATAATTTGGACAAGCTGAGCTTGTAAGTGTAAAATTATTATAAATACGCCCCGGTTTGTGAATACAAGCTGATGTTTTTTTTGTACTTTTTGATAAATTATGTTGGATGATGATTTTTGCGGTGGATTTAACGCGGGTTGCTTCGAATGATGTTTTATTTTAGAACTTAATGACTCTCCCGCTCAATTGCCGCGGGGGCTAGTCCGTTATTCACAGGTTGTTTGTTTTTTTATAGGCGTTCATGATTGCTCTCGCAATTTTGTCTTGATAGGAGACTATATACCTGTTAGACCATGAGGAAAATTAAGGCTTTTTTGGCAAAATTTACACTATAAATTATGGAATCAACAACACAATTATTATTGCTATTATTAATAGTGGTTATATTCTCTAAACGAACTAAAATTAATCAGGGTTAATTAATTGGCCGTAATACTTCTCTCTTGGATATTTAAATAACAATGGAACGGTGGGGAATGTTGAGTCTAAAAAAACTCCATTATTAATCCTTAAAAATAACCCGCCATTTTTATTACTACAAACATAATATCCATCACCATCTGGGGTTACGAACAACCCATATACATATGCCAAACCGTTTTTAAGTTTAACTTGGAAATAAACAGCGTGGTCGGCATTGCTAACCACCTCGTATGATGTTTCATTATTATTGTATTCGTAATTTGATTTGTCAAATATTTTCCATTCATTTTTATCAATAGCGGTAATTACTTTACCGTCTAATCCCCTAATAATGGCACTTACGAAAAGCTTGCCATTAATAACATACAATCCTAAGGCTTTGGTCTTATCTATGTATTGTAAAAGACCTCCATCTGGGCTATCAATCCATATTTGTGTTGTGCTCCCGCCTACTACCATTACAGGAATTGTTGCGCCCTTTATATCCTTTATTTCCCCTATTGAACTATTTATATCGTCTAATATTATCCGCTCTCGCTCTTTTTGAATTGCATTGTAAGCAATAATGATGGCTAAAATAAAAGCTAAAGAGGAAAATATTTTTTCAGATTTACTAATAGACTTCCACTTTGTAGTATTAATAATTCCATAAATAGCCAAAATTAATACAAGTATAATTTCCAGATAGTTCATAAAAAAAAGAGGCTTTGGTTAAGCCTCTCAAATTATAAAAAATATTTCAAATCCACCTCTAAAACATCGGCAATACTTTTAAGGCTTAAAATATGACAGTTACGTTGCCCCCGTTCCAAAAATGACAGGTTAGACAAATCTATTTTTGAAAGGTCTGCCAATATATTAATTGGCATTTTTTTAGCCTTTCTTGCCGCTCTTATTTTTTGTCCCATTTCAGCAAGGAATATATCGTTAGTCATTGTCATTGTTTTTAGCAGTTAATACTTTCCATGTTAATGTACCCTCACAGTTAGCCAAAGCATCGGCAAATCTTTCGTCCTGAAACGCTTTACGGTGATTGTAGCGGAACGCTGATTCATCACAGTAGCGTTGTAGATGTTTTGGGCTTACGGAATGATGTATGCCGTTTATTTGCTTTTTTAAGATGTTCCAAAAGCCCTCAATTGAGTTTGTGTGAACTTTAATATCTTCATAACGCACATATTCTTTTTCACGGTGATTAACTCTTTTATGGGTAAAGTCTAAGTGAAGTTTATTATAGGCATTATGCTCGTCTGTTACCATAATAGTATCAGGTGCAACAAACTCTTTTATGGTAGGGATAACGTTGTCTGCATCTGTTTTAGCTATAACCCTGGTTTTAACGTTTCCACCTCTTTCAACCGCGCCTAATACCATAGCTTTACCACCTGCACCACCTTTTACAGTTCTTTTGCTTGCATGTTTATTTGATTGTGAACCCCCAACATAGGTTTCGTCAATCTCAACTATGCCCTCTAATAATTCCGGTGCTGTGATAGTCAGCATTTCACGGATGCGATGGTTTAAATGCCATGCGGTTTTTTGCGTAACGCCTAACCATGAAGCTAATTGGAGTGAAGAAATCCCCTTGCTATGAACGGCTAAAATATAAGTAGCTAAGAACCATTTTTGAAGTGGAATTTTGGTGTTTTCATATATAGTTCCAACAGTAACGCTAAATTTCTTTCTGCACTCTTTCTCACGGCATTTGAAAATTCTGTTATTAGTAGCAAACCTAATCACATTGGTAGAACCACAGCAAGGGCAAGCGGGAGTGTTACCCCACCTTTGAGTTTCAAGATATTCACGGCATTTTTCTTCTGTATTGAAGTGTGCTTGAAAGTCGAATATGTTTTTGAAAGTTTTCATCTTGCTTGCTGTTTGATGATATAAAGGTAAGCAATAATTTTGGTTTAAAACAAAATTATTTTAAAAATGTAAAAATAACATTTCAACATGTTGAAATGTTAAATTAAAATTTAACTTATAAATTGTTGTATATCAACAGTAAATTGATGTATTTTTGAATTAATAAATTTTAATAAAATAAAAAACATTTCAGTTATGAATCTTTTTGAATCTACAACATTAGTTAAGCCTTCGTACGACTCTCCTGTTACAGACTTAATTATAGAGTTGGAAAAACTGCGCACAAGGATGCTGGGAGGGACTACTAATGTCTATGTATTTTTTCAAATGAAGGAAATTTTTCACATTCTTGAAAGTATAGGCTCTGCGAGGATAGAGGGCAATAACACCACAATATCAGATTATTTAGAGTCTAAGTACGATGGTTCTGATAAGCCTAAAAATGAATTTAAAGAGGGTGTAAAAGAAATTGCGAATATCGAACATGCACTTACGTTCATAGAATCTAACGTGCAAAACTCAAATATCAATAGGGCTTTCGTATGTGAGTTACATAAATTGGTAGTAACTGAACTGAGTTATATTGATGGGGAGGGAGATAAAACCCCCGGTCGTTTCAGAGCATCAAATGTTGAAATAAAAAAATCAAATCATAAACCAATTGATTTTCTGCTGATAGATGAATATATGGAGGAATTATTTGAGTTTATCAATAAAGACGACCCTTCTAAATACGACTTGTTAAAAATCGCCATAGTGCATCATCGGTTTTTATGGATTCATCCGTTCAAAAATGGTAACGGGAGAACCGCAAGACTTATTACTTACGCGATGTTAGTTAAATATAAATTCAATGTCAATGTGGGAAGAATTCTAAACCCAACTGCTGTGTTTTGCAACAGTAGAGGAGACTATTACGATAACCTTGCAGCAGCTGATACACAAACAGAGGAAGGGATTTTAAAATGGTGTGAATACGTTTTAAACGGCCTCAAAATCGAGATTGATAAGGTAGATAAGTTAGCTGATTACAACTATTTAAAAAAACAAATATTAATACCTGCTATTGAGTATGCAGTAAGCAATGGAGATGTACGAGAAATAGAAGGTAAAATTTTAAAAGTTGTAATTGAAAAACAGGAAATCATGGCTAATGACTTGAAGAGCTTATTTCACAATAAATCTAACCCGGAAATCTCACGTCAAATTAAAATGTTAACTGAAAAAAACATGTTAGAGCCAATAGGGATTAAGGCAAGAAAATACAGGCTTAGAGTCCTAAATAAAAAACTACTACATGCAGTAATACACATGCTTGATGAAAACGATTTTCTACCTGAAAGGGAGGGTTCAAAACAAATTAAGGAGCTGTTAACTCCTTAAAAATAGTCGTCGCAAACGGCAAGGAAGTTGAGTGCAAATAGATACACTCTTAACCTCGTAACCAGCAATCTCATGAGTTGTCCCTCATTACGGTGCAAATGGTTTACGGGGCTTTCTTGTATAACAAATATACGATTAATTAGTAACTTTGAATATGCTTAACATTAGCCAAATAAGAGAGCGTATAAAAGAATTAGATAGTAAGCACTATGGCTTCTTTAACGCTGCAAATTCCAACACGTTATCGTTTATAGATATACACGATGATGGACGCATAACATTCAAAAGCGGAATTGTAATAGATATTAAAGTTTGGCAGGACATAAAAAATAGTTTAAATATTGCAGACGAGGAATCTGAAGATACAGTTATGAAAAACCCACAAGAGACAAGCAACATATTTCATAGCATTATGAAAGCAAGTGTAAAGCCTAATAAAATAATTTCAAGTGGTTTTGATTCTCCGAAGTGCCCGGAATGCGATTTACACGGAAAATTTTTGCCACCACCAAGAGAATCCGGTAAAATCGTATATAACGCCTATGTATGCCCTAATGGGCACAAATTTGAAATACCAATGCCGGTGAAATAATTTTTCTTAAAAGTCATGGTCTAACAGGTATATAGTCTCCTCTTGATACAAAAAGGACCAAAAAAATCAAGACAGAATAAAGCTTCCGCGCTGCAAGCCAGACTCCCTGGCCCGCTTTTCTGTCGTGCCTTTGCCCGCTTTTGTTTTTGGTTGACACAATGATTATGGTTTGAAAAAATTTTTGCCATGGTTTCGTTACCATGCAATAACAAATTACGCCAATGCCTAATGACCTCTGACTAATAGCTAATTATACAACTTTCTGTAAATTTACGTTCTTTACATCATGCGCAGATTTATAGGTGTTTTGGTATTTAGCTTTATTATGGCTTCTGCAGATGCGCAGGTGAGGAAGCCTGTTATTGCTTTTGCAAGCGATACGCAGGAACCTATGTGGGTGGAGAAATTACTCCTTAAATCAAACCATAACCAAAAGGCTACCGAAATGATCTTTAAAGATGTGGATGCTGTCCGCCCTTCGGGTTTATTTATACTTGGTGATGTGGTTTCGCTGGGGTATAAAGCTAAAAAGTGGACCAGGATTGACGCTTATATCAAGCAATGCACGCATGATTCCATACCGGTGTATGCTACACTGGGCAATCACGAGGTGATGTTTAATGCCCGCAAAGGAACCAGGAATTTTAAAACGCGGTTCCCCATGTATAACCCTGCAGGTTATACCGAAATAATTGATTCTGTTGCGGTGGTTTTGCTGAATTCGAATTTTAGTAAAATGACAACGGGCGAGATCCTGGCTCAGGATAATTGGTATAGCGGCGCTATAAAAAAACTGGATACCGATGCGGCTATTAAGTTCATCATTGTTGGTTGTCATCATTCGCCTTATACCAACAGCAAAATTGTAAAGCCTTCAATGGAAGTACGGCAGAACTTTTTGCCGGCTTTTATCAATTCAAAAAAGTGTGTGCTTTTTGTTTCGGGGCATTCGCATAATTTCGAGCGGTTTAATATGCAGGGAAAGGATTTTTTGGTTATTGGCGGCGGTGGCGGGTTGCATCAGCCTTTATATGCAAACGCGGTAACTCCCGATCTTTCGGCCGGCTATAAGCCTATGTTTCATTATTTGGAGGTGCGGCGCGCTCATGATTCATTACAACTGGTATCGCGGCAGCTCAATGCGGATTTTTCAGGGTTTACCGATGGGTGGGTGTTTACGGTGAGGTAGGTTTTTCTTCTGCGCAGGTAACCGCTAACGCAGGTTGCTTCGTATGGGCTTTTGTTTTAGAACTTGAGCATCTTCCCGCTCATGGCCGCGAGGCCTAGTTACTTTGTCTTGATACAAAGTAACCAAAAATCAAGTCAGCAGAAATGCTTCTTTGCGCACAGGGCCTTTCACGCACAAACCCGAAAAACGGCATAGCCCTCTTGAGCACCTTAAAAAAATAAACAAACCGCGAAAAAACCACGGGCTGGAATCTTTTTGCCGGAAGACCCTATCGCTTGGATACCTTGTATAAAAAAAATTCCTATGCCCTCTGCCACCGCTTTAGGCCATCAGTTTTTTCGCAGTTGTTTATTTTTTTAAGGTGCTCAAGAGGGCTATGCCGTTTTTCGGATTTTTGCCGAAGCTTATCTGCTGACAAAAAAGAAAAGAATTTTTTTACTGTCAACTGCTAACTCAAAACTGCCCACTGGCCAAATGATTTATTTTTATATTAACTGTTTAATACGGGCCTGCTACTGCTACCCTTTGCAAATAAGCTTGCCAGGGTGCATAAACCTGCGACAACGGAAATTGCAGCCGCAAAAGGGAAAAAATAGATATATTCAATAATACCCAATGAGAGCAATAGGATAGCTAATATTGGCAGCAATCTGACACATAGTTTATTCCCGGGATCAGTGGAAAGTAACCATAACAGGATACTCATGTACATGTAAACGAATATCATCATAAAGCCGTAGCCTTCGTAAAAGGAGGCTAGCGTTACCGACCTGCCCATAAAATCGAAATGGTTTGTTTCCATGCCTTTAATTACAAGGCCGATGACAGGATTGGGTGCTGTTTTCCAGGTGAGCGCACCCAAAGTATGGCCCATGGTGTGCAGAAACATCAGTACCGCTGCAATGCGCAATAATAGTTTTGGCTTCATCTTTTGCTTAATTATTGATTTACTAATGCCTGGACAGCAACGTTTTTGTAGAGCTCCAGAATATCACCCCAACCCTTGTCCATGCTCTCAACGGTTTTGGCGCCGGTAAGCAGGTTAAGGTTTTTGTGTTCCAGTTTTACAGTTGTTGTTTTTGGGCCCTGCGGGATAAACTGTACCTCTACCTCGGTTAGCAGCTCCGGATCGTACTGAAAGTCGCCGTTGATCTTCCAGGCTAAAACCAACAGGTTGTTTGGATCCCATTGCAAAACATAGCCGATGTTGGCTTCGCTGCCGTCTTCGTGCCGTGAGTACCAGCGACCGTTTGGGCCGGGTTCCAGCACCTGTTCGGTCATGGGTGATTTGCCAATGTGGTGGGTACGCGGCCACCACAGGTCCATTTGTTCGCTAAATACTTTAAAGGCGGTCGCCTGGGAAGCTTCTACCAGGAGCTCCTTTTTGATGGTGTCGATTTTTAAGCTATTCATGATTTTTTTCTTCTTGTTCTGCTAATAATTTGAAAGCTTACCACAAAAAACAAAAGCTTTAGCTTTTAAGGCATCTCGAAGCTTTTACCAGGTAACTACTATTACAAATTTCAACCTGCACGTTTATATTTAAACGGGCAAGTGTTTGC
>Ga0206981_10095_pt2 | contig 14338 bp, 16 predicted proteins | sample Alteio_BWMinCont_17_FD_153312 | JGI IMG/M metagenome (GOLD analysis project Ga0206981, IMG submission 153312) | Enriched cells from forest soil in Barre Woods Harvard Forest LTER site, Petersham, Massachusetts, United States -... | ecosystem: Environmental > Terrestrial > Soil > Temperate forest >... | reverse complement strand
ATGCTTTTCCGTCGCAGCAGGTACGGGCTGCTGAGGCGGCGGATTCTGAGCCTGCATCGGCGGCGGCGCCACTTCCAAATTGTTGACGATTTGCTTCACACCCGGCTCACCGGAGGCATAGCGGGCAGCCGCATCGCGTTGGGCATTGTTATCCACTTCGCCCGAAAGCGTGACGCTTCCCTTATCCGCCTGCACGATCAGTTGCTTGCCCTGAAGTCCGGAATCGGTGTTCAGTTTGTTCTGGATGTCGGTAGCAATCTGCGTGTCCGTCGGAGCCTTGGAGCAGCCGAGCGTTACCGCCAGGATGGTGAGCAAAATAAACGCGCTGAGGTAGAGAGACAGCCTCGCCTTCATAAATCACTCCTGATTGTAGGTCGGATCTAGAACAGTTAGATGCATAGTAAATGTAAATTTCTGAAAAATATTGTGAGAATCCTGTTGGTTACCGCACGGCACTGAAGTCAGCGGAGACGTTGGGCCAAAACTAACTCTGGTGCAGGAATTTGTAATCGAGGATGCTGGCTGCGATCCTCGCCATTTCGACTTTGTCTGCCGTAGGTTTTTCCGCCGAATCTTCTTTGGTCCGGGTAATACGACCCTGGCAGAGTACGTTGCTGTTTTTCTGGCCGGAAATCTCTTCCGGCATCTCAAAAACCATTTCCACCAGCGTGTTATCCGGAAAGCGCTGCGGGCCCAGGAGAAGCACGCCGGATTGGCTGAGGTTGGCGATGGTACCTTCGTACCAACTGCCAAGATTCTTAACGCGGTAACGCACCGGAGTGTCAATCTTGAGCCGTCGCGCGCGTGGCACCCACGTAGGTTTCCGGGTACGGCCACGGCTGCGCCGCGTGGTACTGCTTTCTGCCTCGGCGGCGTCGGCGCTACGGTCGACGCGCTGGGTACGCCGCATGGTCGTCCAGTCATAGCTGTACTCGACGGCGCAAAGCAGGCAAACCTGGTAAAACTGGCCGTCAGCGCCTCGCCGGGGCCAGGAAAACTCGTGGGAGCAGCGGCCTAACATAAGGACATCCAATAACTTCTGGGGCATGATGGTCTTCCGGCATACAATCGCCGGAAGACACATCATCTAACGGCGGCGTGATTTTGTGTAGGTTACTTTCGTGTAATTTGTTGCCGTGCGTGTAGGCGCGAGCGTCCACGCTCTTGCGGGATCAGCAGTGTCTCAAAGGGATGAAGAGTTTGCATGGTCCGCACGGGCGAGGACGCCCGTGCCTACGCGGTGAAATTGGGCAGCAGAACTGTGCGGGCTAACGACGAGCGAAAGCCATGTCATCGAGAATACGGATCATCAATCTCGAAGAGGGATTTCCTACCCGCGATCAGGCTTACCAGAAGCTGGATGCAGCGTTGACGCGGGCGCGAAAAGACGGGATCGCTGCGCTGAAAGTGATTCATGGCTATGGCTCGTCTGGCGCAGGCGGCGTATTGCGTTTTGCCATTCGGGGCTACTTGCGACAGCGAAAAGAAAAAGGCGACATTGCGGCATTCGTCAATGGAGAAAGCTGGTCGAGTTTCGATGAACGCAGCAAGCTGATCTTCGCCAAACTTCCTGAGTTGGTGCTCGACAGCGATGTCGGCCGCGGCAATAAGGGGATCACCCTGGTGCTGCTCTAATTCTTCGGATGCTCGATTACAGGTATGATCAGCGCGTGAAGAATGCGATCGGCGTTACGGCTTTCATTCTGGCAGGCGGCAAAAGCTCTCGCATGGGCAGCGATAAAGCTTTTCTGCAGTTAGGAAGCGAGACGCTGCTCGCACACGCATTGAAGCTGGCCGGTGCGGTCACTGATGACGTCAGGATTGTCGGGGATGCCACGAAGTTCTCGGCCTTTGGGCGAGTGGTCGAAGATGTCTATCGCGATCAGGGACCATTGGGTGGCATCCACGCCGCCCTGTCAACTTCGCCCACAGAGCTGAATCTGATGCTGGCGGTTGATCTGCCTTTCGTGGAGGCAAACTTTCTCCAGTATCAGCTATCCCGTGCGCAGGAATGTCAGGCAATGGTTACATTGCCGCGTACCGCTGGAGGCTTACAGCCGCTTTGCGCCGTCTATCGGCGTGGGTTTGCTGCGGTGGCAGAAGACTCGTTGCGCAGCGGAAGAAACAAGATCGATTCACTATTCGCGAAAGTAGAAACTTGTGTGATTGACGAAGAAGAATTGGTGCGCGGCGGTTTCTCGTTGGAAATGTTCCGCAATCTGAACACCCCAGATGATCTGGAGAAGGTGCGAAGTTCGCACCGCGAACGCAGCACTCAGTGAGAACGGGAAAACTTGCATAGCTTCGTTTACTATCGCAAGTAGGCGATGGAATGGTTGCGATCAGCTCAGAAATCATAGTCGAGAACCGGCAAGAAGGACCTTATATCGAATTCAAAGAGGTCTCGAAGGCCTTTGGGGAGAACCGCGTGCTCGACCACGTCAGCTTCGATGTGCAGGCTGGAGAAACCGTGTGCATTCTGGGAAGAAGCGGTGTGGGCAAATCGGTCACGCTGCAACACATTATGGGCTTCCTCAAACCGGATGCGGGACGGGTCATCGTGGCGCGCGAAGACATCACTGATTATGATGAGCCGGACCTGCAGCGCATTCGCAAGAAAGTCACCATGGTGTTCCAGAATGGCGCCCTATTTGACTCGCTAACTGTGCTTGAGAATGTGGCTTTCCCGCTACGTGAGCGCGGCGATCTTCAAGAGGACCAAATCTTCCAGATCGTCGACGGACTTTTGGAGATGGTCGGAGTGAAGGAAATGCGCGACCAGCTTCCCTCGGATTTATCCACCGGAATGAAGCGCTCGGTTGCCATTGCGCGAGCCCTCGCCGCGCAACCGGAATGTGTTCTCTACGACGAACCCACCACTATGGTCGATCCGCTAATGGCGCAACTGCTGGGCGATTTGATCAAGCGGCTCAAGACCCAATTACACCTGACCAGCGTGGTTGTTACTCACGACATGCGACTGGCTCAGAAACTGGCGGACCGGATCGTATTTTTGCACGAGGCCAAGGTGCTCTTCTTCGGCACCTACCCTGAGATGGAGAAATGCGACGAACCCATCATCCAGGAGTTCTTGACACTGGATGAGTTGGTCTTGAACGTGTAGTAGGCTTCAGTCTCTTTCTAAAATCCTTGCTCCACCAGTTGTTCGATCGTAATCGAACCCTTGGACGGGTCACCTCGCATCATTTTCTCGACGTATTTGGCGATCACGTCTACTTCGAGATTTACCGAGTCTCCGGGCTGGAGAGACTTCAGATTGGTCATCTCAGTGGTGTGCGGGATAATAGCCGCCGTTACCTCTGTTCCTTGGATCTTCGCGATGGTTAGGCTGATGCCTTCAATCGAAAGCGATCCTTTGAAGATAACGTAGCGAAGCAAGTCGGGCGGAATTTCGACGCGCAGCCAATAATTGTCGACGCCAGGAATTTCATCGAGTGCGATAAGTTTGCCAGTTCCATCGACATGGCCCTGAACGATGTGTCCACCGAAACGTCCGTCGGCGCGCATCGGGAGTTCGAGATTGACCAGCGCTCTCGGTTTAATGCGGGAGAACGAAGTGCGATTCCACGTCTCTTCAGCCAGATCTGCACCAAACGAAGCGGGAGTGATTTCTACCGCGGTGAGGCAAACTCCGCTGACCGCAATGCTGTCCCCTTTCTTTAATTCCTTAACCAGATGCGAAGCAGCGACGGTAAGCCGGCGATTTTCATTTTCGTTAGTGATACCGGTGACGCGTCCAACTTCTTCAATAATGCCAGTAAACATGGAACCTCCTTCATTCACCACAGGGGCACAGAGACACAGAGTCACAGAGAAGGCAAGAGATCGAAACCATGCCAAAGTAAGATCAAGATTTCAATTTCTCTGTGTCTCTGTGCCTCTGTGGTGACAGTGCTCTTCAACTTGCATAAGGATCTTTCAAATATCCCTCGACGGCGAAATCTTCGCCGAAGCGATGCAGGCGTATGGACTTCACGCATGCGGCATCGCCGATACTCGCGAATCCAGCGCCTCCGGCTAGCGGGATCGATCCTATGCCTCCGAGAATTCTGGGTGAGTAATAGAAAAAAACTTTGTCCACGATAGCAGCGGAAAATGCAGCCCAGTTTACCAACGCGCCGCCTTCAATCATCAGCCCGGTTATTTCCATTTGGCCGAGAAAACGAACAATAGCGGGCATGTCAGGATGCCCATCCGCGTTCGCCCTGGGTAGCTGCTCCACACGAACGCCGCGTTTCAGTAATTGCTTTTTCTTTTTCTCCTCCGCGAAGGAGCACAGGATTAGAACATCGTCCTGGGCGCTGCTGACTACGCGCGACTCCAGAGGCAGGCGCAGCCGCGAATCGAGGACCACGCGCAGCAGCGGACGGCGGCGAGAACGGCCACTGCGGTCAGTGAGCAGCGGATTATCGGCAATCACAGTCCCGACTCCGACGAGAATTGCGTCACTCTGATGACGAAGTTCCTGCACGTGGGCTCGCGCGGCTTCGCCAGTAATCCATCCCCCACGATTTGACTTACCAGCCGCATGATTGGAAGAAGGGATTGGAGGCGGCGCAATTTTTCCATCCAGCGTCATCGCGGCCTTTAACGTGACCAGCGGAGTATGGTTGCGAATATATTTGGCGAAAGACTCATTCAGCGCTTTTGCTTGCTCTTCCAGAATGCCGAAAGAGACATTGATTCCCGCGTTGCGCAGCTTGGCAAACCCCTGACCGCTGACCAGCGGATTCGGATCCTCCATGCACGCGACGACGCGGGAGATTCCGGCAGCGATTAACGCATCAGCGCAAGGCGCAGTGCGGCCTTGATGAGAGCATGGTTCGAGGTTGATATACAGAGTTGCCCCGCGAGCCTTTTCTCCAGCTTGATCGAGAGCAAGAATTTCGGCATGTTTCATGCCGTCGTAGGTGTGACTGCCGGCGCCGATGATGATGCCCTTTGCGTCCACAATTACGGCGCCGACGCACGGATTGGGCGACGTCAAACCGACGCCTTGCCGAGCCATATCTAGTGCTCGACTCAAAAACCGTTCGTCAATGTCGTGATCGGGCATTTTCTCACCACAGAGTCACAGATTCACAGAGTCACAGAGAAAAGCAAGGCTAGTTTCCGGCCGCGCTGAAATCAGGTGCGTTCTTCTCTGTGCCTCTGTGCCTCTGTGGTGCAAACCTAGGCGAACAATGAATCCACAAAGTCTTTTGCGCTGAAGGGCAGCAGATCCCCGGCCTTTTCGCCGACACCGACGTAGCGCACCGGCAGGCCCAGCTCTCGGGAAATTGCTACGACCACTCCACCCTTGGCAGTGCCATCGAGCTTGGTGAGCACGATTCCAGTTACACCCGCTGCATCGGTGAACTGACGCGCCTGTTGCAAACCGTTCTGGCCAGTAGTGGCGTCCATTACCAGCAAGGTTTCGTGCGGTGCGCCGGGAATGATGCGCTGCGCCGTGCGCCGCATTTTTTCCAGTTCAGCCATAAGGTTGGTTTTGGTATGGAGGCGCCCGGCGGTGTCGACGATCACGTAATCGCTGTGCCGAGCGGAAGCGGCCTGCAAGGCGTCGTACAGTACGGCTGCGGGATCGCCGCCGGCTTTTGTTCGGATGACTTCGGTTCCTGTGCGTTGTCCCCAAATTTCGAGTTGCTCGATGGCAGCGGCGCGAAATGTATCGGCTGCGCACAGCAATACCGTCTTGCCTTGCGAACGAAAAACCTGAGACAGCTTGCCGATCGTGGTGGTCTTGCCCGTGCCATTGACGCCAACCACTAAGATGACTTCCGGTGTGCCATCAACCTTCTCCACGGGACGAGTATTTGCGGCATTCAAAATTGCGAGCAATTCGTCCTTCAACAGGCGCTTGAGTTCCTCGACGTTCTGAATTTGTTTGCGGGCGGCTTTTTCTCGAAGCTTGCCTAGAACTTCCTGAGTCGTGACGTTGCCGAGGTCCGCTCCGATGAGAGTCGCTTCCAGATCGTCTAGCGTCGCCCGATCAATTTCCTTGCCGAAGGAAACGACTTCCTCGATGCGCTGGCTGAGGTTTTCGCGGGTGCGCGTCACCGCCTCTTTCATGCGGTCGAAGAGGCCCGGTTTCTGCTCTTCGTCGAGGCTGCCAAACAGGGTCTGAATCATAATTGTGCGGAATACCGCTAAGCATTAATTATAGCGGCAGGTGGTGTTTTCGACCTGAAACGGCCTCTTGGTGAGTGCCCGGTTTGAAGATGTTCACGCGAGATTCTCGCCCCGCTGGGTGAAGGCGTGGGGCTTTGGAATACAAGACATGGAAACGCCGAATCAATTACTACGCGAGAGTTTCGGACACGGCTGGTGTCGCAATCGGCGCAATAGGCACAGGAGTCGAAACTGGAGACGGCGTCGCGGTCGCCGTTGGGCGCGCGATCTGGATTTCCCCACGGTAGTAAATCGCGGTGATGGCACTCGCCGCAGTCGGATCAAGACGCTTTCCGGAGAGATTGTGAATGATCTTTAACGCGTCTATGGGGTTGTACGCTTGCTGATAAGGGCGGTTGGTGGTCAGCGCATCAAAGGTGTCGGCGACCGCGATGATGCGAGGCAGAAGCGGAATTTGATCTCCCTTTAGGCCGTGCGGGTAACCGCGTCCATCAAGCGATTCATGGTGCAGCTCGATTCCGGGAATCATGTCTTTCAATTGCGCCACGGAACGCAGAATGTTGGCTCCCTTGGTGGTATGCGTCTTCATAATGTCGAATTCTTCTGGAGTGAGTGCACCCGGCTTTTTGAGAATGCGGTCTTCGATTCCGATTTTTCCCACGTCATGCAGTTGGGCGGAAATGCGAACAGTTTCGATAAAGTCTTCCGAGACGTCCATTTCTTTGGCGATCAGCAGCGAATAACGGGTGACGCGATCGGAGTGGCCGCGGGTATAGGGATCCTTTTCGTCGACGGCTCCGGCGAGCATTTGGATGGAGCCCATGAATAGCTCACGATTTTCCGTGGCAGCGCGTTTCAGGTCGAGCACGAAATGCTCGAGCTCTTCAGACATGACGTTAAAAGTATCAGCCAGTTCGCCAATTTCCGTGCGGCTCTTGACGTGAACGCGCTGAGAAAAATCGCCTGCGGCAATAGCCCGGCTGAAATGAGTAAGCACTTCGAGCGGATTCGTGATGCGGCGGGCGGCGAAAACACTGATGCCAACGCTGAGAGCGATGGCCATCATGGCGAGTATGCGCGCATTACTCTGCATCTCGTATACGCCGCGGTAGGCCTCGGCGCGCGGCTTTTGCACGACGACTGCCCAGTCCAGATTATTGACGGGACTGTAGGTGCCCAGCATTCGGATGTTGGTATTTCCATTGCGCAGGTTGAATTCCCGAGTCGCGGCCACCATCTGCACCTTGGTGCCCGCCTCGACAAAGTTGCGCACAATCTCCAGGTTCGACATGTCCTGCCCGGTAGCGTAACCGGGAGCAGCGCCCACAACCAACCGCCCCTGGCTATCCACCACGTACGGGGTCAGGCCGCCGCGGTTGACTTCCTGCAGGCGGCGTATGAGGAATTGCAAGTCGACGACGGAGCCAATCATGCCGAGAAAACTGCCTGCGTACGTCACGGGCGTGCTGACCAGCATGACGGTACGGGCGGATTTACCTGTGCCCACGACGAGCGCTTCGCCGTTGTAGACTCGACCTTCGCGGGCAGCCGCATAAGCGCGCTCAAGTTCGCGCTGCAGAAAGGCGTCAGGAGCAATTCGCCCCGCGGAAATTCCTTTTGCCTCGGAGTTCAACAGCGTGGCATAGGCCAGGTCGTCTGAAGATGAAACAAAGTTTTCCAGCAAAGCTCGCAACTCGGGCGCTTCCACGTGTTCGGAAGTAATGTCGCCTCCGCTGGCCACCTGCAGCGCAGACGCGAGATTCGCCTGCATCATGCGGAGGGATTGCTGGTGCTGCGAAATATCGTCGGCAAGAGAGCGCGTAACCGTGTTCTGCAGAAGCCTTTCGTTGGTGATCAGCCGGTCCCGGTTAATCGATTCCACCTGGGCAGAATAAAAATACATGGGCACCACGCTTACCAAAACGAGCACACTTAGGATGACGTAAAGAATGGGCAGTCGAGATGGCGACGGCAATTTCATTGACACGTGGGCTTTCGCTCCGCGTTTATACGCGACTAAGAATTTATTGGTACTGCTAAAAGTGTAGCGCGCCATCCGAGTCAGCAAGTGTTACGAAAGTACCCCGAAAAGCCGCACCGTTGGGGCGGTTTGGGCGATTTGTGAAACAACCTTTGCGTCGAGTTTTGAAGGACTTCCCATGACTGCAGTCAAACGTGAGCAATCTCCGAAGTTAAAGGCTACCAGCCGACGTTCCCAGCGCAGCGGCGCAAAATGGGGATTTTTGGTCATTTGGCAGTTTCAAGTTCGCGAAGGAATGGAGAAACGCTTCGAGAAAGTGTATGGAGCTCAGGGAGACTGGAGGCAACTCTTCACGCAGCATGACGCGTATATCACGACGGAATTGGTGCGTCAGTCGAATACTGCGTGTTATCTGACGTTGGATTTTTGGACGTCACAGGCAGCTTATGATGCGTTCCGGAAGCAGCATCGTGCGGAGTATAAGGCAATTGATCTGAGGTGCGAGGGAATTACTGAGGACGAACGGGAAATTGGGAAGTTTGTCAGGGTTTAAACGACTACTGTGGTTGAGAGGAGAACCAATGCACTTTCGCATGACTGACATTGGGTTGCTGCACGGGCCTTGATGTGTCTACGCGGGTCTGGTTTCGCTTTTTGCGGTGCGAGTCATCAGCTTATGGATCGCGTCGCGGGGCGATTTGCCGTGGTTCAGGATGGCGTCCATCTCGGCGGTGATGGGCATTTCAACTCCGTGTGCGCGCGCTAGTTCGACCGCGGCGTGCGTGCAGAAAACGCCTTCCGCGACCATGCCGTGCATGGCAACAACGATGTCGGCAAGCTTGCGTCCGCGGCCGAGTTCGACTCCCACGCTGCGGTTACGCGAAAGCCCGCCGGTGCAAGTGAGGACGAGATCCCCTATTCCAGCAAGTCCCGCCATAGTTTCCTGGCGGCCACCGCAGGCCACGACCAGTCGAGTGATCTCAGCCAGGCCGCGAGTGATCAGAGCAGCGATGGAGTTATGTCCGAGGCCCAAGCCGTCGCACACCCCCGCCGCGATGGCAATAATGTTTTTCAGGGCGCCACCGAGTTCCACACCGGCTACATCGCTGTTCGTGTACAAGCGGAAACATGGATCACCGAATTCTCGCTGAACGGTTTCCGCGAGCTCGCCGTCGCGAGACGCGATGGTGATTGCCGTGGGATCGCCGCGGGCGACTTCTTTGGCAAAAGTTGGTCCGCTCAGCGCCCCGATGCGAGGCTGAAAGCCGCTTTGTGAACCGAGAACAACGGAGATCACTTCCGTCATGCGCAGGAGAGTTCCCTCTTCGAGGCCTTTGGTGGCGCTCACGAACAGCATGCTGGGTTTTAGAAAAGTACGCATGCTCTGGAAAAGCGCACGGCAGTGCTGCGACGGCATCACGCTCACAACAACTTCGGCGCCGTGAAGAGCTTCGTCAAAACTGCCCGTAACGGAGACGCAGTCGGGAATTATTTGTCCCGGAAGGAAGAGTTCATTGATCCGGCGCGTTGCAATCGATTCGCGCACTTCTGGTTCGTGCGCCCACAAACGTACTCGATGCGTGCCCTTTCTTCCTAACACAATAGAAAGGCTCGTGCCCCAGGCGCCGGCGCCAATCACCGCAACATCGCTCATGTGCGGCTCCATTGGAAGCGGGACTCAGTGTGGTTGAGAAGACGGCGAATATTCTCGTGGTGGCGGGCAATGATGATAAGCGAAGCAGCTGTCATGGCTCCGACCATCCGAGAATCGATCCCGGGCTCGAGAATCCAAGCCAGGAGCGGGAACAGCGCCACGCTGAGGATCGAGGCAAGCGAAACGTAACGAAACACGAGGAAAATAACAATGAAGACGGCAATCACGACTAGAATGGTTTTCGGCGTAAGGATCGCGAAAGAGCCTAGTCCCGTAGCCACACCTTTGCCGCCACACAAACGCAGCCACACTGGGAAAACATGACCTACGACGGCGAACAGGGCTGCCGCGAACATTAGACCCCTGTGAGTCGGAAACAGCTCGCGGGTCAATAACACAGCACTCAGTCCCTTCAACGCGTCGAGGACCAGGGTGAGCGCGCCCAGTCGCGGAGAGGTGCGAGAGACGTTGGTTGCGCCAATGTTGCCGCTGCCGGTTTGGCGCACGTCTTGTCCCCGAAAAGTGCGAACCAGAATGTACCCGAAGGGGATCGATCCCAGAAGGTAACTGTACGCGGCACTGAGAAGGAAGAGGGTCATCGCGGTTTCAATGTACAAGCTTCGCCGCGGCGAGGGCAAGATGCCTTCGCGACAGCCGGCAGAGCCTGCCCTAAGCGAAGCCGAAGGGATGCGGCGCTACATCAAGGCGAAGCTTGCGATCTTTGTGTAGCGTGAACCTCCTTGCGAGAGCTGGCTCTGATACAGAAAAAACTCGTGGGCCGCCATGGTACCAAAGTCAGGAGTCGGTAAAGCGGCCAATTTTTCCTGCAAATGGTGGAAGTTCTTGTTTGGAGCGTCGCCCTTTTTGCGATGGGGCGCGCCGGAACGTCCACCACCACGGGCCAGCGTGAGGTGAGGAGTGAAAGGATGTTCTTCTTGCGGAATTCCCAGAGCCTTCAGAGACTGGTCGATAGCTTTTGCCAGCGCCGGGAGTTGCGGTCCGGATTCGATTCCAATCCAGAAGACGCGAGCCGCTTTTGCGGTGGGAAAGAATCCGTAGCCGCGGAAGCTCATTTCGACTGGCCCAGTACGGATACCCGAGAGAGCTCGCTTGATTCCTTCCACGGCCTCCTGCGGCTTTTCGCCAATGAATTTCAAGGTGACATGCAGCGACTCGGGGCGGACCCACCGCGCATCCGGCGCGAAGCCGGTTACTCCTTCCAGGAAGCGCTGGATGCGCTGTCGGATTGCGGCATCAATGTCGAGAGCAACGAAAATGCGCATTGCGGTCGTTGGTCGTCAGTCGTTCGTCGTTGGCCAAAACCATTGCGGCCAACGACCAACGACCGACGACTGATCTACATCAGTTTTCTTCGCACCATATCGAGCGCCTGCTGGCTGGCGAAGCGGCGGATGCGTTTGCGATCTCCGGGGAATTTGCGCTCCACTACTTCTGTTCCAGCGTCCGAGGCGAGCGCGTGAAAAACCAGTCCCACGGGTTTCTGGTCGCTTCCCCCAGTCGGTCCTGCGACTCCAGTAACGCTCAAGCCGAAAGTCGCGCCGCTGCGCCGGCGTATCCCCTCCGCCATAGCTTTGGCGACTTCGGAGCTTACCGCGCCGTGCTTTTCGATCAGTTCGGCGGGAACGTCGGCGAAGGCAGTCTTCAATTGATTCGAATAAACCACCGCGCCGCCGACAAAATATCGCGAGCTTCCGCCAACCGAAGTGATGCGTTCCGCCAACAGGCCTCCAGTGCAGGATTCAGCGACTGCCAGCGTGGCGTTGCGCATTTGCAGGTAATAGCCGACTATCTGCTCCATGGAATCGCCGTTGTCGGAAAAGACGGAATCACCCAGTTCCTCTTCTATCTTCTCTGCCAATTCGTCGACCCGCGACTGCGCGGCTTCAAGCGATGACGCTCGCGATTTCAGGTGCAGCTGGATTTCGTCGGCTCCCGCCAGGATGGTCGTTTCCACATCCGTATAAAGCTTGTAAATGGGCGCAATGCGGAAGTCGCACGCCGACTCGCCGAGCCCGGTTATTTTCAATTCGCGCGACCCAATAAATTGCGGAGGCAGTTTGGCGCGCAGGCGAGCCAGGCATTGCTCCTCGAACAGCGCCTTTAGTTCATGCGGCGGGCCGGGAAGCAGTATGATGATTCGTTCGCGGCCATCGTATTTTCCGCTCATCCACTGTCCGGGCGCGCTGCCATTGGCGTTAGGAAGCACAGTAGCGCCGGAGATGACGTCCGCCTGCTTCAAATTATTCGTTGCCATCTTCCAACCGCGGGCAGCGAAGCGCTGTTCGAGACTGGTGACGATCGCCGGATCGCGGCGCAGTTCAAGTCCAAGCGCGTCGGCGACTGCTTCCCGCGTGAGGTCATCCTCGGTCGGTCCAAGTCCGCCCATGAAGATGACAACCTCAGCTCGAGATACGGCAAGACTTGCGGCTCCGGTCAGACGTTCGCGACTGTCTCCAACAATCGTCTTGAAAATTACTTCCACGCCCAATTGGTTGAGCTTTTCGGTTAGGTAAAGCGAATTCGTATCCTGGCGAAAAGGAGTCAGCAACTCGGAGCCAATGGCAATGATCTCGGCATTCACCAATCAAAGTGTAAATGATCAGGCAAAGCAAGATCAGCCACGAATTTTGCGGATTCACGCGGATAATCTTAAGGCGCCCATTTACGCGGGCACGTCGGTCAGCGGCGATCCTTGGATGTTCCAGGCCAGATGATGAACCGCGCTGTTGGTGGCTAGGACGACGGAGCGTCCGGGTGCGAAAGCAAGTCCGACCAGGCCCGCGCCCGCAACTGCCAGCGATGCTTCGCCGTTTGCTGTGATCTTGACGATACCGCGTTTGCCCGAGAGCGAAGCCGCGACGTAGAGATTGCCTTCCGCATCGAAGGCGATGCCCTGCGGACGCCCCAATCCACGGAAAAAAGTCGACACATTGCCTTGAGGCGTGACCTTGTAAATGCAATCAAAGCTGGACGTAGTTGGCCCGGTTACGAACAGGTCTCCATGCGGGGCGAAGGCCAGGTGGTAAGCGGAGATGCTTGGTTCGAGGGTGGCAAAAACGAAGATCTGTCGGTCGGCGCCGATTTTGAAAATGGTGCCGCTACGGTCGCCGACATAAAGATTTTGTGCGCGGTCAAAGGCAATCCCGGTTGCGATGCCCATGCCTTCAGCATAGGAAGACATCGTGCCATTGGAGGCAACGCGGTAAACGGTTCCATCAAAGCGCGAAGAAACGTACATCTGGCCGCTGCGGTCGAACGCGATGGAAGTAGCGTTCATCAAGTCGGCCAGGAAAGGCTTGACGTTGTAGTTGGTGTCGATCTTATAAATGGAGACAGGAACTTTCTGCCCGCGGCTGCCCGAGAAACTGACGTAAATGTTGCCTTCAGCGTCCAGCGCAGGATTGGTCACAGGGTGCAGATTCTCAGCAATGGGAACCGCGACTTTGATCTGATGGGGATTGCTGGAGTGTCCATTAGTCGAAACCACGATGGGGCCCGACGACGCTCCGGCAGGCACACGCGCCACGAGAAATTCGTCTGAACTGATTACCACCGCACCCTCAATTTCGCCAAAGCGTACACGCGGACGCCGCAAATCCTGGGGACGCAGGCCGTGTCCGCTGATTCGTACTTCGCCGCCAGGCAGAGCAGCAGCCGGCACCACCGCTTCAATGTGCGGCTTTCCATTTACGTTCGTCTTACCCAGCAGGCGATCTGAAATTCCCATGGACTTCAACTTCCTCGCGTGGTGCCGTCCCCGACCTACCCTGGCAAAAAGCCAAAATGCAAAGCCAGCTGCATGATGACCAAAGCGTAGAAGCCAGCGGCAACATCATCTAGTACGATGCCGATTCCTTCACGAAGGTGCTCAAGTTGACGCACCGGTGGAGGTTTGACGATATCGAACCCTCGGAAAAGTATAAAGCCGAGCACTATAGATTTCCATGAAACCGGCACGGCAATCAGCGCGATCAGTTGCCCGGCAACTTCATCGATCACGACGAACTGCGGATCTTTTAAGCCGGTAGCGCGGCAAATCCGAGTGGCCGCGGGGATGCCCACAAGTATCGCGACGGCAGCCAGCAAGGTCGCGGCTGCAGGCTGCCAATGGGGATTAATCCATGAACTCACTAACCACCAAACTAAAACAGTAGCCGCCGAAGCCCAACTTCCCGGCCCCGGACGAAGCAGTCCTATACCAAAAAAGGTAGCCACCAGCTTGGCCCAAAGTGGAGCGCGAGACTTAAATGAGATAGCCGACGTCGCACCGCCAGCGTCAATCTTTCCGGAGCCCATGTTTTGGTAGCGCCGCCGTCTCGGCGGCTGTCGTGTGGGCTTCCTGCCCACACCGCTAAAATTTCTCGTCCGAATCGAACGGCGGGGCGTCTTCAATACCCTCGCTCGTGTCCTGCACCGGAGACGAGATTACGTAGGCACCGCTGGCCCATTTCCCGAGATCATCCTTGCAGCTTCTGCATTATTCCGCAGCTGCGCGGCAAGTTCCGCTCGCGCCGCTTCGAATCCGTAATCGC
>Ga0206981_10279_pt1 | contig 14382 bp, 11 predicted proteins | sample Alteio_BWMinCont_17_FD_153312 | JGI IMG/M metagenome (GOLD analysis project Ga0206981, IMG submission 153312) | Enriched cells from forest soil in Barre Woods Harvard Forest LTER site, Petersham, Massachusetts, United States -... | ecosystem: Environmental > Terrestrial > Soil > Temperate forest >... | reverse complement strand
ACCATGACAAATTTTATTTTTTAAAGGCGGCGAGAGTGCTTCAGGACGAACCGTAGGAACAAAAGTAAATGCTTCATGCAACAAGGGATGACCTAATACTTGAAATGGCGTAGACGTCCCCCGCCCTACGCTTAAATGCGTTGTTTCAAGCAAGCCAATGGCGGGATACCAATAAATAGATTTTACATCAGGCAAATTGGGAGATGGCCGCACGGGGGGTGCGTATAAACTATTATGAGTATAGTGTCCGCAGGGAATAACGATCAAGTGTAACAGCGCCGCGGAAGCTTTAGGTTTTACCATAAGCCAGCGCTCACCCACTAACATTTTTGCGTATTCACCCATCGTCATACCATAGACAATAGGCACCGGCTGCATGCCGGTAAAAGATCTAAATTTGGGTTCAAGCACCGGTCCATCCACATAAAATCCATTCGGATTTGGCCTATCTAAAATAATAAGCGGTTTGTGATTATCCACCGCGGCTTCCATCAATTTTTGCAAAGAGGCAATATAAGTATAAAAGCGCACCCCTACGTCTTGAATATCAAAAACTAAAACATCAACATCTTTTAAATCTTCGGCAGAAGGCTTGAATTTTTTGCCATACATTGAAACGATGGGTAAGCCGGTTTTGATGTGCACTTTATTTTTAATATCATCGCCACCTTCTTTATTGCCCAGAAAGCCATGCTCAGGCGAAAAAATTTTAACGACATGAATGTGATGCCGCAGTAAAACATCCACTAAGGGTTCTTTGCCTACTAATGAGGTTTGGTTTGCGAAAACGCCAACTCTTTTATTTTTAAGGTAGGATAAATACAGATTGAGGCGCTCAGCACCCGGTATGATATTTGTTTGTGAAAACGCAAGCTCATTACAGAAAAATAAAAATAGTATAATCAAAAACATTTTTTTCATAGCGTGTCCTATGAGTCTTGAATACTTTGAGCCACCATATGTGCAATGGCATAGCGATCCTTGATGAGCTTGTTATGCAGTAGCGGATGCGGATGTGTTCTGCTGGTCAGAATAATTAACCACGTTTGGGTTTTTGGATTGATCCAGATAGAGGTACCGGTCCAACCGGTATGGCCGTAAGCCAATCCATTAATATGGTGTTTAGAAAGCAGTAAATCAATATCCCAGCCCAAACCACGCACATTAGCAATGTTGGTAGGTGTTTGCGGTATGATCATGCTGGCAATTGTGCGTGGGCGTAACACATATTTGTGTTTGGATTTAGTGATAAGACCCAGGTTTAGCATCGTCTGCGCATAAATGGATAAGTCCATGGCATTGGAAAAAACCCCGGCATGCCCGGCCACACCATTCATGGCAAAAGCGGTAGGATCATTAACCTTTCCCCAACGCAGTTTATTGTGAATAAACGCCGTAGGGGCAATCCTATCTAACCAGCCTGGTTTTGGCAGATAGAAAGTATGGAACATACCTAGTGGTTTATAGATATTTGCTTGCGCGTATTTGTCGATGCGCTGTCCTGTGATCTTTTCAACAAGATAGGCCAAAACAACAAAATTTATATCACTATAAATCACCTTAGTCCCTGGTGGTGCAGCTAATTTGACATTCGCAATTTCACGTAATGCTTGTTTCTCGCCACGCCAGGCATACATGCACTCTGCATCTCGCGCCAGGTGCACGGAAGGCGGAAGATCAGGAGGTAACCCTGAGGTATGTGTGAGTAATTGCCGGATCGTAATTGCCGCTTTGCCCTGTTTGCCAAACGCATGCCAATAGTAGGAAACCGGTGCATCCAGTTTTAATTTGTGTTTCTCAACCAGCTGCATAATCGCCGGTGCAGTTGCGATGACTTTGGTGAGTGAGGCCACATCAAAAATAGTATCGATCTGCATGGGGGCTATTGAAGGCTCCAGGCGCCGATTACCAAAAACGCCCTGATAAATGATATGTCCTTTGTACCCGGCTAAAACAACTGCCCCCGGATAGGCACCAGCAGAGATAGACTGCGCCACCAACGGGCCTATATCTTTTAGCCTATCAATTTGAATACCTTGAACAGGATGAATCAAGACAAGATTGACACCAGCAGGGAAATGTCTTGCCGCATAAGCAGCAGATAAAGTGGACAAAAAAATACAAATGAATAATAATTGGTTTAGACATAAGCGAAAGAGGCGTGAGGGCATATTCAATCCATTGAGACGCATACTCTATTTCGCCAGAAATCGTTTTAAAGTGCAATGTAATTATTAAGACCTTAATACTACTGGAGACCACACCATGGCAAAGTCCTATAATTCCCCTACTAAACTTGCAACCCCAAGCGATTTAAGCGATAAAAATCGCCGCAACATTGCTGCAGCTATTAACCCTCTGGTGGCAGATGCATTTGCACTCTTTGTTAAAACCAAAAATTTTCATTGGCATATGTCTGGCAGTCACTATCGTGATTATCATTTGTTATTAGACGAGCAGGCAGATCAAATTTTTGCGATGATTGATATACTCGCTGAACGCGTGCGTAAATTAGGAAAAAACACCATTCGCTCGATAGGTGAAATTTCGCGTTTGCAAAACGTTAAAGACAACGACAAAGATTTCGTTAAACCGCAAGACATGATTAAAGAATTAATGACTGAAAATAAAAATCTTACTGCACGCATGCGTGCTGCGCACGAAATATGTAGTGGCAGTTGCGATGTAGCGACCACCAGTTTGCTGGAAAATTTTATTGATGAGACCGAAAGAAGAACGTGGTTTTTATTTGAAACGCAGGCGGATTAATTGTCTGTTCGTTCTAACTTGCAGCCAGGAAATAAGTCATTTCCGCATGATTTTGGCGGGAATGACCCCAATAATCACGCCATTTTTTTATTTCCCAGCTGCATTTCGCTTAAAATAAATTTAGCAAAAGGCTTTATATTTTGTTCAACCGATGCTATCTCTAGTGCTTTCATATAATTCTCTCGATGGTTGACCGTCACAACTGTCCATGGAAAACCGCCGGATGCAAATAAACTATTCATAATAAAACGACCAATTCGCCCATTGCCATCCATATAGGGATGTATAAAAACAAATATGAAATGACCTAAGACTGCCCTAACCGCAGCACAAGGCTCATTGATCAAGCAATCAAATAGCGTATCCATAGCATCTACCAAAGCGCTTACAGGCAGAGGGGTGTGCATAGAACCTTTGATATAAACTTGATGTATACGATATCCAGCTAATTGTTCAGGCTTAAGAATACCTGCCTTAACTGAAGGAGAGAAAAGGGCAGAATACCAAGAATGCAGATCTTCCTTTATCACTTTCCCTGATTTTTCTTTATGAAATATGCGGTCAATACTGCGTTTAACTGCCTCAAAGGTTTGTCGATACCCCTTGGCCGCCATTGCGTTAATTTGATTTCTATCACTAAGAGATTGATCCGGATTCCATTTACCACTTGCAATCTGAGCAATGAGGCTTTCGCTTACCTCATATCCTTCAATAGATAATGAATTATAGGCATCATGCACATAAATTTTTTCTAATTGGATAAAATAATTTTTTGTTTGGGTAGACATGCCTGGTTCTTCAGGAAAAATAGACAAGACAATTTCTCGCATCTGTTTCCACATTATTGCAATTCGTGGTGCATAGGGAGATCGGATACGCGGGAAATCTGCTAATAAAGGTTCTTTGATAATGAATGGATTGATTGGTTCAATTTGATAACCTGCTGCGGTTAAGTCATTTTCTAAATGCTTGGCACGTTGTTTTTCACCTAGAAAATAGTATGCACCAATAATACGGTTTGCTGATGCAATATTTGTCCCGGTAAGTAATTGACGAGAAAGTGCCGTCAGATCAACAAGCCTTAACGCAATCTCTGCATCATTAGGCTGTTGCTGAAAAAACTTAGGTGAAATGCGATATAATGCAACAGGAAGTGGCATCACACTGATATTGTTTACTTGCTCAATGACTTTCGGAAATGTTTTTTTTTCTTGATAAATGATAATCGATGTGTCAAACCGTAAGGGCACAACGGAACTACCTCCTGCCTTAACCATAACAAGCAATTGCTTGGGAATTATCGTGCAGCCAACATATAAATCAATTGAAGCGCTAGCTGATAAGCAATAATTTTTTCCGAAACGCGAGTTTAAATAAATTGTAATAAAATCCCAAAAAGAACTGTACCATTGGGTACTTTCGCCCTCTTTTGCGATAGGCTGCCTTAACAAATACCAGCCACGGATAATGCGAGTCAGCCAACCATCTGCCTCTAATCGCTCACGATCTATCCTAGGCAAATCTCTGACCCGAATAACGTTAGTTTCCGCAATTTCTTTTGCGCGACTTAATGATTGGGCAAGTAAAAGATGATGTGGTTTAGCCATAATATACTGTTTTCATGAGTTGGGTTACTATGTTTTAATGATACCATGCTACTATGTTTTAATGCTTACATGTTACTATGTTTTAATGATATCATGTTACTATGTTTTAATGCAATCTCTGCCTAATAGATCCCTATCTCCTTCAAGCGTTGGTTTAAGCAATCCACATAGGTTTCTGTTTTTGATAACAATACGTCATCTCGGCCATGCAAAAAGAAAGGCATAGAATAGCGAGATGCATTTTCAGCTAGCGTGGGATTCGTGACGCGATGCGTAGTGGACTTATAATAGTTCTCGGTACACTTTTGCAACATGTCACCAACGTTCACCACAATACTACCCGGATCACAGGTCACGGCATGCCAATTGCCTTGCCTGTCCAAAACTTCCAATCCTGGCGCTGTAGCGGTCGGCAACAAAGTAATAAGATTAATATCTTCATGTGGCGCTGCCCGTACCGCACCCTCCTCTCTTTGAGCTACAAGCGGCGGGTAGTGCAAAATGCGTAACAAAGTATTACGGCTATCTGCGATCATCTGATTCAAAGGCATAGACAAGGCTCGCGCTACGTCCTGAGGCAGATAATTCTCTACCCATTGCAATAATTCCTTGCCCAAATGATACAACGTGTCATAGATCAATTGCGTAATGCGGCGTAAATCTTCCGGGATTTTTCCCCAGGGATAAAAATGAAAAAACTCCTTTAGATCCGATACCTTGCTATCTTTTGCATTCTCCGTACGAAAGGGAAAATAGCCATCCTGAGACGGTTTTTGGTATTGAAACTGGAACTTAGTCGGCAATAAAAAAAACGCTTGCCATTGCTGGTATGCCTCTTCAATGACATGACTGGCCACAGGATGTTGCGTTAATACAGCAAAACCCGTTTCTTGTAACGAACGACAAAAAAGCTCAGGGGCATTTTGAGTTTTATAATCCACGGTCAGCACATGCATAAAAAATCCCTCTAGCGCAAAGTAGTATGTTTAGATAGTATAGGATGTTTTTTTGGTAATCAAGGTCATTAAAGTTTTAAGGAATAACAATGTTTTTCAGGCAAAAATACGGTAAAAAAAGAAAGGTTGATTCATTTGATTTAATCGTCACACACAATACAAGCCCGACTCTCTTAGAAAAAAAAGATTACATTACATCCCAATTTTCTCAAATACCTTTTGCTTTTATTGAATATCTTGCTCCCTTCGATACCCATAAATTCATGCAAACGAACACAACATACAAACAGCTCTATCGAGATGACACGCTTATTTGGCGCAAGCTCTATCACACACATTTTGGCGAGACCTATACCACGACGCACTTTAAAATTCAGTATTTTATGGAGAATTTATATCAAACTACGCGTCAACCAATCGTCTTGCCGTCACCCTCTTTGACATATCTTAATAACATCATCACTAAAGCAAAAGAATATCCAGGCGAAGGGTGGGCGTCGTATTATCGGTCGGTTACAGCGAGTGTTAATGTCGATCGCTCATCGTATGCCAAGATTGCATTTACTAGTGGTGATTTTCGCGGCGCGGAATATATGGTTGGCTTTTACATGGAAGAATGTGTGGCTAGGCGCAATGTTAATTTATATGTCTTACAAGAATTTCAAGATGAGATGTTAACACAAAATAAAGACGGTAGATTTGATTATGCCATTGCTCTCACTTATTCAATCATGTTTCAATTAGAAAACAAACTATGGCTTAATTTCAATGCTGCATTATTTTTTTATAAAAAAAGCATCAAACCATTTGGAAAAAATGTAGCTGAATTTGTTAAGCAGACTGCATCCTTTTTGGAAATGCTAGATTTGACAAGGCTTCATCTCCCCACACTCATGCAGCGATTACAACAACTAAAACCCCAAAATAATTTGACTGTGTTATACGAAGTGTTTGATTTTGACTTTTGCTCAAACATTCTTTTAAAATATTTCAAAGAGCTTGCTGATGACAACAATGGCCTAAGCGCATTTTTTTATGCTGAAAAATTGCGGAATAAATTAATATCAGATCTTATCACTCATTCGGGTTCAGAGACTGATTATCTTTTTGATGCGAACATCACACAGCGGATAGATACAGCCAAAAAATATTATGTGAAAGCTTATGAGAATGGAGAGTACCGTTCCATTATCAAATTACGTTCATTACTCACCTTAAAACCGGAACTGAAATTACTGAACGATGATCAATATCAAGCTATGCTTGAAACCGGCATCAGACACCAAGATCCCGAATGCTTAATCACTCAAGCCTGGAAAGTCCATCATCATCAATGGCACAAGCAAGTTTACAATATTTGGCTTTTGCAAGCTGCAGCCGCCACATGCGAACCCCATGCACAAGGTTTCTTCAACGCATTAGTGAATCAGGAAGATAATCCTGACAAAAATATTTATATTCACTGTGCCTTAACATTTCTCTACGGCTTAGTTGAAAAAAATAAGGCCAAAAGTTTTGAAAAATTTCAATTCTGTTTACAAATAGATCCTTTTATTTTTGCAAAATATCAAAATTTTGGCAGACAATATGGCTTGCTGAATAAAGAACACACAGATCTGATAAAACAAATGGCAGCTCAACAAAATGAAAATAAAATTGAACATAATACCAAGCGCATAAAAATGACACGGAATTAAGATTATTGATTTTTAATCCGGTTGAACACAGCAAAAATTAAAAAACTGTTAAGGTTGTCTTAAGGTGAACGCTTTTACACTAGGGAATTCGATGTACTTAAGATTTTTTTCCCCAATAAAAACTGACAGGAGGTCCAATGCCCGTATTGCATTCTGAAGTAGTCAGCGCCTTGTTTGAATCTTATCTCACTATTCGCCGCGATTCTTGGGGTCTAAATGGTGCTGAAATTAATCCTGCATCGTTCTCTGGTAAAATTGCCACAAAATTAACCAGCTGCCAAACTGCTCTGCACAAAATTCATGTCGCAAAAACGACAGAGGGCTTAATTAGTTTTGTTAATGATATCTCCAACCGAATTCGCTCGGAACAAACCGCAGTCACCTATAAAAAAAGTGGTATTACAGGTTTTATTGCAAATTTAATTTTCTATGACCGCGATTTGATGCTTGAAACATTAAGCGCTGCACGCTCCTATGTTTTAGGCGCACTGAACAAAGATCCAGAAGGCATGAATAAACTCCTTGCCCACAAATCCGAATTACTGGCTAAAAAAACTATCTTAGAACTGGAAATAGACGAACTGATAGAACAAAAAGCCGACGCTTCATTTAAGCAAGACGAATTAGCATTATTCATTAATAAATTCGAAGATTTAGGATTTTTGGACAGTTTAGAAAATAGTGGCGGTAGAAAAATCCCCTATTATCTCGCCAAAAATTATCACGAAAAATATTTTAATGACGTCATCAAATCACGTGATGCGACAGCTAAAAAACTTGATGAAAGGAATTTTGCTGAGTTCGTGAAAAACGTTGAAAATAACCTGCGTGAAAACACGATTTCTAAAAAGTTGTTGTCCTCATATAAGCCGCATGCCAGCGCTGTTATTGCACCTCAAGCTGCAGCCACTTCAGAAAAAATTTATGGAAACACCCAGATGCAAGCGGATTTGGGCAAAGAACCTGCGCTACCCAAGTCCGAGGTCACAATAACTCAATCTGTTCCTGCTCTTGTTATTCCAACCCATTCGAAGAATGAAATTATTTCTGCTGCGGCAATATCAGCTTATTCTCTTCTGAATAAAAATTCCGAAGCACGAGCTAATAGACGAGCACTGCGCGTCGAAAAAATGGAAAAAATCGAAAAAGTCGAAAGCAAAACACGTTCAAGGCGTTCATAAAATTCAGTAGCAAGTGTGGCTGGCTGGTACCTGCTTTTTCGAAGCAGGTACTCTTTAGTAAGATACTCGCAATCTGAGGTGGAAATAACTGCATGAGATCTAGTATGGACGCTGAGATCGACAAGCAACAACATTTCATCAAGAACCCATTAGAAATCGCTAGCAAATTAACACCTACCGCTATACTTTTGGTGTTAATCATACTAGCCCAGCAACGGGTTGAGGCTAATCCCAATGCGATTTCTACCCAATTGCGCTATCCACAGCGCTCCAATCGTTATAATTCTTATGGCTGGAATGCAAATTCCCAATATTGTTATAACGATGACGATATCCATTTGCTGCAAAAGATTCAAATAGAGCATCTATCGCTTTCTGACCCAGCCGCCACAGAAAAATTTTTTACGTTAAAAGAAGATAAAAAATTCTATGAAAATTGGGTCTGTACACGCCCACTATTGAATACCTTATTAAATCGCCTTGATAGGGATTCTTATACCTTACCCAACCGAGAAGCTAAAGATTCCCAGCTTCACCCCTTGTGGAATTATGCCGATAGACTGGCAAGACAAATTGCAAACTGGCAAAGTGAACGTACCAAAAATCAAAATATTGATTTAATGAACGATCCTGTCATGTTAGTTTTTGAGGAATTAAAAGATTGGTTTTTTAATATCTTATCGAAAAAGCTCTGTCATAAAGACGAATGGGAACTGATAGCACGCCGCCAAAGCTATATTAAAAGCCTGATTCACATGATTCCGAATTTTGGTCCTGACCGTCTCTATTTACATGAGATTCAACAAAGCTTAGAAGATGCGGCAAAAATTATTTTTAGTTGTACCGCCAACAAAGAATTACCGAAGTTTTTATCTGAATTAATCATTACCGGTAAGAGCTTAGAAAATACCATTGGCACTTATTTGCATTTTTTAATGATAGACGAAGAAGTCGCGGACAATTTTTCTCCCGCGCATCTTGACGGCGGCGATCGAAATTGTGAATCTTCACCCGTATGTAAAATTTATCGAGCCATTGCTATGCAACATAGCTCATCTGAGTTAACACCTTATGATGTGTTAAATCATTTTTATGACGTTGCCTCATCCGACGAAAATCCTACCGGCAGACTTAATATTCAAATTAAAAGTTCACTGACGGATTCTATTCGTTTTGCCAGCTTCGCCACCCATCGCGATAAAAAAAACTATGGTGAAGCCACGGCGATTCTCGATGCCTTGATTCGAGTGAGAAAAGTTTTAGATGAATTTCAAGATATTCTGCCGCGAATTGGCACTTATATGTATGCCGTTAATTACTTAGAAAAAGTTGATTTGCTGGCAACAAATTATATTAATCTCATCAACAAAGTCAAACTGCTAATGCAAAACTTAATTCAGTCAGCTGATGAAGGTTTGAATAGTGTATTGCAACAACACCTTAAACCCCATCAACGTGATTTTTATTTTGAAAAAAATATTCGCTCGCTAGAAACGCGCGTCGCCAAAGGTACCACTGTGACGGCTCTGCTTGAGAATTTCTGCATCAAAGCAATCGAAAGCATGCAGAAGTATCAACAAGAGATGCGAAAACTGGTCCGCAGCGTCAATTCTGGCGACGCATCCTATGAAGTTGGACATGCAATGGATTCGATTTTTTTGCAAATTAAAAAATTAAATGTGATTCTGCCAGGTATGCTAGGTGAACGCTTTCTGCCCTTGGAGCAAGCCCACGATGAAGCGCAGGCCACGGTCGTGACCCACTCGCAAGAACGCATAGCATATGTTGAACAGCGTTCCGATGTCAGTAGTGTGACGCATATTCAAAACTTATTGAAATCCCACTCTGCTCCGGAGCCCCTATTTCAACAAACTTTCGACCACCCAATGCTGACTAAGAACGATTTTTGTGAGCAGAATAAGATACCTCAACATATCTATGGAATTGCGGGTGCAGGTTCAATTTTGTTATTTGGCAGTCTGGCAATCACACAATTGCGCAAATTAAGTCTGTTTAAACCGCAAAAAGATACGCCCCCAAAAGAACATCGCAAATTTAAAAAACATGCGGATAAAAAACAACGCGAGGTCCAAACTATCTCGGCAAAGCGCTCTTAGCGCTCTGTCAAAGATAACGTAACTATTCAGCAAGCCCACTGAACTAATCGTGCCCGTGCCCGATTGCGTGCCCGCGCCCGTCTTTTCCATCAATTTTAATCTGATGCTTTTGCCATTATAGTTAACATTACAGCATTAGATTGAATAGACGGGCGCGGGCACGCAATCGGGCACGGGCACGATTAGTTCAGTGGCGCTCGCTGAATAGATACAGAATAACTAACTATTGGTATTCGCCTCAACCTCTATATCCAGTTTTACCTCATCCCCTAATCCTGGAATATACTTATCAATACCAAAATCCGATCGCTTAAGTTTTCCTTCCGCGCTAAATCCTAATGTTTTCTTATTGGTAATAGGATGTATGCCTGCTTTATTTAACTTTACATCTAAGACTAACGGTTTTGTCACACCATGCAACGTTAGCATGCCATGTACCTTAGCCCTGTCTTTACCTACCCTTTCCACTTTGTCACTCACAAAAATCGCTACAGGGTATTTATGCACGTCAAAAAAATCTGGGCTGCGTAAATGCTCGTCCAATTTGTCAATACCGGTGTTTATTGAATTCATAGCAATATTGACCTTGACTTTGCTATCTTGCAGTTTTGCCTCATCTAGCATTAAAGTTCCTTCCGCCATCCATTTTCCGGTCGGATTTGAAAACCCAAAATGATTGATATGCCATAAAACAAAAGTATGACTAGGATCAAATGTATAGAGCACTTCGGCTAAAGCTTGAGTTTGAAATCCAAAAATCAATGCCGCCGCCAGAATCGTTTTTGAAACAATATTTTTCACTTCCATCTCCTTAATATGAAACATAAAATTAGCTATAATTCAGGGTCTGTTGACAATTGATAACAATATCACGGTCTGGGTCGAATATTAAGGATATATCATGAAGTTGCTTCAATCTTCAAAATTTTTTGTATTATTGCTGATTATTATTGGGTTAACACATTGTCAGCAACATAAAAATAGCACTCACTCTATTGACTGGTTAAAGGCATTATCTGATCCGAATATTGCGATTTATGATTTTAAGGTTACCGCGACTTTACCCCATGACCCGCAAGCCTTTACTGAGGGTTTATTTGTAGAAAATAACCTGCTATACGAGAGCTCTGGACTCTATAACCATTCAAAACTACAACGCATAGATTTACGCACTGGACACGTTCTCGCACAACTTATCCTACCACAACACTATTTTGCCGAAGGAATTGCAATCTATCATGACGCTCTTTATCAATTAACTTATGAATCCCATATCGCATTGATTTACGATAAAAATACTTTTCAACTTATTAAAACCTTAAGCTATCCGACGCAAGGTTGGGGGTTAACAACTGATGGAGAGCAATTAGTTATGAGTAATGGCTCTGAAATGCTTATTTTTCTCGACCCACACACATTTAAAGCCATGCGCTATTTAAGGGTGACTTATCATAATCAACCGATAACCTTGCTTAATTCTCTTGCCTTTATTCAGGGAAAAATTTTTGCAAACATTTGGGGTCTTGATATTATCGCAATCATTTCTCCACAGACAGGACATATTGAAGGCTTAATTGATTTGCGCCGTTTAAATCCCATGCATAGCGTTATGTCTAAGGAGGCAGTGCTAAATGGAATTGCTTACGATGAAACGACACAAGAAATTATTGTGACTGGAAAGTTATGGTCACAGATTTATAAAATACAACTGCTAAAAAAATAAAGCGCTGCTGCATCAGCGCTTTACGATTTATTTGCAATCTTCACCTTCTTTTTTGCAGCCCGTTAAACCGCAATGTGCACCAAAGCAAGTTGCAATAGCACCTAAGAAGAATAAAAAGAAAGTAACATATGCGCCTGTTGCGAGCGTCCCAGCAACTTTTTCTGCATTCACAGTCACTTGACTGATACCCTCACCCTCTTTTGCAGTCGCCGTCGCTGCGTTTTGATTATTCGACATTTTAACAACCATTAGATTAGGATTCACAGTAAAATCCGCACGGCTAACAACATAAGAATTGATACTTGACGCTAGTAAGATGCCAATAATCAGAGCCACTGACCACGTTGTTATGCCGTACAAAATTCCGTGATTACGTTTCGGACAAATTGGACGACTAATAAAACCGGTTGCCCAGCCCGACAGAAACATGGCAACAATGGAGGCTATCGCTAAACCAATGAAGCCACCTATTGCAAATGTTGACGAACCATCAGATGAACTTGCAAAAGCAGATAGCCCAATAGCAATACCAAAAAGATTTAATAAAAAACTTAAGCCTATCGCAATAAATGCTCCAACTAATACTGCGCTCCATGAAACGCATTTATAGCAACAAACATGATTATGGTCATGTGAGTGAGTGTGTGTTTCAGCCATACGTTGTGCGCCTGACATGTCACCTCCTGGTTATTAAATAATTCCGTTAAGCCATTGATTTTAACATATTACTTCTAACAGATACGCCTAGATTTTTTTAGATTTTACAACAGGAAATAGACAAGTACCAAAGAATTGTCTTTATTCCATACCCTTAAAATGGCGACGGCACGTCGCCATATAGGCTTCATTACCACCGATAAAAACTTGATTACCCGTCCGAATAGGTTTTCCATCTGCATCAACTCGAGTATTCATAATCGCTTTTCTGCCACAATGACAAACCGTTTTAATTTCAATGATATTGTCCGCCCAAACTAATAAATATAAACTTCCAACGAATGGTTCACCTTTAAAATCACTGCGTATACCATATGCCAATACTGGCAAGTTCAACTCATCCACAATATCGGTCAGCTGCTCGACCTGAGACTTTGAAAGGAATTGCGCTTCATCTATTAAGATACATTTAATATTGGCGTTTTGGGTCAATGCATTTTTTGTGTAAGCCATAAGATCAAAATTATCATCGAAAGAAATAGCGTCGGCCGTTAAACCAATTCGCGAAGAAATTTTGCCTTTGCCGTAGCGGATGTCGATTGAGGGAGTAAAGAGCAATGTATCCATGCCTCTTTCTTTATAATTGTAGGCAGATTGCAATAAAACCGTGCTTTTGCCTGCATTCATCGCAGAATAATAAAAATAAAGTTTTGCCATAAAAAATCCTTTTTTATAACTTTCCAGATAGATAACTCGGTTTAGCCGTACTTACGCGCCTCAGCTCGATATTGCTAAAAAATAATTTAATTTGATTGGCTATTTTTATTGATGCGCTTAAGTTACGCGTCATAATATAATTAAACCGCAAACGTTCATCGTCAGTTGCGCTATCATCAAGGGGTACTTCAGCATTAACAATGTCACATTGTTGACTGTTGTGGGCTACGAGACAGGTATGATGACTAAAATACGTGCCTATATCGAGATTGACATAATTACCTTGCTCGCGCACACCTCCGCAAATGGTATGACCGCAATAAGTAATAGCATCCCATGGGCTCGCTTCAAAAGGAATTATAGTAATCTCACCCCCTACCGCTCTTGCCCACATACTATAAATTTTTTCCGACTCGGAAAGCATTAAATTATTTTTATTTATGCGTGTTAACAATTCTTTATAGCTAAAAGGTAAAGAGGCGTGCACAACATTAAAAGGCTTTTTGCCTTTAACATGTATTATCGTTGGCAGAGATTGGGCAAACGACGCAATCTCTGCAAGCTTGGCTGGATTCTTATCGTTAAGATCATCTATCCATTTTCCACCGATATTTTTACTGATGATATGAGAACGTCGTAGCTCAAATTCATTCATATATTCATCTCGTTTTTCTGGCGTAATGTCATATTCGTTAGCGCTTGAAAGCTGTTCTTGGGCAATAACATATTCCACTAACATATTTTCATGATTGCCTTCTACGACATAAATTTGCTTAGATAAACCCTGATCCTCACGGTCTTTATTGATCTGTATGATCCTGTCATATATTTCTTGACTATGCGGCCCTCGATCCGCTAAATCACCAGCAATAAAAAGTCTATCCTCCGGATCTAACTTCAAGAGCGTTTTTTCAAGAGCATCCAAACTGCCATGCGTATCCCCGATAGCAAAATCCTG
>Ga0206981_10278_pt1 | contig 14390 bp, 10 predicted proteins | sample Alteio_BWMinCont_17_FD_153312 | JGI IMG/M metagenome (GOLD analysis project Ga0206981, IMG submission 153312) | Enriched cells from forest soil in Barre Woods Harvard Forest LTER site, Petersham, Massachusetts, United States -... | ecosystem: Environmental > Terrestrial > Soil > Temperate forest >... | reverse complement strand
GAAAGCGATCGGTAAGGAAATTGCCGCCCGCGGGAGCGAATGCGTTGGGAGTGGCGCCGCCCTCGTTGGAGAGGTCCCGCGTATACATGTAACTGGCGTCGAAGGTGATTCCCTTCCCGCTGTGCCGCGATACCTCAACGGTACCGCTGGAGTAGTTGCTCTCGTCGGCGTTGACGACGCTCTGGATCACGCTCCAGCAGGGGTAAGGACGGTGATCGGCCACCAGGCTGCCGTCGTCGGTAATGCACGAGTTCGCAACTGGGTCGACGGGGGCAGCGGGCGACGTGTTGTAGTAGCCCGCGGTGTTGGCGGGCACCTGGTTCAGATCGACCATCGCCTCCAGGTTATTGCCGTGGCTGCCCGTGTACGAGAGGCGCATGCCGATGCCGTGGCCGAAGTCCCGATCGAGGGTCAGGTTCCATTGCTGGACGGCGGGGTCGTGGTAGTGGATGGGGAACGCGTAGTAGAAGCTGGCGGTGCCGGTGGTGCTGCCGGGAGTCTGCGGAGGAAATGGATTGCTGAAGGACAGTTGCGGTGTGACGCCGTCGGCCTGATATCCCTGGTTGTAGACGCCCACGTAGCTGGCATGTACGGCCCAGCCTGAGACCAGCGAGAAGCCCAGCGGCGTTTCCAGAAAACGTCCCCATCCGCCGCGCAGCACGGTCTTGTCGTTGCCGTAAGGACGCCATGCGAAGCCCAGGCGCGGCCCCCAGTCGGTCTTGTCGGTGTAGCGAAGCGCCTGGGGAATTCCGGCTTGTGAAGCTGTCAGCGTAGGCGTGGGCGCGATGGCGGTTTCAAAGTCGGTCGACTCGTAGGACTCGGCTTGCGCGTTGGGCACTACGACCGCTCCATGCACCGCCTGGCCGTTGATGCTGGCGCTGTAATCGGGGAGGAAAAAGGCCGTGTTGTAATGAGTTTCCCTCAACGGTGGATGGAGTTCGTAGCGTAGCCCAAGGTTGAGGGTGAGATTGGAAGTGATCTTCCAATCGTCCTGGCCAAAGACGGCATAGGAGTGTCCCAGGCCATCCATGGTGGGCTTGTTGGTGGAACTGACTTCGGTGTAGTCGGGATAGCCGAGCAGGAAGGCGGTAAACGGGTCTCCGATGTTTGTGCCCACTTGCGACGAGCCATCGAAAACAAACCAGCCAGAGCGGTAGTTGCCAAAGACGTTATCGTCGTGATCGGTCAGGCGTTTGAAGTCGCCGCCGAATTTGAAGTTATGGTTGCGATGGGTCCAGGTGAGGTTGTCGAGGAGTTGAATGATCTGGCCTCGCTGCACGCCCGGGTTGCCGGCGCCGGTGGACATGAAACCGTTGATGAGCACCTGTGGGGCCTCGGACCACGCGAGGTCCGGTTGCGGCACGGTGATTCCGGTTTGGCTAAGGAGCGAGGAGGTGGAGTAGCTCTGCTCCTCGGAGGTGTGCTGGGCATTGTAGCCCCCGCGAAACTCGTTCATGAGGTTGGTGGAGAAGATGTAGTTGTGTGCGAAGGTCAGGCCTTCGTCGATCTCAGGCGTGTTGTACGGGCCTTGCAACGGGCTCCCCGCCTCAGCGCAATACGTGAACGTACAGGCAGCCGAGGGTGCGGTCAGGACCTGGCGATTCTTGTAGGAGAAGCGCGCAAAAGCGGATTGCCGCGAGGAGATATAGCGGTCGAGCCGGACATCGCCCTGGTTGGCGGAGATCGGCGATGGGAAATTGATCTGGTAGTTGTTGGCGTAGGCGCCGGCGGGGCCGTAGTTCGGCATCGGCATGAGGTATTGAAGAAGGGTGGCGGAGGTGGCGCTGACCGGAACGTGGGCAGGGTCGATCGGCGTGACGCCGTCAGGCTGATAAATGGCGGAGACGCCCTGGCCGGCAAGATAAGTGGTGAGGTTGCCGTTGCGCATGTCGGTCGAAGGCACGCCCAGCAGAATGGGCGTTTCGCGCGGAAGGCGCAGGCCTTCATAACTTGCGAAGAAAAAAGTCCGGCTTTCACCGGTGAACAAATGCGGGATCCTCAGCGGACCACCGAGGGTGCCGCCGAAGTCATTCATGATGATCTTGGGCTTGGAGAGCGCGAACTCATTGTTGGAATTGAAGGCCGTGTTCTCGTGATTTTCAAAGAGGCCGCCGTGGTAGTGAATCGTGCCGGCCTTGGAGACTGTGGTGATGTCGGCCACTCCCGAAAATTCGGCGTTGTTGTTGGACTCACTGACCCGGATTTCCTCGATCGAGTTGAAGGAAGGAAACATCTCGTTGACTGGCCCCGAGTACTCGACGCCCACGCTGGAAATACCGTCGATGGTCACGCTGAGCAGCGCGGAGCTGGTCCCCATCACTTCGAGATTGCCGCTGTCGTCGGTCTGAACGCCGGCCTCGGTGGTGAGGGTGGAGATGGGGCTTGTGGAACCTGTCGAGCGGGAGTAGATGGCAACTGGCAGGTTTTGGAGTTCTTCGCCGACCTTAGTCTCGGCCAGGTTGGAGACATCGGTGGTAATGACGGGTGCTGCGTTGTCAACGACCTCGACGGTCTGCGTGGCTGCGCCCAGTTTCAGCACGGCGTCGAGCCGGCGAGTTTCGCGCGCAGTGAGCACGATTTCAGGAAGCGATGCTGTTTGGAAGCCCGACGCGCCGATAGTGAGCTTGTAGGAGCCTACGTCAATGTTGTTGAAAGCGTAATTTCCGTTGGAGTCGGTCAGGCGCTGCGAGCTTGCGGTCGTGCCCGTGTTGATTAACGTGACCTGCGCGCCCTGGACCAGCGCACCGGTCGAGTCGCGAACTGTGCCCAGGATGGTGCCGAAGGTGGACTGTGCCAGCAGCGGGGAGACTGTAACTGCCAGGGCCGCAATAAGGAGGAATCGCCAAAGGGACCTCCCACGGAGGCGAGCGTCGACGGATAAATTTTGCATCAGGCCACCTTTCAAGAAATATTCACGGGAAAATGATATGTCTTTGCTTTGCCTTGATGATTAGATGCCTCTACAAATGTATAGCTCGTGGCTGAGTAAGGTGCTCGATTTCTCGCAAAAATTTGGCGGGATGGAACGGCTGGCGCCGGAGTCGCCTGGCGTGCGCGAGGATCCAAACGCGTGGCCGCAGAAAGACCGTGATAGTCTGCCGATGTGAATACGAAAGCGACATCGGTCATCGCAACAGACCCTCTGCGTTCTCGCCTCGTGTTCACAGGCTGGCACACAGCAACCATCGCACTCCTCGCGCTGGGTTATTCCGGCTACTACTTTTGCCGATCGAACTTGTCGGTCGTCCTACCGGATCTCATTCACGACCTGGCGCAGCACGGGGTCACAGCGAACGAAGCGCAAGTGCGGTTTGGCTTCATCGCTTCGGCCGGTACGGTGGCGTATGCCGCGGGCAAATTCATCTCCGGATCCATGGCCGACCTGTTCGGGGGCCGTCGCAATTTTCTGGCCGGCATGGCGGGGTCAATTTTGTTTACGGTCTTGTTTGTGCTGAGTGGAGGATTCCCCTTGTTCACGCTGGCGTGGGTGGGGAATCGCTTGTTTCAATCCACAGGGTGGGTGGGGCTGGTGAAAGTGGCGTCGCGGTGGTTCTCCTACTCTACCTACGGGACGGTGATGGCTGTACTCAGCCTGAGCTTCCTCTTTGGCGATGCGGCTTGCCGCTGGGTGATGAGCCGGTTGATGGCGCACGGAGTCGGCTGGCGAGGCGTGTTTCTGGCCGGGGCGGGATCGCTGACGGTTCTGCTCATCGCAAATCTGATCTTTCTGCGGGAAACGCCGGAGGAGCGCGGCCTTCCGGCGCCTGCCGCCAATCCGCTGAACGTTTACGCAACAACTGAACGAAAGGCGGGCGACGAACGGACAGGCCTTCTCGCCATTTTGCGGCCATTGCTTACCAGCTTTCCGTTTTGGCTGGTGTGTCTGCTGTCGCTGGGTACGACGCTTCTGCGCGAAACTTTCAACTTCTGGACGCCGACGTACTTCGTGCAGTATGTGGGACTCTCGAGCAGCCAGGCGGCGGGGCGCAGTGCTCTGTTTCCGCTTTTCGGCGGAGTCTCCGTGCTGCTGGCCGGCGTGCTGAGCGACAAACTCGGCTTGAATGGCCGCAACCTGGTCCTGGTGTTCGGGATGGCTGCAAGCACGGTATGCCTGTTGGGGCTGGCGCATACGCCCGGCCACGCCAGCCAGTGGACGCCCGTGGTGCTCGTCACGCTGGTGGGCTTTTTGCTGCTGGGTCCGTACTCCTATCTGGCCGGGGCCATGAGCCTGGACTTCGGCGGCAAGCGCGGCAGCGCCACCGCGGCGGGGATTATTGATGGTGTGGGGTACATGGCAGGCTGGCTCTCCGGCGACACCGTGGCGCGCATCACAGTGCGCTATGGTTGGAAGAACGCTTTCCTGGCCCTGGCCGTCGCTGCATTTCTCACCGCGCTGGTGGCCCTGGTGCTGGTTTGGCATCAGCGGATCCGCAATCCGATTGCGTTGGAGGTTTGAACTCGATGCAGTCGATCTCAACTGTCGATGAAGTTTTGGATCTGGTCGCTACTGGAGGGGGCGCGGCCTACTTTGGCGAGCCGGTGACCGTGCTTGAACATAGCTTGCAGGCCGCATGGTTTGTCCAACGCAATAACACGGCCATCCACGTAGTCGTCGAGCGCTCACTCGTTGCTGCTGCTCTGCTCCACGATCTGGGCCACTTGCTGCACACAGAGGGCGAAGACGCGGCCCAGCATGGGTTGGACACGCGCCACGAGGAACTGGCCGCGGCAGCGCTTGGGAGACATTTGCCCGCATCAGTCGTCGATCCGATAAGGATGCACGTGGCCGCCAAGCGCTACCTCTGCTTTGCGGAGACAGGTTACCTGGGCGGGCTGTCTCCGGCCTCGGTTGAGAGCCTGGCTTTGCAGGGCGGTCCAATGACAGCGGCGCAAGCTGATGCATTTCTCTCTGTTCCTTATGCTCGCGAGGCAGTCGCTCTGCGGCGCGCGGATGATGCCGCCAAGGTGCGTGGGCTTTCCGTCCCTCCTTTGGAAACGTACCGTTCCCTTCTCACAACGCTGTGGCGTTAAGACGGAACCGAATATTTGACTGACGAGTTGACTGGCCGTGCCTTCGCCGGTTCCAGTCGTACGTGTTTTCGACTTGCAAAAGTCCGGCATGGAATGTTTCAATCAGGTTATTGAAACAGGGGTGCTCCGATAGACGGGGCTGAGAAATACCCTCGAACCCGATCCGGATAATACCGGCGTGGGAAGTTTCCGAAGTGAACCGGCCTTCTTAAACCACCCGCGGGCGCTCTTGTTTCAGTTGAAAGCAAGAGGAAAGTATGTCCGCAGCCTCAGACGACATTCGATCCGAGATCCTGAAGCCCGTTCGCAGGCAGTGGAGTACCCGTCTGCGCGCGGGAGCATCCAGAATCGGCCGGGTGAGCGCAGCATTGGCTGCAGCAGGTTTGCTGGTTTCAGGCCTGGCTGTTCCACGTACCGGATTCTCCCAAAACCCGACGTCTCCCGCGCCGCCGGCATCCTCTTCCGCCACGAATCCCGCCGCTCGCGCGCAGGCGATTGCGCCAGTTACAACGACGGTTTTGGTTCACGGCGAAATGAAGGACGATTACCTTCCCGATGCCGTCACCGGGGGTACTCTTGATAGCACACCACTGCTTGAGACGCCGCTCTCGGCCACCGTCATCACTCGCGATCTGCTCACAGACCAGGTTTCGCGCGTGCTCTCCGACGTGGTCAAGAACGATGCGTCCATCGGGGAGGACTATGCTCCGGTTGGCTACTACGGCGACTTCGAGATTCGTGGATTCCCAATTGATTTAGCCACCGGTCTCGAAATCAACGGCATGACCATTGCCGGCGAGCAGGACGTGCCGCTCGAAAACAAGGAGCGCGTTGAATTCCTCAAGGGTATCGCGGGGGTGGAGAGCGGCGTGGCTTCGGCCGGTGGGCTGATCAATTACGTTACCAGGCGGCCGGCGATGATCAAAGATCTCGATTTGGGCACCGATCATCGCGGAAGTTCGTATGGCGATCTCGATCTGGGCTGGCTCTTCGGCAGCCAGAAGCAACTGGGTACGCGCATGAATCTGACTGGCGAGTCGATCAAGAGCTATGTGAACGATGCCGATGGCTGGCGCGCCATGGGCGCGGCCGCCGGCGACTGGAGGATAAGTCCGAGAGCTATTCTCAAGACCGATTTTGAGTATCAGCACAAGGTGGAGCGCTCCGTGTGCGGCTACCAGATATTGGGCGGCACCACGGTACCCGATCTTGACAAGGTCTACCCCTCAACGATGCTGGGGGAACAAACGTGGTCCAAGCCCAATACCTTTGACACGCTGAACGCCGGCACACGCCTGGACTACACAATTCATTCCACATGGCGCGCGTTTGCGGAGGGCAGTTACAGCCACTCCCTGATCGACGACAACGTGGTCTACGCCTACGGATGCTACTACGAGCCCGAGTGCAATGTGCCGGGCGGACCAGCGCCGTGGTTCTTTGCTCCCGATGGGACCTACGACATCTACGACTATCGCGATCCGGGCGAAGTGCGCATCGACGCCACAGGGAGAGCGCTGGCGCTGGGAACGCTGAAGACCGGTGCGATTACGCAGGACATAGCTTTTGGCGGCGAGGTTTTTCATCGCAATGTAGGCTTACCCGGCGCAGCGCCTCCGAACGCGCCCTCGACCGTACAAAACGGTGCGGTCTACACATACGTCGGTTGGGAGAATATCTACCAGCCCATCGTCCCGGTTCCGATCGAGAGCCCGGAGCAGTCCGCCGGTCCGGTGCAGCTTGCCGACTTCGATCATCAAACCGCTGCAATCGTGCAGGATCGTGTCACGCTGCCGGGCCGCATTCGCCTGAGCGCCGGCGGCCGTTATGCTTCGCTGCGCGATTTCAATTGGAACGGAACACGCGGCGTGTGGCTGCCGCAGTATGCCGCCACTTACACTCCCGCGCAATCGCTGATGTTATATGGCAGTTACAGCCAGTTACTTTCGCTCGGCCCGCAAGCGCCATTCTGGGCGGGCGGCCTCTATCTATCTCCTTACTTCACCCGCCAGGCCGAGATAGGCGCCAAGTACGAACCGGGCCGTCGTATTTTGCTTTCCACAGACCTCTTCCACATGAGGGCGCCATTCTTCTATCCAAAGGCCATCGATGATCTTGGCGATCAAAGCTTCGTTTCCGAGGGCCATGAGACGCATGATGGGATTGAGGTAAATGCGGAAGGCAAAGCCACGGGCTGGCTGCATCTGAATGCGTCGACCGCGGCCATTCGCGCGGTCTCGAGCGATTCCGGGACGGCAGCGTTTGATAACAAGCAAGTCATCAATGTGCCTCACTTGCGCACCACGCTGTTTGCCGACGTGGCCCTGCCCCATACGCGAGGACTGCACCTGATGCCGGGATGGAGTTACACGGGACGCAAGGAGGCTACACGCGACGATGCGGTGAGTGTCGCAGGCTATAACCTGTTCAACTTAGGCGCGCGGTACACACCAGGCGGCGAGCAGGGCCGGATGACCTTGCGGCTCTACGCCGATAACATCACCGACAAACGCTATTGGAAAGATACTGGCGCCAACTACGGAGATACGTATATCCACCTTGGCGCACCCACGACGGTACGGCTGTCAGCGCATTACACGTTTTAGGACATTCGGCCCATGGAAAGAAGAGGGCGCAGGGAGCGATGAGCGGAATTGCCAATTCGCACGGCCTGGACGGGACTCTGGTGGAGCCCGACTGGCCTCCGTTGACGTTCGATGAAGTCCGCTCGCTGTTGCTCCAATACCCTTCCCTCGGCAAGGCAACGCAATTGCTGAGCGTCAGCCCGAGACCGTTCTCGGCCGCCAGCGTGGTGGCGACCCAAAAGCAGCGCGTCTTCATCAAGCGTCATGAGCGAACCGTCCGCGATGCAGAAGGCTTGCGCGAGGAGCATCGGTTTATGGCTCATTTGCGTCGGCGGGGAGCGGCCGTGCCACGGGTATTTCCTGCTGCCTCGGGGCAGACGGTGGTTGAAACGATGGATTGGACCTACGAGGTGCACGAGACTCCCGAAGGCGTAGACCTTTACCGGGACGCGCTTTCGTGGACGCCGTTCCGCTCCATAGCGCACGCTCACTCCGCGGGCCAGACGCTGGCGTGCCTGCACTACGCGAGCCAGGGGTTTCAGGCGCCGGCGCGGGAGTCGCGACCGCTGACGGCGGGGTTCACCATCTTTGCAGCCAGCGACCCGGGCGCGGAGTTTGATTACTACGTCCGGGTGCGCCCCGCATTGAGCGATTACCTGCAGGAACGAGACTGCCGCGAAGAAACGCTTGCGCTCCTTGCGCCGTTTCATGCGCAAATTGTCCCACTGCTCCCCGCGCTTCCTCCTCTTTGGACACACAATGACTGGCACGCCTCCAACCTGCTATGGAGCGATGACAGCGCCCACGCACTGGCCGTGGCAGTGATCGACTTCGGGCTTTCGGACCTGACCAATGCGGTGCACGATGTGGCCCACACCATCGAACGCAACACGATAGGTTGGCTTGCCCTGGTCCAGGACCCGGCCCACCCCGAAAGTGTGCCCATATATTTCGACCACGTGTTCGCATTGCTCGATGGATATCAGTCGGTGCGCCCGCTATCGCGCGAGGAGGCTTTAGCGCTCGCGCCAATGACCGCACTGTGCCATGCCGAGTTTGCCCTGTCGGAAACGGATTATTTTTTGAGCGTGCTGCATTCGGAGGACAAAGCGCGAATGGCCTGCGAGGGCTATCTTGTCGAGCACGCGCGCTGGTTTCGCGGCGCCGGGGTAAAACTGCTGGATGCGCTGACTACATGGGCCGAGACCCGTTGGCCGAATATGCGTGGGGCCGCACCGCAATGACGGCTGGCATGATCGCTCATTTCTTCCACGATCATTGGATTGAGCTTGCGGGCACCATCACCACCGTGCTTGGCATCTGGCTTACCGCGCGCCGGGTCCTTATCTGCTGGCCCGTCACGCTGGCGGCAGACCTCCTCTACCTGGTCGTTTTCTATCGCGCACAGTTGCTCTCCGATGCGCTGCTGCAGGTGTTCTTTGTCGCCTTCACCCTTTATGGATGGTGGCACTGGTGGCGCGGCGTGCGCCAGGAAGGCGAAGTGCGGGTTGTTGCTCTGTCCTTGCCGAGCCTGCTGATAGCTCTGGCTGCGGGCGCAGCGGGCAGCCTGTTGCTCGGTGAGGCGGCAAAGCGCCTCCATGCGGCGCTTCCCTTTCTCGACGCCACGCTGGCCAGCTACAGCCTTGTCGCCAGCTGGTGGCAAGCGCGCAAGCACACAGCCAACTGGTGGCTCTGGATTCTGGTCGATCTCATCTACATCGGGGAGTACGCGTACAAGGACCTGTGGACCACGGCGCTGCTTTATGCGGGCCTTGTAGCACTGGCCGTGCTGGGCTTGCGCGATTGGCGGCGAGCGGAATTTGCCGTCTAACCTGCCGCCTGGACCACATTCCTCAGGGGCTCGCCCTTCAGGTAGCGGCGCAGTTCATCCGCCGCGGTCCTTAGCGCGCGGGGTGCAAACTGCGGGCTCGATCCGCCGACATGTGGAGTAAGGAGCAGGTTCGGGCAACTCCACAGCGGATGACCGTTCGGCAGGGGTTCAGGATCGGTGACATCGACCGCCGCGCGAACTTTGCCGGCGCTGAGGGCTTCCACCAAAGCGTCGGTTTGGACCACCGGCCCACGCGCGGCATTTACTAACAGCGCTCCCTGGCGCATGAGGCCAAACTGCTTGCTTCCGATCAGCCCGCGAGATTCCTCAGTCAACGGCAGAATCAGCACCACCACATCAGCCTGCGGCAACAACAGATCCAAATCGCTCACCGGGTGTACGCGTGGCTCGGTGCGCGCCGTTCGCGCCGCGCGAATCATTTCCACCTGGAATGGCTCGAGCATCCGCTCGATTTCCTTTCCAATGGCGCCGTAACCCACCAGCAGCACGTTCTTTCCCGTAAGCTCCTCCAGCATGACCGGAGGATACAAGGGGCGCTGATCTCCGTTCAATCGCTCGTATTGCCTGGTGGCTTCCGAGCGTCGCCGCCAGTCGCCTGATCGTTGTATATCGAGGTAGAGCGGAAAATATTTCAGCATCGCCAGGATGGCGGAGACCGTCCACTCAGCGGTGGAGATGTTATGCGCGCCGTGGGCGTTGCATATGGTCACATGCGGTCCCACTACGCCTGGAATCCACTCGGTGCCGGCCATGAGAGCCAGCACTAACCGCACACCGCGGAGGTGCGGCCACACGCGCACGGCGCGCGTCTGGTATGGATCTGGAATCCACACATCGATTTCGACATCGTGATCCAAACCATTCGGCAGCGGAATCAGTTCGATTCCCTCCGGCAAAACGCTCAACAGCCCCGCGTCCAGCACCGCTGGATAACCCACTCTTAACATAATGAACCTGTCATTTATGCTACACGGTTCACTCCGGCGGCTCACACCACTCATTGTGAACACCACTAATAGTGGTTGTGGAACAGCTTGGCGTTCACGTCTGGCCAGAATTCCTTAAGAAGGTTCGCGAAGCCATCGAGACCGACTTGCGTTACCCACCGCTGTCCGGTCTTTGTCCAGGTGCGTTCCTGGCTCGGATAGTAGAAAGACGAGATACCCGCGGCCGAGCCATTGCCGACAATCTCTGAGAAGTTCGGGGTCCGATGTCCGCTGTCGCTGCGGGTAATCAGGAGCCGGGAAACCGAGTAACCCGTCCGCTTGAAGAAACTCCCGCGGCCGAGCGTGTAATAGCGGGGGTCTTCGCGAGTGGCTACAGGAAACAAAAACTCGGTCATCAGGTTGCCATCCACTGTATCCGCAAAGCTGTGCCAGTAATAGCGCGCGTACGCGGGCGGGCCGGTATGAAACTCCTTATAGGATCCTTCAGCCTGGGAAATGCCCGACAGGATAGCGACGTAGATGAAGCTGGAGTAATCGAAGCTGTCTTCGAGAGTGAGCTTGAATTTGTCGTGAATTGAAATCGGAGGAAGTTTCTCATCCACACTTACCGATCGGAAGTTGGGAACGATGCCGAGAATGCGCTTGGTCTGCTTTCCTTCGGATTGCCCGCTCGCCTGCTTTGACGGGCCGTTGGTTTGGTCCTGCGGAGGCGGGGACGTTTGTACCGCGGACGGGGCGTCGGGAAGAAGGGCTACTGTTTCCACAGACTGGGGTGGTATGGTCTCAACCGTGGTCTGCTGCGCCTTGGCGAATTGATTGAAAACGCACGCGGATACAAATAGCGTCAGGAATAAACGAGTGCGAGACATTGGTGGCTGGGGCTCCATTCTGCGTAAATTCCAGGAACTCCGGATACGCGCGTTTAAGGTGTGCTCACGAGTCGACGACAGACCAACGGAAATTGCATCCAAGTCGCGAACCTCTCGCGCAGGAAGCAAACATGACAACCTTTGAGATGCTTCAACAAGGGGGAAGAGTCACATTTGTTTGTCAGGATGAAAGAATAGGGCTTTCGATCATTCCTGAGGGCTTAGGTATTGTCTTAAAGGCGAAGAAGGTACGAAGAACGTACTGCTCGCCTCGTCTGTGCCTAGGTTCCAGCGAAAGAGTGAGAACTTGCTGCCTGGGATTGAATAGATGCGTTTGAAGGCGAACAAAACGTGGTCTCAACAAGAGCTTGCAGTCAAGCTCCGCGTCGGGCAGCAGGATGGGCACAAGCTCTGGTCGTGGGAACGCCAGCGACTGCTGATTCACGCGGCCAAGACTGCCCTGGCGGCCGCGCTCTGCTGGTGGTTGGCCCAGCGCTTCGGACTGCACGACGGTTACTGGGGCGCCATCAGCGCCATCATCGTGCTGCAGTCGAACTTTGGCGCCACGATCACCGCTTCTCGCGATCGTATCCTCGGGACCTTGATCGGCGCGGCTTTCGGTTTTTCGTTTTCTCTTTTTGGTACGCTCCCATGGAACTACATCCTGGCTGTGTTCGCGGCAGTTGCTGTCTGCGGCCTGCTCGGATTTCGCAGCAGTTCACGGCTCGCAGGCGTCACCATCACGATTGTCATGCTGGTGCAATCCAGTTCCCGTAAGGACATCGCTCTGGTCCGCGTTGGGCAGGTGGTCCTTGGCATCCTGGTCGCCTTAGCGGTGACGACCCTGGTTTTTCCGGATCGCGCACGGCTGCGGCTGCGCGAAGGATTGGCTCAGGAGTTTCTTGTGCTGGGCGCGTTCTTCGAGGCGATCCTGGAGGGATTTCGCGGAGCCCCCGCGGAGAATCTCGCTAAGGTGAGAGAGGATGCACTAGCCATGCTGCGCGGCAACAATCAGTTACTGGAGGCCTCCCGCAATGAGCCGTCAGGCGGTCCGGGCTGGCGCGAAGGCCTGGGGATGCTGGCGCAGTTCGGCCGCTCGCTCTTCGACTCCCTCGTAGCGCTGGAGTTGGCGGTAAAAGACAGCCGCGACGATGGCTATGCGCAGGAGCTCGAACCCGCCCTCGGAAAGCTCGTTGTGGATATACGCTCGGGATTTCACTATGTAGCCGGATGCATTCACAATTGGCGCTTCAACGTGCCTCCGCCCGGGCTACATCTCGAGGAGGACATTGCGGATCTGGAAGAGCAAATGGCGGCGCTACGGCCGAAAGGGATCGCCTTCTCGCAAGCTGAAATCCTTCGCGCGTACGCGGTGCAATTGCATCTCAAGCAGATTGCGCGGCTGCTGCGTGCATCTCGGGTGGAGACCAGCCGCGCGGTGGGTGAAGCAATGCAAGCGTAATGTTTGCTAAGGGGAGCCTACTACGCAATGAACTTGTGCAGAGCTTCGACGCAATCCTCAATTTCCTTGATGGTGATGGCGTAGCCAAACCGCAGATGCCCTTCGCCCTGCGCGCCGAAGACAGACCCTGGGATGGTGGCAATATGCGCCTTTTCAAGCAGAATCTGCGCAGCGGTACGGCTATTCTTGCTGATCTTTTCCACGTTCGGAAACGCGTAGAAGGCTCCGGCCGGCGGCTCGCAATGCAAGCCTACTTCATTCAGACCCGCCAAAAGCAGATCGCGTCGTTTGCGATACTCCTCGCGACGCGCCGCGATGTGCGACTCAGGCGTGGTGAGTGCCTGGATCATCGCGTATTGCACGGGCGTTGTGACCCCGTTTGTGGAGTAGAGCACAATCTTGCGCAGCGCGGTCATGAAGGGTTCCTTGGCGACTGCATATCCTGCGCGCCAGCCGGTCATGGCATAAGTTTTAGAAAAGGTGAACGCCGTGATGGTGCGCTGGGCCATCCCGGGCAGCGAAGCGATGGAAACATGCTCCCCTTCATACACCAGGTCCTCGTACGCTTCATCGACGATTACGATCAGGTCGCGTTCGATGGCGAACGCCGCAACTTCCTCCGCCTCGGCGCGCGTAAAGACCAGGCCGCTGGGATTCTGTGGCGTGTTGTAGTAAATAGCGCGGGTCTGTGGCGTGGAAAACTGCTCGAGAGTATTGCGAATTCCATTGCGGCGCGCGGTAATGGTCGGTACCGACAGGGGCCGCGCCTGCGCTCCCGTGACAAGGTCGGCAATCGGCGTCCAGTAAGGCGAGAAGACAAGCGCGTCGTCGCCCGGATCAAGCACGCTCTGGAATGCACAGTACAAGCCTTGAGAACCACCCATCGTCACAATCACCTCGTCGGTGGTCGCGTGGATGTTGTTTTTCGCAGCCAGCTTGGCCACGAGCGCCTGGCGCAGCGGCATAAGACCCGAAGATGGCGCGTAGTGCGTCTGGTTGTCTACCAGCGCCTTGACAGCTGCGAACTTGATCTCGTCGGGGGTCTCGAAGAATGGCTCACCGCCGTGCAAGGAATGCACCTGGAGGCCCTCCCCGCGCATCGACATGACTTTGTTGCGAATCTGCACGATATCGGAAAAACCAACTTCATCCAGCCGTTTGGCCAGTCGAATCCCGCTCACCTTGGTCGCCGCCATTGCGATTCCTTCCTTAAAAGGGCTTAGCCTCCAGCATAGCCGAAGCTAGTTGGAGTGTCTTCAAAGTTCGACTGGCTACGGCTCAGGCTTCTGCGCGCTAGACGGCGAGTAAGTTCGTGTACACGGCCATTCCGACCACCGCGTCGACACCTAGAGCTTGAAGATTGTCGATCTCCTCCTGGCTGCGAATTCCGCCGGCCACAATCAATTGTCGCTGTGTCAATTTGCGAAGACGGTGGGCCGTGGCGACGGGAAAACCCTGCATCAGTCCCTCGCCGTCGACGTGGGTGTAGAGAAATGCGGCGGCATGCGGTTCAAGTTGCGGGATGGCCTCATCGGGCGTCAGGGCTACTTGCGCCTTCCAGCCCCTAACCGCGATGAGGCCGCCCTTGGTATCGATGCCGGCAACCACACGTTCCAAACCGACTTCACCTGCCAAATCGGCAGC
>Ga0206981_10243_pt1 | contig 14445 bp, 10 predicted proteins | sample Alteio_BWMinCont_17_FD_153312 | JGI IMG/M metagenome (GOLD analysis project Ga0206981, IMG submission 153312) | Enriched cells from forest soil in Barre Woods Harvard Forest LTER site, Petersham, Massachusetts, United States -... | ecosystem: Environmental > Terrestrial > Soil > Temperate forest >... | reverse complement strand
TTTCCGGCCGGCTTGTTCAGCATCTGTACCGGCGCCTACGACTACCCCACTGCCTTTTGCGAAGTCGATGGGGTTTACACCAATAAGGCGCCCGGTGGCATTGCCTACCGCTGTTCATTCCGGGTGACGGAGGCCGCTTATCTCATCGAGAGGGCGGTCGATGTTCTGGCTCAGGAATTGAAGACTGATCCGGTCGAGTTACGGCGGAAAAACTTCATTCGCCCGGAGAAGTTTCCATACAAGTCGCCGCTCGGCTGGTCCTACGATAGTGGAGACTACGATGGCGCAATGAAAGTAGCGTTGGACACGGTCGGCTACGATGCGTTGCGGAAGGAGCAGCAGGAAAAGCGCGAGAAGGGCGAGTTGATGGGCATCGGCATCTCCAGCTTCGTCGAAGTGGTAGGCGCAGGGCCGGCCCATACCTTCGACATTGCCGGTATCAAGATGTTCGACAGCTGCGAGATTCGCGTTCACCCGACTGGCAAGGCTATGTGCCGCATGGGAACGAAGAGCCAGGGTCAGGGGCATGAGACGACGTATGCCCAGATTGTCGCGCAGGAGTTGGGTATCCCTGCAGCCGACGTGACCGTAGAGGAAGGCGACACGGATACCGCTCCCTATGGCTTGGGAACGTACGCCAGCCGCAGCACACCGGTCTCCGGTGCTGCGACCGCCATGGCGGCGCGTAAGATCCGCGACAAGGGAAAAAAAATCGCTGCTCATCTGTTGGAATGTAGTGAGGAGGACCTGGACTGGGAACCCGGCAAGTTTTTCGTCAAAGGCGCGCCCAGCAAAGCCAAGACAATCCAGGAGATTGCTTTCGCCGCATACACCAATATGCCGGCTGGCATGGAAGCTGGCCTCGAAGCGGTGGACTACTACGATCCGCCCAATCTCACCTTTCCTTTCGGCACATACATCTGCGTGGTGGATATCGACAAAGGCACCGGCGAGATCAAAGTCCGCCGTTTCGTCGCCGTGGACGACTGCGGCAACATCATCAATCCCATGATCGTAGAAGGTCAGATCCATGGCGGATTGACTGAGGGCCTGGCCATCGCCTTCATGCAGCAGATTGACTACGACGAGAACGGCAACGTGCAAGGAGGAACTTTCATGGACTACCTGTTGCCGACGGCCGTCGAAACTCCTCATTGGGAGACTGGCAAGACGTGCACGCCTTCGCCGCACCATCCCTTCGGCGCGAAAGGGGTTGGCGAGTCGCCTAATGTGGGTTCTCCTGCAGCTTTCGTCAACGCTGCCGTGGACGCGCTCTCCCACCTGGGCGTAAAGCATATCGATATGCCGATCGCCCCCTGGAAGGTATGGAACATTCTTAAGGAGAAAGGCCTGGTCAACTAGCGCCATGGCGATGCAAATCGAGAAGAGCTTTCAGGTCAAAGAGCCGATCGAGAAAGTCTGGAGCCTGCTCAGTGATCCGCGGAGAGTAGCCGCGTGTGTGCCCGGTGCAAAGATAACTGAACAGGTGGACGAGAATACATACAAAGGCACGATCAGCGTGAAGGTCGGCCCCAGCGCAACCGATTATAAGGGAGACCTGGAGATTGTTCGTCTCGACCCGGAGAACCACGAGCTTGAAATTCTTGGCAAAGGACAGGATGTGAGAGGTCGTGGCAGCGCGTCGATGAGGATGACGGGCAAACTGCGCTCCCTCGAGGATGGCGGGACGGAGGTCACGAGCGTATCCGAGGTGAACGTAGTGGGTATCTTGGCGCAGATGGGATCGCGGGTGATCGGCGAAGTCTCCAACATCATGTTTGGGCAATTCATCAAGAACTTCCAGGCACAACTGCAACAACCTGCAGATGAAGCCGCGGCTGAGGCCAAACCAATTAACGCCGCGTCTCTGGCGTGGGCTGCGGCAAAAGGAGCGTTTCACCGCGAATCCTGAAGTCTCTGTCGCGTCAAGCCGGCAGATAACATTGGAGGCAGGACGAAGCCATCATGCCAGCCTTACCAGCCCAGCCTGAGGAGGAGTCTGTCAGAGACCCGGATGCTCTCATAGGGAGTTTCGAGCGTCTTGGTTACATTGCAGACCGTTCTCTGGCCACCGCGGTCTATCTCATCACCAAACTACGCAAGCCTCTTTTGATTGAAGGTCACGCTGGTCTGGGGAAAACGGAAGTGGCCAAGGTTCTGGCCTCGCTGTTGGGAACCCAGCTCATCCGCCTGCAGTGTTATGAAGGGCTTGACGTCAGTTCCTCCGTCTACGAATGGAATTATCAGAAGCAGTTGCTCGCGATCAAGATCCAGGAAGGAACGGACCAGACGGTCGAAGAGAAAGAGAGACACATCTTCAGCCGCGAGTTTCTCCTCGAGAGGCCGCTGCTCAAGTCCATCCTTGCCCAGGACGCTTCGCCGGTATTGCTGATCGACGAGATCGACCGCGCAGATGAGGCGTTCGAGGCATTTCTCCTCGAACTGCTCTCCGATTTCCAGATCAGCGTTCCTGAGATGGGCACGATCCAGGCCAGACACATCCCTTATGTTGTTCTCACCTCCAACCGCGCACGAGAACTAAGCGATGCGCTGAAGCGCCGCTGCCTCTATCACTGGATTGACTATCCGAGCATCGAGAAGGAGATGAGAATCGTGCGCGCCAGGCTACCCGGCATTGAAGAGGAGCTGGGAATGCAAGTGGTGAGGTTCGTTCACGGGGTTCGCCTGCTGGATTTGGCGAAACCGCCCGGAGTGGCTGAGACGTTGGACTGCGTACAAGCCGTGGCTTCCTTGGGAAGCCGCAATCTGAGTGCGGAAGTGATCGAGCAAACGCTGGGCTGCGTGGTGAAATCCATGGAAGACGTCGCGAAGCTCAGGGCTGCGGGGATCGACAAGCTAGTGTCCCAGGCTTTTTAGGGCGACGGAGAGCAAAAATGCGCGAAGAACAATCCGAGCGTCTGGCCGCCTCTATCGTAGAATTCTGCCGCTTCGCCGGAGCACACGGCTTGTCCCGCGACCTGCGCCGCACGCTTACGGCGCTTGAAGCAGCCAAAATGATTGGTACGGAAGACCGGGAAACCTTCGCCTTTGTCTTACAGGCGGCGCTGTGCTCTTCCAGGGAAGAATGGGATCTGTTCCTCCAGCTTTTCGAGGAATTTTGGGGCGAATCGCGACCCACACCAAAATCTGCGTCCCGCGCGAGCGAGCGATCACGCGAAGGCAACGCACAAGAGCAGGAAGTCGCCTCCACAGTGTTCCTCGATCAACCCGCTAACGAGGCTGCATCGCGAGATGGCGAAGGCAAGGCAGTTTATGGCGCGAGCGTGCAGGCGCGGCTGAAGAAGTTGGATTTCTCCGAAGTGCCGCTGGACGACCTCGCGGCGCTGGAAGAGCTTTCCGTGCGCCTTTTGCGGCGGATGAGTCAACGGCTTTCGCGAAGACGTATCATCAGCAATCTCGCCGACCGTGTAGATCTCCGCAGAAGCATTCGGCGAAGTATCGCTTACGGCGGCGAGCCAATCTCACTGGCTTACAAAGCGAGGAAGCCGAGGAAGAACAGGCTGCTGGTCCTTCTCGACATCAGCGGCTCGATGAATTTTTACAGCCTATTCCTGTTGTGGTTTACCTACGCTCTGCAGGCGCATTTCCAGCGTGTGGACACGTTCCTGTTCAGCACCGATGTTGTCGAGATCAGCGATCTGCTTCGCACTCGGCATCTGACGGAAGCCCTGCGAAGACTCTCGGAGCGAGCAATGGGTTGGTCGGGCGGTACTAGGATCGGCGAGTCGCTCCGTCAATTTAATCAACTCTACGGAAGAAAGCTGCTCTCACGTGATACGACCTTTATCATTCTGAGTGATGGATGGGATACCGGCGAACCGGAAGTACTCGCAGCGGAGTTGCGAGCTGCCCGGCGCCGCGCGCGAAGAATCATATGGTTGAATCCGTTGTTAGGACTCAAGGACTATCAGCCTATTACGCGAGGCATGGCTGCAGCACTCCCACATGTGGATGTTTTTGCTCCAGCGTATAACCTCGAGAGCCTTCTCGCATTGGAAAGACACCTGTAGAGAAAGGAAGGCGCGCCCGGGATGTTCGACGAATTTCTGAAAAAGGCGGACGAGCTGGTCGCACTCGGCAAACCATTCGCTATCGCCACAGTAGTGCGTTATGAGGCGCCCATCTCGGGCAAGCCTGGTGACAAAGCGATTATTCTTGCGGATGGCGAAGTTTGGGGCTGGATCGGTGGCGGTTGTGCGAAACCCGCAGTGATCAAGGAAGCACTAAAGGCGCTGAAGGATGGCCGCCCGCGGCTGGTCCGCATCAGCCCATCCTCCTCAGAAGGCGAAGGGATCGTGGCGTACAACATGACATGCCACAGCGGCGGCACGCTCGATGTCTACATCGAGCCCGTTCTTCCCAAGCCACATATTTTGATCATGGGCCGCTCTCCAGTTGGACAGACTCTGGCCAAACTCGGCAAGGCAATCAACTATATCGTTTCGGTGGCGGCCCCGGATGCGGATGAGGGGACCTACCGGGAAGCGGACCGGGTACGAGCGGATCTGAACCTGAGTGAACTCAAGATTGGCCCACAGACCTTTGTAGTTGTGTGCACGCAGGGAGAGTGCGATGAGGAGGCGCTTGAAAACGCGCTATACACGGACGCTTCTTATGTAGCATTTGTGGCCAGTAAGGTGAAGGCGGCTAGCGTTCTTCAGTATCTGAGTGAGCGGGGAATGAACGCAGAAAGGCTAAGGCAAGTCAAAGCTCCGGCAGGAATAAACATCGGGGCGGGATCACCGGAAGAAATCGCGGTCAGCATCCTGGCCGAAATCGTCCAGTTGAACAGGAGCAGAGTCGCCGAGCACAAGGACATGCCGGTGTTGCCTGTGGAACAGCCTGAAGTGAAAGACCCGATCTGCGGAATGTCTGTGGACGTAGACACACCGAAGTATAAGTCGGAATTTGACGGCAAATCGTTCTACTTCTGTAGCGCCGGTTGCAAGCAGGCATTCGATAGACAACCAGATAGGTACGTGCTTGCGAACCTGCCCATCTAAGGCGTACAAGCGCGTTCTCTCATCACACCGTTTCGATACTTTTCGTGATGGTTCCGAAAATGGGTCTCCAGAGCTGCAAGCCAATTTGCTGCACACTTGTTTCTGGTGAGGTTTCTGAAAATCGACACCGTTGATTCTTTATGCGGTCGGGTGGATGTCATAGCGAACGGATTCCATGCCGTTGGCGCACGAATGCCCCGCAATATAATATGTGTACCAAAGTCTATTCAAACCGCGTGATCACTTGCATTCAATGTTGATCGGAAAGGCTGCTTATGGCAGACGCTCCTAAGATAGAGGTTTCCCGCCGCGGATTTCTGAAGGGTGCCGGCATCACTGCGGCAACCACCGTAATCCAGTCCGCAAATGCGTTTGCACGCGATGCAAAAAACGCGCTGCACGGCGTTCAACCGCTCGGCCCGGACGCTGTACCTATCAAATTGCATGTTAACGGCCGTGAGCACAGAGTCACCGTCGAGCCCCGCTACACGCTTGCTCAGACTCTGCGTGACGATCTTGGCCTGACCGGGACCAAGGTGGTATGCGATCGCGGATCGTGCTCGGCCTGTACGGTGTGGATCGACAAAGTACCAGCTCTGGCCTGCATGACGCTCTCCGTCGATGCCGTTGGATGCGAGATTGTTACGATTGAAGGCTTGTCCCAGGGGGATACCATGCACCCGGTGCAAGCAGCGTTCGTGAAGCACGATGCCATGCAATGCGGCTTCTGCACGCCGGGAATGGTAATGAGTTGCGCGGCGCTGCTGGAGCGCAATTCGAGCCCAAATCTAGACGATGTGAAGCACGCCGTTAGCGGAAATCTGTGCCGCTGCGGAACTTATCCCAAGGTCTTTGCTGCCACCCTCGATGTGGCGCAGCAACGTGCGCACGCTTCGGGCCTGGTGACCCTGAGCGCTGGAACGGAGGCCTAGTATGGAAACTCTCCTTAATGAAGAACAGCAAGCGGCCGCGACGCAGGCGAAACCGCAGCAGGCGACCCGGACAGACAGTTTCGTCTTTGGTATTCCACAAAACGGTCTGCAGCAGAAACAACGCGATGTGCCACTTGATGAGCCGCCGCCACTCCCGCCAAACTCGGAGCTGACCTATATAGGCAAGCCAACGCTGCGTTACGATGGCGTGGCGAAAGTGAAGGGAAGTGGCAAGTACACGGCGGATGTGCAATTGCCGGGCATGCTATACGCGCGCATGGTGGATGCAACGATCCCTCACGGTCACATCGTGTCAATCGACACCAGCGAGGCCGAAAAGCTGCCGGGTGTTCGTGCCGTCTACGTCATCGAGCATGTGTATGGTGTCGCCGAGCTGCGCGATCCAAATCAGGAGGCTCCTTCGCGCTATCCCACCGTCCGCTACGCCGGCCAACCGATCGCGGGTGTTGCCGCCACCTCGCAGCACATCGCGGATGACGCGTCAAAGCTGGTCAAGGTGCGTTACGACGCTAAACCGTTTGTCGTCGATCGCACAGAAGCACGTGCCGACGATGCCCCAGCCGTCTTTCCTGGGCCGGCCGACGAAGCCGGAAGCGCAGGCGGCGGTGGTGGTCCGGCCAATGTTCTGCAGAAGGGGAATGTGCATGGGCCCGAGCAACGTAAAAGAGGCGATACGGACAAGGGCTTTGCCGAGGCGGATGTCATAGTTGAAAGCGAGCACTTTACTCAGGTGCAGACCCACTCTGCCCTCGAGACCCATGGCTTCGTTGTGGACTGGAAGCCGGACGAGGTCACGGTCTACGCCTCCACACAGGGCACCTCGAGCGTGCGAGATGAGTTTGCTGAGGTCTTCAAGTTGCCGAAGAGCAAGGTGCGCGTAATCACGGAATACATGGGCGGTGGCTTTGGCGCAAAGTTCGGGGCAGGAAACGAGGGGGTGGTTGCCGCGAACCTGTCACGCAAAGCGAACGCGCCCGTCAAACTGATGCTCGACCGGCGACAGGAGCACATCGTAAGCAACCGTCCCGACTCGCACCAAAAGCTCAAGATCGGCGCGAAGAGCGATGGTACTCTCACCGCCATCCAACTCACCAGCTACGGCACCGCAGGCGTGGGAACCGGCGCTGGCACCGCGGGCCCCGCAACGAATCTGTACAAGTGCCCGAACGTTTTGACCGAGGAGTACGACGTCTTCATCAACGCGGGTCCGGGCGCGGCCTTCCGTGCCCCCGGACATCCGCAGGGATGCTTCGCGTTCGAGCAGACCATCGATGAGCTTGCCATCAAGTTGAATATGGATCCGCTCGCGCTGCGCGACAAGATTGACGAAAGCCCCGCACGCAGGGTCGAGCGGCAGATTATTCTGGAGCGCACAAACTGGCGCAATCGAAAAGCTCCCGGCTCCGATCCCGGTCCCATCAAGCATGGCATGGGCATCGCGCAATCCGTGTGGTATCGCTTCGTCAACATGAATTCCTCATGCGAGGTTCGGGTCTCGCGCGATGGCTCCGTCGAACTTATGTCGGCCGTGCAGGACCTCGGCACCGGCACCAAGACCATCCTCGCGCAGGTCGTTGGTGAGGAGTTCGGCATGGCGCCCGCGAACGTCGTCATCCGCATTGGCGACACACGCTTTCCAATTGGTCCTGACTCCGGCGGCAGCGTCACAGCTGGCTCTATTACGCCTGCTGTACGCAATGCGGCATACCAGGCCAAGCAGAAGCTCTTTGCTGCTGTTGCTCCGGCTTTGGGCACAACCCCCGACAATCTCGCGATGCAGAATGGTCGCGTAGTCTTCAAAAATGATGCATCGAAGTCATACTCCCTGAAGCAAGTCACGGCGAAACTGCCGACAGACGAAATCTCCGCTCGGGCAACACGCGTTGCCGAATACTCCAAGGACCGTCTCACCTATGGCGGCGTCGATTACGTCGAACTCGCCGTCGACACCGAAACCGGCCGCGTGCACGTCGAAAAGGTCTTCGGCGCACACGATTGCGGCCGACCCATCAATCCCACCGGCGTCATCAGCCAGATCAATGGCGGTATGCTACAAGGCATTTCTTATGCGTTGTTTGAGCAGCGCATCATGGATCGCAACGCCGGCTACATGCTGAATGCGAATCTGGAGAACTACAAAATCCTGGGCGCGCGCGAAGTTCCGGAGATCGAAATTGCGCTGGTCGAGAACTACATCGCGCAGAGTTCTACCGACGCCGCTGGCATCGGCGAGTCGGCCGGCATCATCACGCTGGCCGCGGCCATCGGCAATGCCTTCTACAACGCGACAGGGGTGCGCATGCGTAAGATTCCGATGACCCCGGCAAACGTACTCACCGCGCTCGGTAAAGTGCAGGAGGAGGTGCAGGCATGAACAAATTTGCATTCGTTGATTGCAAAACAGTGGATGAGGCTCTTGGGCAACTTGGCGATGGCGCCACGGTCAAGGCAGGCGGCATCGATCTGCTGGACCTGATGAAAGACGATATCGTCTCTCCAGCTATGCTCGTCAATATTCGTAACATCGACAGCCTGCGCGGCATAACCATCTCCGCCGACGGCCTGCATCTCGGTCCGCTCTCGACCCTGAGCGAAATCGCCGATCATCCTGAGATCCAGCGAAGTTACTCCGCCCTGTCCGATGCGGCCGGACACGCAGCCACGCCGCAGGTACGCAATATGGCCACCCTCGGCGGCAACATTATGCAGCGCCCGCGCTGCTGGTATTTCCGCTCCAGCGATTTCGACTGTAAGAAGAAGGGCAACGGGAGTGACGAATGCCACGCGCACGCCGGCGAGAATCAGTACCACGCCATCATGAACAACGGCACGTGCGCGATGGTTCACCCATCGTCGGCCGCGGTGCCGCTCCTTGGGATGGACGCGCAAGTGGAACTCACCTCGAAGCGTGGCAAACGCATGGTCTCGATGAGTGACTTCTACGTACCCCCGGAGAAGAATGTTATCAATGAAACCGTTGTCCAGCCGGGAGAATTGATCACGAGAATCTTCGTTCCAGCACCCGAGCCCGGCACCCGCTCCGCCTACCAGAAATACGGGGAGAAAGAGAGCTTCGACTGGCCGATCGCCGATGCCGGCGTGGTGCTGGTAATGGATGGAACACGCTGCCGCAAGGCCTCGGTGGTGCTTGGCGTGGCCGCGCCTACGCCGATTCGTTCGAAGGACGCCGAGGTCGCGCTGACCGGCAAGACCATCGATGAAACCACCGCGCGCGCTGCCGGGAGGGCCGCCATGCAGAGCGCCACGCCGCTTTCGCAAAACGGCTACAAAACGCAGCTCTTCCAGACCGCAATCTACCGCACCGTGCTGCTCGCGGCTGGGCAGATGCAACGTGACCCAAGCGCCATTGGCTAAGGAGGACCAACATGTCAACCCCACTTGTTCAGATCAGTTGCCGCTCGCTCCGAAGCAAGTCCTCTTATGGTGCCTTCGGTGAATTCCATGATGAGCTTCTCGATCTCGCTGGAGCCACCGCAACCTATTGGTGTCTCAAGACCATGGGGAAGGCAGGACCGGACGATCACTACGTTCATCGCTCCGTCTGCCAGGAGGGTCGTTCTTGCTGGGAAAGCTGCGAGTCCGATGTCTAACTGTGCCTACCAATCCCTATGAGCAATTTCTGCGTTTCGGATGAATTCCCCAGCGTCAAAGAGAGTTGGAAATCATGTCCGACTGCGAAGGACATTCCCCTCGCCTGCGGCCATTGATGAAAAATCTTTGGGCCGTATCGACTGTCCTCCGCGGAAGAAGATTCAGGCTTTCCAGAGTAACCGTGAAGCGCTGTTAGGTCTTCGCCTGGACAACCTCCAACCCCAGTGGTCAATTCTGGGGTCGAATGAATCTATTATTACTGCACAGAGAAGTAGTTACGAGCTGTACGTCTGGGTCAGAACATCCCGGCCCATCCGCATGTTCACCCGCCAACGGATCACTTACGGATCAATGATGCGGGCCAAGCCGGATGACGAACATCGAGACCGAAGCGGGCGGCTCCTCGCCCCGAAAACCTCGGCGACCATGAAGTATCGTGATCGTCGCAATCGCATCTCGAAGGACGTAGACTCGTCTTGACGGTCCGGGCTCCGATCCCGTCGCAGGGGAGATACTGCAATGGAGGCAGATGGATACGCGGCAACCCCAAAGCCGCAGGAGGACATAGCCGGAAGCCAGACAACATCCGCTGAACCAAACCCTCTCCCTCGCCGTCCAGGCGTCGGCACGATCATTGACCTCTATCAACTCCTGCAACTGATCGGTGAGGGTGGGATGGGGGAGGTCTGGCTTGCAGAGCAGAAGCAGCCCGTTCAACGCCGTGTTGCGGTCAAACTGATCAAAGCCGGCATGGATACGCGCGAGGTGATTGCCCGTTTCGAGTCGGAGCGGCAGGCGCTTGCCTTGATGAATCATCCCTCGATCGCCAAGGTTTTCGACGCCGGCTCAACTGCCGAGGGCCGTCCCTATTTTGTGATGGAATATGTGGCCGGTTTGCCGATTACCGCTTATTGCGATCGGCACAAGCTCAATACCCGGCAGCGGCTCGAGCTTCTAATGGCGGTATGCGAGGGGGTCCAACATGCTCACCAGAAGGCCATCATTCATCGTGATTTGAAGCCCTCGAACATCCTGGTCACCGAAGTGGACGGTAAGCCGCTCCCCCACATCATCGATTTTGGCGTAGCCAAAGCGACCGCACAGCGCCTGAATGCCAGTTCGTTGCACACCCAGGTCGGGGCGCTGATTGGCACTCTTGGCTACATCAGTCCCGAGCAGGCCGACTCTGGCGGGGAGGACATCGATACCCGAAGCGACGTCTATTCGCTTGGCGTAGTGCTCTACGAGTTGCTCAGCGGGACGTTGCCATTCGATTTTCGAAAGCTGGCCTACGATGAGGTTCTGCTGCGCCTCCGCGAACAGGATGCGCCGAGCCCGAGCACCCGGCTCCGCACCCATGCTGACGATTCTGCATCGACCGCAAAGAATCGAGACACGGACCTGCATGCCTTGATTGGTCTTCTGCGGGGAGACCTTGACGCCATCACCCTGCGGGCCCTGGAAAAGGACCGGGCACGCCGCTATTCCACGCCGTTGGAACTGGCCGCCGATATCGGCAGATACCTGCACAACGAGCCAGTACTTGCGCATGCGCCCGGCGCTGTTTACCGCGCACGCAAATTCTTCCGGCGCCACATGCTTGGCGTTACGGTGGTGAGCCTGCTCGTACTTCTGGGGGTCATCTTTGCAGTCGTGCAGACGATCGAGCTTCGCAGCATCCGGCGCGAACGTGACCGGGCGGACCGCATCACGGATTTCCTGACCAACATGTTCAAGGTCTCTGCTCCCAGCGAAGCGCGGGGCAACACCGTAACCGCGCGGGAGATCCTCGATAGGTCGTCGGATGAGATCGAGAGAGGACTGGACCGCGATCCCGTGGTCCGTTCGCAGCTGATGATGGTCATGGCCAGGACCTACGAAAATCTCGGCCTCTTCTCACGGGCACACGCATTGCTGGAGCGTGTTGTGCGGGACCGGGTCAGAACCCTGGGCGCTGAAAACCCGAAGACACTTGAGGCTATGTCCCAGATGGGATGGGTACTTTATCGCGAGGGACACGAGACCGAGGCCGAGCGTTTGATCCGGACAACGATCGACGCTCAAAGCCGCGTCCTAGGCCCCGAGGACCCCGCCACCCTCGAGTCCAGAAATCGCCTTGCCCGGATCCTGCTGCGGCAGGCGCATTACACCCAGGCGGAGAAGCTCGAAAAGGAGTTGATCGCGATCAGCAGCGGCCGGCAAGGGCCCGAGAATCCACAGGCGCTGCGATACATGGATGGGCTGGCCAGAGCACTGGCGGGCCAGAATCGCTTTGCGGAAGCCGAGGCGGAGTATCGCCAGTTGCTCGATCTGGAGCGCAGCAGCCTGGGCGCAGACCATCCCGATACTCTGGCAACTGTTCATGACCTCGCTACGCTTTTCCTGAATCAGGGCAACTATGAGGAAGCTGAGAAGCTATATCGGGAGAACCTGGAGATCCAGAAGCGCATCCTGGGGCCGGAGCATCCGGATACGGCAAACACAGTGACGGCAATTGCCAATACAATTCGCTTCATCGACGGCCGCGACCCAGAGGCCGAGAGTCTATATCGAAAGTCGCTGGAGATCGAGTTGCGGGTCGTGGGCCCGGATCACCCTTACACCACGCGTGCGCAGGAGGGACTTGCGAATGTGCTATCCGAGGAGCATCGCTATGCCGAGGCGGAAACGCTACTCCGGCAGATTCTGACCATGCGCCAGCGCATTCTCGGCAGCGAACATACCGACACTCTTCTCTCGCAATACAACCTGGCAACGGTGCTCAAGCAGGAAAACAGATATGAAGAAGCGGGGACACTGATCCGAGGCGCTTTGGAAGCGCAAGCGCGCGTGCTGGATGCGAGTGATCCCGACACCGCGGCGTCCAGGTCGCTTCTCGCCGACATCCTGCTCAAAGAGCAGCGCCCCGGGGAGGCCGAGCAGTTCGCCAGACGTGCCTTCAACGATCAGCTGCGAACCCTTGGCCCGCATCACCAGGACACGCTTGAGAGTCTCAGAATTCTCGGGGAGTCCCTAACCAGGACCGGGCGCTATGAAGACGCAAAAAAAATCTACACGGACACGATTGCCGGGATCGGAGCAGATAAGAGATACACGGCGCGCGAGGGTGTCGTCGACCTCTGGTATGATCTCGCCTGCTTGGCCGTCCGAACCGGGCATAAGGACGAAGCCTTCGACTATCTCGACCGCGCCGTAGACGCCGGCTACAACAATGCTCCGTTCATGCGGACGGACGAGGCTTTGAAATCGCTGCACACCGACCCGCGCTTCGATCGGCTCCTGGCAAGAGCAACAGCCGCCGGCCGGCGGCCCGCGCCTGCGTCGAGATAGCGGCTGGCATCGACAGGAGCAGTCTCTTTGAGCGTACTTCGCACTTGCGTTACAAAACAGACCGGAGACATGGTTTACAGCGTAGCGCGACGGCGACAATTCCCCACCTTCGGGCTACGCACGACGATGTTGTATGCCCTGGAAAGAGAGTCGGATCATGGATCAACGTCTTCAGTTTTTATCGAGTTATCAGAAAGAGGAGATGTCAGTAGCGGACCTGTGCCGTGAGTACGGAATCTCCCGCCCGATCGGCTACCGTTGGATCAACCGCTACTGCCGGACTCGCGTGGTTAGTCAGAGGCAGCTCCCGACGGATCATGATAATGCGGTTTCGACCCGCGAATATCAGCTTGATCAATCGTCGCCATTACCTGCCTCGGCTGCTGCTGACCCTGTCCTCGTTCGAAAAAAACGACCAGCGCAGCTTGACCGGTCACTACATATCACTTCGTCACTGGTGAAGGCAAGCGCTGCGATCCGTTCACGATCACCGATGCCTATAGCCGCTATTTGATTCGTTGCCAAATTGTTTCACGAATGGACGTCAGCCAGGTCCGAGCGATTTGCGAAGCAGCCATGAGGGAGCACGGGGTCCAGCGCGGATCAGGACGAATAACGGAGCACCGTTTGCAATTACTGGGATTGTCGAAGCTCTCACTCGGTTGGATGAAGCTCGGGATCGTGCATGAGCGCATTCAAGCAGGTCGACCTCAACAAAACGGCCGCCATGAGCGGATCATCGCACACTGAAGGAGGACACGACAAAACCGCCTGCGGCCTCCCATCGCGCCCAGCAAAGTCGATTTGATAACTTTCGCAACGTGTTCAATAACGAGCGTCCGCACGAGGGCCTGAACAACCAAGTCCCAGCAAGTCTCTACCACCCAAGCTCCGTCCGACTGCCGCGCAAGTTGCCGGAATTCAATTATCCGAAAGGGCTTCTGTTGCGACGGGTGAACCATAGCGGAGACATCAGTTGGCATAAGACGAGAATCTTCATCAGCGAGGTATTCCGCTTCGAAGAGCTGGCATTTGAGTTGGTAACACCGCGATTCTATAGAGTTTACTTTCGAGACATGGAGATCGGAGGACTTAACGTGGACGAGCTTCGCTTCAGGGCTGCGCGAAGACTGACTTGAGTCTGTCGATGAGTGGATTGCCCTGTTCTCGCCAGCTGAGAATTCCTTCCAACTTCCTGTGAGGGGGCGAACTGTTACTCGGAGCGCAGTGCCTCCATTACGTCGACGCGGGCAGCGCGAGCTGCGGGCAGAAGCGACGCCACAACCGCAACCGTCATCAGCAGGAACGCGGAAATGACCACGGGCAAGGCGCCCGGCATCTTCATTTCAGCAAAATAGCTACCCGCTAAACGTGCCGCCACGAATCCGAACGCTGCTCCAGCGAGCACGCCCAATGCGGCCATCCCGGCGCCCTCTGCTATGACGCCCTTAAGGATCCGCCGAGGCTCCGATCCAAGCGCCAGCCGGATCCCGAATTCGCGCGTGCGCGCACTCACCGAAAATGCC
>Ga0206981_10275_pt1 | contig 14471 bp, 15 predicted proteins | sample Alteio_BWMinCont_17_FD_153312 | JGI IMG/M metagenome (GOLD analysis project Ga0206981, IMG submission 153312) | Enriched cells from forest soil in Barre Woods Harvard Forest LTER site, Petersham, Massachusetts, United States -... | ecosystem: Environmental > Terrestrial > Soil > Temperate forest >... | reverse complement strand
TTTGATATTGCGCTGGCTGCCGCCAATACCGATATCTGCGAGCAGATGTTTGACGGCGATGCTGCTGATCCTGCAGCACAATCAAAGCTGGATTTTAGCCAAACATTTGCCTTCAAGAACTTTACGCTGGATATGAACCCCTTGTCGCACCAGTTTAGTAATATTGATGTAACTGCTACCCGCCAGGTTGAGCGTTCAAGAGACTTCTTTACTTTATTTGATTTCTCGGCCAAATGGGATGTGGTGCCAAGCATGCTAACCCAAAACCACGATAAGGTGATAAAAGGGTTTATGGGCCTAACCACAGCCTACAATAAAAACCTGCTTAAACCGGGTGTAACTATTATGGGCGAAATGAAAAGTAATAACGAAGCCCGCTATATCCACGGTGAATATGGCAAAGGCCAATGGACATTTTATGGCGGTCACGACCCCGAAGATTACCAGCACATTGTAGGCGATCCGCCAACCGATCTTAAACTGCACCCAAATTCACCGGGGTACCGCCTCATTTTAAATAATGTGCTGTTCCCGGCTGCCAAAAAGAAGAAGCAAAAAACGTGAGTAATGATTAGAGATCAGTTAATCAGAGGTTAGGAAAAACAATGAAGTAACAATGCATGATGCTTAGATTTTTGATAATCTCTGGTCTCTTACCTCTAATTAACTAACCCTAATTATAAAACGCCCATGAAACTCCAATTTTAAGCGCTGCATCCTGTTGCGGGTAACGGTTTACCGTGTAGTAACCTTTGCTGAAAAGGCCCTGGTTAGCATAATCATACATTATAAACAGGTTGGTGCGTTGCAGGGTGGCTTTTAAAAATATGGTTGCTACCGGGTATGATGAGAAGCTAACATTTCGGCCATTATAAAACTGGCCAAGGCCTGGTGCATACGACGGGGCCACGTAGGTTGAATTATAACGCACATCCATCCCGATGTTTGAATACAGCACATTAAAGAAAAGCGCCTTGTAATAAATACTGGTGTAGTTATAAAATTGGGGTGTACGCAGTGTTGACTGGTAATCGGTTTTCTGATAAACAAGGTAATCATCAAAATGCCACCTTCGCCAGGCTATACTTTTGCCAAAGCTTAATTTTATCATATTAATTGATCCTCCAAGCTGTGCAGGATGGGCATCAATTCCGTTATCCTGGGCGGTAAAGTATAAGTAGTCGGTTATTAAAAAGTATTCCGCCTTAAAGTCGAGTTTTAGCGGGCTATTGATGTAGTTAAAGGATACGCTGTTAGTTTTTTGATTGCTGAATTTATTATGAAAAATAAAGTGATTGGAGATCCAGCTGGTATATACCAGCGGAGCTGTGCTGCTTTGCGAGTAGCCTTCCAAAATTATTTTACCGGCCTTGTCATTCCCGGCAAGGGTAAGCTTTGCATCATACAAAAAGTCGCCAAAATCGCGTCCCTGCACAATCTGCTGTACGTTAGCTTCAAGGGCCGCCTTATCGCTCAATTTATAACTCATCCGGCCTTTAACGGTCAGGTCCTGAAACGAATTGTTTTGCACTTTTGCTGGCAATACAACCCTAACCCCATATTGATTTAAAGTGGTATCGCTCACATACTGCCCGTAGCTGTAAATATCCTGCGTAAGGCCCAGGTCCAGTTTTAGCTCATTTTTATTTACCTTTTCGCCTTTACTCCGCAGGTAAAAACTATAGGAGAAATCATTTTGAAGGTGAGTTACCGAAAGTGAATCTCTTGATCGGTTTGAACTATAATAATAATCAGGAAATACATTATAAGTATCACTGCCATTCTGCAAATACTCATATTTGGTAGCTTCATATTTTAATGTATAGGATACCCGCTGCGTAGGCAATATATTAGCTTTGCCTTTTCCATTACTGGCACTGTCAATCCTGCCTATATAATAAAACTGCTTCAGATAAAAAGATGCCCCTTTCCAGTTTTCATATGAAGCTGGTAGGCGTACCGGTTGTGAGCTTTTATCTAATGATCCGGTAACAAAAATGGAATCATTTAATATGGAGCCGGTAACCGGAGCTTTTATGTTATTGTATATCAAATTTCCAAGCAAATTATATCGCTTACTTTTTGATTCGTACCAGGTAAATACAGCAGCATTAACATCACTTACATTTTGCGCTAAAACATTATTATTGCTATAATATCCTCTCGACCCGGTAAAATTTAAGTTAAAGCCGATGTTTAGTTGCGGATTAATATTTTGAGCATGTGTTATTTTAAAGATCTGCTCTTTAACCCCTGTATACCCAACCAGGTAGAGCTGTGTGTATGCAACCCTTGCGCGGTAATAGCTTATATTTTCGGGCCTGAGCATGTATGGATCAAGCTCATGCAAGCCGGGTTCAAACCCAATGGTATGCGATGGCTCAAACAACAGGCTTCTTGCAGGCAAACCTGTATTACCCAGGCTTATTTTAGGGCTGCGCGGCTGCAACAGCGGACTATAATTTTCGTAGTTATACAAACCGGTATCCAATGGCCGCAGTTGTGTGCTGTCGCGTAAAAGCCTTTCATTGGTTATCCTTATAAATTTTGAATTAAAAACAACACTGTCTTTTCTCCTGTCCTGCTTTTTCCGTAACGAATCAAGCATCTGGTCATCGGTAAGCTTTTTGCCGGATGTTGTGCCGGTATCGCGTAAATTTATCCGCCGCTGCGGATCGTCCTGGTTGTTATTGCCACGTTGAATTTGCGCAAAAGCTACCTGCGAACAAACGCAGATGAGCAGCAAAAGGATATATTTTAATTTATAAGGCATTAAAAACCGGCTATCAATTCTTTAAGTATCAATGTCATTTTTGGTTCCGCTTCGTGGGCCACTGCCAGTATTTCTTCAAGAGACACCGGCTTTAATACTTCCTGGAAACCTTCATCTGTTATTACTGATATTGCAAATACTGTTAAATCCATGTGGCGGGCCACAATCACTTCAGGCACGGTGCTCATCCCAACTATGTCTCCTCCTATTATCCGCAAGTAATTATACTCCGCTTTTGTTTCGAGGTTAGGGCCTGTAACCCCAACATAAACTCCCTTGTGGCAGGTAATATTGTTTGCCTTGGCAATATCTAATGCTTTAACAATCAGTTCGCGCTTATAAGGCTCACTCATATCCGGAAAACGCGGACCAAGCTCTTCTTCATTCCGGCCGGTAAGCGGGTTATGCGGCTGCAAGTTAATATGGTCGGCTATCACCATCAGGTCACCTTTTTTAATGGCGGGGTTTAATGAACCGCTGGCGTTTGATACAAACAGCGTTTTTATTCCCAGCATTTTTAAAACCCTCACCGGAAAGGTGATCTGCTGCATGTTATAGCCTTCATAATAATGCAGCCTGCCCTGCATAGCTACAACTTTTACCCCGTTAAGTGTGCCAAAGATCAGTTTACCGGAGTGGAACTCCAGCGTTGAAATCGGAAAATCAGGAATATTGGAATACATCAGCTGTTTTTCAACTTCAATTTCATTAACCAGGGCGCCAAGGCCGGTGCCTAATATTATACCCACTTCGGGCTCAAAATCGCCTATGCGGCTTTTAATGTATGCTGTGGTTTTCTGTATGCTCTCTAACATAGTCAATAACAATTTTATCAAACTGATGGCCGCTGCCGTTTAAAAATTCAACGCTTATCGGGATCACAAAAACGGGAAGCTTTTCATCAGCAGGTTGCCCGGTAATTAACCAGGATTCATCTAAACGCTGCGCATCCTTTTCTGTTGTAACAATTATTTTTTTTTGTGAGGGATGAGCTGCGAATTCATCGGCAAGTTTAGCGATATTTTTTAAGGTAAACGGGTGATGATCGGGATAATTATGATGAATTATATGCGATGTGCTCCCGTTTAAATATTGTAGTAGCGGTTGCGGGTTAGCTATACCCGTTAATAAAAACAAGGTGGTATCCTTATCTATTAATACATTAGCCGGGTTTCCCTCCAAATCATGCAGTGGTTGATAGGCAATTGAAGTAAAAAATAGTTGCTGATAGGGCAAAGGCTCAATTTTATATGCCAAAGCGGTTTTTTTCTTTATCAGTAAGCTTGGCAGGGCATTTGGAAACAATAATGATCTGCGCACGCCACCGCCCGCTCATAGGTTCGCGCATGTTACCGGCGGGCAATAAAAAATGAGGTTCGTTAATGCGGTTATAATCAAACAATAAAATGCTTAAGCCCGGCTCAACAGCGCGGTGCTGGTAAGCATCATCCATTAATATCACATCATGATAAGGCAGCAGTTGCTTTAATCCTTCTACCCTATCCTCGCATACGGCAACTGTTATGTCCGGAAATTTTTGTTTGAACTGGGCGGGTTCGTCGCCTATTTTTGAAGAAAGTCTTAAGTCTTTAGTCGACAGTCTTAAGTCAATTTTGCTTCGCTCTTCCTGATTCTTGATTCTTGATTCCTGACTCTCTTCCCCGGCTATAATATATCCTTTAGTTTCCCTTCCATACCCCCTGCTTAATGTAGCCAGCTTATAGTCTGGTTTCAGCAAACAGATCAGATACTCTGTCATAGGGCTTTTGCCAGCGCCGCCAACTTCAAGGTTCCCTACGGATATTACGGGTTTGGTAAACCGATAGCTTTTAAACAACCCGGCATCATAAAACCAGTTACGCATAATGATAACTAAGCCATAGATCAATGAAAAGGGCAATAAAAGCCAGCGCAGGTACTTCATAGTTTGTTGCAAAGATAACCGGGATTAATGGATTTTAAGTTTTTTCTACAAAGCCTTTTACCCTTTACCTTTCGCCTTTAACCTCTCTATTTCAAAACCTCCCCTACCGGCAACAGCTTTTCATCAACCTTGCCATCAATTACGGATACATAATAAGTATTGCTCTTTTCATCGCAGGCAACTGACTTTATATACTTTTCATTTTCAAAAACAATCCCGGCCAGATCGTCAATGGCGTAACCTGGGCTTAACCTGCCTTTTAAAATATTTTCGAAATAAAGCGGCTTGCGCAAGGGCTCGCTATGATAATGCGGACAGTGGCTGGTTTGGATAAAGCCTAAACCCTGCACGATAGACAGATCCTTTGGCCTTGAATCAGTAGTTCCACCCTGGAACCAGCATAATGAGCCGGCGCTGCCGCCCGCCAGTATAATTCCTTTATTATACGCTTTTCTTAATACGGTATCAATCCCCTGTGCCTTCCATATCGCCATCATATTGAGGGTATTGCCCCCGCCAACCACTATAGCGTCCATGCTTAGCAGGTTTTCCTCAAAAGTCCTTTTTTCTGTATACGATGCTACATATACTCTTTGTATATACGGGCGCATGCTCAGCTCCTCGCAGGCACTGTACCAGGCCAATATAACATTGGCGTTATCGCCGGTAGCAGTGGGCAAGAAACAGATCCTTGGGTTTTCCTTTTTGGTTAAAGCCATAACATACCGCATAAATTGCTTGTTGAAATTGCCCCCATAGGCAAAAATTGTGCGGGTTGGCGCTTGCTGGGCAACCGCAGTAAAACAACAGGCAAATAATATTGCAACTAATAAGATCCTTTTCAATTTAAATAGTTTATGGTTTATAATTTCAGGGCGAATTATTGGAACAACAGCCACCGGGTAACAATATTAATAAAAAGCAACTAAGGTTTATAATTCCCGGTAAAAAAGAATGATGAAAGCACTGGAATTATAAAAAAAATTGAATCGCAATAACTAACTCTTCAAATAAATTGATTTTTTTTTGTAACATCGCATTACATCTCTGTATCTAAATATCATAAAACAAAAAAAGCCAACCGGCAAAACAATGATCAATAAAGCTGCGATTGCCGGCAAACCCTCAAAAACATCATGAAAAAGATCTTCATAGCGCTTACAGGTTTAGTGTTGCTTGCTTCGGCATGTAACCAAAACCCACCACAGCAAAACAATGTAACTATTGAAAACAATACTACCGCCGGCTTTGATGTTAACAAGCTGGCCCAGTTTGTTAAAACCAGTACCGATCCGCAAACGCTGGAAAAGGCAATTAACAACCCTGCCAACCAGATCAACAACCTTGATTTGGATAAAGATGGCAATATTGATTACCTGAAAGTTCAGGAAAGCGACAATAATAAGCTGAAAGTTATAGATGACGTAAGCAATTCTGAATCGGTAACCGTTGCCACTATTAATGTTAGTCCTGACAATAATAGCAATACCGCCGATTTAAATATCCAGGGCAACCCTAGTTATGCAGGTTATAATAACTATTATCACTCGTCATTTTCATTTACTGATTTTTTATTAATGAGCTATCTGTTGCGTCCGCATAGCTATTATATGCCAATGTATCATTATGGCTATTATCCATCTTACTATACCCGTACCCGAACTTATACCACTTTCAGGCCAACTACTTCGTCGGCTATGTCGTCAAGAGCAAGTACCCGGAGCAGCCTAAGCAATCCTTCAGGGTCGCAAAGGTCTTTTGGTACACGAAGCTCACAGCCTGTGAGAAGCGGTGGATTTGGGAGCAGGAGTTCAAGCAGCAGATCAGGCTTTGGCCGCAGCCGTGGTGGATTTGGCCGGAGGAGGTAATTTTAACCCGGCAAAGCATTCAAATTTCGTTAAGCCGCGCCTAATGTTGTTCCGGTTCCTATTTAACTGAAAGATTTTTAAAGTCGCGGATTTTTTTACATCCGTTATAAACTATAGTTATGGCAATTGAATTAAGAAAAAATACAGTTTTATCAAACGATAATAAAAAAACATTTAAGGCCATCATCGTTTTAAATGAAATGATAAACGGCACCCACCAGTTCAGCAGTAATGCTTATGGTGATGATAGCGTACTGCAGCCATTATTTACCGAGCTTGTTTCAAAAGCAGCTTAATGCCAAGCAAACCATAAAACTTGCTTACAGCAAACGGATAACCCGCCCAAGCTTACAGTTCCTGAATCCGTTTGTAAGCCAGGTTAATATTCAAAGCCAAACCCAGGGTAATCCAACACTGAACCCCGAAGTTTCGCAGACTATTGAATTAGATTATAACTCCTTTATCGGAACTTCAATATTGAACGTTTCAGGCTATTACAAGCACACTACCAACCTGATTGAAAACATTGCCAGGCCAATATCAGTAATTGTTGATGGGGTAGCACAGGGCGGTACATTAACAACTTACCAAAACATTGGTAACAATAATTCGCTGGGCGGCAGCGTTTTCGGCACCATCAATCCAATTAAAGCCTTAACCATTATTATGAGTGTTAATGCGTTTACTTACAAACCAGATCCTTCAGGAGTGTTCCATCTTGAGCAGACACAAAATGGCACTTACATTCAATATGGAGGCTTTGCACGGGCAAGTTTAACCCTGCCAAAAGATTATGTTGCAGAAGCATTCATCTTTGGCAACTCGCCACGTCATACCATACAAGGTACAACCCCAACATTCAGTATTTTTGGGATAGGTGCTAAAAAGCAATTTATGCAAAAGAGGCTTGCACTTGGTATTAACGCAATTGAGCCTTTCAAGGAATACAAAAGCTTCAATTCAAATTTACAGAGCCCTGGCTTCAAACAAACCAGCAGCTTCCAGATGCCATTCCGTTCATATGGTTTAACGTTTAGCTATACCTTTGGTAAGCTTACTTTCAGCAATCCTAATGCACCTAAAAAAGGTGTTAACAATGATGACCTTAAACAAGGTGATCAAGGCGGCGGCATGGGCGGCGGCGGCAGATAGGAAAAGGGTCAAGACTACAAGAGTCAGGATTCAAGATAACAAAAGAGCCGGGAATATCCTGGCTCTTTTTGTTTGACGGCTGATTTGTTTCTGTCTTGATTCCTGACTCTTATAGTCTTACTTCTCTCCCCCTAAGCGCAATGTCATTAAGTTAATATTCGGCATAAAGATTAGCGAAACACTCTGATTATCAAATATTTACATTTATTTAATCTTTGATAAATAACTAAGTATTTGATAATAAGCATATTTCACAGCGTTCCACCCGTTCCGTGTGCAAAAATGGAACGCTTTGCCAGCTTGGATACACAAACTTTGTCTCCGCATGGTTTCTCATAGAGATCCCTGCGATGTTTGTGGGGAACAATTAGCCCGAAGATCTTGCTGTGTTAAGTTCTATTGTTTTTATCTTCCTATCCTGACTCTTGATTTCTTGCCTCCCGCCCCTAAACATCAATCCCTATCTGCTTAAGCAGTAAGGAAGCGTTAAAGGTTTTACATTCGCCATCTTTTATCTTGTAGTCGAACAGCATTTCGCCGTTTACCACCTGGATGTCGAAGTAAAAATTGCGCACATAATCGGGGTGTGATTTTTCAAGCTCAGCAATCTGCAGATCATGGGTGGCTACCATACCCACTCCTTTTTTCTTTATCAATTGTTCAATCACCGCTTTTGAACCCAGGTATTTATCAACTGAGTTAGTTCCGCGCAGCATTTCATCTATCAAAAAGAAAACTTTATTTTCAGATTCAACTGCCTTCAACAGCATTTGCAGGCGGTCAAGCTCGGCTTTAAAGGTTGAGGTGCTTTCATTCAGCGAATCCTTAATCCGCATATAAGTTATTATGGTAATAACCGAAACCTGCATTTCTGATGCGCAAACAGGCGCACCGCACAGGGCCAGCACCGTGTTAATGCCTATGGTACGTAAAAAAGTACTTTTACCTGCCATGTTCGAGCCGGTGATGATATCTATTTTAAGCGCATCATTCAACTCATAATCATTAGCTACGCGTTTATCGACACTAATAAGCGGGTGTGCGAGATTTCTGGCTGATAAGGTATAACCGGCGCCGTCAGCTATTTCCGGAAATACCCATTCAGGGTAATTGATATGAAGGCTTGCAAGGCTTATTACAGCTTCAAATTCAGCCAATACATCAAATGCAGTTTCCAAACTTTCCTGGTTGTTACGCTTCCATTTTTCTATGCTGATGATCTGGCGGATGTTCCACACAAAAAGCACATTCACTATAATATCAACAACCAGGTTTAACCGGGAGTTGAGCTTGTTAATCAGCGTTGAAAGTTGCGCGATCCTGCCTGATATGGCGTCTCCGTTTATGTTTTTTATTTGAGCAGATACATCCTTTAAATAGGCCGATTCCCATTCTTCACTTTCAATGCTCTTAAAAGCCAACACAAAATGCTTAAGCGTAGCCCCTATTCTACCGGCTATCAGATCAGTTTTCGCAACTATCTCTGATCGTGAAGACGATTGCCGGTAATTAAATAAGCCTAAAACAGGTAAAAAGTAAAACGCCTTTGTATAAAATATGCCTGTTATTACATTAGCCAATAAAATATATGGCGCAAGTGTGCAGTAAACGCTCAGCCATTTTTCGCCATTTATCTCAACAGGTATTTTTAAATAAGCCAACAGGTTTTTAATCTGCTCCTTTTGCTGTTTTAATGAAAATAGCAGGTGGGCCTGTGTATCCAGTTTCCATCCGTTTTTACCGGCAATTTCAGCTACTGCCTGCTGGCGTAACAAAATCACATCCTTAGCTGCGGGCTTGTGCAGCCATGCGGCCAGTTTAACCATACCGGGGAAAGTTGCCGCTCTGTTGATAAGCTGAAACAGGGAATAATTTCCATATATGTCAATATCAGCTGTGTAGTAGTGCGCATCGCTACTAAACATGGCGCCATTATCATACATGTTGGTATAGCTTTTTATGGAGCCTATTTCATTATCAGTAACCTTTTTAAGATCTATGAAGTAGTTTTTTAAGGTTTCATACTCATTTTGTTTTTTAATGAGCCAGCTAAACCAAATTATCAAAACTATTAACGCAAAGGCTATAATAACTATCTCATCCAGGCTAACTGCCACACATACAGCAACTATGAACAGCCCAAATACCCCTAACCTGTACAAAGAGTGGGTGTTAGCGAGTTCTTTATATTTGTCGGCTTCCTGTTGTGCAAAGTCTGATCGTTGCTGGTAATCGGTTATTATGTTCATTTGGTTGTAAAGTTGAAATGTTTTAAGGTTGTAAAGTTCCAGTCTAATTTTTTAAAGCTGATATTTATTACCCCTTAAAATCGGGCGCAATTTATAACATTCCAACTTTACAACGTTACAACATTTCAACAATATCTTAACTTTACAACGTTTCAACCTTACAACGTTTCAACAACATAACCCAAATGAAAATCACTTTCCTAACCGTTGGCAAAACCGAAGATGCTTATTTAAAGGAAGGCATTGAAAAGTATGTAAAGCGACTAAAGCACTATACCAAACTGGTTATAATTGAAATTGACGAGCTTAAAAACACCAAAGCCCTAACCCAGGAGCAGCAAAAGACAAAAGAAGCCGAGCTGATCCTCAAAAAAATAATCCCAACAGATCATGTTATCCTGCTTGATGAAAAAGGCATGGAACTAAGCTCGCAGCAGTTTGCCGCTTATATTGATAAAAAAGCTATCGCCTCCGTTGCCAACCTGGTTTTTATAGTGGGCGGCCCTTACGGTTTTGATGCCTCGGTTTATGCCAGGGCTAATGATAAGCTATCGCTCTCAGCTATGACGTTTTCTCATCAAATGGTGCGATTATTTTTTACCGAACAGCTATATCGTGCCTATACCATAATTAAAGGCGAGCCCTATCACCATCAATGACACTACCCTGACTAATTATTAAAAATAGTCAGCAAACTGTAAAAATGTGTTATTTTTTGTTAAACATGCCCTCTGTGTAAGTCAGAGCCCTATTTTTGGTAAAAAAAGCGTTACGCATGCATACAGTAGTTACCGAGCTTCTCTCTTTTAAGTTTATATTATTTTATATTTTAATAATATCAACTGTAATTGTTCACTACCGGGGCAAGGTTAGGTTTAAGTTTTTCAGGCAGTTAACAGACCATTCGACTTTTATGGCTCCTATCAACATGCCAATGTATGCCTTTTCGGGCGTTGAGAATAAGCCTTATATTAAATCGTCAAATTTCCCGGAACTGTCGCTGCTTAAGGATAACTGGCAAATTATCCGTGATGAAGCTTTGCAATTAGAACGGGAAGAATTGATAAAAGGCTCCGATAAATATAACGACATGGGTTTCAACTCATTTTTTCGCCGTGGCTGGAAACGTTTTTATTTAAAATGGTATGATGATTTTCACCCCTCAGCAAAAAAATATTGTCCGCAAACCATTGAGCTGATCAAAAGCATCCCGCAGGTAAAGGCAGCTATGTTTGCCGTATTGCCTGCAGGCAGCGAACTATTGATGCACCGCGACCCTTATGCCGGTTCATTGCGTTATCACCTTGGCTTAATAACCCCAAACTCCGACCAGTGCCATATTGTTGTTGACGGTCAAAGCTATGCGTGGAAAGATGGCGAAGATGTAATTTTTGATGAAACCTACATCCACTACGCCGAAAACAAGACTGATATAGACCGGATTATCCTGTTTTGCGATATCCAGCGCCCGGTAAAAACCATGTTTGCACGTGGATGGAATAAGTTCTTCGGTTGGTTTATAATGGCAGCCGCAGTGTCTCCAAATATGGGCGAAGACAAAACCGGGAACATCAACAAAGCTTTCAGGTATGTTTATTCAATCAGGCTGCTCGGCAAACGGATAAAAGCATACAACCGCAATTTATATTACGCGGTAAAATATGTACTGATGCTGGGGATTCTGTATTTGATCTTCTTTTAATAATACAGAGACACAAAGTATTGTGTCTCTACACTCTGTCCTCCCCACATATTTAATTTTTCTTTCGGACTTCCGGTCTTTCCGACTTCCGGACTATTTTCTTACTTTTGCAGCATGTCAGCAGGTCACGATCATTCACATCATCACCATCATGATCATGCCCCAAAGCTTGATCACCTTAACGCCGCCTTTATTTGGGGCATCATTTTAAATTCCGCATTTGTAATTATTGAGGTAATTGCTGGCCTGGCTACGCATTCCTTATCATTACTAACTGATGCAGGCCACAACCTCAGCGATGTGGCAAGCCTTGCCCTTGCACTCCTGGCTTTTAAGCTTACTAAGGTAAATGCAACCAGCCAATATACTTATGGCTATAAGCGATCAACCATTATTGTATCATTTTTTAATGCCGTTATATTATTTGTAGCGGTAGGCTTTATTATATACGAAGCCATAATGCGCTTTATGCATACCGAAGTAGTTGCCGGCGGTACAATGGCCTGGGTAGCCTTTATTGGCATAGGCATTAATGCTTTTACCGCATGGCTTTTTGTAAAGGATAAAGACAAAGACCTGAACGTTAAAGGTGCTTATCTGCACATGGCGGTTGATGCCGTTGTATCATTCGGTGTGGTTATATCAGGCATAATCATCTACTTCACTAATCTTTACTGGATTGATAGCGTTGTATCATTAATTATTGCCGTAGTTATTTTAAGGGGCACCTGGAGCTTGCTCAAAGACAGCTTGCGACTGGAGATGGACGGGGTTCCAAAGGAAATGGACCTCGAAAAAATAAAAGCGGAGCTGTTGAAATGCAAAGGCATTACCGATGTGCACCACATGCACGTATGGGCCTTAAGTACTACTGAAAATGCACTTACAGCCCACCTTGTTGTCGACCCGGAATATATGCCAACTTTTAATACCATTAAGAAAGACTTAAGGCACCGCCTGGAACACATGGACATTATCCATGCCACTTTTGAACCCGAGTTTTCTGAAGAGGAATGTAAACACGTGGATTGCTAAATAAAGATATAGTAGAGACGCGATGCTTCGCGTCTTTTTCATACAGAAAAAAGCCAGAAGATACATTTCCTCTGGCTTTTTTAATATAAAGACGCGTAGCGTCTCCACAATTTATCTTATTATGCTTTTTTAGCGGCTGCTTTCTTAGCTTTTGGCTTTGCAGGTGCAGCTTCTTCTGCTTTAGTGGCAGTTTCAACAGGTTTTGCAGCTTCTTCTGCAACAGGCACTGCTTCGGCAGCCGGGGCAGCTGTAGCAGGGTCTTGCTCGTTAAATAACGGAAGATCCTTTAGTATCTGGTACCAGTTGATGATCTTTTTCATATCCGAAGCATAAACTTTCTCTTCGTCATGGTCAGGAGATACTTCCCTGAAAAACGCCCTTAGCTTTTTACCGTCAGCCTTGTTATCCGGAACATCCGAAGATTCCTTCATCCGCTCAAAAACGTCAATCAGCTTAATATCATCATCCAAACCAAAAATGGTGATCTCATGAAGCGCCGCCAGTTTAGCGGTCGACAAATTAGCAACCAGCTTAGTTTTTTGCGCGTCAAGGCTCTCTAAAATATAACCCGTTTTATTTTGAGCCAACGCTCTCCATAATCCCGGCTTGCCTGATACGGCTACAATTCCCTGTAAATTCATTTCTTATAAGTTGTAAAGGTTGTAAAAATTGAAAAGGCTGAAATGGATTTAAACCACTACAACGTTTCTAACCTCTCCAACTATCCTTCAATCACCTCAATTCCTAAAATTTTATCGCCCTGGCGGATAGCGTCAACTACGTCAACGTTTTCAACCACTTTACCAAATACGGTGTGGTTCCTGTCTAAATGCGCGGTATTATCGCGGCTATGGCAGATAAAAAATTGTGAGCTGCCGGTGTTACGGCCTGCATGTGCCATTGATAACACACCACGATCATGATATTGGTTTTCGCCTGTCAGCTCGCAGTCAATCTGTTTACCTGAACCACCTGCGCCAGTGCCGGTTGGATCGCCACCCTGGATCACGAAATTAGGGATCACCCTGTGAAATGTTACATTGTTATAAAAGCCCGACTTTGCCAGACCCAGAAAGTTTGCTACCGTGTTAGGTGCATCCTTGTCATAAAACTCAACGGTCATGTCGCCTTTTTCGGTTTTGATTATTGCTTTGCTCATTTTTTTCTAAAATAGTAGGCAAAGGTAATAATTTGAGGTGAAAGGCAAAAGGTTAAAGGAGAAAGGTTTTGGGAAAAGGCGAAAGCTAAAAGGCGAAGGTAAAATCATAATACTATATTCAATTATTCGTTACATTTGATAAATAGCTATCTCAATAACCATACAGAAAAGTGATCAATAAAATGCAAAGACAAAACCCCTCACCTTTTACCTTTCGCCTTTCACCTTTCACCTTTCTGCTTTTAGCCTTTCTCCTTTTACCTTTCTTAACGAGGGCTGCCTCCATATTGATCCCCATGGATGAAGAGCAAAAAGATCACCTTAAATCATATGGCATTGCTTTCTGGACGTTAAAAAACGGCGAGGAGATTAACTGGCTGCTTAATTACCGGGGTGGCAGCTTTATGATGAAGTATGATAAAAAAATTGAGGATGAATGTAAGATCCGCGGAGTAAGCTACGAAGTTTTGGCTGATGCAAAGGTAAACCAGATCCTCGCTGAGGTGAGCGACCCATCAGTAAACATGGATGTGGTCAAGCTTGAGAAGGCACCCAAAATGGCTGTTTACTCACCAAAAAACAAGCTGCCGTGGGATGATGCGGTTACCT
>Ga0206981_10273_pt1 | contig 14497 bp, 12 predicted proteins | sample Alteio_BWMinCont_17_FD_153312 | JGI IMG/M metagenome (GOLD analysis project Ga0206981, IMG submission 153312) | Enriched cells from forest soil in Barre Woods Harvard Forest LTER site, Petersham, Massachusetts, United States -... | ecosystem: Environmental > Terrestrial > Soil > Temperate forest >... | reverse complement strand
CTCTAGTGAGCAGGGGTTCGCTACTACATCGCGGTTAAGATAATACTCCAGCTCGGTGATTCCCGTAAATGATCCATTTTCATAAAAACGTTCTTTTACTTCATGTGCCGCTAATTGTTCATTTTGTAATAATGCCTGGTAAACAGGAACTAAATCACAAGGCTGATCATTTGGAACAGCATCAAAAGCCGCTTGCGTAAAAATTTCAAGTCCATAGTCAATATGCAGCATGCGCGGTGTGCGCTGTATTTTGTCATAGGCAACAATGGCATGATTGGCAAATTCGACATTGCTGGTGTCCCATTTTCCTTGATTATAAAATACCGTCATTAACGCTTTTTTTTGGCTATGAACAAATGTCTCTTGCACTTGTGAATAATCACACGGCAAGTAAGAATCGCCATTTAAAACAAAAAAACAATCTCCCAGCAACGGCAAGGCTTTTTTTATCGCTCCTGCTGTACCCAACAAAATCGATCCGTCAAAAACATATTTCACATTCAAACCAAATTGTGAACCGTCGCCAACATAGTCAACAATTTGTTCACCTAAATAGCCTAAACAGAAAATGACATCACGTATGCCGCGAGCATGCAATAGTTTCAGTTGATATGAGACAAAAGGTTCATTATTAATTTTAAGCAATGCTTTTGGTAGCGTTTCAGTTAAAGGACGTATACGCGTCGCTAAGCCACCAGCCAAAATTACCACGGGAAAAAGCGCTTTATTCATGACTGCGCTACGACCTGTGTGCCCGCAAAATCAAAACGAAAACGCACCTCAGGTAATCCCAATTGGCGCATAGTATGTCGCAGTTTTGCTTTGTCTTCGGTATAAAACATCAGAAAACCTCCACCACCTGCACCTATCATTTTGCCACCAAGCGCACCATTTTTGCGTGCGACTTCATACCATTCATCTATTTGCGTATTACTCATATTCCCTGAACGTTGCTTTTTATGTTCCCAATGCACATTCATTAAATTGGCAAATTCATGTAAATCACCACTCTCTAACGCATCTTTACTTTTTAATCCCAGCTCTTTAATAAAATGCAAATTCGAAATCATGTCGGTATTTTTTTCTTTACTCTTAGTGTCTTGTTCTTTCAAAATATGAGAAGCTGAACGAGAATACCCCGTAAAAAACAGCAGCAAATTATCTTCTAAATTAAATACCGTTTCTTGTTCAACTTTCAAAGGCCAAGCTTCAACTTGATCATTAGGTAAAAAACGAAAACAGGTAATACCACCATACGCTGCAATATATTGATCTTGTTTACCCACCGGTTCATTTAACAAATTAAGCTCAATATGGCAAGCTTCTTCCGCCAATTCCCGAGGATGAATGAGGTTTTTCTTCAGCGTATGTAACGCTTTCAGCAACGCCGTGGTAAAACTGCCCGATGACCCCAAGCCTGTTCCTGCAGGAATATCCGCCATGCTGGTGATTTCAAGATTAGGGGCTCCCACACCAACGTATTTTAATGCTTCACGAATAATAGGATGCTCGACTTGATCGACTGACGTGACCCGTTCCAGCTTTGAATATTTAATAATAAGTTCTTGCACAAAGGTATGATGCAAAGTGATATAAACATATTTATCAATAGCCGCTGAAATCAAAAAACCGGTGTGATCGCGATAATAAGACGGCAGATCTGTGCCGCCGCCGCCCAGAGAAATACGCAAAGGTGAACGTACGACTATCATATGTTTGATATCCTATAAATTTCTTCAACAATTTTTAAAGCAGCATGGGCATCCTGTATGCCTGGCTGCGGCGTTCTTTTTTGCCGAATGTCTTTCATAAACTCAGCAAATTCAAATTCCCATGAATCATCCGCCATGGGATATTCCCACATAAAGGTTTCCGGTGGTCCCATTTGCGCTGACATTTTATAATATGTAATACGTTCGACGCCATAACTACCACCGAGACCGTTAATATCGATCTTGCCCTTTTTGCCGTAAATTTCAAAAGAAAAAGTATTTTTCCATTCCGTGCAACTAGCATGCAGAAAAGCGACTTGTTTGTTTTTGGTTTTTAACATTAAAAAACCATTATCATCGACTGCCATATTCCAATAGTAAGTATGGGCATGACCCTGTACTTCACTAAAGTCGCCTAAAAACCAGCGCGCCAGATCTATTAAATGCACGCCTTGATCAATGAGTTCGCCTCCGCCCGATAACTCAGGCTGCGCTCGCCATTCAGTGTCATAGCCTACACGACCGCCGTGACCATAGCGCGCTCTTAAAAACATCAGCTCTCCGATTTCATTATTATCGACCAGCTCGCGTGCTTTGCGAAAAGCGCGATGATAACGATGATTGAAACCGACTCGGATCATGACATCGTTTTTTGTGGCGGCAATTATAATAGGATCTAATTCTGCTGCACGACGTGCCCCCGGTTTTTCCATTAAAACATGCTTACCTGCTTTGACCGCAGCTAGTCCAATTTCCGCTAAAGACGCATGTAATGTTGATACGATAACGACACTGACATCGGGACGATTGACCACATCGCGCCAATCTGTAAACGCTAGACATCCAGGATAGCCTGCCGCTAAATCAAGCGCGCGTTGCTCGATCTGGTCAACACAGGCAACCAACTTGCAATCCACTAAGGTCTTCGCCCGTTTTTGGCCGATGAAGCCGCATCCAATGATGGCTATGTTCACGCTATCGTTCCCCAATCTTTGCCACGATCTTCAGGCGTTATTCGACGCAGAGTGTAGATGTCGCTATTTTTTAAATCGTGCAGAATGTCAGGAAATTTTGTCCATGGATCCCAAACCGCACTGATTAAACGTCCGGTGATGCCATCGCTATCTGTTGAAGCTAAAAACGCACACAGTGCCGCACCGACTTCTAGTGGTGTACCGCCCTGCTCTTTTTGTTTGACTGATTGCTCATAAAACGTTACGCCTACTTTTTCAGATCCCGCGGCTAAAATCTCATCGAGTAGCCGCGTGTTTAATGCACCGGGGGCCACAGTATTCACATCAATACCGGATGCTTTGACTTCTTCAGCCAGCGTTTCAGCAAAACGTACAACAGCGGCTTTAGACGCTGCATACGCACTTAAAAACGGCATAGGCTTGGTGGCGCCACCTCCGGAGAGAATAATAATTTTGCCAGCACGTTGGCTTTTAAAATGCGACAAAACAGCGCGGCATTGCAAGACGGTACCTTTGAGATTAATATCGATAGCGTCCGACCATTCTTCCCAATCAATTTCTTCGATAGGGCCTTTTGTGCCATAAACACCGGCATTTGCGACTAAAATATCAACTTTACCGATATCATTTATCGTTTTTGCGACTAAGGCATTCACCTGTTCCATCTTCGATACGTCCGTAACTTGTGCCAAGACTTTCGATTTGCCCTGACTCAATTCCGCTACGATTTTTTGTGCCTTCTGCAGTGCTTCTGCATTTCTCGCGCACATCATAATATCTGCGCCCAGCGTTACAAACAGCTTGGCGACCTCAAGCCCTAATCCTTGACTTGCGCCCGAGATAATCGCACAACGTCCTTGTAATTTCATTTATGGCACTCCTACTGAAAAATATTCTATTCGCAAATCACTGCCAATGTTTTTTGCAACAAATCCACTTGGGTCTATGACTAATGGTCGATTTAATTTTGAAATAAGATCCTCTACATTGATATCGCGGAACTGCGGCCACTCGGTTGAAATCACCACGGCATCAGCGGACGCCACTGCGTCCAACACATTCGTTTGAAAATTAATAAAGTGCGCTAACTCCTTCGGAAGGTGGGTGATACTCGGATCATAAGCCGACACTTGCGTTCCCTGTGAATGCAGCCATTCGCACGTTTCAATGGCGGTGGAACGTCTTAACGTATCCGTATCGGCTTTATACGTTAAGCCCAGCATCGCAATTTTTTTGCCTTTTAAATCCCGCAGCAAGTCTAATAGTTTTCGGCATGACCATTGTTTGTGATAATGATTGCTGTCAATGATTGCGGATATTAAAAAAGTATCTCTGGCGCTACGTTTGCCAAGTTGCGTCAGATAATAAATATCCCGCATTAAAGTACCTCCGCCTATCGCACCACCTGGGCGCAAATAAGCTTTAGCACCTATCCTGTCTTCACTCTTAAGCCCCCTCTCCACATCACGGCCATCGGCACCTACTGTTTCACAAAGCGCTGCCAATTCATTGATAAAGGTGACTGAGATCGCTAAAAAAGCATTAATAGCATGCTTTGTCATCTCAGCTGAAACAACAGACATCCAAATTAAATTATCAGAAAAAGGTTTCAGTAATTTTTCTAACGTTGTCTTATGCTCAGGATTATCTAAACCAACCACAATGCGATCAGGATGCGTAAAAACATCGATAGCTTTCCCCAAACGTAAATTTTCTGGTATGCATGCAAAATCAATAAAAGGCTTTTGTAATGTCTCATCAACGAATTTTTTAAGCGAAGCACTCGTACCCACCGGCAATTGCGAAGAAATAATCATTAAAGTTTCTTGCTGGATGCCAGTCAATATTATTTTCAATTCATCTACAACAAACTCAACATCCGCCACATCATTATTATCAACCGGCGTATCAAATGTCACCCACATCACATCCACTGCAAAAACATTATCCCTATCAGCCGTAAAACATATTCTATCTTTCGCTTCTAATAATAGATTTTCGAGCCCCGGCTCGAAAATCTGGGGTTTGGCGTTTTTTAAATTTGCGATGGTATTCGCATCAGGGTCATATGCGATGACGTCATACCCTGCTTTCGCCAAACATGCTGCGGTTACAGCACCGAGATGCCAAAGCCCAATAACGGCAATTTTCATGCTCTTTGCTCCAAAACCCAAGGATTAGCGGTTAAGTATTTAATGGTTTGCATCACGCCTTCTTTGATATTTAATTTAGGCTGCCAACCGAGATTACGAATGCGCGCGCAGTCTAAGAAAATAAAGGGATTATCACCAATCCAGCCACGGTCTCCGCCAGTATATGTCAGCTTGGGAGTCACGCCCAGAAACTCACAAATCCAGCCAATAGAGTTGTTAACTTCGCAATACTCATCTGTCCCTAAGTTAAAAATATTCACTTTTTCATGCGCATTTTCCATCGCCCAAAAAATGGCATCAATGCAATCTTGAATATACAAATAGGATTTTCTTTGTTTGCCATTGCCTAACACGGTTAAGTTATGCGGGTCATTTAATAATTGTTTGTAAAAATCAAAAACGTGACCATGCGTATAGCGCTCACCCAGAATAGACACGAAGCGAAAAATATAGGCTTGAAAGTTAAAGCCTTCACAATAAGCTTGAATCAGCCCTTCTGCAGCTAATTTAGAGGCACCATAAAGGGATGTTTGCACGGGAAAAGGTGCATGTTCCGGCGTGGGAATTACCTCAGTCTCACCATAAATGGAACCCGTTGAAGCAAAAGCAATGCGCTTTACATTGTTCGCGCGCATGCCTTCCAAAACATGAAATGTTGCAATGGCGTTTTGTTCCAAATCTTTGTGTGGATGGTTTGTGCCAAAACGTACATCAGCATTGGCTGCTAAATGTAAGACCACATCCACATCTTTCATGGCAGCGATTACCGCTTCACGATTTAATAAATCATCTTCTATGAGTGTGAACCGCGGGGACTTCCGTGCATTTTTTATAAATTCCTCTACACCCGTCGAAAAATTATCATAACCAATAACGTCATGGCCTTCTTGTAATAATCTGTCTGTTAAGCTGCTGCCTATAAATCCGGCACAGCCAGTAATAAAATAACGCACTTTTGACTCCCTATTAGGGTCTATTGACAATTCGTTTTGTTGGCCGAAACGCCACGATTTCCTGCGCTCCGTTGCTCATTTACTTCTATGTAAACTCCGCTACGGTGCTCGAAAATCCTGGCGTTTCGACTCAACAAAACGAATTGTCAACAGACCCTATCCTATTTTTTGAAAAATCCAAAATCTTGAGATGGCATAATTCGATATTGTCGTTATGACCGTCGCAAAAAAGATACCAATATAAGGTGATAACACTAAATTTTCAACTGTTGCTCTGACAATGACGATAGTTAAAAAATAATTTATCCCCGTCATCGCGCTAAATTTAAAAATCTGTTTGCTCAGAGGTTTGTCTGCGCTACAAAAAGTAAAATGTCTTTGGGCGTAAAAATAAAATATAATCGACAGAATATAACCTATCGAAACAGCCATACTGTAAGATAAATCAAACACTCGCCAAAAAATACTGAACAAGGAAAGATACACGCCTGCCGTGGTCAGACCTACCAATAAAAATTTAAGGATTGAGTTTTTTTCGATTAAAATATAATTTTTAAGCGTAGCGCGATTCATCATATTAATTTCGCGGCCGTAAAGTCAGGCCGATACATAAATTACAAACGACCCAAGGAATCAGCAAGGGGAAAAAACTTTTATGAACCAGCTCAAAATAAGGATCCAGCTCTTGTAAAATTTCAGCGGGCACATTGAGATGTTCACGTTCAATATAAAACTGATAAGGTTGTTTGTAGCGATGTTCAAAAATTTTCTGCGCTGAAATTTTTCGCGCAAACGAATAAGCCATACCTCCTTCGCAAGGAATGACAATAGAAAAAACGCCGTTTTTTTTGTTGCAAAGCCGATACATTTCGGCAATGGTAGCGGGCAGATTAGGCAGATGTTCTAACACATGAATTGCAATAATACGGTCAAATTCACCATCGGCGAACGGCAACGTTTCCTGACAATCGCCTACCAGGGTTTGCGCAAAAGGAAATTTTTTACGTATGACCTTGGCGAATTTTTCACGCAGCTCTAATGCGTGGTAATTTTCTTTCTGCTCAGGCGTCAGTTTTTCATGATTAAGATGCTCCCCTAAACCCGCGCCAATTTCCAAGGTTTTTGTAAAATTTTGGGGTGCATGATTCACGATATAACCATGGTTAAATTTTTCGATTATGCTATATCGTGAACGGCTGGCCAGAAGTTCATGCCAGTGTTTTAAAAAGTCCGTATTGATAGCCGCCTGTTCTGGCGTGAAGGGAGAAAAAACCTTTGGCCATTTTTTTTGTTCCATGCATCAATCTCCAATATCCCTTTGTTTACGGTCCTACTCTATTTTTTCGATGACCTTATCAATTATGAACAAAGGTCTTCCTTTTACCTCATCATAAATTCGGCCAATATATTCTCCCATCAAGCCCAAACAGAGTAATTGTACTCCCGAAAAAAAAGTCACTACCAGAACGGTTGTCGACAAACCGGGTGTTAACTCCATGCCGATTAACTTTTGAAAAACATACCATAGTCCTAAAACAAAACTGCAGCCAGCAATCGTGGCACCACTCACCGACATCATCTGCAAAGGTCGGCTACTAAAACTAATCAGCCCATTCAGACCAATTTTCAGCGAGCCGGTAAAACGATTGTAATTGCCCACACCTGCCAATCTTTCATCACGATCATACTCAACAAACGCTTGCTTAAAACCCACATATGCGACTAAACCGCGCAAAAATCCATGTGATTCATTTAGCTTGCGCAATTCTTCGATCACGCGCCGCGTCATGACACGAAAATCGCCGGTATTGCGGGGAATTTCGACATCGCTAAACTTATTTATCACTTTGTAACCAATATAGGAAATCACGCGCTTTAGTAATGTTTCGCCTTTTCTAGAGCGTCTTTTTGCATAAACGACTTCGTAGCCGTAAGCAAGCTTCGCGTACATAGCGTCAATGAGCTCAGGAGGGTCTTGCAAGTCGACATCGATGACAACACAAGCCTCACCAACGCAATGTAATATACCAGCCATGGTTGCAGCGGGCTGTCCAAAACGGCGAGAAAAAATCAGCAATTTGATATTCGCATTTGCGTTGATTTCTTCTTGGATGACTTGCTCTGTATTGTCAGAAGAAGGATCCATGCAGAAAATAATTTCGTGAGTTAACGCGGTTTTATTTAAAATAGTTTGTATACGGTTTAAGAATGTTTTGATATTGCCAGCTTCATTGTATACAGGAACAATAACAGAAAGCTGTATATTGCCTGAGGATCTTCCTACTAAATCATTCATTTCCTTGCCTCTTTTAACGCTTTATTCTATTTTTGTGGGATATCTTAGCCCATATTTTCACAGAGCGCTAGCAACCACAAAATCTCTTTTCTAAGAGGGGGTTGGAAGATGAAACTCAGCAAAAAATTAACATAATGCTGGGATATGATACAAGGGAATCCTTTTTCTTTTATTTTCCCCCAGGCCTATTATTCTTTATGACTGGATGGCCTTCCAATACAACTCCATTTTCATGCTCTGGTTCACTTTGGGCTTTCTTCACCTTCACTCCCTTATATTTCTTCGAGGCCTTTACACCTGCTTCGTGAACATTTGAAGCCTCACTATCAGCAACTGGTTTGGCTTTTTCTATAATTGCTGTTTTATTTTCGGCAAAAAATATGGGAGCGCTTGATATGGATGTAATATTTGACCTGGATAAAGGACCCACCTGACCCGATCTAGTCACTTCACCTAACTTGGCTAATCTATCTAGCACAGATTGTTGACTTTCGGCTCCAGGCTCTAACGCCTCATCACTAACCTCTGCTAATGCTGCCCCGGGCTCATCTTCTGATACTTCCGCCTCATCCTCTTTGCGGTTGACGACTTTATTGCTCACTGCTGACGCCGCTCCACTTGGTTGCCCTTCTATTCGCTCAACTTGCTCGATAAAGGAAGCTGATGCAACTGTATCAATTGATTTGTCGTGACCCTTGTTACGCTGCGGTTGTGGCATCGTTGTAGATAAATCTTCGCTTGCATGAGTTGCCAGATCAGAGCTTTGTTGAGTCTTCTGCTCTGCTTCCTTCATCTTGATAGAAGAATGAAGCTCTGGTACCTGCTTCGCTTCGGTATTTTCAGACTTTATTCTCTTCTCATCTTTCTTTTTAAAAGCCATTAATTCTTTTTGGGTGTTCTTTTCCATATCCTTGAAGTATTCACCGGGTAAAAAGTCCCGACCAAACATTTTAATTAGAATCGCATGTATTGCCAAAGCTTCATGACATTTCTGTATTACGCGAGCCGAATAATCCTCTATAACGTGTTCGTCAGTCAAACGACATTGATTTGTTAATACATCTATTTCATTTCTAAAAGTAACGAGAAGATTATAATTTAAATTTGTAGCAATATTTTCAGGAGGACCACCTAAATAATCTCCCCACTTAGCATGGTAATCATGAAACCCCTCCCTGGACCCAAAGTCATTTTTAAGTTTTTCTTTGAAATCTTTCAGCGTTTCTGCTGCAACTGGAGTTTTGGGCGCTTTTCTTTTTTCCAAATATTTTGCACTAGTCCATTTGAGCTTATCTGCAATACGAATAATACTAGCAAACCTGTCCTGATCCAGAGCAGGTGATGTATCTGATACCCGAAGAATACCCTTATTTGCTAATGGTGCTTCAGGAATGGGGGCTGCGGCAATGACAGCTTTAATTCTATTGTCATAATCCTTTCCAAGTTGCACTGCTTCGCGCTGAATATCGATTTTTATAAGTTCAAAGTCATCAAACAGAGAACTTTTTGCGACTGTTTTTTTTAAGATGCTTTCTTGCTTTTCGGTTAGCGCCTGTAGTATTTCGGTAGCCTCATTGCATTTCTGCAAAACTTCAGCTGTAAAATCATTCAAAATCTTATTATCATAAGCATCAGGATTTGCTTTAATTTTTTCTGCATATTGATTTTTTAAATCTTGTATTTCGTTTTTAAACCAATTCGCAAGTGCAGATTTAGAAATTTCGTAAGTGTAATCACTAATAGAAACAGAATGAACAATCCATTCCTCACCTGATAAATAACGATCTAAGAAACTTTTTGAATGTTTCAACTTATGATCCTGAGCAAGCACTCCTTTGAACTCTCTTGCATTGATATATTTGTTGCTAATGTTAGCAACTTTATACCAAATATCATCAATGAAATTAAGTCCGACTGCAATCGCAGCATTTCGGTCGTCAAGCGTACTACTGGGCGAGGAGGCTGTATCGCCCTCAGAAGTTTCACTGTAATTATCTCGGGATGATCCAGCCATAACGACCTCCTTTCAGGCATGTTCATAGATAAAGTATAGCATATGCCCAGTATAAATTTTGTGAGGCTCGGCTCGGCTCGGCTCAATTTTTTATTTTAAAATTAATGAATTAGCTGGATGAGAGCGCTTTTTGTAACAATTCAGCTGCCATTACTATGAAGATTAGTGGAAACTGAAACTCATATCATTATAATTTATGTGCAAAAAAACCCTTACAGAGGGTTAATTTGCACTTTAATTAGATTTAATACTTGAAAATATTATATCTTAAGTGCATAATATACCTATAAAGAGGATAATATGCACGCAAACAATAACAGCCTTTTAAAAACTCTAGGGCCTTTAGCGGGCCGCTTAGTCGCGACTCTTTATAACAATAATCGCCCTATTTTTCATTTTAAAGAAGCAGCAGAGATTTTAGGTGGGCGCGCACCCGCTTCCAAAGTGCTCTCTCAGCTTATTAATAACGGAGTGGTTACTCGATTGAAGTCAGGGACATTCCGTCTTGTTCCTTTTGAATTGGGTTTTGAGCGGGAGTATTTAGGTAACCCATATATCGTAGCGCGGGAATTGGTATTAGGTGGGCGTAAAGGTGTTAAAGAGAAATACTACCTTTCGTATGGTTCAGCATTTGATTTACATCAAATGGTGACACAGCCTCAACTTATTGTTTATGCAAGTTCGCCCAGAATGATGCGTTCTCGAATGATACAAGGAACTGAATTTCGATTTGTGCGCTGCAAGACAGATGATCTATTTGGTATTACAGAAATGTGGATCGATAAAAATGAAAAAATCCGTGTCAGTGATTTGGAGCGTACATTGTTAGATGGTTTAAAACAACCTGCTTACTGTGGGGGATTTTCAGAAGTAGCGAAAGGATTATCCATGAAACACCAGGCAATTGACCCACAGAAACTCATCGATTATACAATTAAGCTAGGCGTGGGTGCTGTGAATCGAAGGCTCGGATATTTAATGGAGCTCTACAATATTGGTTCACGTATTCATTGGGATTTTCTACAAACAACACTTACTCATACATATCAGCTACTTGATCCAGAGCTTCCTGCAGAAGGTCATCATACAGCGAGGTGGCGGCTAAGATTGAATATCCCGCAAGAAGAACTTCTTGCCATAAGAGGAACATAATTAATGATTCCCCAAAGTCAGATTTCTAAACTTTCCAACCGCCTCCTGAAAGAGCAAGGCGGTAGACGTATACCAGAAAACGTGCTGGAACGCGATTATTGTATTGCTTGGTTTTTAGTAGGACTATCACGCTCGCCTCTCCGAAATAAAATTGTATTTAAAGGTGGAACAGCTTTGCGACGATGCCATTTTTCCGAGTATCGATTTTCAGAAGATCTTGATTTTACGCTGTTGCAGGCACTCTCCTTTGAGGAACTAAAGCGGGAGCTTGAGCCCGTATACGAAGAAATAAAGCGAGCAGTGAAGAGAGCTTTTCGCCAGGCCAAAATTACAGAAGCCTGATGTTATGCACTTCCTATGCAAGCTCTTTTAATTTACGCGGCGCTTTAAAACCTAGATTAAGCATTTTCAATAACGTTAATGACGTTTCCGCCTGATTTAAGGTATAAAAATGCAAACCCGGCGCGCCACCGGCAAGCAAGCGCTCACACAAACTATAAACAATTTCGATGCCTAATGCTTGCATTGACTCCTCATCATCATAACTGTCAAAACGTTTACGCATCCATAGTGGAATATCAGCACCGCACATATCAGAGAACCGTATGAGTTTTTGAAAGTTAATGATGGGCATAATGCCAGGCGTTATCGGAATTGAAATATCCAATTTTGCACACTCATCCAGAAAATAAAAATACGCATCGGGATTATAAAAATACTGCGTAATCGCACCATCGGCACCCGCTTCAGCTTTTTGCTTTAAATTTAATAAGTCATGCAAAGCACTTTTTGCTTGCGGATGAAATTCAGGATACGCCGCAACTTCAATATGAAAATAATTCCCCGTTATCTCTCGAATTAAAGCAACAAGATCGGTAGCATAAGGTATATCGCAACAATGCTTGATACCCGACGGTAAATCACCTCGCAACGCAATAATCCGATTCAAGCCCGCTGCTTTGTAGCGGGTTAGCATGGCTTTGATTTCGGCGCGAGTGGAACCCACACAGGCAATATGCGGGACGACAGTTTTTTGAGTAACTTGCTTGACGGAAGCTACTGTTTCAAGCGTACCTTCCCGGGTCGAGCCGCCTGCGCCAAAAGTCACTGAAAAAAAGTCCGGAAAACATTTTGCTAATGCTTTCGCAGCTTGATTTAATTTTTTCTTTCCCTCATCCGTTTTCGGGGGAAAAAATTCAAAACTAATATTCGTTTCAGCTTGACTCATCCAGATATTCCTTTATTCGTTGAGGTGTGGCGCAAGCCAACGTTTGATTATAGAAAGATCCATTTCTTTACGATTGGCATAATCTATCACTTGATCGGTATGAATTTTACCTACACCAAAATATTGCGACTGAGGATGCGAAAAATAAAATCCACTGACAGAGGATGCAGGCAGCATCGCATAATTTTCGGTTAGTGTCATCCCCGCCTGTTCTGGTGCCTGCAATAATGAAAATAATGCCGGTTTTTCAGTATGATCAGGACATGCTGGATAACCTGGAGCTGGACGTATGCCAACATATTTTTCCGCAATGACGTCTTCACTACTCAGGCTCTCATCAGGATGATATCCCCATAAGGCTTTGCGTACTTTTGCATGCATGTATTCTGCAAAGGCTTCCGCTAAACGGTCAGCCAGGGCTTTCAATAAAATACTGCTGTAATCATCGTGATTTTCTGCAAATTTTTGCAGATAAGGCTCCATGCCAATGCCTGAGGTCACGGCAAAGCCACCCACATAATCGGCAATACCCGAAGATTTTGGCGCGACAAAATCGGCAAGACACAGATTCGCACGTTGGTTTGCTTTGCGCGTTTGTTGACGCAGCATGCGAAACGTCGTTAAAACACGATCACGATTTTCATCGGTATAAATTTCAATATCATCGCCTATACTATTCGCAGGATAGAAGCCAACCACTGCATTGGATTGCACCCACTTGCCTGCAACCATTTTTTGCAAAAAGTGTTGCGCATCGTTAAACAAGCTTCTTGCAGACTCCCCAACCAACTCATCGTCTAAAATCTTCGGGTAACGTCCCGCTAATTCCCATGTTTGAAAAAATGGCGTCCAATCAATGAAAGGAATTAGATTTTCGATAGCATAATCGGAGAAATTTTTTGTGCCTAAAAAAGTAGGCTTAGGCGGCGTATACGCCGACCAATCAACTTGAAATTTGTTAGCCCGTGCTTCATGAATTGATACGAGTTCATTTTCAGATTTTTTGGCTTGATGACGTTGCCGCAAAGTCGCATATTCTTTTTGGGTCGCGGCAACAAAGGCAGGATTGTGATCGCTGCTGAGTAATTGACTGGCAACGCCTACGGCTCGTGATGCGTCGACAACATGCACCGTCGCACCGGAATAATGTTGCTCGATTTTAATGGCGGTATGGGCTCGTGATGTGGTGGCGCCACCTATTAACAATGGTACCGTAAATTTTAAGCGTTCCATTTCTTTTGCAACGTGAATCATTTCTTCAAGCGATGGCGTAATTAACCCACTCAAACCAATAATATCAATATTTTCTGCGCGCGCGGTTTCCAGAATTTTAGCGCAAGATACCATAACGCCCAAATCCATCACCTCATAATTGTTGCAACGTAACACCACGCCGACAATATTTTTTCCGATATCGTGCACGTCGCCTTTTACGGTGGCTAATAAAATTCGCCCTTTATGTTGTTGCTTACCGGATTTGAGTTCTTCTAAAAAAGGCGTCAAATAAGCTACCGCTTGCTTCATCACTCGGGCGCTTTTTACCACTTGCGGCAAAAACATTTTGCCTTCACCAAACAAATCGCCAACCACATTCATCCCGTCCATGAGCGGGCCTTCAATGACGTGCAAGGGATTACCTAAGGTGACTCGCGCCTCTTCCGTGTCCTCAATAATAAAATGATTCAAACCTTTAATGAGTGAGTAAGATAAGCGTTCCGCTATGGGTTTTCCGCGCCAACTTAAATCTTCTGTTTTGGATTTTGCTTGGCCCTTGACGTTGGCAGCCACCTCTAGTAGTTGGTCGGTTGCCTGCAAGTTACGATTTAAAATAACATCTTCAACCAAGACTAAAACATCTTTCGGGATATCTTCATAAATTGCCAGACTGCCCGCGTTAACAATTCCCATCGTCATGCCGGCACGTATGGCATGATATAAAAATACGGCATGGATAGCTTCACGAATCGGATTGTTGCCGCGAAAAGCAAATGAGACATTACTGACGCCGCCACTGA
>Ga0206981_10270_pt1 | contig 14565 bp, 18 predicted proteins | sample Alteio_BWMinCont_17_FD_153312 | JGI IMG/M metagenome (GOLD analysis project Ga0206981, IMG submission 153312) | Enriched cells from forest soil in Barre Woods Harvard Forest LTER site, Petersham, Massachusetts, United States -... | ecosystem: Environmental > Terrestrial > Soil > Temperate forest >... | reverse complement strand
CAATCTGTCGATGAGTTGATTGTGCCCACCAGTTATCCGGCCAAAGAAAAAGATGATTCCGCGTTTGCGTTGTACGTTTTTTATCCGCAGGCGGGTTTGGTAGAGGTGCTTCCGCAGAAATGGTTTACCGCCAGCACATATCAGGTTGGGAGGCAATGGATCACGCGCGCGGCGCGCGATCCCGAGTCGCATCGCATCTTCGGTGAGTGCTTCGGCGTGGGAAATTTCCTGCTTGAAGAAGATGGCTGCGCTCTCGATCGGTGGATTTCTGAAGGTGCTGCCAGCGAATCCAGCAACTTTGCGTTTTAAGCAACGGACTTCTTTTAGAACTCGAAGTAACCGTCGCCCGAAGCTCGACGAACACCTTCAGTTCCGGTGGCGGAAAGCAACCCTGCGACGCCGCGCAGGTTCTCCCAAGCAGCCTGATTCAATGCTGGATCTGAGCTGACCAGGTCACGGATCATATTCCACGCAGCAATATTGAGCGCGCCTTCTGGCGGAGGTCCCATTGCGAGCGAGACTGAACACTGAGGGCAAAAACAGATACGCTGCGCCGTAGATTTTTGCCGCGGCCTTATTCCTACGGTTTGCGCAAACATATATACGGCGACAGATTTGTGTCCTGCTTCGAGCTCTCGATTACAACGAAGACAATAGAGGTTTTCCAAGTGGGCCTCCCGCGGGCATTCAGCGCCAAGAAGAAATACTGTCGCGGCCCGGTCGACACCGCAAGTATGCAAAGGGATTCGTTTTGGGACGGTGCAGCCTGCTGTACGCCGCACAGAAAAATCACCCCGAACCAAGATGTGCTCTAGTCAGAATTGGACGGCATCATGCACTCTGCTGCTATGACTGCCGGAGCAGGTAACGGAATATCAACCGTATTGCGCCCGAATCTGCCCGCAGTCAAGAGTTTCCGGTTGTCGCAACTGCGACGGCTGCGTGAATGCGAACAGGTGGCAGCTGTCTGCTATCGCATTCGCAACGGGGAAATTGAATTCCTGCTGGTTCGAACCAACAGCGGTCACTGGACTTTTCCCAAAGGAAACGCCGAGCCGGGATTGACCCACGCGCAGGCCGCAGCACTCGAAGCTTTCGAGGAGGCAGGAGTTCACGGCCGGATGGAAGAAGCGTCTTTCACCATGTACGTTCGCCGAAAACGTGGCCGCATGCGGGATCCGGCCCGATCAGATAGATCCGTCGAAGATAGATCAGTCGAAAAAGAGATCGCAATTCAAGCTCATCTTTGTGAGGTTTCGCGACTCGAGGCTCCCCAAGAGCAGGGCCGAAATCCTACCTGGTTTTGTGGCAAAAAGGCGAAACGGCGGTTGTGCGAGGATCGCGCCGCTGACTTTGCGTTTGAATTGGCTCGGGTGGTGGATCGGGCCGTCAGCCGCATCTCTCGACTGCACGATAGAGCTTTGGCCGTCAGCCGCTAAACCCTTGTTGCTTCTGTATCTAACCTGGCGAGCCCCGATCCAACAATCGAATTGCCCAGGCGCTGAATCTAATGGATCATGCGAGCAAGAAAACGGCTGATCGGTTTCATTGCAGTTCTGCAGTCTGTTCTTTTCATGACTCATTTTCTGCTGTATGAAACGTGGACCTACCCGTCCGGAAGCGAAACTCCTTTCGCGATCTGGCTCAAGCCTGTTCTGGCCTTGTTGTCGGTCAGCTTTGTAGCCGCTTCCCTCCTCGCCTTTCGCTACACCAATGCTCTGGTGCGAGGGTTTTATCGGATCGCAGCCATTTGGGTAGGACTTCTAACTTTCCTCTTTCTTGCAATGCTTTCCTCATGGTTCATTCTCGGAGTGGCCCGCGTTGCCGGACTGGACATGAACTTCCATGGGCTTGTCGAAGTGCTTTCCGGTATTGCAATAGCGGCCGGGCTCTACGGGGTATTCAACGCAAACTGGACGCGAATTACGCGAACGACTGTGACCCTGGCCAATTTGCCAGAGGCATGGCACGGGAGAACAGCAGCCTTGATCAGCGACGTACACCTCGGGCACGTACGCAATGGCGGTTTTCTGCGGCGCATGGTCGCGAAAATTCTCAAAGAAGAACCAGACGCAATTTTTATTGCGGGCGATTTGTATGATGGGACGGCAATTGATGCCGGTCGAGCCGCGGAGCCATTAAACGAGCTGACGGCTCCGCAGGGTGTATATTTCGTGGCCGGAAATCACGAGCAGTTCGGCGACGACAGTAAATACCTGAACGCCATCAGTGCCGCGGGAGTGCGCGTGCTCAGCAACGAGAAAGTGGAAGTCGACGGTTTGCAGATTGTAGGTGTGCCATACCGCAACGCAGCCCAGGGGCGCCTCGCATCGGTGTTAAAGGGCGTTCGCCTGGATCGCGACCGCGCCAGTATTTTGCTGACACATGCTCCTGATCATCCGGAAATCGCCGAGGCCGCGGGCGTTTCACTGCAGCTTTCTGGACACACCCACCTCGGACAATTCATTCCCTGGAGTTGGGTGGCACGGCGAATTTACCGCCAGTTTGTATACGGTTTGAGCCGCATCGGGAAGATGCAAGTGTTCACTTCGAGCGGAGCGGGAACCTGGGGGCCTCCGCTGCGCTTGGGATCGAATCCGGAAATTGTGATGCTTGAGTTTGAATGAGCCCTGCTAACCATCCACGTGGGCAGCGCCTCGCGATCTCGCTTTGCTACTGTAGCGCGCCAAGTCATCTTCGAGCAGTTGCTCAATCAGTTCTTCAACGCCTTGTCCCTGCTTTCCCTGCGTGACCACGTCGGCTCGCTCTTTCAGGGTGCTCAATGCGTTGGCCACAGCGACCCCGCACTCGCACTCAGCCAGAAAGGCATGATCGTTCTCCGCATCACCAACTCCAACGACATTGTGCGCCGACAGGCCCAGATCCTTCAGCGCGGCTAGCAGCCCGGTCGCTTTGTTCACCCCTGAAGGCAAAACCATTACCGAGCCTTTGTTAAAGATGACGTGAAGTTCGAGTCCCAGATCGCGAATGCATTCGAGGACCGCTTGTTCGTGCGGTTCCCACGTGGCCACGATACCTCGGCCTACAGAGACTGGCACTCCTGTTTGCTCGAGCAACTGGATAAAGCGAGGATCCGGAGGATCGCAAAGCAGCTTTTGGTCGTGGGTCGCAGGCCAATAGAGCAGCGCCCCGTTCTCGGCCACAACCAGATCAAAAAGATCCAACCGGTCAAATACCGACTTGAGGTCAGGAAGATGACGCCCGGTCACCATCAACAGCTTTCGTCCGGAAAGGCGCACCTGTCGCAGCGCTTCCAACGTGCTTTCGGTGACTTTTCCATTGGCGGCCAGGGTTCCATCGTAATCAGTGGCCAAAGCTAGGTAGCGCATTCAAGGGTTGGATGCCCGGGTTTGACGCTTCGCTTCAATTACGCCAGTGTCTTTTGATTGTATTGGGCAGTCATTTCGGGATTGAATACGTCAATCTGGCGCCAGGAGCCGCGATGTAGCTACCTCATTCGCAGAAGATGCATCAAAGTTCCTCAGTTGCGGAGGGTAGCGAATGCCGATAAAAGACAGTGGCGATTCAAAGAGTGAATCGAAGGCAGCCGAGCCGGGTGTCTTAACCGAAGTGGCACAAAAGGTTGGAACGGCCGTGGGTACAGTCGTATCCGTTCTCTCCGGGACGAGCAAATCCGAGATAAACCAGTCCAACACAAGTAAGAAGGGTCCACAAAGAACAAATTCGCAACCAACAAATTCGGGAAAAACATCGAAGATGACCGCGAGCAACAACAACCGTTCCGCGGCGAAAACTTCCAAGCGGCGTTCTAAGAAGCAGCCAGGCAGCACGGGGACAGAACGTTCGCCCCTCAAGCGGCACAGCATAAAAAGCAAGTAAGAAATACCCCAACGATCAAACGGCTCTGTACTGGCTCATGCCAATGCGCCCCACAGCCGCGCAAGCATCAGCGCGATGAGTGACTCTTGCCAACGACGGTGCGATCGTCCTGACCGATAATCAGCAGCGCAGGCCGGCTGATCTCGCTTAACTCGTAGACGACGGGTTGCTCGTAAATCATCTCGTAAGTTAGGGCCGCGGACCACGCATCGCGCGTATATTCACCAGTATCGAGCACACGAGCCTGATCCTGCACATTGATCTCGTACTCCGGCTTCCATGCCTCCGGATAATAACTTTTCTGGTAATCAAGCATCTTCTCGTAAGTCTGGCTTAACTCCGCCGCATACTGCTGTTGCAGAGGAGTGTAAGGCACGAGTTTGCGATAGTCCTCAAGTCCAATTGGATTCTCCAGCACCAGTTTTTCGACGGTCGCAGGAAAAAGCAGTGTGAAACGCACGCCTAACATTCTGCCCATCGAATGCGCAACCAAGCAAACCTGCTGGATGCCCAGGTGGTCGAGCAGGGCCTTCGTATTCTCAGCCATCTGGTGAAAGCTGTAATGGATGTCCGGCCGCGACGAGTCGCCGAAACCCAACTGGTCAGGGGCGATGACCCGATAGCCTTGTTGTGCCAGAAACTCAATGGTGGGCTCCCAGTAGAATCCCGAGAAATTCTTTCCGTGGAGCAGAAGTACGGATTTTCCTTTGGAAGCAGCGGTCGGCTGTACGTCACGGTAAGCCATGCGTAGATCCTGGTTTTCCACCTGCAACTGGAAAAATTGCACGGTGTACTTGGGATCGAGCGGCTGGCCTTGCTGCGCAGACAGAGATGGTGCCAGGATTGCCCCGAGCAAAAAGACCAGAATGAGGTAGTGTAGGCGCGGGCGTCCTCGCCCGTGCGGACTCATAAATACAGATTCAAGCCGTTCGCCGCCGTGCCGGCTGGATCGGTACATCCAGCACGGGCGATGACGCCCGCGCCTACACTGCCAGATCGATCGAAGTTGAACATGAATTCTGTACTCCAGTCTAAGGTTTCACTTGAACGAATTTCAGTGGCATCTTTGTTTTTAACAGGACTCGGCCCCGTTTGCGTACAGGTTTTACCCGATCATCCAACCTACAAGAATAACCCTCACACGCGCGGCTTAGCTGCCTTCCACTTCTTCGCAACATGAAGCTACTCCTTCGGCCGCGCAAGCATCTCATGCGCTGGAAAAAACTTTTTTTGGAGGAAACAATGTCGGAAGGATTAAGAGAACTTTACATAGAGGAATTGAAGGACCTTTATAACGCAGAGAACCAACTGGTCAAGGCGCTGCCCAAGATGGCCAAGGCTGCCTCGTCGGACGAGCTACGGCAGGGATTTGAAGATCATCTGGAACAGACCAAAGGCCACGTACAACGTCTGGAGCAGATTTTCCAGGCCTTGGGAGAAAGTCCTAAAGGAAAGAAATGCAAGGGTATGGAAGGTTTGGTGGAAGAAGGCTCGGAAGTAATGCACGAAGATTTCGAGGGCGCCCTGATGGACGCGGCTATTATTGGCGCAGCTCAACGGGTGGAGCATTACGAAATTGCGGCATACGGAACAGTTTGCGCCTTCGCCGAAGAACTCGGAGAGACGGAACAGAACTCGTTGCTGAACGAAACTCTCCAAGAAGAGAAAGAAACGGATGAGAAACTCACCCACCTCGCTCAGCAGATCAATGCGCAAGCGAATGAGGGAGAAGAACAAGAGCAATCAGAGGAAGAGGCGACGGCCAGCAAGAAAAGGGGCAGGCGCGCAGCCTAACCGTGAACTTAACCGGCAAACCCGGACGGACCGAGAGTCCGCCCGGAATGCCGGAAAACATCTTCGAGTCTATTCTGACCTCAGTCGCTGCCAACCCTCTCTTGGCGCCTGCTCACCCTGTCCGCGTGGGATGTGCAGGATGGAATATTCCGCGGCAGGCAATCGCCGAATTCGCGCCCGCAAGAAATCATCTTGAGCGGTATTCACGAGTCTTCGACTGTTGCGAAATCAATTCGTCATTCTATAGGCCGCATAAGAAGGAAACATGGGAGAGATGGGCCCACTCCGTCCCTCCTGGATTCCAATTCTCGGTGAAAGCTCCGCGAACCATAACCCACGAAGCAAAGCTGAATTGCAATCCCGGGATGCTGTCAGTATTTCTGGAGCAGATTAAGCATATGCGCGACAAATTGGGCCCAATACTCTTCCAGCTGCCACCGAGCTTCGGATTTGACCATGCCCGCGCGAGAGAGTTTCTGTCGCTGCTTCGCACGAATTATTCCGGAGACGTTGTATGGGAAGCGCGCCACGCCAGCTGGTTCGATGTGCAAGCCGATGACTTGCTCGGCGAATTTCAAATCGCGCGAGTAGCCGCCGATACCGCCTGCGTACCCGCCGCCCGTCAGCCCGGTGGTCTTGCGAACCTGGCTTATTTTCGGCTTCACGGTTCTCCCCGCCGATATTTCTCTTCCTATTCAGGGGATTTTCTGAATACGCTAGCTGCACAGTTGGCAATCTTGGGTGAACGAGCCCGGGTGTGGTGCGTTTTCGACAACACCGGTTCTGGCGCTGCGATCCAAAATGCCCTCGAATTGGCCAGAAAGCTCGGCCGAGTTGCCGGCAATACGATGGTTGAGACGCACTGAAGCGCGCGACGAGCCCGGGCACAGTAGTACGTGGTACCAACGTCATCTCGCCCTTACTTCCTCCCGGTTGCACAATCCTTCAATGGGATTGAATCTTCTCTTCGTCGATTTCCTCCAGCGCATTGCCGTAGGAGCAGTAATGGTATTTGTCTTGCTGTTGGTAGTCCGGCTTAGGACGCCCCGCCGTACGGCGACCGTCGCCAACCGTCGAACCTCTCAGTAAGGCTATAGCCGCCGCCGGGCACATCGGCTTGCGAACGCCCGTGCCTCATCGGAAAAGGCAACCTTGCGATCCCTTCCGGCTCCCATTTGACTGAATTTGCCGCCACATGAGATATTGACCTGCTCTAATCACCGCAACGACTGTGTACGTATAGATTCAGAATATCTTGCTTCCAAAATGATCCGCCTCATTCCCAGGGATGACAGTTTCTTCGCCATGTTTTCGGCTATGTCCGACAATCTCATTGCCGGGGCCGGCACTCTGGTTGATCTTTTTTCGAACTATCACAATGTCGAAAAGAAGATCGATGAGATTCGCCGTATCGAACGGAAGGGAGATGAACTCACTCATGCCATCCTGACCAAGCTCAACCAGACATTTATCACGCCGTTCGACCGGGAAGACATTCACCAGTTGACGTCCAAGCTTGATGATGTACTCGATTTCATTAATGCTTCCGGGGCCCGCATAGTAATGTATCGCATCACGGCCCCTCCGCCGGCAGCTGGAGAGCTGGCTGCGATTATCATGCAACAATGCCAGGAACTGCAGAAGGCGGTATCTCTTATGCAGAAGAATGGCAACATTCTGGCCCATTGCGTGGAGATTAACCGCTTGGAAAATGAAGCCGATCAAGTATGCCAGCAGGCTATCGCCGCGCTGTTTGAACGCGAGAAAGATCCCATCAATCTCATAAAAATCAAAGAATTGCTAGAATTCCTCGAGCGAGCTACCGATAAAGCGGAAGACGCGGCCGATGTGCTGGAAACAGTCGTATTGAAGAACACATGAAGTCCTAATCCTCTACCGCGAAATAGGAAAACTGGTGAAGCCTGATCTGCTTCTGCTGATCATCACAATAGTGGTCGCCCTGATCTTCGATTTCCTCAATGGATTTCACGACGCCGCCAACAGCATCGCTACGGTAGTGTCGACGCGCGTATTGTCGCCAAAGCTCGCAGTCTTGTGGGCCGCATTCTTCAATTTCGTGGCCGCGTTCCTTCTGGGGACGGCCGTCGCTAAGACCATCGGCGGAGGCATGATCCGAATCGAAACTGTGACCCAGTATGTTGTGATCACCGGCTTATTCGGTGCCATCGTCTGGGACGTGCTCACGTGGTGGTGGGGATTGCCGACCTCTTCCTCGCATGCTTTGATCGGCGGCTACGCGGGCGCGGCAATCATGCGTTCCGGATGGCATGTGATTATTCCTGCAGGCTGGACCAAAACGCTGATCTTCATTGTCGTGGCTCCTGTCATGGGACTCGTCCTTGGCTTTACGTTCATGGTTGCGGTATTTTGGCTTCTCCGCGATAAGCCTCCGCGAAAAATCGATGCCTGGTTTCGCAAGCTGCAACTCTTGTCGGCGGCAGCGTACAGTCTCGGCCACGGCGGCAACGACGCGCAAAAAACCATGGGAATTGTAGCCAGCGCGTTATATGGGGCACATTATTTAAGTTCGAAAGAACTGGCAGGCAACTGGGGGAAATTCCACTGGCCGATAATCCTGGCGGCCCATTTGTCGATTGCCTTGGGGACATATTTCGGCGGTTGGCGGATTGTGCACACCATGGGATCGCGCATCACGAAGCTCAGGCCGGTCGGAGGTTTTTGCGCTGAGGCCGCCGGAGCAATCACTCTTTTTTCTACCGCATTGGCGGGAATCCCCGTCAGCACCACGCATACCATCACCGGAGCGATCGTCGGTGTGGGCGCCGTAAACCGCCTATCCGCCGTGCGCTGGGGAGTGGCGGCACGCATTGTGTGGGCCTGGGTTGTCACAATCCCGGCAGCGGCCCTGGTGGCCGCGGTAGCTTTCTGGCTGGTGCGCTTGATCTACCCTGGAGCATAGGCGGTTTCTCGGTAATGTATTCTTAACTCGAATCACAAATCAGGCCGCAACACACTTTGGAACCCCTTACTCACTTCTTGTTCGGCGCCTGCTTGGGGCGCGCCGGACTCAATCGCAAAACAGCGCTGGCCACCGCTACAGTTACTCTCGCCGCCGAAGCGCCTGACTTGGACGTGCTGAGCGAGTTCAAAGGCCGGGTTTTCGCCTTCGCACATCATCGCGGCTTTACACACTCTTTTCTAGGTATCGCGATCGTCTCGGCGGTGGTAGTCAGCTTCGTCTATGCGATCTGGCGTATTCGCGGACGAAGGATTAAGAATCCAAATCTGCCGCCGCGCTGGGGATTGCTGTTCGCTTTGGCATATCTAGCCGGCCTCACCCACATTCTGCTCGATTACACCAATAACTACGGCGTGCGCCCCTTCTGGCCGTTCTCGGAGAAATGGCATTCGTGGGATATTGTCTTCATCTTCGATCCCGTAATTCTGATTCTGCTGCTTTCCGGATTGGTGCTGCCGACGCTATTCTCCTTCATCGATCGCGAAATCGGAGTTCGCCGCAAAGTGCCCCCAGGCCGCTGGGGCGCAACCCTCGCATTGCTGGGAGTGGTTGCGTTGTGGGGCGTTCGCAATTACGAGCACCAGCGTGCCATGAACGCGCTCGAAGCCCGTACCTACGAAACCTCCGATCCCCTCCGTGCATCGGCCTTCCCTTTGTGGTGGACTCCTTTTCGTTGGGTGGGGGTGGTCGAAACCCGGAATTTCTACGCCACCATGATGGTCGATTCAATTACTCCAGAGGTCGACCCCGGCGGCGAAATGCAGATTATCTACAAGCCTGAGGAAACTCCGGTCACCCTCGCGGCCAAACATTCGTATCTCGGACGTGTCTATCTCGACTGGGCCAAGTATCCCATCACCGAAACCGAGCCGCTCGCATCGGGTGAACAGGGCTACGTCGTGCGCTTTAAAGACCTCCGATTTCAGCAGCCCGGACGTCCCAAACCAAGCGTGCTCTCGGCTTACGTCAAACTCGACCGGAACCTGAAAGTCGTGGAAGAAAACATGGGCACACCCAAATCCGCGCCGTTGGATTAGCTAATGGAGGCCCGGCGTCCTCGCCCGGCTGGACGGGCCAGAGGCCCGTCCTCCATTAAAGATCAAAATTCCTAGACTTGACGCAGCCGCCCGCACAGGCCACAATCTTCTTGAGAGTTTCACACTGAGGTGCTCTACATGCTGGCCTACTTGTTCGTCATACTCGCGGTCGCCGTCCGATTCATGCCTCATCCGTGGATGTTCACCCCAGTAGTCGGATCGCTGTTATTCTTCGGAGCCCGCGGACCACGCCGCCAGATCTGGATTCCGTTCATGCTGCTGGCTGCGTCCGACGTAGCGCTGACGAAACTGGTCTACAGCTATCCATTCACCTTGGACCACTACGTGACCTTCGCCTGGTATGCCGCGGTTCTGTGGCTGGGCACAACGCTAGGCGCGAAGACTAAGTTCATGCCGGTAATCGGCGCTGCCCTAGCCAGTTCGGTCTCGTTTTATCTGATAACTAATCTCGCAGCCTGGGCCTGGCTGGATATGTATCCGAAAAACCTCAACGGGGTAATGATGTCGTACGTCGCCGCCCTGCCATTCTTCCGGAACGCGCTCGCCGGCGATCTGATTTTCACGCTTGCGATGTTTGCCACGCCGATGGCCTTGCGCGCACTTTCTGGCGTACGCCGTCCGAACGACAACGCAGCAGCGGCGTAGAGCGAATCCAGAAAATCACTTATCCGATAAAGGAACCTGGCCCTTAACTGGATTCCTTTGCGATTCCTCTTTTCCGCTTTCGTCTTCGCATCACGAACCATACGACTAGCCCCACAATGATCGCTTCCAGTATCAAATAATAGTGCTGCCGGAAAACTGTCCCCAATAGATGGACAACGTCCGGGCCGAACCGGATGGTCAGCAGTCCCAGCACCAGGAAACGCACCATGCGTCCGGAGAAAATCGCCAGCAGGAAACGGACGAAGCCCATCTCCGAAACGGCCGCAGCCAGTACGAATAATTTGAATGGTGTTGGCGGAGGCAGCATCGCCGGCAGCATCAGGCTCCAGAAGGGATGCTTGTCGAACGCTTCGTGAATTTTCTCAAAGCGCGCTGGGGGAATGCGCTTGCGCAGCAGTTCTTCGCCGCCCTTGTAACCAATGACGTAAATTACGATGCTGCCCAACGCCGATCCCGCCGAAGCCATCAGCGCGTAAAGCACAAACCGTCCGTGATTCTGATAGACGTAACCGGCCACGACCGCGTCAACCGGCAGGCCGAGAAAGGCGCCGTCCACTGCTCCAACCACCAGCACGCCCCACACTCCAAGAGGCTTAAGCAGAGCCCACAGGAATGCGGTATATCGAGAAAGGATGTGTTTGATGGTTTTCAAGAGCTGCGACTAGCAGTCTACGCGAAAGGGAACATCCGAGGAGACGCGAAGTGGGTTTCCCGGCTAGGGATATTAGGCTCTATTCGGCAGCAGTCAAGATCACATATAGTTTCGTACGCCGCATCTGGACGAATCCTTTTTGGGGGGACAATTTTGTGAGACATGGCATCGTAGGTCAGATTCGCGTCGTATTGTTCTTGGCGCTGTTCTCCGCCGTGGCAACTTCGGCAGACGCGCCGCCGCTCACCTTCAAATTCAAAACCATCAAAGTTCCGGGAGCGCAAAGCACTGCCATCTATGGCATCAACAACCTGGGTGCGATGGTTGGATCGTACGTCGACAGTGGGGGTGTGCGCCACGGGTTCACGCTGCTCAAAGGAAAAGTAGTTAAGATCGATGATCCAAACGGCACGGATACTTATTGTTTTGCGACCAATAGAGCGGGAGCGATAGTAGGTTATTACGCAACTTCAAACCACAACGCACAGGGCTTCCTGTACGCGAAAGGGAAGTTTGCCGACATTAGTCCAACGGGCTCGATTGGATCGCAGGCTACTGGGATCAACGACCACGGCGATATTACCGGGAATTTCGCCGATTCAAAAGGTTCGCATGGCTTCTTGTTAAAGGGCGGAACTTATACCACGCTGGACGTGCCCGGCGCTCAGGACACGCTCGGCGGAGCCATTAACAACGCTGGCCTCATGACCGAAGTGTGGCTGGATTCGAGCTTCAACTCTCAATCGTCGCTCTACAACGGCAAGACCTATAAGACGATAGATGTGCCCGGCGAACCGGACTCAGATGCCGCAGGCATCAACAATCTGGGCGATATTGTCTATTCCTGGGAAGGTTCGGGCGACACCTATGGCGGGGCGCTACGGCACAGTGGCAAGTTTTACAAGTTTCACGTCCCTAAAGGCGACAGAACTTTCGGCTATGGGATCAATGATCATAAAGTTATCGTCGGGGCGTACACCGACAACAAGGGGATTCTGAGCGGTTTCACGGCAACTTATTGAATTAGGTGTAGCGCCGCCGTCTCGGAGGCTGTCGTGGGGGCTCCACCCGCACAGGCGAGAGCAGGATGCCCTCGCGACAGCCGGCAAGATGCCGGCGCTACTAAAAGGGACGCTGTCGCTGACAGCCTCAACGCACGTAAAGAGCCGTATAGAAAATTATTCACCGGGACGTGCCACTTCACTCGCGTCGCCGAACACCTCTGCGGTGAACGCCTCCAGTGTGGCGCCGTTCTTCCAGGCGTCTCGCGGCAGCCCCGCCTTCTGGCAAGTCTGCTCAATGAAAGTCAGGCGATCCCATCCATGTTCAACAGGCACCTGCGGCAAAAGCAATCCGCGGCGTCCGCCATACGAGACCACCAGCCCGTGGAGTCCAAGCTCGACTTCCTCCGGCTTGATGACCCTGAGCGGCGACAGGATGCTGAGTGAAACCTCGAGTGACCGCGCTTCCGCTAAAGTTACCGGGGCAAAACGCGTGTCCTCGAAGGCTGCCGCGCGAGCTGTTTCAGCCACCGTGCGATATAGCGAAATAACCGGAAGCACGTAGCCTACACAACCACGCAGCTGACGCTGCAAATAGAGAGTGGTAAACGCGCCCCTTGGTTCGGAGAAATGCGGCGAAGGCGGATCCAGAGAAACTTCACGGTGCTCCAGAGCCGACAGAATCGACTCGTGGGCAAGGTTCAACAGAGTTACGCGCTCTTCGCGCGTGAATTCATCATGCGTGGCAGGAGAGCTTGCGGCGTGTTCTTCAGGTTGCGGCAACATCGCGCTTCCTCCGACGGCTGAGGACAAACGCGCGGCGGCGGCTTTTCACCACCTGCCGGTCAATCTTCGACCAGAATGCAATGAAATAATCACCCGCCGATACCAGCGAGAGCAAAACCATGAACCAGATGGCCAACCGTGCGATCCAATGCACAGGAAAGAAATACACACCATAGATGGGCCACTCTTTCCAGCGATGATCGAGAATGACCGCCACCACGGAAACAATCTGCACCAGCATTTTGAACTTGCCTAGATCGCTGGCTTCGATCGCGAATCCCTCGGAAGCCGCAATCGACCGCAAGCCGCTCACCAGGAATTCGCGCCCAATAATAATCACTGCGATCCATGCAGGAACCATGCTTGGATTGAACTGCACCAGGGTGATGAACGCGGCGGCGATCAAAAGTTTGTCGGCCAACGGATCGAGCAGAACGCCCATGGTCGTGATCTGCCCGCGCTTACGCGCCAGGTACCCGTCAATGCCGTCGGTAATCGAGGCCGCGATGAACAAAGCAGAAGCCAGCAGCTCTTTTTCGCCGCCCGTACTCTGAAAATGGTTGGTAGACAGAATCCAGATCAGCAGCGGGATGCTGCAAATTCGCGTCAGCGTGATGGAATTTGGAAGATTCACCGGAAAAAACGACCGATACTGAATTATCCTCCACCGCGCGGAGCGAAGCAATCAAGTCCCGTCGGGATTGGCTACTTCTGCTTGGCGATAATCAGTTCTTTGATCTTGTCGTAGGTCGCCTGAGGAATAATTTTCTTGTGGACCAAGTCGCTCTTCATCTTATAAGGACGCCCATCTACGATCTTCTTCGCATAGGCACCCCCGATTCCCGGCAACGCATCGAGCTGATCCGTCGTGGCCGAATTGATATCCAGCAACTTCGCCTTGCCGCCTGCGGCCTGCATAGCACCGCCGGCCATCGATCCCATCGACTGACTCGAATTCTGAGCCGCCCCGATGCCGCTCAGCAGCGCGAGCGCAAACAGCGCAACCATTATTCGGATAATCAGACTTTTTCTCATGATTCGTCTCCTGGGAATTTTCAATCTCGTTTCGCCGCTTTGTAGCCAGCCTTATTCGCCTCGTCCACGCTCATGAATTTTCCGTTTTTGGTTTTGCCATACCAGCGACCGCCTTTGTGATAAATCCCAGTGTCGAGGTTCACCCATACTTTGCCGCTGGCTTTAGCGGCCGCGATATCCGAGGCCGAAGGAGTGCCCGGTTGTGATTTGGCGTGACTTGCAGTTGCAGCTTGCGAATCCGAAGAAGTAGTTTGAGCGACCGCCGTTCCGGCGAACAAAGCGGCCAATAAGACAACTGCGACGTACAGGCTAAACGCTTTTCCCCAACTCAAATTCCACCGCTTACGCATAAATACCGCGCTGCCGGATGGTGTACGCCACGCGATCAATGGCCAGCATATAAGCGGCAATCCGGTTGTTGACGCCGTGAGTTTCGGCATACCGCACCACGTCTTCGAACGCAGCCACCATTATGGTTTCAAGCTGTTCGTTCACGAATGATTCTTTCCAGAAATATCCCTGGCGATCCTGCACCCACTCGAAGTAAGAAGTGGTCACGCCGCCCGCATTGCAGAGAATATCGGGAATCACAAACACTCCCTTTTCCGCCAGAATCTCGTCTGCGGACGCGGTCGTCGGACCATTCGCCCCCTCGGCCAGGATTTTGCATTTGATTCGATCCGCATTGCGGCTGGTTATCTGATTTTCAGT